>ERZ838483.1535-NODE-1535-length-19065-cov-2.985008_pt1 | contig 19065 bp, 16 predicted proteins | sample MGYA00519939_ERZ838483 | MGnify/ENA primary metagenome ERZ838483 (study PRJEB31850, sample SAMEA3708836) | human gut metagenome | biome: human gut; feature: human-associated habitat; material: faeces | place: China | collected 2014 ... | reverse complement strand
AGAGGTTCTTGACGTTGAATTTCATGCAGCCGCCTAACGTTGGCCCGCGGCATCGTCGCAGATCAGGAACTCGCGCAAATCGGTATGCATCAGGAAATCGAGCTCGACCTTGCCGCGTTCGTCAAGGTCGGTTTCCACGAACAGGAAGCCGTAGCAGCCAAACGTGGGCACATCGAACTCGCGCAACCCCAAAACCCTATCGAAGCGCTCGGAAAACGCCGGGTAATCGAACTCCTCGTTCCCCATCACGCCATCCGGCGGGTTAAGCAGCGACATGGTGTACACATGGTCGCCCGCATAAGCGAACGCCGCGTCGAAATCGGGCAGCGTGTCGGTCAAAAACGCCTCATACGTGCGGAAACCGTAGGCGTGCTGAGCGACGTCGGTGCCGCCCAGGCCGGCGAATCGCAAGGGGTTGAACTCGATGGGGCGGATGACGCCGCGGCCCCGCTCATCCACGCGCACCTCAACGTGCACGGGGAAGTTTCGCGCTCCCACCAGGGCGTTCACGCGCGAAAGCCACTCCTCGAAGGCGGGCGCCTTTTCGCGCACGATAGCCGCCGATGTAGTGTACATGCGGTCGGACGTGTCATCGGGACCGGCGAAATCATGACGCAGCACGTTGAGCACGTGCGCCGCGCCCTGCTCGTCGAAAAACGCATCCAGGGCATATTCCTGCCCCGTGATGAACTGCTCCAGTATGAAATCGCTGCCGGCAACCACGCTGTCGGGATACATATCCGCCCAAGCAGCCGCATTCGACGCGAAATCGGCCAGCGCCTCGTCCCAATCGGCACGGCAGCGCACTGTGTGCACGCCCATGCTGCAGAACCCGCGTGCGGGCTTCACGACGAACGGCATATGCGGCTCAAGCTCGGCGAAATCGAGTTTCCCCAGCTCATCAGCCGTGCATGCGCGGAAGAAGAAGTCCTCGTCCATCTGCGCCAAAAGCTTGCGCATGGCGACCTTGTCCTTGAACACGGTGATGGCGTGCGTAAGACTGGGATTGTCCGCATGCGCGCAAATCCACTCGAGCGTGTTCTCGGAGTTGGTGTACACGCGCTCGCCCGCGGAAAGACGCGAGGCCGCCTCGGCCTCGTCAACCAGGCGCAACGCCCGCCCGGACGCAAAAGCCGTGCGCTCAGAAAACGCATTGCGAAGCACGGGGTGTTGCGAAGATTCAAGCCATTCCAACAACTGCGGCGAAGCATACGGTTCGTCAAGGATGACCACGGCAACCCCCTTCTCTAGCGGCCGACGCAAGCGCGGGCCCTCTAAGCATAATAAGAGAGTATACCCCCATCAGCCCAAAGCCGCACGACCAGCGTCGAGCCGCCACGCAAAGAGCAGCGCCCGGCAGGCATGAGGCGAAAAGGCACCGGAGCGCGCTTGCACACGGAAGCCCCTCAAGCCTTGATGCCGGACGGGGAGCCAATGCCACCGCCTATGCAACAGAGTCCCGGCACCTTCCGCAAAAGCGGCCAGCAAGCCCGACCCTTGCGGAGCGCAATACGCAACAAACAGCACGCCCCTTGCGGAGCGCGGTATACTGCTGCGCAGCGAAATCGATTCGAACAGGGGGCATAAGTGCACGGCAATATCCCAGATGCGGTGGACCATGCGCTGCGCAGCCCTCGTTCCTTGGCGCCGTTGGTGCTGGTCATGGGCTTTTTGGGCGCCACAGCACGTTATGCTTTTGAGATGCTCCTCCCCGCGCAATGCGGCTTCCCCGTCGCCACGTTCGCGGTGAACATATTCGGTTGTTTCACGTTGGAGATCGTCAATCAATTCGTCGCACGGCGCACAAGCCTGCCGGCGCCGTTGGTGAAGTCGATGGGCATCGGGCTTATCGGGGCGTTCACCACCATCGCCGCGCTTTCCACCGAGAACCTGGCGCTTTTGCAGCAGGGGCGTTTCGGCATGTTCGCGCTGTACCTGGGCATCACCGTGTTCGCCACGTTCGGTGCCGCCTACGCGGGAAAGCGTGCGGCCGATGCCATGGGCCCGCGCTACAGCGCGCATCACCGGGCCGCGGCCCCGCAAGCGAACTCTCACCAAAACGAGGGCGGTGCGCAATGAGCCCGCTGACATTGATCATGGTCGGCCTGGGCGGAGCCGCGGGCGCGCTATGCCGCCACAGGACGCTTTCGTTCATGAAGCCCCGCTCGAACAGCTGGTTTCCTTGGCCCACGCTGCTGGTGAACCTTGCGTCGTGCACCGTCGCCGGAGCGGCGCTAGCAGGAGCCGCCACGCTCGGGCAAACCGCCTACATAGCGTTGACCATGGGGTTTCTGGGCGGCTTCTCCACGCTTTCCACGATGAACTGCGAGGCCGTCGATATGGCCACGGAAGGGCATCGCGGGGAAGCAGCCGCATATCTGGTGGTCACCTACGGCTCGACCCTAGGCGCCGCCGCACTGGGCTTCGCCCTAGCACACGCAGCCATAGGTGCCTAAAGCAGACCTGCCGCAACTTCCAGACATGCAAACCTCACGCTTTGCGCGAACGCAAAAGCGCCACCCGCAAGCACAATCATCCACGCTGCGCCATTCGCCTACCGCACGCTTGCACAGCAGCGCCAGCGCAGCGCGCAAAACCCGGCGCCACGCCGCACGCCTGCCACGCACCCGTTCCGCTACAATCCCATCTTCGCCGCCTGGTACGTGCGGATGCGGTCGCGGAGGTTCTGCACGTCGAACAGCACCGATACCAAAAACGCCACGGTGAGCGGAGCGCCCACAAAGCCGTTGCGCGGCGCCAGCATGAAGATGAGCGGCGCGCCGAAGATCATGATGGGCACCAGCAGCATGACGAGCAGGCTTCCCATGCGCTTGTACAGGCCGTAGATGATGGATGCCATCACATACAGGAACAAACCCGTTGCCGAGGAACCGGCGATGGAGAGCACCGCAAGGGCCACCACCTTGGCGGCGACCATGAGCACCTCGTCGCGTAGGCCCTTCTTCGCGCGGGCGAACACCTCTTCGCCGGTCTGCTGCTGCGCGCGTGCGGCGCGGAACGGCGCAAACGGGTCGAAGGGGTCGTATTCAACAGTGAAGCCGCCGAACGGCCACTCGGCGCCACCAGTGCGCTGACCTGCACCGTTCTGGCCCGAACCCGGACGTTGCGAACCTGCCGCGCCGCTGAAGATGTCGTCCCAGCTGGTCCACACGTACGTGGTCTGACCCTGGGCCGCGTCGCCGAACGGCCAGCCGGCGAACGAGTCGAACGGGTTGCCCTGGCCGGCGGCACCGCCCTGCCCCGCCGAACCCGTCGGGTGCGCGTACGGGTTGCCCGCATACGGACGCGGGTCGCGGCGCGGGTCGAATTCAGGCGACCAGCTGCGGTTGATCAGCACGTCGCGCGCTTCGTTGATCTGCTTGGTAAGCTCCTCGGCCTCGGCGTGCTCCTTCGAGTCCAGGGGGAATTTGTCGGGATGATGGGCGATGACGAGCTTGCGATGAGCCTTCTTGATCTCATCGTCGCTAGCCCCATCGGCCAAACCCAGTATTTTGAGCGCTTCTGATTTCTTCATAACGCCGACTATACGGGACGATGCCCGCCGCACAACCAAAACGCCGGGGATGTCACGCATTCGTCAGAAAAAACCGGCGCGAAAACCGCACGGACTCGTCAAAATCAGCGCATACAGAAAGCGGCCCACCGAAAGGCGGACCGCTCGCAGGCTTCGCTTCCCCACGCCCTCACGGGCGCAGCGGACGCACACGATGCCGGCGACTCGGACGCAAGCGCATCACGCGCACACACTCTCAGCGAGGCGCACCCGCCAGCACGGACGCACCAGGCGGGCGCGTCAAGCGGCACACACCCGACCCGCCCGCCGGCAACACATACTAGTGACGGAAGTGGCGATGGCCGGTGAACACCATGGCGATGCCGTGCTCGTTGCACGCCTGGATGGACTCCTCGTCGCGCACGGAGCCGCCGGGCTGGATGATGGCAGTGATGCCCCACTCGGCCAGCGTGTCCACGTTGTCGCGGAACGGGAAGAACGCGTCGGACGCGCACACCAGGCCCTTGGGCTCCACGCCCATGCGCTCGCACGCCTCATGAGCGCGCTTGCACGCCAAAAGCGCGCTGTCCACGCGGTTAGGCTGGCCCGGGCCCATGCCGATGCCGGCGTGGTTGCGCGACACCAGGATGGCGTTGGACTTCACACCCTTGCACACGCGCCATGCGAACATGAGCTCGTGCATCTCGGCGTCCGTGGGCTTGCGATCGGTGGGAACGGTGAAGGTTGCCGGATCCTCGGAGACGTGGTCGACGTCCTGGACCAACACGCCGCCGTCAACGGAACGGACCTCAACGGCAGCCGGGGCGTCGATGCCGCCGGTGCGCAGCACGCGCAGATTCTTCTTCTGCTGCAGAAGCTCAAGCGCGGCGGACTCGAACTCGGGGGCGATGAGCACCTCGACGAACTGCTTGTTCTCGTTGATGTGCTCGACCATCTCCAGCGTGACCTGGCGATTCGCCGCGATGATGCCGCCGAAGGCGCTCTTCGGGTCGCAGGCGAAGGCCTTGTCGTAGGCCTCGGTGATGGTCTCGGCCGTGGCGGAACCGCAGGGGTTCTGGTGCTTCAGGATGATGACCGCCGGCTCGTCGAGCTCGCGCACGAGCGACCAGCACGCGTCGGTGTCCAGGATGTTGTTGTAGGACAGCTCCTTGCCGTTGAGCTGCTGGGCGTTGACCAGGCTGTGCTCGTGGGCGAACTCGTCCACGCGGTAGAAGACGGCCTGCTGATGCGGGTTCTCGCCGTAGCGCAGGTCCTGCTGCTTCTGCATGTACAAGGCGCACTCGGGCGGGAACTCGCCCTGGGCCTCGATGCCCTCCTCGCAACCGCAGCCGCAACCCTCGCCGTGCTCATGCGGATGCGCGGCCTGAACCTGGTCGAACAGGAAGTCGGCGATGGCGCCGTCGTAGGCGTTGGTGGTCTCGAACACCTCGAGGGCCAACTCCATGCGGGTCTCACGCGTGGTGGCGCCGCCGTTGGCGCGCATCTCGGCAAGGATGCCCTCATAGGTTTCGGGGTCGGTGACCACGGTGACGCTCTCGAAGTTCTTCGCGGCGCTGCGCAGCATGGAGGGGCCGCCGATGTCGATGTTCTCGATGCAGGTGCCGAAGTCCGCGCCGGACTCGACCGTCTTCTCGAACGCATACAGGTTCACGACCACCATGTCGATCATCTGGATGCCGTGCTCTGCCGCCTCGGCCATGTGCTTGGCGTTGTCGCGCTTGGCCAGCAGGCCGCCGTGCACCATGGGATGCAGGGTCTTCACGCGACCGTCCATCATCTCGGGGAACTTCGTCACCTCGTCGATGGGCGTGACCGGCACGCCGGCCTCCGCGATGACGCGGGCGGTGCCGCCCGTGGAGATGATCTCCGCGCCGAATTCGTCATGCAGCGCGCGGGCGAACTCGACGACGCCCGTCTTGTCCGTCACCGAGATGAGTACGCGCTTGACCTTCGGATCTGCCACTTGCTCTCTCCTTACCTTGAACCGTTCCTGTTAAGTCCGTTCCTTATCGCAAAGCGGGGCTTTGCGCCGAAGCGCTGTCCGCAAGATGCCTGTTTTGGGGTTGCCTGCCGAGCCCTAGCGGCCCAGGCTTTCCTCGTGGCGCGCCCGCGCCTCGGGGCTGTAGCGCTGCGTATATCGTACATCGACCAGCTCGGCCACGATGGAAATAGCCAATTCCGCCGGGGTTTTGGCACCGAATTTCAGGCCGATGGGCCGCTTGATGCGTTCCCAGTCCGCCTCGGAGGCGCCGCGGGCCAGCACCAGATCGTGCACGGTGGAGTTCTTCCCCTTGCAGCCCATCATGCCGACGTAGCGCACGTTGTGCTTGACAGCCCATACGCAGCCATCGGGGTCGAACATGTGGCCGCGCGTGAGCACGCACACGTAGTCGCCGGGCGCGGGGGTGAGCTTGTCCAGCTCGTCGAAGTTACCGCCGTCGAGCAGCACGCGCGTAGCGTCGGGGAAGCGCTCGGGCGACAGGTACGCCGGGTCGTAGTCGACCGCGGTGACGGCAAAGCCCACGTGCGCGGCCAGCGCGCTCACCTCGGCCGCAGCGTCGGAGGCGCCGAGCAGCCACACGCGCACCTGATCGAACAGCGGGACGGAAAGCCAGGTCAGGCCATCGAACTGCTCGTTGTGCATGCCGGGGCCGCGGGTGATGTCCTTCATCTGGAACACGTCGCGCGGGCTGGGCGTACGCGCGGAGACGATCTCCTTCGCGTCGTTGCAGAAGAACACCATGCCGGCACCGTCGGCCGAGCCGGTGTCGCCGTACTTCTTCGTGACCTCGTTGTCGGTGTTGGCCTGCGCGGCGGCGGGGTCGAACACCACTTTGAAGCCCAGCCACGCCAGGTCGCCTTCTTCCATGGCGCGGGCAGCGCGCTCGAAGGTGGGCGCGTCTGCGGCGGTGAGGGCGGCAGACAGTTTCCCTAGGTCGTCGGGCGAAACGTGCATGTTGCCCTTCAGCGCCTCGGCGGAAAAGCACGGGAAGTCGGCGGGCGAAAGCTCCACCGCGCGTCCCGCGCGCAGATCGGCGGCGATGCCCGCCAGCGTTTCCTTAGTCAGCAAGGTGCACCTTGCCCTCCGCGTCGACGTTCACGCGGCCGGCTGCCAGCCAGCCCAGCACGCGCGGATACAGCTCGTGCTCCACCTGGTGGATGTGGGCTTCCAGGGTTTCAAGCGTGTCGCCCTCGCCCACGCGCACCGGCTCCTGCGCCACGATGGGGCCCTTGTCGTAGTCCTCGTTGGCGAAGTGGACGGTGACGCCCGTGACCTTCACGCCTGCGTTGAACGCATCGGCGATGGCGTGCGCGCCCTTGAACGAGGGCAAAAGCGCCGGATGCAGGTTGAGCACGCGGTTGGGGAAGGCGTCGAGCATGACGGGCGTGACCTTGCGCATGTAGCCGGCCATGACCACGTACTGCGCGCCGGCTTCTTGCAGCGCGGCCACGATCTGCGCGTCGGCCGCCTCGGGGTCAGCGTACTTTTCGCGGTTCATGACCAACACGGGGATGCCGGCGGCGTTCGCACGCTCGATGCCGTACGCATCGGGACGCGACGCGACCACCTTCACCACCTCGACGGGCAGGCCCTTTTCCGCCTCATCGAGGATAGCCTGGAAATTCGTGCCGCTGCCGGAGAGCAGCACGCCGATCTTCAACTTTTCGGACACGAGACAGCCTTTCATCAAGCGGCGCCCAACCAGCCCCGCGATTCGCACTATGCAACCAGTATACGTGCAGGCGGCAAGCCCAGCCCCCGCTCTCGGCAAGCGCCATCAAGTATTCAAGGGGAAGGAGAAAGGGGAACAACCCCTTCGCCAAGCACGCGCGGCGCGTTCGCGAACGAGGCCGCAGCGTACCCGACGTTCACGTATCGCAAGAGCGCGCCTGCACCCCCCTCGTTCGCCGGGCTAGCCTTATGCGCAAGGACGACAACGCATCCGAGCAGCGTCGGCGGTTGCCGTGCTATCATGTTCCGATAACGCACAAGCGTTCGCGATTGCGGCGCAACCATTGGAAGGGCTCCTACGCGGAGCGGGGTGACCCAGGTAACCGTTATGTCCGCAGACAGCTACGACGATTTCGAATATCGACCGGCTTCCGAATACACCTCGGAAGAGCGACGCAGGCACTATTGGGCAGTCGCCATCGGCTTGCAGGACGTCGATGGCCTGAAGGTGTCCGACTACCTGCGCAATCAAGCTCATGCCTACATCCGCGGCGAAAAGGGGCTCGATGAAGTTGGCGAACTCGTTCGCGAACGATACGCCAGCGCTGAGACTAGCGGCGAAAACAAAGAGGCCGACCTGGTAAGCCAGCGAATCGCCGAGCTGCTCACGCGCGGCGCGTTCTTCCTTTCGCCCGACATGCTCACCACCATCCACGCATACCTGTTCCAGGACCTCGACCCCGCGGTATACCACCCCGGCCAGTTCAAAAGCGAGCGCCTGATCAAGCAGGAGGAGATCCTCAACGGCGACAGCGTGCTGTACGCCGACCCGCTGACCTACGAGATGTCCCTTCGCGGCGCGTTCGCGAACGAGGCCGCCGCGGCGTACACGACGTTCACAGACGAGGAGCTGCAGCGCTTCTGCCGCACCATCGCGTTCCTCTGGCAAATCCATCCGTTTTACGAGGGGAACACCCGCACCATCGCCGTGTTCTCGGAGTTGTACCTGAACAACCTGGGGTTTCAGGTGGCGAACGACCCCTTCGCCAAGCACGCGCGCTACTTCCGCGATGCGCTGGTGCGCGCGCAGTACCGCAACGCAGCGGCGAAGATATTCCCCGACGACTCGTTCCTGATGCGGTTCTACAAAAACGTGATCGGAGAAGAAGGCGGAGAATTGAACCGCACGGAAATGATCTGCGCCCGCCTTTTCGAGGACCCCAGCCTGCTACGCAACGTCGATCCCAAGGATGCACTGCGCAAAGGGAAGGACGGAAGGCGAGATTCGACTAGAGAAGCGGAAGAAATGGACTCCGCGTGAACAGGGGACGGAGGTGTGTTCACGGGAGACGCTTGGGAATGCGAAGGGCCGTCGCGAACACACCTCCGTCCCCTGTTCACGCCCACCCCCGCTCATGACCGCACGCAAAGGAGGTTGAATGAACGCGCAGCTTAGCGAACGGCAAAAGTTGGCTGTTGAGGTGTTGCGGCTTGCGAAAGACAGGCTGCTGGTCTTGAACCCTTTCCTTGCGCCTGCGGCTAGTTTGCTGCCGTTCGTTCCGTCTCCCGATGCGCTTTCGCCGTTGTCGGGCACTGATGCGAAGGCTTTCTACTTCAACGCCGACCATGTGCTGGCTTGCTTTGCCGCAACTCGCGAAGCGCCCGTGCATGACTACGTGCATACGCTGCTGCACTGCTTGTTCCTGCACCCCTTCGCCAACCCTGGGCAAAACCGGGCTCGTTGGGACCTGGCCTGCGATATTGCCGCGGAATGCATTACCGCCGAGCTGTGCGGACCGCGCACGGGGAATGCGGGCGACAGCGCGAAGCATGCTCGCGGGCGCATTCGCAGCGCCTTGCAGCAGACCCCGCTGACTGCGGAGTCGGTGTTCGAGCTGCTGAAAACTGGCCGTTTTGTTGACGATGAGCAAGCATGGCAGGAGCTGTTTTGCGTTGACGATCATCGCTTCTGGTACGAAAGGCCGGGCGCTCAGTCGACGGCGGGCGCCGGTGAAGATCATACCGACGAGACGCCCGATAGCGAAAGCGAAAGCGAAACCGAGCCTGATGGCGCGCGCGACGATGCGCCCGACGAAGGCAGCACGCACTTCAAAAGTCCCAAAAACGCGTGGCAATACGCTGCCCAAAGCATCGCCTCTTCCATGAAACACCAGCCTGCCTCACCGCAAAGCGGCTGGGGACGGAATCTCAGCGGGCTGTTCGCCAACCTTCGCGTGGCCCCCAGGAGCTACAAAAAGCCTGCGCTCGATGAGTTCCTGCGCTCATTCGCCACCTTTGAGGAGACGCCACGGCCGTCAAGCGACGAGTTCGACTACGCGCTATACACGTACGGTTTTGCGCTCTACGGCGACACGCCCATCATCGAGCCGCTTGAAACCCGGGACGAAAAGCGCATCAGGGAGTTCGTGATCGGCATCGACGTATCCGGGTCGGTTTGGGGCCCCACGGTCACGCGGTTCGCGCAGATCGTGCAGGGCGTGCTGTGCAACGAGGGACTGTTCTCAAGCGCGCCGCGCATCCGCATCATCCAGTGCGACACCCAAATCGTTGCGGAAGACGTGATCGGCACCCCCGAGCACATGCGGAAATGGATCGAAGGTGTGCGCATCCACGGCGGAGGCGGCACCGACCTTCGGCCCGTGTTCCAGCGAGTGGACGAGCTGGTCGAGCACGGCGAGATCAACGACCTAAACGGGGTCATTTGCCTGACGGACGGGTACGCCAGCTTCCCGAAATGCGCGACGCCGTACAAAACCGCCTTCGTCCTCACACCGGATGGGGCGCAAAACCTGGTGCCGTCATGGGCGATGACGTTTATGCTCGAAGAGGAAGACTTCAGAAGCACGTAAAGGGAAACGGGCGTGGGAACGCAACGCAGCGCCAGGACGGCGTAGCACGTAGCGAACGAAGGCACGACACGCAACGCAACGCCCAGCAAGCGGGGACACGACGCGGCACGGCACGCAACGAACGGAAACGCAACACGACACGGCGCGGGGCGCGCAGAGGCGAAAGGCAGGCACCTATGGATATCGAATCGGCGAAACAGCAGGTCAAAGATACCATTACGGCATATCTTTCGCGCCACGACAACGGCGCGTACCGCATCCCGTTCGAGATGCAGCGCCCGATATTCCTTGAGGGCCCTCCGGGCGTGGGCAAAACCGCCATTGTGAAGCAGGCGGCCCAGGAATGCGGCATCAATTTCCTGTCGTATTCCATGACGCATCACACCCGCCAAAGCGCGCTGGGTCTCCCCCGCCTGGTTGAGCGCGAATACGAGGGCAAAACGTACACGGTTTCCGAATACACCATGAGCGAGATCATCGCGTCGGTGCACGATAGCATCAAGCGCACGGGCATCGCGCAGGGCGTTTTGCTGCTTGACGAGGTGAACTGCGTGTCCGAGACGCTTGCCCCGGCCATGCTGCAGTTCCTGCAGTTCAAAACATTCGGGCAGCACGCCCTGCCGCACGGCTGGATTGTGGTGGCGGCAGGCAATCCCACCGAGTTCAACCGCGCGGCCAGGCGTTTCGATGCGGCAACGCTCGATCGCCTGAAGCGCATCGAGGTGGAACCCGACGTGGACGCATGGCTGGATTACGCCGCGCAAGCGGGCGTGCATCCGGCGATAACCTCGTATCTGCAGTGCAAACCCGATCGTTTCTACCTGGTTCGACCCGATGCCGGCGGCACGCGCCTGGTCACGGCGCGCGGTTGGGAGGACCTTTCCCGCATGCTGCAAACCTGCGAGCACGAGCTGTTGTCAACCGACGAGTCGCTTATGCGCCAGTACCTGCAGGACGAGGAAACCGCCATCGATTTCGCCACCTACTACAACCTGTTCTGCGAATACCGGCAAACCCTGGACATCGCGGGCATTCTGGCCGGCACTGTGCAAGAGGGGGAACAGGAACTACGCGACGCGCGCTTCGACAAGAAAATCGCGCTCACGGGCATGCTTTACGACGCGCTGCTGTTCAACGTACGCGATGCAATGCAGCTCGAGGAGGCGCTGCGCATCGTGCGCGAGGACCTGCTGGCCTGTAAAAGCGCAGATACGAAGGGCGATTTGGGAGCAGCCCTTGCATCGCGCATTGCAAGCGCCAACGACGGCGGGGCCGTAGCGCTGGCAAAGCGGAAGCTTGTCAACAACCCGCAAATGGTGCAGGCAACGCGCGTGGCGCTGCTGTACGAATGCCTGAACGCCGTGCGCACGCACGCCACGAACGACGGCGCTGCCGAGCGCGCCTTCCACGCCGCAAAAGCACCGTTTAACGCCGCGTGCGAACATCAGCGAGCCATGGCGCAAAACGCCGTTGCGCAATCCGACGCGGCGTTCGCCTTCATGGACCGCGCGTTCGGGCGCAGCCAGGAGGCACTCGTGTTCGTGGCACGCGCCTCGGCGGACCCCGCGTTCATCATGCTGGTAAGCGAATGGGGCGGCGACGGGTATTTCAGCCACAGCAAAAGCCTGAAATTCAACGAGCGCGGGCTTGATCTTGCCAGAAAGGTGGAACTTGTCATGCATGATGACGAGGGCGCTGAAGCAAGCGCCAACCTGGAGCTGGACGAGGAAGACCGGTAGCTATGACGGTAGGCGCATACATCCCCCAAGAACCCAAATGGCTGCAACGCAGATGGAGCCCCGTGCGGCCAACCTACGAGCATGGGACGGTCACCAGACCGGGCAGAGGGCCTGCGGGCAAAAGGCCCGATGATGGCATTGCCGTGTTCTTCCTTGAAGCCGACGTGGGCGGATGTGAGCGGGCCAACACCGCAAAACACTACCAAATGCTGCACGTGGGCGATCACCTGGAGCTTGAGCTGAAAGACAACGGGTCCGTCGCCATGAGCTTTCAGAAGGACGTCGAGCGCTACCACCTGGGGTTTCTCAACGAGCAGTACGCCATTACCGCTGGGGTCTCCATCCTGTTGCGCTACCTGTCGGCGTTCGGCGTGATCGGCGACATATACGCGACGGTCACCGAGCTTGACCTCAAGAGCCCGAAATGGCCACGCGCCTACATAGAGATACGCTGCTTGTCGGATGTGCGCCTGAGGCACGTGAAGAGGGGTTTTCTGCTAACGCCGGACGAAACCGTTGTCGTGAAGCTTTTGGAAACGCACGCGAAGATCACGATTCCCGATGGGGTCAAGGAAATCGCGCCCTACGCGTTTTCGAACGACCGCCGGATACGCAGCGTCGTCCTGCCTGCAGGGCTCCGCAAAATCGGCCATCACGCGTTCGCGTCAACGAGCATCAGCGAAGTCAACATCCCCGCAAGCGTTGAGGATATCGGCTTCGACGCGTTCGCAAACTGCCCCTATGACCGCTGCCTGCACTTCAACAACAGGAAGCATTCCCTCGTTCGCTACAGGGTGGAGAAGGGAAACGCGAGGTACGAATCCAATAGAGGCAAGCTCAAAGACACGCAAGCACCCGAAGACCGCGAAAAGCGCCCTTTTGAGGACTTTGGATACTACGTGACTATTTCCATGCCCTGGGCAAACTCCCGATATATGACGAAAGACGACATGCCGGCACTTGCCGAGCTGATAGCCCGGCGCGATGCGCGGCGCAAGGAGAAATGGGCTCGCCCGACGCCCACCATGCTGGCCGACAAATGCATCAAGGAGCTGCAGACGCGAGGTTCGTCCCCCACGCTTGAAACCGTTCTGGCGAAGTTCAACAGCTTATCCGGCCTGAAACGCAATGAGTTGGTTTTTGCGGTTGCAGAATACGGTAGCGAAGAGCAGTTCAACATGATGCTGGCAACGGCAGCGCAGTCGCCGGAGAGCTTGTCGTTCCTGCTTGCCAGCGCCATCTCGCGCAACGACCACGACCTTGCACGGCGCCTTGCCCTGGCCGGGGCAAGGCTGCACAGCAAGCGAATGCGCGTTCCCGATAACGCCCGCGAGGGTAAAACCATTCTGTGCACGCCGATTGAGCTGGCCCTGCAGGATGTGCGGTACAAAACAGCAGCGGAGGGCAAAACGGGTGCGGGCGTGCCATGCGTTGACAACAGCGGATGCATCGCCGCCCTTGCGGAAGAAGGCTTGATCACACGAGAAAACCTTCGCGAGCTCTACCAAGGCGTCCGGCAAAGCGCCGTCCCCTTCGCGCAGGAAAGGCTACGAACCATCGTCCACTTCGTTCACCCCGACGACGTAACGGACAAGCTGGACCTGTGCGAAAACCTCATCGCCCACAAAGCGCAAGCCGAACTCGAGCACGTCTTCACCTGGCCCAACTTCCCCACCATCGACCAGCTAGAAACCCTCGTGCGGTTCGCGAACGAGAGCGGTGACACGGAGATGGCGGTTAGGATTCTGGAATTCTACCGCAACCAGCAGCCGCCTGAACCTACCGAGGGCTTGATGTTGTAGGGAGATGCTCGTGCAGCTCGCGGAGCTCGCAAACTGCACGGGCTGATCGCGGGAAGCTCTACCAGGCGCCCTAAACAATGAAAGCACCTCTGGCGAATGCGATGCGCACGCGCCTACAAATCCAATTTGTCGATGACCTGCCTCATAGCAAGAGCCCACTCAAGCTGCTTGGCTATGAACCCTGGCCATGCAGTCTCGTTGCCCTTGATCTTGCAGCCGTCCTTGTAGAAGCGAAGCCCCGAGGCCTTCTTAGCATCGAAGGATACAGCTACAAGGCCAAGCCTTTCCTCGAACAAAGCAGCATTGTCGATGGCCTTGTAGCCGATTTCCTTGTCATCCGGCACATAGAACTCTATGCCGGTGCGGCCACGCTGCGTGTCTATGAGCAGCGCAATATGGTAGACGGACGTACCACAGCGCAACGTGGTCCAGTGATCCTTCGAAGGCTTCTGCGGATTGAACACCTTCAGAAATCCTGAAGTTGCCCGCGCAATCTCGCGGTACTTGGTCCAGTACGATAGCTTAACGCGCTCGGTTTCGGATAAGGCCTCACTAAGCTTGATAGCCTTCGTCCACTCATTCGGCTGCTCGACCACGTTGAAGCGCGGGGCGGGCAGTGAGTCGCCAATGGACCACAGCTCTATTGCAACCAGGAAGAACCCGAAATCGCTGTCGGTGTGCTGGTTGAGCCACTCGATTGCCTGACGATGCTCGTCGCGGGCGCGAGCCACCACCCACACGACCACCTCGGCACCCTTGCCGGCAGCATAGGCAATCACCTTACCTAGATGATCATGGTTGGTGTCCTCAAGCTGATTCTCGATAATCACCTTACGCCCGGTTCCAGCCTCCTGCGCATAGATGTCGACGTTGAGCGAGCCCACCGACGACTCGGTCTCTATAAGCTCGAGCTCGATGCCGACTGCCGAGCTCAGCATGGCAAGGTTGGATTCCGCAGAGAGCCACTTGGTAAAGTCGAGCGCCTCATGAGGTCATACGTCGCGCAGCTCGACCTTCTTGAGTTTGTCGAGGCTATATTTCATCGTACAACCTTCCTATGCAGTGACGTTCGATTCTCTGCCTGATCGCCCAAACCATTCTTCGTCAATCTTCTCAACTGTCAGATCGATTATCTTTTTGAATTCACCTGCAATGTAGGCGCATTCTTTGGTTGCATCATTTGGGATGCCAACCTCATATTCGGGCTTTGCCTTAAGATTCTTGAAGAAAGCCTCATACAGCTTTTTTGAATCGACAACCAGGTCGTCTTTCCCAATGACAAAGACTGCTACGCCATCAATTGAAAAGATGAACTTTTCTGAATCCTCCGAAACGCTAATTTGCTTTTTCATATCGTTTCATCCTCTTTCGAATTGCATCTAGGCCTCCATCGACGTTCTCGGCAACCACGTCAAGCATCTTGTATTCCATGCATTCGAATTCCAGCGCACCGCTTTGCACGGTTAAGCTGCCATCCTTCCTGCCAATGAATATGACGTTATCGACGTCGAGGTTAACCAGGAATTGGGGGTTGTGCGTAATCAAGACCACTTGTCTTGATTCGGCGATATCACGGAATTCGTTAATAACGACCTCCTTGATTGCCTTTTGAGATATCTGATCTTCGGGCTGATCGACGAAATAGATACCATCGCCAAGTTCTGTGTCCCTCAGCAATGAGAAGTACAGCTGAGCGTTGAAGCCTTGAGAAAGCTCTTCGTAGACATCATCTTTATTTCGATTAATGGCCTTGACTGGCTCCAGTGCTTTCGAGACTTCTTTGGTCATGTTTTGGCGCACGATCTCTATCGGATCATCAGCATCCGCAGGGTAATTCTTCAGCGACTCGACCAACCAATTGCAGTCAACGGTCTTGAAGTCTATTGCGCGACGTGCCTTGAGAATCCCTTTGAGGCAGTTTTGCAAAAGTTCAGCATTGACGGCGCTTGCTTTGGTTTTTGATACAAACGAAAGGGGTCCAACGGGGTTAACCTTGGGTTCTATTTCGATGGATTCGAATTCAAAACTAAATTCATCTACCGAATGCTCCTTCTTTACCAGGTCTGATATTGAAGCAGCCAACCCTTCTATCGCTGCGATATAGTTCGATTCGAGTTTCTGGGCATCAGTCGAAAACTGCTTGTATTGCCGACCTATCTCCTGAACGGTGGTGCTGATAGCATTGATGACCTTTTTCTCACACAAGACCAAGCTAATAGTCGCCTCGTGACGTTTTCTGATCTCCGAGATAAGTCTGTGCGAAACATCGATTGCCTCGAGGTCATCTTCTTTGAGCACCGCAGAATGAATCTCGCCAAGCGACTCTATTTTCTTCTCTATGCTTTTTAAATCATCGACTAGCCTCTGCTCCGGGGCCTCATCCAAGGAAGGCAGACGGCCTTGGAAGGAGATAGTCGAAGAGGGCGAAGCGGTGCGCTTCGGCAAGATGGTGGCGTTCGGCAATTCGCTTAGCGCTGCTTGATAGCCGCACGATGCAGACAAGGCATTGCATAGTAGTTCGATTTGCGTCGCTGCCGCTTCTTTGAAAGGTTCGGTGTCTATAGGTTCGGGGAAATGGTTTCCCAACAGGTCTTTAGTCTTTCCTTTGCCGAGATTCTCAAATAACTTTCTGATGGATTCTTGACCATCAACGCACAAGCGGTTTTCTGCCGGCACAGACGTAACGACCTTTACGCCGACCTTCTCTAGATATTTCTTCTGGCCATTTGTTGTCGCCGTCGCGACGCCATCGAAACCAACTAATGAATTCATTATGCTCGACTTGCCAACCGAGTTGTCGCCGATGATTGCGTTGATGCCAGGAGACAGAGGTATGTGTGCCTTCTTGCCATTGATCTCAATGACGATTTCATCCAAAGATCTGGTGGAGCCAGAAAAGAAGCTCCCGACGGTTTTGATTCGAGAAATATCCGTGACCGCCATCGCGAGGCCGCGGAACGTGGGGAGGCATTTGAGATACGTGAACGGGAGGTCACCAGTATTGCCTGCATCTACACCTGGGTATACGTCCCATTGATGGCAATCTGAACCGGTAATGAAACGCAGACGTTCACTAACTTCCCGATTTGCAGCGAATGTTTTGTTGAAAAGCTCATTCCTCCTGTTTTTGTATTCATAGGCTTCGAAATACTCCATGAATAGAAACTCGTTGAACTGATCATCTCCGACGGAGTTCGCATCGTTGGCTCGCTTTCGGGATGAGCCCGGACTGGCTTTCTGGTGAGCTATAGTGACGATGTTCAGCCCGATTGAGCGGATGATTTCCCAGTACTTCTCCTCACTGAACGAGGAACCACAGTCGTAATCCGGAGCATTACCCTTCCATGGAATTTTGGCCTGAAGCCCCTGGAGCTTCTGGTCGTCTGAATCATCGAAGATGGTGATGACGTGGACGGTCTTCGGCCCATCTGCCGTTGTAAATGCTACGCTGAATTCTATACCTGGCAAAACCTTGTCAAGACTGTTTTCCTGACTGGCATAATCTCGGAGTTTATCGAATAGTTGATAGTCGAAGCAATCATGGTCCGTTATCGAAGCCATATTCACACCGTGCTTGTTCAGCGCGGCAACGAGGATGGGCAGATTGTCCGCGGTACCTGATGACACCTTCGACCCGTCTTTATGCTTTGACGCCGCAGAGTGGATATGCAAGTCAATCTTAACCGGCTTTTGAACGACCTTTTGAATCATCTGGCATCTACTCAACTTTCATGTACGTGATCTCGAATGCCTTCACGCGACGCATCTCGGGCATACGTCCATATGCACTCAGACTCGTCCCCTTGAGAGCGGCAGCCTCTTTAGCGGCGTCGCGCAACGTGTCGGGAATCCTGATGGTGATGGCAGCCTGATCGCCACTAACCAGATACTCCTTTATGTCCGTGGGATTCGCATCGTTGCAAATCATGTCGGCATAGCCCATATCTAACATCCTTGAATATGCAATGTGCAATACAATGTCATTATAGCCATGAAAGGGCAGCGTCTTTCCAAAGGATCCGAAACCGCGTATGGAGGGGACAATCTGAGCGGATGCGCAACATCGGGACAATCGAAGCGCTGCCACAGTTGCAGCGCTGCATCGCTACTGCGCAAAAAGCGTCTTGCCCCCTACAAGGCGCCTGACGATCTATCCTTCGCAATGATAATTGCGCAGCAACCACTTGATGTCCTTGCTCGCATTGCAAGCAAGGACTCAGAGCAGCGAAGCCTTCATGAGCTTCGTCATTCCCCTAGAAAACAAAACGGTAGAAGTCGATAGCCCCATAATGATCATCGGTATTGTGCCGTACAGGGGACGAGAGCATGTTCGCACAACGAACTCTTCTTTCTCGGGGAAGTAAGCAGTTCAGCTGATGGCTCTTGAAGATGTAGCGAAGCAGGCATCGATAAACACAAGGGCGATACCCCGACGATTCGGCATCAACGCCGCACAGCTTGTCCACCACGACATCCCACGAGCCATCATCCCCGCAACATCCAGATTCCTTACAATAGTTTTCTCGACGAGCCGCTTCCTGAGTCGCGCTGCAAATGCTGGTGCAAGGAAAACTGAAAGCGGACGGTTTCGAAAGGGAAAAGAAAATCGCCGTTGCCCAGAATCTTTTACGACCAAATAAGAGATTCGAAGAAAAGAGTAGACCGTGATAAGATAAGCGCCCTACGCCAAGACACCCCCGCGTCGGAAAGGGACGCGCTCGACCTGCCCGCACTGACCAGGTCGCTGCTGGAGGCGGCGCTAAACGCGATCATGGACGAGCAGCCCGACATCGCCTGCGAGAACGGCACCAGCAGCCGCAACGAATACCGCAGGCGCGGGCTCGCGACCCCGCCGGCAAGACTCGAACCCGCACAACCTGGCGCGCCTGCCTGCTCCGCCACGCCCCGGTGTTGGTTTTTGCTACGCTTTAGCGGTAGGATATTGGTGAGCAAAGACGCTCATAAAACCGCGGTACACCCCGATCTTCGAATCGGAACACGACCGCGGTTTTATTTATCCTTGAGCAGCCGGGCGACCCCTATGTCGGATACCGCCAAGAGCACCTCGCCATGCCCCTCCCCTTCCCAGCGAAGCGCATGTCTCGTCGAAACCATTCGAGTTGCTCTCGTTGGCGAAAACGCTCATCATAGCTTCGCCGATTCCGAGTTTGATCCATTTGATTCGCGCTCTATTGCCTGGTTGCTGACCGAGCTTTCGGAATTCGAAGTATATAGTCGGGCCTAACCTTTACTTCTAACGCATCTCGCACTGCGAGGAAATGCTGCTCCTGGAACTATGCTGAGCATTCGCTCCGGCATCGATCCGCCTAGCAGCTCGATGCCTCAGTTTTGCAGGTATGCCCGTTCGAGCAGGGGTTTCACGCTCTCGAGCTGCTCCATAGTGCGCAGGATGCACTCCAGGTCGCCCGCGCCCTAATGGCCCTTT
>ERZ838483.1526-NODE-1526-length-19188-cov-3.656876_pt1 | contig 19188 bp, 10 predicted proteins | sample MGYA00519939_ERZ838483 | MGnify/ENA primary metagenome ERZ838483 (study PRJEB31850, sample SAMEA3708836) | human gut metagenome | biome: human gut; feature: human-associated habitat; material: faeces | place: China | collected 2014 ... | reverse complement strand
ATGATCCCGACAAACCGATCATTTTTGATGCGGACATGGCCTTGATAACCGGGGTGGGAATAGGCGCATTCCAGCCACAACAAGTTGGAGGATACCCGATGATTTATCCCTTGAGTTTTGCCGGGAAGAATTTCTATACTGGCATCACAAGCTTCATCAGGTTCTATAAATTCCAGCTGTTTGAAGAGATAGGGCAGACAGTGGAACACATCGGCCTGAGATGCTATTCGGACAGGATCTTAATGCAAATCATATTCTAAAGCTATGAAAAATGCAATATATACCACAATCGGAGCTTCCAACCACTCCGGTACGGCAAGGAAGGAACATGATTTTTATGCTACATACCCCGAAGCCATAGACAGGTTATTCGAGGTGGAGAAGTTCCCTGATACGATATGGGAACCTGCTTGTGGAATGGGACACCTCTCTAAAAGAATGATAGAATTAGGCAAAAAGGTGCATTCCACTGACTTGATAAATCGTGGTTATGGTACCGGTGGAGTTGATTTCCTGAAAGCCACCGAAAACCCTTATGGAGCTGTCATTACCAACCCTCCTTATAAGATAGCCCTGGAATTTATAGAGAAAGCCTTGGATATATCTGACGAAGGGACAAGGATAGCCATGTTCCTGAAGCTGACATTCCTGGAGGGAAAAAGACGTAAACCGTTCTTCCGGGACAATCCGCCACGAAAAATCCATGTCTTTTCTTCCCGCGCTTCTGTTGCCAAAGGCGGGGATTTTACAGCCATCCCAAACAACGGAAATGCAATCGCCTATGCCTGGTTTGTATGGGAAAAGGTTATAAGGGAGAGACTGTTGTGGATTGGATAAACTGAAATATGGCGCAGGAAAACAATGACCGATATGACGGGCCGTTGTGTTCCTTATCATCACAACGTAAATTATAGTAATTTATTAAACCGGAAATATTTATAAAAATAGTATGAAAAATAACAACACTCAAATAGATAAGAAAATATTCGTGGCCGGCAAGGTGTATGACCTTCTGGTAATGGACAAGGATACGGTTGAGGCTTCGGTGCAGGCAGACCTGGACAGTTACGCAGGCAGGGACCGGGTCAGGTTCGAGCTGCACACAATCGGCAATGCGGTCGCCATGTCCTTCCACAGGGGATTTGATTACGGCCCCTATAATGCTGACCCGACGAAAGACATGATGGACGCGGACGCCTTCATGATTACCGCCCATGAATACGAGGGTTTTATGATGCCTGTCCCTTTCCCCACACTTCCCGTTCCGGGATTCGGCTATCCCTATCATATAAGTCAGACCGACTTTCTGGATGCATACCGGAAGAGCGCCAGGATTCTAGGGGCAAGCAGGATAAAGAACGCTTCCCTGGATATAAGCCCGCTATCCATCATCTTAAGAGTCCAAATAGGATAGTGAGAATACGGAATGAAGTAAATTCCGGACTATAGTGTGTATCGAAAACCGTTGTGTGAGAAACATGACGGTTTTCTTAATCCTGTTAACGGCAGTAGCCATAAGAATATCCGCTATGGAAATACCCCGGATGATGATACACTATAGTCCTGTCACCAAGTTAAATTATAATATACTTTTACAATGGCAGAATATTTCAGAATAGCGACAAAGGACTTCTGTAACACATTGCTTCCCGGAGCCTTTACCGGAGACACTACAATGTGTCCCACAAGAAGCCAAATTGAAGCGGCCGGTCTGCATATAAAGAAGGGTTATACCTATGCGGCCGACCAGCTGGTTCCCGAAGACCATATAGAACGTCTTGACTGGGAATATGCTTTCTCTGTAACTCCTGCGACAGCTACCATATCCGCGGCGGGAGGATCACAGAAATTCACAGTGACCTCGTATAAGAGACAATACAGTTACAGTAATGCGGGAAACCGTATCTATGTAGAGGGGTCACAGACAAACGTAGCCTATACCTCCAGTAACAATCAAACGGCAGGTTCCGGAACATGGACCGCCGCGAATGATACTATCAGTTATGGAGCAAATACCGGATCGACACAGCCAAGTGGTACCATTACATGGACCCAGTCTGAATCTTTCGGTTCTGATCCTAAGAAAACAGCTGCTGCAACTCACAAACAAAATGCAGATTCTATCAGTTCTTATGATAATCCAACTGTTTCTTTGGCTTACAATTCAGATATTCCAGCGTCTGGAGCTTCAACCGCTATGCCTACTTATTCTTATAGTCAGGTTGTTCATTGGGTATCAGGAAAAATCACAACTGTTACTTCCGGCGGCTTACTGACTTTTACTAAGGCGCCTAATTCCGGGACGGGCACAACAGACCCTTCTAAAGGAGCTACTACAGCACCTTCTAAAGGAACAACCGCTTCAAGTCGGACCACTGTAGCCACTGTAACCTTATCAGTAACCTTAAACGGTAAGACTGGTACTTCTGGTAGCGCTGATGTTTATCAGGCTGCTAACTCTTATTCTGATTCTTGGGAGAATTGGACTGTCAACATATCGGCCGACCCTGTAAGAATAGGTGCAAGAGGCGGTACATCCTTATTATCGGGAACAGCGGAAAGGAAAGGTATCAGGGAATGGGACTCAGGCAGTAAGGAAGACATAGACGGTTCCGGAACACCGTTTTTCAGTATACCCGCACATAGTAACGGCTGGTCGTTATCGGAAAACATACTGACAGCGGTAGAGAATACAGGAGAGGAAAGAAGCGTTGTCGTTACCGCATCCCATGGAGAAGGCAGGAATGAAGTAGCGGTGTATCAGGAAGCAGGTGTAATCACATGGGAATATGCCTTCTCCATAGATACTAGCTCTATGTCTGTTCCGGCCACAGGTGGAACGCAAAGGGTCAACGTATCTTCCCTGAAAAGAAAGCTTGTCAACGGAAAAGATTCGGGAGAAACGGAAACAGTAGGATTTTCTGTAGGATGGCATTCGGGAGATAACTTCAACTCCATAGACAGAAGCGGAATACCCGAATATGTGGTGTTTGATGTCGGTAGGAATACCGGAAATGAGAGAACGGAATACGATATGTTTACCCAGGAAGAATCCGGAAACACTATCCTTTTCACATGCAGCCAGGAAAGAGGACCGGCAGGATTTATCGTCTGTGGAAGCAACGGTTATATTGAAAGGATAGAAATCTGATTTCATCTATTTAAACTTGTAGCTTATTACACATAATATGATTGGAATTTTACATCAAAGCTGTAGAAGTTAAAAGTAAAATCATGAAAATCAAACTGTTTTGTATCGTATTGTGCCTTTGCGTGTTTATGACCTGTGAGAAAAATGAACCGGTTATTTCGGATGAACCTGTTATTCCACCAACAGATCAACCCAAAGAACCACAAGAGTCAATATCGACAGATGGGATAATTAATTGGAACAATGAATTTATAATTGTAGGAGACAATAATATGGCAAATATAGGAAGTAATGATTGGAATGCAGTCACCTATGGAAACGGGAGATATGTAACAGTGGGGGACAGTAACAGTGCAGCCTGCTCTATTGATGGAATCAATTGGACAGCAACCTCAGGATTTAATGACTTATCGGGAATTTGTTATGGAAATGGAAAGTTTATTGCAGTGGGAACGGGAGGAAATGTTCGTTATTCAGATGACGGGGCCGGCTGGTCAACAGTTACTATACAGGGAAAGACAAATTTGAGGGCCGTCTGTTATGAAAATGGAAAGTTCGTTGCAGTGGGAGAAAATGGAGTGATTGCTTATTCCACTGACGGAAGCAGCTGGACTGCCAAGAAGGTGGGAAGCAATGATTGGAATAGCGTTTGCTACGGAAATGGAAAGTTCGTTGCAGTTGAGAACGATGGAGGCGTTGCTTATTCCACTGACGGGATCAACTGGACTGCCAAGAAGGTGGGAAGTAATTGGTGGTATGGTGTTTGCTACGGAAATGAAAAGTTCGTTGTAGTGGGAACTGATGGGGATGTTGCTTATTCTACTGATGGAATCAGTTGGACTACAACAACTATATCAGACACCCCCACTATAATGGCCGTTTGCTGCGGAAATGGGAAGTTCGTTGCGGTAGGAAGAATATGGAATGCCTCAGGATACTATATACGGGCTATTTATTATTCTACCGATGGGATCAACTGGACTTCCAAGACTATGGGTAGAGGTGAATTGTACGGAATATGCCCTGTTCAATAACTTCTCAGCACCTTATTAAACCTGTTAAAATCAGCCGGACCAAGTTCCGGCTTTTTTATTGTTTCCTTATCAGGCCGAAAAATGCCCGGGGATGACAAACAACGGATGACGGCATCGGATATGCAGAAATTACCATGGATGTATCATGAAAGCAGCGTACAGTATATAACGGCCGGCTAACATAATTGGCAAATAAAATAACCATGATACCCCTAATCCCAACCACCGGAGAAACTGTGTCGTCGGGTTATACATATCATCAGATTGTCCATTGGGTATCGGGAAGAACTACGACACTTACATCCAGCCATTCTCTACGAAAAACTTCCGTAATGCTCCCCTCGGAGAAAGAGCTATTGTAATTTCCAGGGGAGATGTCATCCTTGGTTTCTCCGAATCTCGAAACAGTCTGCCAATAACCAGCGAAAAGACTGTGACCAACAACCTATCCTTCCAACATAGTCAATCTTGCAGGAAGTTCATCGGCATATACAGTGCGGATTACCCCTTACAGATGTCTGACAATTCCACTTTATATCGTGATATAATTCACTACTCATGATTAAGACTGTTACTAATGCATTATCTCATGCACTTTTTAAATTAAGGGTACAAGATCATTCCTTGAAAAATATTATTTGCAGATTATAAGATGAACATCTCCACATTTTTTATATGTTCTAAGATAAATGTCTACTTACCTGTATTTAGATTAATTTGTACAATAAAAAGGAACGAGAGGTAATATATAGGAGCATTAAACTAAAAAGAAAGAAAAAGCACCGTTCCATGTATGGCGTAGATCGGTGATATAGCAGAAAGAGATAAGTCGCAAAAGTTTGTTTGTTTCTTTTTTCTTTATTTATACGAACCAATTAGCGTAAAAAAGAATCCCGCCTTGGCTATATCAGCAAGGCGGGAATTATGACAATGGTACCGACCTGTGGCCCCACTGCCTTTTTCTTTAAAGTCTTATTTACCAGCTAAACCATCAGCAAAACCTGCATAAGTATGCTTACGGCTGTAATGGCTATCCCATAAACCGACCGGCTCGCCACCACGCCAGCCGGAATCGGTAGGACTATCAGTGATGCACCATTGAGTAATACCATACTGTTGAGCTACAGGAATAATTTCAAAGTATTTTTTTACAATGAATTTATAGTAATCAGACATTGCCTTATGCTGTGCTTCAGTCATCTTATCAGTCAACACTTTATTACCTTCTTCATCTACATAGCCCATATCAAGCTCAGATATCTTCACAAGTTTTCCACTATTAGCTAATATTTCGAACATTTTCACTACGTGCTCCTCTTTGCTCTTTTGTATTTCAGGATTTGCATAGCAGCTAACATGCATCTGTGTACCGATACCATCTATTTTCGTCACACCATCAGATTCCCACTTCTCAATCCAATAAACTAAACTCTTAGCCTTTTTGTTATCATCCCAATCGGACTCTAAATTATAATCATTGACAAAAAGTTTCAAAGGATTAGTGCCACCATTTTCTGTGTAGTATTTACGGGCTGCAGCTACAACAATACGTACATAGTCTTCATTGCCTAAATAATCTTGCCAGTAGAAATTATTTTTAGCATCTTCCGCGCTAACATTTGTAGAAGAATGTAGAGTATAAAAGCCACCGTCATTACCACCACCAGAAATAGCCTCATTCACAACATCCCATGCTGTAACATAACCACCAGTAGCTTTCATCATACCTTCTACCCAAGTGTTCATAGCCTCTGTAAGAACTTCTTTCTTTTCTTCAGGAGTGAGAGGAAGAGTGTTACCTTTGGTTACAATCTGGAACTTAATATTATCAAAATAATACTTATTTGCAGGTGCATTAGGAGCACCTACATCAAGATTCCAAGCAATAGTTTGCATATTTCCGCTAGGAGAAAGAGTTGTATTTATAGTGATAGTTTTTTCAAAATGTTGCCATTCTGTAGTAAAACTAAAAGCACATCCCGCATCATAATGGATATAACCACCTGGAGTAGAATGACTCTGAGACTCTGTATTATTGGGAACCTCTGCACGATAATCAAAAGAAATATGTACCACATCTTTATCAACTAACGGACGATCGGCATAAAGAAAGAACTGGGTGTCATAAGAATTAGTACCACCGCCAGCAGAAGTTACAACAAAAGCTCGGCTACCATCTTTACCTGCACCCTCTACAATGTCACAAGCAGCATGGTTACTACCGATATGAGTGGAAACAAAATTAGAAGTTTCACTGCCTTCAGCATCACCATTAGTAATAATATCTGTAAAAATCTCTACAGCAGGAGCCTCAGAATGAACAATTTTAACATATTTTATTTGAATAATTCCAACAAAAAGGCCTGATTGAGTCATCACATGACCTCCATTAGCAACAGCTTTAAAAGGAAGTTCATACTCTTTCCATTCTGTATCAAAAGAGAAAGCACCTTCGGCTCTACCATCCCAAGGCCCCACACCAATATTGAGTTTACCTTCACTAGAACCCTTTATCATCATTTTCAATTTATACTCCTTATCTTTAACAATAGGAAGATTGTCCGCTGTATGATATTGAACAAAATGATTTTGTGTAGCAGCAACAGAGGTTTTAATTTCAAGACAACCCTCAACGTCATTTTTTCCAATAGTAGTAGTTTCTTGCACTTCTGCGTTTATTTCATTCCAAAAAGTATAGGAATCTTTGGAATAATCCACCATATAATCCTCAACTTCTGTTTTAACATCAGGATCTACATCAAGTTCCTTATCTTTAATCAGCGAATTAAGATACTTATTATTCTGCTGCGCATGCCAAGCCAACGTATGACCATAGATAGTGAGTCCACCAGCTTTGGCAGCAGATACAAAATTCTCTACAGTTCCGAAGTTCATAGTGCCATCATCAGCTACACATGAAGCATATTTCATTGCATTACCTGCTGTCATTTCGACAAAATTACTATTAGCCAAACGAGTCACTAGTCCGCCAGCAATATAGTCATTCGCAGCCAGTGCAATACCCAACTTAAAGTCAGGATTAGCACTGCCATTTACATAATTCTTCAATGCATCATATTCATTGAGATATTCCATACCTGCAATAGAAGCAGGTTTCTCAACTTCATAGGTCAACAATTTGTCATCTACACATGAAGTAGAAGCAACTGTGGCCATTAAAAGCATTATACCTAATCTTATTTTTGTATGTTTCATATAAATATTTTTTTAATAAGAAACTTTATTATTTCTTTGCAGGAGTAAACCATTCTGCTTTCACACCTCTGTAGTGAACTACTAATGTGTCTTTTGTGGCACAATGAATACCATCATAATCCATTGTATAATCCAAATAAAGCACGTCGCGGTCTTTATTTCCCCAACTATTTTTATCGCCTTTGGAAACAAATTTACCACTACCTGCAGCTGATACTCCTGCAGAGTTGGAAGTGATAGTACAATTACCGTTTTCATCAAAAGCAAGTAAAAGTTTACTCTCAATATTTTCTCCGGCAGCATTCTTAGTTGGCCGATCCCACTCTACCTCATTCAATCCAATGGTGCTGAATCCACCAATGGTCTCATCCTTTTCTACATAATCTGCATGACGTACCTCTTTGCCTGTTTTGTTACCACTATACACATCAATGCCTCTACGTAGGTAATGTGAGTCATATTTACTGATATACTTTACAGCATAAAGAACATAATCCTTGGGTTGTACCTCCCAATCATCTTTATTTATACGATTAGGAGTTTCAACTGAAGGTTTTCCCTCCAAGATGGTATCAGCATTTTGTACACCGGTCATTACTACAGGTATGACATAATTCAACGAGGTAGATTTAGGATCCTTAAAGAATGCATCGGTAAAGTTTACGGTAACGCCACCCAACACCTTACCTTTTTCAATAACAATCTTATCACTACTCAATGTATAGTGTGTAGCAGGAAGAGCTTCTATATCTCCTCCATCACTACCAAAAGTATAACCATTACACAACGAATTGTCTACTCGGATACCTATTTCAACATTTGTCTTGTTATCGTATATTCCACCAACAGTAGCCATAATTTGGCATTTATGTTCGTTATCTAATGAGTTATCTACCGATGCATCTTCACCTAATGTTATGGTACGGATGGGGCTCTGATAAGCAAAGTACACCGCAGAATATTTATAGTCGGGAAATTCCCAGTCACCATTTTCACATGCTGCAAACAAGGCTCCCGCTATAGCGGCTATTATCAAAAATGATTTTTTCATTGCTATTTTATTTATTTCAGTTTATATAAATTCGTCTCTTACTGTTTGGTGCTTACCATCCCTTATTTTGAATAAGAGCATCAAACTTCAGAATCTCACTATAGGGAACAGGACCATAATACATATAATCTTTATAGTCACGTTTTTCTACGTCTACTACTTCATAGTTATTTCCCGTTATTTTCATACCTCTCACTGTCTCATTAAGTTTACTGATGTCTACTTTCCAACGACGCAAGTCCCAAAAACGGAAGCCTTCAAAACAGAGTTCCAGACGACGTTCGTTACGTATGAGTTCACGCATCTTATCCCGATCACCCTTAATAGACTCCAGATAAGGATCACTGCCATTTTCTCCAATACCGGCACGTTGGCGAATGGCTTTTACCACGTCATAAGCAGAGTATCCATGCGTTCCCTCACCTTGGGGGCCCCACGCTTCATTAGCCGCTTCAGCATAGCCTAAGAAAATCTCAGTATATCTGATCCAAGGTTTAATGTGATAGCCATTGGTCGTGTTGCTAGGATTTGCATTTACATTCATATCTAAGAACTTACGCAAATAGTATCCTGTACGTGTAGAAGCACCGTCAAATTTATTCATCGCATCATTATTGTTGCCGTCTACAGCAGTGGTGATAACACTATTCGAGACCCCTGCCTTACTGCCGTTATAAATAATGTACATAGCTAAACGAGGATCACGATTTTCATATGGGTTCTGAGCATCATAATTACTTCTCAAATCGTTAATGGGATAACCGTTTAATCCAGGAAATGCATCCACTAAATTCTGTGAAGGATTCACACGCCCCTTGCCGAAAAGTGAAGGAGGATATTGATCTTTCTCAAGGTCAGCACTCTCATTTTTATTACTACGCCATAAGAATTCAGGACGATTGTAACCGGCTACCATATTCTTGATACCATTAGAATCCTCATACCACTTGTTACCAGTAGGATCAATTTGAGCAATCGGATCGCTACCCAAATTTTTCAATACCTCAGCCATGAAATTAGCAGCCTGTTCCCAAGTAACCCCCGAACCTTCACTGTAAGCAGGACTGGCAGCAAGTAAAGCAGCTTGGGCACGAACTGCACGAGCTACACTAGCACTCATACGGTTTTTAGCATGGTCACCAAAAACGCGATTATACTGGCTAAGGTTAGCTCCCATCTGAGTATATTTAGAAGGGACATCACCTTCTGCAGCTAAGTCGCCATATGTATCAGGAAGCATCTCAATGGCTTTTTCCACATCTTTGTTAAGTTGTTCAATACACTCCTTAAATGTATTACGCGGCTTGTTGAAGTCTGAATTTACAGTCTCAGCCTCTGTAAGAATAGGAATACCCAATAACTGACCATCAGCTGTCCATCCGGCACAACTCATCAGCAAGTGATACATATAAAGCGCACGCATACCATAAGCGTCACCCTGAAAACGCACTTTGAATAACTCGGAAGCTACCTCATCTTTGGCCCACTCCACATTCTCGGAAATTTCCAAGAACTGATTGAGATATTGCCATGAAGCACGCAAGTACTGCCAATTATCCAAAGGATTGTTATCGGAACGCCAAGCACCTGTTGCAGCCTTCAAATATGAATTATTTACATCGTTAGATACAGCATCATCAGTAGCTACATCAGTAAACTTCCATGAATTAGCATTCTCACCCAACGGATTACTAATATAAGCATGTCCCAACAAACCGGTAGCCCATGAAGGCATATCCTCCAAGTCTACCACGTCTTTATGATTCTCTATTGCAGGATCAAACAGATCGTCACAAGCGGAGAATCCCACTAATAATGCTGTTGTCAAAATGATATTTTTTAGTTTCATAACTTATTATTTTTCAATCTTCATTATTAATCATTCATTCTTTTAGAACGTACCCTTGAAACCAAGTTGGTAGAAACGCGTCTGGGGAGCACTACCTATGTTCATTTCTAAAGCTTTACGCTCTTTTGCAATAGTCAGCAGATTGTTAGCATTGGCAAAGAAGCTCAAGCCTTTGATGAAAGTTCCTCTCAATATCTTTTCAGGCATTTTATAAGTGAGCTGTACCTGAGTCAGATTAAAGCGATCATTCTTGTACATCCAAAAGTCTGAAGTACGGAAATTGTTAGCGCCATTAGTTGTAGTTAAACGCGGATAAGTAGCTGTCGCTGCCGTTTCAGGAGTCCAACGATTACGTACTATTTCAGAATACTTGCCATCTCCTTTCACCCAATAATAAGAGTTATCTTTCATACCATAACCACCTATATAAAGATTACCCATAGCATAAAGAGTAAAATTACGCCATGTGGCAGTAAGGTTGATACCACTCATAAAAGGAGAATCCCAACGGCCCAGGAATACACGATCGTTATCATCAATTTTACCATCGTTATTTTGGTCTTTATAACGAATATCTCCCGGCTTCACATCACCGAAAGTTTGAGTTGGAGCAGTATCTATTTCTTTTTGGTCTTGGAAGAAGCCTTCACTTTCCAGTCCCCAATGGCCATTCAAAGCACGTCCAACAGCCGATAAATAGTCGAATTCAATATTCTCATCACGCTTTTCGGCCGTACTCTTATAATACATGCCACTAACACCCAAAGTCAAAGCCACTTCACCAATTTTTTTATTAGCATATATACTGAAATCAAAGCCAGTACGCTTATCCACATTGTAGTTTATATATGGAATAATAGAGGATGTAGGATAACCTGTTTGTGTAAAGTAATTAGGATACAATGAATTGGCGCGTGTCAATCCACCATCCATCTTGCTATTGAAGAAATTAAAGTCAAAATTGATTAGGTTATTCCACATTGAGCCACGTAATCCCACTGTGAACTCTTTACGCTTCACAAAAGTCATGTCATAGTTATCACCACGCTGGAATTCAGTAGCAGCTAAACCACCGTTATCGCCCCAGCTGTACCATCCACCTGATTGTATCACAGCTTTGTAGAGATAGTAACCATCTTCATTAATAATACCTCCTGACACAGTGAACATCAAATTATCAAAAATAGAATTTTCCATAAACTTTTCTTTCGCCAAGTTCCACCCTAAAGTTACTGTAGGTGAAAAAGCGACGCGCTTACCTTCGGGTAACTTAGCCGAATACGGCATTGCAGCACTGAAATCTGCATAATATTTATGTTGGTAATTATACGATGCTTGAAAACCTAAGTTGGCATTGGTAGTACGGTGATAATGTCCGCTACGTTGCGTTTGCCAAGCATTAGCCAAAATCATACCAAAAACATTATGGTCTTCATTAAATGTTTGCTGGTAATCGAACTGACCGGACACGTTATAAGTATAGCGATAGGCAGAGTTGCTAATATTTTCGCTACCACTCTTTTCATCCTTACCGTACTGAGTAATACTTGATATGACATCTTTTCCGTTATAGTTTGACCATACAGGAGCAAAAGTTGCATAACTGCTACTATAACCCTGATTGTAGGTTGATGCATAGTCAATACCATACTTAGCACGAAAATAAAGTCCCTTAAGTAACGGAGAAAGATTAACATCGAAACGTGTATTGAATTGAAACTGACGACTTACATATTTACTGTCACCAGCCGCATAGGCATCAGCCACCGGATTGGTAGGATTCTGCTGTGTACCACCGAAGAAAAATTTACCATCTTGAATATAGCTACTGTTAAGTACTGTATTCAATGAGTTTTGATCAGTCGCTTCAATATAGCTTAATGGGATAAACGGTGCCACTAAATGTGGACGTAATGTGGCTGCTTGTCCCCACCAGTCTACACTTGCTGCATAAGAATCATAAAAAGTAACATTAGCATCTGCCTGTGCTGTAATGAGTTTATGCAGCTTCATATCCACATTTCCACGTACAAAGAAACGACTGATATAATTATCTTCTGTCTTACCCACTTTAAGCAGGGACGATTCACGATAATAGCCAGTAGTAGTATAGTATTTTACTTTCTCAGTACCACCACTTACCTCAGCAATTGCTTCCGAACGATTGTATGCTTTTTTCAAATAATCGGAAGAATACATGTTAAAATTGGGATAACGGTAAGGATTCAAGCCGGACGCATGATTGTAAATATCAGCATCCGAGTAATTGGCAGGCAATCCATCATTAGCACGAGCCTCGTTGTAGAGCGTCATATATTCTGCCGATCCCAAATATTTAGGATAAGATTTTGGAGTATAAAAGCCGGTATTCGCATGAATATTGATATTAAGATCACTTACTTCTCCTCGTTTAGTGGTAATAGAGATAACGCCTTTAGCCGCACGCGGACCGTATAGTACTACAGCAGAAGCACCTTTGAGAAGAGTTATCTGATCTATTTCATGAGGAAGTACGTTATTTGCATCACGTACCATACCGTCCACGACAACGAGATATTCAGTGTTTCCCCAAATATTACCATTGAAACCGCCTACCACATTATCAATGAGTCCCAAACTATAATTTGTATATGTTTTCTCTGACATTTTTTGCATATCAACCACTGATATCCCGCCTAGCAAGTCACGCTGGTCAATAGAACGGAATGCCACTTCTACCCTTTTGAGTGTATCTGCTTGCGCCGCTTTCATCAAATCTATCAATGTCTCCTGAGCGGTAACATCTGCATGAGCGAAAACCAGTGCTACACAGAATACAAATCCTTTATATATATGTTTCATTTTATTAGAGTTTTTACGTTTATAAAACCATTACCAACCGGGGTTCTGGTAGAACTCTGGATATATTGTCACATCTTCTGTTTTGAACGGTAACCAATAATGTTTACTCGAAAGTTTACGTTGCGTCACTATTTCTTCACGAAAATTAACAACCTTACGTTCTTTGGGATCAGCTTCCGGATCAAATGCTTCCGCGCGATCAAACTTTTGCATCGTTTTTATATTATAAGGATATTCCGTTAATAGTTTCCAGCGACGTAAATCATGGAAACGATGTCCTTCAAAAGCTAATTCTACAGCGCGTTCACGACGAACCTCACTCATAAATTTTTCAAGATCATTAGTGTAACTATCAGCAACCGGATCCACACCTGCACGTTCACGAATTACATTGACTGCATAAACAGCACTTTTCGGGAAAGTAGCTGAATTGCTGTTTGCCGAACCATAACCTTGTGCAACAGCTTCAGCATACAGCAAATAAACTTCAGCCAAACGTAACCAAGAGAGATGAAAATGGGTCGCTTTACCATAACCGTAATCAGCATCGTCCTTATTAGCGCCCAAAGGAATGAACTTATAGTTAAAATATCCAGTACGGCTTGTTTTACGAGGGTCGTCACAACAGTTTCCCCCCTCATACAAGTTGGCATACTCATATTCTTTGAATGAACTTGGACTCTTAATCATTTTCACACCATCATAAATGAAATTGTTATAGAAACGCGGATCCCGATCTTTCCATGGTTGCGATTTACTAAAGTGAGAATTTGGATCATCCAGTGGTAGCCCATTCTGCATACCAAAATAGTTTACATAATTAGCGGCAGGACAAAGAATGATACCGTCGCCCTCACAAATGGCTTGCAATTGATAAGAGTTCATTTGACGCCAGTAAGAGTCTGCACCGTAAGTAGGACTACGCATAATGGCTTCCGTACCACCGGGCATTAACCAATTTTGTTCTTTGGTATAGAACAGGGTACTATAGTTATCAAAATCTACTAAGGCATATTGAGTTTGATTACTTTCAACCATATTAAGGACCTGACCCAAAACATCAGCAGCACGCTTACAATATTCTGAATTGTATGAACGGTTGTTGTTGTCGGCACCATTTTCCATCAACGGGCTTCCTGCATAAAGTAGAGTTTTACCTAGGTAAGAAAGTGCCCAAATCTTATTAGGACGTAAGGCATTATTACCCTTTGTACGGCTACCTGTAGCTGTATTGTCCCAGTCAATAGGTAGCAAATCGGCTGCACGCTGAAAGTCTGCAGCCATTTTTTCAGCGTTTTCCTGATAAGTTTCGCGTGGCAGGTTGAATTGTGCATCGGGTGCTATTACACTTTCTAAATAAGGTAAACCACCCCAATAAGAAGTAAGCTGGAAATAAAACCAAGCGCGGAAAAAGTAAAGCTGGCCTTTAATAAAATTTTGCTCCTCTTGCGTAGCATCTTTCAACATACCCTTTTCTAAAGCTTCCAGTCCGAGATTGGCTTGACGGATAGCATACCAGCCACCACCCCACAAAGATTTCTTAAAACGATCACCATCTACAGACCAATTCCGATCCAAAAAACAGTCTCCCTTGTTAATATAACTACGATAATTACCACCATCAATAGCATATCCCATTAGATACTCACCATTACCGGTCGTAATAACTTCATCTTCCCCCCAATTAAAGGAACTTACCCAGTTATGTTTGGCAATATCAGGAATAACGTTATACATAACTTCAATAAATCCTTGAAAATTATTGAAGTTCTTGAATGCATCTTCTTCAGAGAGAACAGAATCTGAGTCTCTGTCTAAATAGTCTGTACACGAAGTAAGCGTAAAACAGACAATGAAGAACATTGAAAGTATATAAATAATCTTGTTTTTCATCTTAATCTCAAATTAAAGTGTAATTTTAAAACCTAGGTTAAAACGGCGTTGAGTGGGGTATGCACTCCAACCACCCGTATTTGACTCACGATCATCGGGCATGTCAGTCCAAAGGAAAAGGTTATTACCATTAACAAACAGCTTGAGACTACTCAAACCAGAGGCTTTAAGCCATTTCTCTTTAGAGAAAGTATATGAAAGTTCAGCATATTTTAAACGAACATATGAACCATCAAACATGAAACGGGTACCATCAGTATATTTACTTGTTTGATTCAACCAACGTGGCAAAGGTACGTCGGCATTTTGGTTATCAGGTGACCAGTAAGTACCTTCATAGAAAGCGGTATTACGCGTACCTCCTAAACTGGTAAGCCCTACAGAACGATTTACATTGTTCACGCCATAGAACTGAACGAAAAAACTCCAACCTTTGTAATCGCAACCTACTTGGAGATTCATTGTATTTTGCGGAATGCCGGTATAACCGTATGGAATATTGTCATTCACTGAAATAATACCGTCAGCATCGTAGTCAAGGATAATATAATTGCCAGGTTTACGTCCATCGTCATATTCATCATGTGCAGTGCTACCATAAAGTTCATCCCAACTGTTGTAATAACCATGATCCAAATAAGTATAAGTCTGATCAATGGCTTTATTGGCTTTCTTTTGATATTCTGGTTTCAGTTGAGGATCATCTGCTTCTTTAACCTTGCTTACAGCATGAGTCAAAGAAGTATTACCCCAAAGACGCCAATCTCGATTAAGTTGTTTATTCCAACGCAAATCCAATTCAAAGCCTTCGCTGTCTACTTTACCAAGGTTGGCTACAGGAGCAGAGGCACCGAAATATCCAGGAACAGCACGATTACCACCTGTAATCAGGATATTCGAACGTTTTTCCTTGAAATAGTCAAATGACCCTGAAATAAGGCCACCCAAAATAGCAAAGTCTGCAGCAATATCCAATTTGGTAGCCACTTCCCACTGCAAATTCTTATTACCTAACTGTGTCTGTTGCCACCAACTATAAGGACTTTTAGCCGGATCTACCCCTGTCAAAGATTGACGATAGGCACCACCGTTTGCCCAAGTATCCATATAGAGCCAACGTCCATTGATATTGTCATCACCGATTTCACCATAAGATGCACGAAGTTTTAACATATCCAGCCACTTAAGATTAAGTTTCTTCACAAGAGGCTCTTCTGAAACCATCCAACCGATAGCACCTGAATTAAAGAAAGCAAAACGGTTTTCTTTTGCAAAAATTTCAGAACCGTTGTAAGCACCGTTATATTCAAACATGTAGCGATTTGCAAAATCATATGTAACGCGGAATACCCAGTTCTCACGATAATGAGGTTGCTCACTGCCAGTAGCATATTGCTCACGGCTGAAGTTACCCATAGCCCCCACAGTATGCTGACCAAACTTATTTGAATAATTCAACTGAGCCGAATAATTCAGACGACGGTATGTAGCATTGTTCTGAACCGATCCAGCCCCTGTCTTCCAAGCATTATTATTATGGAAATCAAACTTATACAAGGCATCAGGGGTGATATCTGTATACTCTTGGCCTGTTTCTGGATCAATCCACTTATGAGCTTCGCTTTCCCAATCAGTAGTATCATCTACACCACGACCTGTTTCACGAAAAGCGTTATCAAACGCCAATTTAGCCTGTATATTTAACCCCTTTAATAAAAAACCAAGATCCTGTTCAAGAGTGAAGTCTGTATTCAGGCGATCATCAGTCGTATAACCTATACCATTTACACTCAAGTTTTCATAAGAGTTCGTAGCAGCCTGTGTGGGATTAGGTTGATAATAACCAAAAGTCCCGTCACTATAAACAGGCATGAAAGAATCAGGTGCAATACCATAGAAAGCGCTCCAAACAAGATTCTCATATTGTCCTTGGGTAGCTTTCTTCACTGCATGCGAACCGGAAAGATTGACATGAAATTTAGTAGTCTTAGTCAAATTGAAGTCAAGGTTACTACGCACATTTATACGGTCATAACCAAATCCAGGATCATAACCTTTCGTATTAGCAACTTTCTTATAAATATCCCCTTCGTGCGTATAATCGACACTAGCAAAATATTTCACGAATTTAGTACCACCACTGATATTAATATTGGCATTATAAGAGGTTGCCACATTTTTCAACAAATAGTCTGCCCAGTCTATATTAGGATAACGTTCTGCCTCTGCTAGGTTAGCCGGATAACGATATTTGTTCAAGCGGTCTTGAGTCAAATAATAGCTCCAAGAATCTGGATGATAGGCCAATTCACTCTCAATCACCTGATTACGAAGTGAAAGTGCATCGTATGCATCCATCATGTCTGGTATCTTGGAATAGGTTTTCAATGTTGTGCTAGCATTGATATTGATTACGGCTTTACCTTCTTCACCGCGCTTAGTGGTAATCAAGATTACACCATTAGCACCACGTACACCAAATACTGCCGTTGCAGATGCATCTTTCAATACAGAAATAGATGCTACAGAGTTAATGTCTACTGAGTTCATAGGACGTTCTACACCGTCTACCAGTACCAATGGATCACTTGAATTCCAAGATGTCACACCTCGAATAGTAATTTTCGGATCTTCATCACCCGGTTGACCAGTAGTAGTCATAGTTACAACACCAGGCAGATTACCAGTCAAAGCCTGTCCTAAGCTAGATACACCACCTGTACGTTCCAAAGCTTTCGCATTAGTTTGTGCAATGGCGCCTACTACTGAAGCTTTTTTTTGCTGTCCAAAACCTACCACTACCACTTCTTCCAATTGTTGTGAATCATCTTCCAAAGTCACTTTAATCATTCCTCTTGAAGTAGATTTTACTTCCTGAGATTTCATTCCCACAAATGAGACAATAAGGGTAGAGTTTTCATTGGGCACAGTCAACACAAAATTACCATCTATATCTGAAATCGTACCTATTGAATTATTACCTTTTAATACTACTGAGGCACCAATGACCGTCTCACCATTACTGTCAAAAACAGTTCCCCTTACAGTTATTCCATTTTGTGCCAATGCAGTCAAACAACTAAACAACATAAGCAAAAATAGGTAAGGAATTTTTTTGATTTTTTTTGTTGCATTTTTCATTACCATTAGTTTTAAAAATTAATTAACTAAATTCTTTTCTAATCATTTCATGGATGATTTTAATACTTAACTATCATTATACATAATATATAAAATTAAAAAGTTAATAGACGATACAAAAATATAATATATAAATCCTTTTTAAAAGAAAGAATGTTACATAACTTCACATACCATAATACATCCCTTTGCTATACGTTACAATTAGTATTGCACATGTTACATTGTATGCATCATAGATATAAAAGATACGAAATAACCGCTTTATTAAGTTATTAAAAACAAATAATTTTTAAGATACATCTTTAGATACAATATGAATTCTATCGAGATGAAGTTTATAACGCTGTTTCTTTTATTTTTTGTTCATATGATATTTAATTAGAATATCAAATTGAGATATGTAACATATAAGTTATGGCTAATATATAAATCTTGTTGTGATTTGTGGTTACAATAAAGACAATTGGAGTACATTATTATGTATTCCATGGGTAGAGCGCATTAATAGTTATTTTTTTACAATGCGGATATGAATAGTGTGAGAAATGAGTCAATAGGAGATATATAGGAGAGTAAGTCCTGATGATTGATATATTCATTTTCACAACAGAAAAACTATCCGGTAACTTCTTCTACAAACGTATGACGGTCTAGTTTCGATATTTATTTCTGGTTCGGTATTCATCTGCATTCCAATGCATATCGAATTTAATTGTTTTATCGAGATGGCTTTCTGGATTGTTCAGAAAACTTTATCCCATGATTATGAAACATTTCTCTGTTTATTACGTCCCGGAAGCTATAATGGGAAATTATCTTCCATTTTTTGAGATTACATTACATTCTCATAGTAAAAATATGCGCAGGGTTAACCGGAGGCAGGTTATATAATAATTTATACTATACAACTACATCATAATAACCCACTCAGGCGGCGTGAGCCTACAACAAACGAAAGAGAGATATATACAATAATTTCATGTAACTTTTTTTCTTAAAACAAGAGATT
>ERZ838483.1519-NODE-1519-length-19321-cov-4.661840_pt1 | contig 19321 bp, 17 predicted proteins | sample MGYA00519939_ERZ838483 | MGnify/ENA primary metagenome ERZ838483 (study PRJEB31850, sample SAMEA3708836) | human gut metagenome | biome: human gut; feature: human-associated habitat; material: faeces | place: China | collected 2014 ... | reverse complement strand
ACCACAAGGGTTCGCTATGGATTTTTAAGTGTTCAACTTAATTATACAATCCGCCCCTAAATAATTTTAAGAAATTAAATCTTATGATTCTCTTATTTCTATAATTCTTAAATAAAAATGCCCGGTCCAGCTGTAATAACAGCGGGAATGGGCTATTTTTATTAAAATATTTTTCGTTCCGATTCTGGCTTTTTAAAGTATTCTTCGAAGAATCTTCCTAGTATTTTTTCAGTAGCTGTTGTTTTGCTTATTCCAGACTCATCACAAAATTTTTGAAGTTTAATATATATCGGCGTTGCTAATTTTATATTGAGAACTTTAGCATCCTTTTTGGATCTAGGCATTTTTATTCCCCCTTCAGTTTCGGGAACATTTCTTCCAGTTTCATATCAAGTGTCCCCTTTTGTGCATAGACCAGGGAGTCGCAGAGGCGGATGTGATGTTCCTTGATGGAAATTGTATCACTGAAGCCAAGGATGTAGTTCTTGCAGATGCGGTAAATGATTTCCGTAGGTGCCAGTCCGTAGACCTGTTTGGCAAAGATGTGGTTCAACCGTTTTTCCTTATCCGGATAAAGCTGTTTCATGCGAGGACTATTATAGAGCCGTTTCACGATTTCCGTGATAAACATGCCGGATTTCATGTAAAGGTCAGCGAAGGTTTTTGCGTCATCGTCAAAGCAGCCGGGATTTTCTTTTTCCAGCAGGTCCACCATGTGCTTCACCACTTTTTTCGGCGTGAAAATCTGGTTTGTCTGCTGAGGCGGAATATAGTTGAAAATATCTTCCGTGTTTTTCTCATCGAAGTAGTTGGCCAGCTGCTTTTTCTTGTTCATGAATTCCTTTACGGAATCATTGAAAACCACTTCATCGAAAAGATGCCCTTCATAATGCTTCTTGTGGGCTTCGTCCCGGATTTCATGGCCTTTGTCATCTTTCTGGTAATAGTCTCCGCCGTCCCGGAGGAAGCGGAACTGTTTCAGAGTGATGCTGGTCACGTCTTTGAAAACGCCCTCTGGTACGATCTTGTCGAAGTTCGCCAGGGTGATGGTATTATCCGTGCCATAGGCCATAAGGAACGAAGGAATAGTACGGGAGAAACCTCTCAGGTGGTCACGTACGCCGCCTTCGATGGTTTGCTTCTGCTTGTTCTTCTTGTCCGTCTCCACCCGTTCCACAACGGTCTGCCCGGCTTCTGTCAGGCCATTCTGGATCTCTTTGGTAACGGTTTTCTGGAGGTTCTGGTTGGCCTGTTTGATCTTCTCCTGGTAGTCGTCACGGACCTTCTTCTCTTCTTCCGGGGTTTCCATTTCCTTGAGCTTTTCATCCCGTTCGGACTGGGCGCGGCTGACGTCGATGCGGTGGTTATCTACAGCCTTGTCCAGCTGTTCACCTATACGGTCATTGATGTGCTTTTCCAAACTGTTCCGAGTCTGTTTGGACAGGTCGCCCTGATAGGCATCCTGGGCCTGGTCAAGAATCTGCTTCGTGGCCTGCTCAGCAAACTTCGCCTTCAGGTCTTCTACCTTCTTCTTGACCTCTTCCTGGGCCTTGGCGGTATCTTCATCAGTAGTATCGGTAGAACTAGAGGGTTCAAATACATCGGCTATCTTGCTGGCTTCCTGCTGGAGAGTTTCGCCGGTATCTTTGTAAATTTTCTTTCCAAACAGGTCTTCCGCTTCGTTATGAATTGTATCCTCTGGAATGTCCACTTCCCCGTGATCATTGATGTCCAGCTGTTCCTTCGTATCTTCTGTAAGCTGGTTCAGGGCTTCATCTTCTTTGACAGGAGTCATTTGGGAAATGATGTCCACCACTTCTTGGGGTGCTCCGAAGACGTTGCTGATGTTCTGGAAGAGGTAGTTGGACATGAAGCCACGGTTTACGACCTCCGTGGATTTAATCTTCCGCGGGATGGACAGCACTTTGGTAGCATCGAGAGCCACCATTTCGCCCTGGTCGTCTTCACCGATAACAGGGAAGAAATTCAGCAGTTCTTTGATATGCTGCTCACGGGTCTTCGTATTGCCATGGCCCGCCGCGGTATCCGTGGAAAGGTCATTGGCAAACTGTTCATAGGTAATGAGCGTCCGGGCCGGGTCAAAGTCGAATACATAGGCGTTCTTCTTACGGTAAAATTTCAGCCCGCTGTGGAACCGGCAGGGGTTCTGTGCCCGGAAAGCGGCCTGCATGTAAAGGGCCGGGCTTCTTACGTTGGACAGCATGAGTACCGCCGTCCATTCAGGAATGGTGACACCCGTGGTGAGCTGGCCTACGGTGAGGGTGATGGTCTTATCATGATTCTTGATGGCCTCTTTGACACGCTTGAATGCGCTGTCCTTCACCCTTTCATCCTCTTCCTCGCTTCGTCCATCCCCGGCAGCCAGCACGATTTCGTACTTGCCAAAGACAGGATGTTTCTTTAGCTTCCGTTCCAATGCGCGGGCTGAATCCACCCTGTCCAGGAACCAGAGGGTATGCTTTAGTTCATTCCGCAGCTCTGGTGTGGAGAAAGGGTATTTCTTTCCCGTTACCAACGTATCCAGAAATTTATTCACTGCATCGTTATGGACAAAATAGCCACGGTTATCGGTAGCAAAGAACTCGTTCAGATCGAAAGCGTATTCTTCTGTTTCTCCGTTGATCTCTATGCCCTGTTCCAGCTGGTCCTTCACGATATCCGACATCTGGTAGGTGTACATATTAAGTTGTGGCAGGTCCGCATAGGGATTCGGACTGCCATCATCAGAATGCCATTCTGCCTTTGCTTTCTGTTCATCCGCATAGGTCCAGCTGTACATGGCATCTTCGGAGAAGGTCTGTTTCGCAATGGATTTGAAAGGCGTGCCGGACAGATGGAGTGTGTATTTCCGGTGGATACGGTCAAAAGCTACGTCTGTCTTGTAGGTATCTACGCCCTCATGGGCTTCATCTACTACCAGGATATCCCAGTTCATATCGGCGACTTCTTTGAGTTTATCAAAGCCGCCACCAAAGTATTTTGACCCTTTCAGGTCCTGGAGGGACACGAACTCAATACATTTCAGCTCTTTCTTCTGCTCTATCATTTTATTCAGGAATCCTGATCTGGATAGAACCAGAGGATTCCCTTTCACGCCGCTGGCTTCTGATACAAAGTAGTACCCGGATTCTTCGCCCAGGAACTTGCAGTAATCCTCATACCAGGAATTGGCAATGGCGGGTCGATTCGTCACAATCAGCACTTTGACGAGGTTCATCTGTTTGCACAGATCATAGACGGTGAGGGTTTTGCCAAACCGCGGTTTGCAGTTGAAAAGGAACTGACCGCCCTCATGGGTAGCGAAGTAGTCTTTTGCCTTCACTACAGCGGCCTGCTGCTCGGCACGGAGGACATAGGGAATGACGGTCGTTTCAGACGGCAGAAGGCCCTTATTATCCCGGAAATCGTTGAGCATCTGCTTCGCTGTCTTTGGGGTAATGCGGAACCATTCCGGGGCTTTCTTATCACCCTTCTTTGGCTTCATTCGTTCTATGCCGTTACGGGTGAGGTAGGCGTGGAAATCCCGGTCATGGAAGGGTGTACCTTTACCATCATCGAAGATGGCGTTCTTCGTCCATTCCAGCTTTGTTTCCACGTTAATGGTCTGAGCTTGCTGTGCCACACGAGCTTCCGGAGATTGCTCTGTTTCACCGATTTTGCACCAGCCATTGTGGGCTGGGACGCCGGGAGTGGTGTAGCAGTAAATGACGGGGATGACTTCTTTAAAAGTGTTTATATGTGGAGTTCTCATCGCCTGTGCTGCCATTTCAAGCCATCTCCTTTACATGGGATTCAATGAATTTGATTTCGTCGGTGGAGAGACCGTACTTCTTGTACAGCTGGAGGTCGATGTCGTGGATGGATTTAGACCAGTCGATATCTGATTTAGAAGAGAAATCCTGGAGGGGGACATACTCCCATTTGGAGGGGACAATATCTTGCGTGATTTTCAAAATGCCGAGTAATGCACGAGCAAATTTTGTATAAATATATTTCTTTGCACTTTCAGCTTCAACTAAGGTTGGAAATTTTCCAATGCTTATAAAAGTTGGAGTTGAAGATGCATCTGGCCCTGCAATAACTGGTTCACTTAAAGTTTCGCCATAATGACCCGCCCCACTGGCTTTCGGTATAAGAACTTTATAACAGTTCAAGTTATTGTCTTTAGGATTCCTGGGAATAACATATCTCTTGTTAATCCAAGTCCAAATTCTTCTCATACCTTTTAGACCTAGTATTTTGAAATAATCATGTTCATTTATAGGTTTTTCTTCTCCAAAAAGATAAGGAGTAACATCAAAAGAAGAAGATTTTATTTCAAATTCTTCTTTGGGGCCGAGATTCTTTACTTTGGGATTTTTCTTTTGGATAGCTTTTAAGCGATCTGTAATAATCTGTGGGAAAGTTTGAATCGCTAAATGATTCAATAATAAATCAGACCGCCCTCCATGCATAATGGTACTTAAGGATTCAAAATGATCTTTTTGAACCTTATGCGCAATAGAACGTTGATTTGGGTCTGGAATAAACTTTTTAATTGCTCCAAAATCTTTTTGGGAGTCACGATAAACAATAGTAACCCCTCCCTTTATGTCAGTATTTGGGAAAACATCCGCCCCGTTGGGAACATACCTTTCAACCTTAATATGTGGATCTGCAAGCATTTTTTGATTCCAGCTTTTAGATGTTAAACCGGCATTAAATAGAAATCTGGCAGGCGAAATAAGGATATAACTATTAGCCAAATCCTTTGCAGCATCATAAAAAATCGGATAAATCGGTTCCTGTCGCGAATTTGATTCATTATCCCCACTTTGATAAGGCGGATTGCCAATCGCAAAATCGAATAGTTTCTTTCCCATAATGATGTCCTCCTCACCTTACATCAACGAATACAGCTTTTCACCGTCATATTCCCAATACTGTGCCCCGTTATAGGACTCCGATTTGCTTGCCTTATTCAAGCGTCTGCAAAGTTCCTTAGTTAGCGGCGTAAGTCTCCAGCGCTTGCCTTCAAACTCCACTTCTTTATCCGTCTTCACCTTCGCCGTGATAGATTCATCATAGATAAAGTTGATTGTCTTACCCACAAGGCCCAGTTCCTTAAAGGAAAGGCCCCGTTTTGCTTTGATGGTGAAGTTGTTGGCCTTTCTCATGGCATCCGGGATGGGCAGCACATTCTGCAGGAGATAGTGGATCATCCACTGGGTACGGTGCAGGATAGCGTTCTTGTCCCACTTATTCTGGTTGGTGATTTCATCTCTGGCAATCTGCAGACCCGCTTTACCTTCATAGATCTTCTTCTTTTCGGCAAAGGATTTGTTGCTCAGTTCCTGGTTGTGGCGAATGAGAGTCAGATTGCCTATGGTATTAACAAGTTCCTGGTGAATGGTATCGTAATCCGGTCCCAATTCCTTCTGCCATTCTTCGGAAAGGGTCTGGGGCATGATATGTTCGATTTGGAGTACCTTTTCTGACATATTCGGACGACTCTTGGTAATCTTTTCTTCAATAAGGGCCAGCACAAACTTGCAATACTGGTAGTTGTAGAAGTTGGCCGTTTCCAGATACCGGGTCAGTTCCAGATCATTTGGCAGGCGGGCATTGCTTTCCAGACTTGCCAGGATTTCAGACATCTTCTGCCGTTTATCGGTGCTAGCTGCCAGTTCGTCGATCCGGTTCACGAGAACAGGGAACAGTTTGTTCTCGGCAGAGGTAATGCTCATGAGGCGCCGTCTCATGCAGTAAATGCGGAATGCATCAAGAGCTTCCGACATGTCGTGGGTATCAAAAGTACCATCCTGCCACTTAGCCAGAAGGCCCATGAGGAAGGAGTAGGCCGTGGTAACCCGCAGGGTCTGGAGGTCTTTCAGTTCATAGTCAATCTCATCGCTGCCCGTTTCCCTACCCTGGAGGATCCAACGATAAATATCGGCATATTTTGCCAGCTGTTCCAGGATGGTACGCGACTGCAGTCCCACAAAGATTCCCTTGAAGGTACGGTACAGTTCCTTATAGTTGGCTTCTGTTGCTTTTTTGAAAGGCGAACGGGTATGCCACTGCATGAAGTCGCGGATATAGTTGGAAATCTGGCCGGGGATGGTCTTCTCGATGTGGAGCCAGTATTTCTTATACAGTTCATCCTGGGTCAGTGCATCTAAGCCCAGAAGGAGGTAGTTACGCACCAGGTCAGCCAGGCTGAGTGGCTTGCCGAGAGAGTTCATAGATTCGAAGATTTCCTGTGGGTTTTCCCATTCGTTTTTATCCGGCTGGAGTTCGATGGAAATCACGCTGAAACGGTTGAGACCTTTATCAATCAGGCTGGCTGGATCTCCCACTTCCTTCTGGTATTCCCGCAGCTTGTTCATGAAGTATTGATAGTTCCGGTATACGGCTGCATTCTTTTCTGATTCAGCCGGTTCTTCTCCCAGGATGATGTGCTTGTACACGGCCCAGTCAGTTTCTACCTGTTTCAGCTTGATTTTGTATTCGTCATTATCGCTGCTGACGTTGTTGTTCCGGAGGTATTTGGCATCAATGTAATTCTTCAGTTTAACGTCCTGCAGGATGTCCCGGAGGGCAACTAAAAAGAGCATGGTCGTAGTAATTCGTTGCTGCCCATCAATCAATACCAACTGATCAGGTTGTCCGAAGGCAGTTTCAGTCTGGAAAAAAGTAATGGACCCAAAGAAATGCTCCGACGCATGCCCTTGCACGTTCCGGTCATGTGTTTTTACGATGTCGTCAAAGAACACCTCGCACTGCTCGTCCGTCCATTCGTAATTCCGTTGATAAGGTGGAATGAAGAAGGTCACATCGTTATTTGAAAGCATATTCAGCAATTTCATTTCCTTTGGTACCATTTTCTTATCTCTCCTTCAGATAGTGAAACACAACGGTTCGTCCAGAACGCCAGTCGCGAATTTTGCACAGTTCTGCTACCCGGCCAGCCGGTTCTTCTTCCGGGGCAGGCATAGCAAAAAGATCCACCTCTTCGTAACCCAGAGGCTTGCCTAGCGGAACTGTATCCTTAAATCCGTCCATTTGCCAGATATTCCAAGCAATGATATTGGCAATGGGCCGAAGTTCTTTCAGCGTTGGCTGCTTGCGCCAGCGGTATTCATAGTAATCCACAAAGGTCATGAGCAGATTGATACGGGCAATCAAGAGATTATCTCCCTGCAGCTCGTACCCATAGACCGACTGGAAGGCTCTCGTGGTCCAGGTCATCCAATCTTCCAGAGTATCCGTATTTTCGTCTACAATGCGCAACTTCCGGTCCAGAAGGCCGATGCGCCGTTTCGGTGGAACGATGAGATTTCCTGTGGCTGTATCGTAGCGGGATACCAGGAAAGGCGCTTCACCGCAGGTGATTTCCAGCCTTCTGGAGTCCACATACTGTTGCCAGGTTTTCTCTTCTGGAAAGGTAATCTTGTCATCCGTAGTGTTCCAGTAATGGTTATCATAGAGCTTATTAAAAACGTGCTCCCGCCCAAACCATTCATCATCCAGGTAATTGCACATTTGGCAGCAGAGCCACACCGGGGTGTAGACCTCCGCCTTCTTTCGCGTCCGAGCCAGCTGGGTATCAGCATCTTTCGCTATGCGGGGCTTTATTACGTCCGGATGATTGAGAAGCTGGAGAGCACTGATTTCATCTTTATCTGAGTAGCCTGATCCCAATTCCTCATAAGTATCTGTTGCCCAAATGATGTTTCCTTTTGTAGTCTTATCTTTGAGCAGCAAATCCAGTACATCCTTGATGGGATAAGTTTGTATATCGATTAATTTCCCCATGTAAATCCCTTTCAAAACATTTTTAACTTATTCTTTTTATTTTATCATATGAATGACGTTTTATCTACACGTTTAGTTTTTCATGTATAAGCAAAAAAAAGAGCTTTATATAAGCCATTTACCAATTCGTATATTGAGCTTTCCATTGATTAGTGTCCAAAAAAATCAAGATGCTTTCTTACAAGCCTTATCTATATTTTCTACATTTTTCAAATTACCAATACTATAGAACATATCCCGAGGCAGCACAATGATCGCTTCTACACGATCCTTTTCAAGTATCTGGCTACGGATTGTTTTCTCATCGCCGTCGGCATTCAATGCGCCATTGGCAAGAAGGAATCCGGCAATTCCATGAGTGACATCAAGCTTTGAAATAATATGCTCCACCCATGCATAGTTGGCATTCGCTACTGGCGGCATGACTCCGCCATAGCCTTTGAATCGAGGATCGTCTGTCAGCTGGTCTTCCGTCCGCCAGCCCTTGAGGTTGAACGGCGGATTGGCCATCACGTAGTCGACCTTTTTATCCTTATGAAGGTCGTCTGTAAATGTGGAGGCGTTCTTTTCACCGAGGTTGTGTGCGATACCGCGGATGGCAAGATTCATCTTGCACAGCCGCCATGTATCCGGATTGCTTTCCTGCCCGATGATGGAGATCTTCTGCCTGTTTCCTTTGTGGCGATCGACAAATTTCATTGACTGCACAAACATTCCGCCACTTCCACAGCAGGGATCGTAAACTGTCCCGGAATACGGCTCAATCATCTCTGCAATCAGCTTTACAACACATGCAGGCGTGTAAAATTCGCCATCCTCTTTAGTGCCGGAAGCCGCATAGACCTGCAGGAAATATTCATATACGCGTCCGATCAGATCTTCTTCCTGAAACCGCTTCTCATCGATCTTGTTGACGTTATCGATCAGATCCTTCAGTTTTGCGGTCGTCGCGCCGAGCGTGGCGAAGAAGGTGTAGACCGGATTGCCGTCCTTGTCTCTGGACGACAATGCGCCTTTCAGAGAAGGATTCGTCCTCTCAATATCCGCCATTGCCGTATCAAGAATAACTGCAATATCGTTATCGCCAGCATGCGCCACGATATAGGACCAGCGGGACGTTTCGTTGAGGTAGAACACATTGACCGAGTTATAGGACGAGACCTTGTCCTTCATGATATTGAACAGGCCTTTGTCGGCTCCGTACTGTTCCTTTAATTCCTGATATCGGTTCTCGAACTTATCACCTGCGAATTTCAGGAAGACAAGAGAAATCACTGCGTCGCGATTCTTCTCTGTGCTTCCTATGCCACGAAGCGCCACCCGGCAGTTCCACAGGACTGTTTCCAGAGACACATCCTTATCTTTCTTTGCTGTTCTTGCCATTCTTTATTTCTCCTTACTGGTTTCAGTATTGTCATCGGACGCTCCGCCGGAGCGAATCCAGTCGTCGACTTCGCTAAGCTTGAATTTCCATAAGCGTCCGACCTTATATGCGGGCATATTACGTTTATTGATCCACTGCAGTATTGTCTCCCGCCCAACCCCAAGGTATGACTGCACACTCTTTAAAGTCACCCATGGTTCGACATTCTGTATATCATCCATGACTCTTACCTCCATCAGTTTCCGAATGTTGTGTCTATCTCAACATCAAATATCCTTCTGCTTCCCGGAAAGCAATTCTGGCCATTTTCGTCGACCATGTCCCATTCAGATATAAACTTTCCTTCCTGACCACGGGCATTGAAGTCCGTGGTTATTTTTGTATATCTACCCGGCTGTAATTCTTCGATTTCAAATTCAACTACCTTTGTCCGCCTGCCGGTTTCTTCAGGATTAGCGCAAACCAACCTGCGTTTGTGCCAGATTACGCTGCCTTGATCATGGATCACCCATGTGTGGGAAATCTCCTCATAGAATGCAGCGGCATGTTTCTTGTTCTGGTCTTCCACCCACACATCGTCTCCTTCATAAAGACGCCTTGTTATCTGATAGGTCCCGGATTCTTTTCTAACCCGGGCCTCTACATATTTGTCAGGCACGAAGTTGTCACATTCCGTTCCTTCACGGTCTGTGATGAAAGCCGCCAGCTGGCATGCTAACGCATAAGACAGATACGATGCATTCTTTTCCTCATCAGCGGGTATTCCGAATACATCTGCCAGCTGCTTTACATACTCCGGCTGCAGGTGTCTCTCAAAAAAAACTGCAATGCCGTCGATACTCACCGGATGTGTGAAATGTCTCTTCATATTAGAAGTAAATGGCTTAGTACCATTGAACACTGCCTTCAAGTAGTCGTCTGAGTAATCCCGTTGTATCCCAGCAGCTTTAAACAACTCCCTCAAATACCAAGACTGCTTATTAAACCCAAAGTAATGCGGATTGGTCAGGCTACAGAACCCTGCAAAGTCCACAGCGAGCACCTCCATTCAAAAAGAACCATGAAAAGAACCAAAGAACCATGAAATGCATTGAATAAGCCATTTCACGCATATTTTTGCCCGGTTATCTTAGAAACAGTGAAAGGCAAAACCGTTCAAGGATTCACTGATTTAGCTCTATTTGATTCATTATACCAGGAATCAATTCAGTATTCTATCTTCTTAGTGCTAAATACACGTAATCGCTTATAAACAGTGAAAAATCAACTCTGAGCATTTGCCTTTAACCGTGGAATCAAAGATCTACTGATCATAGGTCATCCAGTGAAATTCCGCTGAAAAAAGTCTTCTTCTCTGGAAAAGAAGACAGATAAAGGAGACAAAAAAATGACAAAGGCAGACTGGATTATCAGCCTCCAGAATACGGCTGAGGAAATCAAAACCATCGTACCAAAAGGGAGCGAAGTTGTTCGCTTTATTCTCAGGGAGCATGGTGCAAAAAGCATCTACGACCTAAACCCGGGCGACTACGAGGAAGTGTTCTCGGAGCTTTACGCCTACATCGAGAACTACGACTGACAACTGAATATTGAAAGTCCTTCGGTCTCATCGCACAGCTAACGATTGAGCCAAAGGCAAGGTAATCCCCTGCTCCACTCGGTGCGCCCTACCGCGGATAGACGAGTGCATCTCCGAATGGAGCAGGCAGCAAGACAAATTTGGTTCAGCTTCATGCACAGCTGGCCGCCGATTAGAAACGGGGTAACCCGCTTAGGTGGCCTGAATGAAGAAAAAATTGAATCTGTCATCACGGACTCCCCTTTTCGGAAAGAAACGAGGAAGCCAAGATAACAATCAAAGTCGAAGAAGTAAAGTTTTATGACAATGACAGAATTTATGCAACAGTAGAAGTTAAGACTTATGAGGATGGACGGGTTGAAATCGTACCTCCTGACGGATATCGGATGTATCCGATGGATATTGAGACTGCTGACGCCTCAGTACACGGATATGCTTCAGAGCTTATCCGCATGTGGTGGAAAGGCAGTCGTCAGCACAAATGCTACATGGTACCTGTCCCTGAGGAGCAGTTCCATGCGCTGATGCGGCCTGACTGGTCGGAGGATAAGCGTAATCTTCGTTCCCACAAGTGCCGTGTTGAAGGTGCTCATGGAACATCGATTATCTGCCGCAAAGCATCCTGCGTCGGATGCCCGAACGCCGGGAAGGATATGGAGACAAATCAGACCTCCTATATCGAAGACCTGAAGAAAAACAGCAACTGGGAGCCCGCCACAGAGGACACCACGAGCTCTGAAACTATGGGGCATGTTTTATACGATGAGCTTATTTGCTTTCTCGCAAAGCATCAGAAGAAGCTGGCTAAAATCAAGCTGCTCGAGGATGAAGGTTATAGTGTGAAGGAAATTCATGAAATACTGGATCTTTCCATCAACACAATCTATACAGACCGTAAGCGGATTGAAAAGCTGGAAAAAGAATTCTTTAAAGAAGATTAAAACAATGGGAGGCGATGCAGATGATGATTCTGCACCGTCTTCTTTTCTATTCCTGCTCAATTAGCTTTCCCACAGTCTCGACTTACGAAAAATAGCCTTTTCACAGTCACAACCTGCCCCAAATAGCAAAACCACAGTCTCGCCCATTAAAAATTCATCAAAATAGCCTTCCCACAGTCACGCCAGAGCGACTTTCACATTTTTCCAGACAGAAAAAGCGGCACCCGCCTCTCTCTTCAGAAAGACAGATGCCGCAGAAATGGCTTAAACACGGGCTTTTATGGTCCTTTCTTATTTTGTTCTCGTTAGTAGAGCCACTGTCTCAACGTGGCACGAGATGAGCGAATGAATTTAAAATTGATATTTTTACATTTGCCACTCCTTGGGAATATGTCCACGATGTTTTGTCTGTTTACGGGAATAAGTCAAGCGTTGAGCTTGTACCTATAATAATCAACTTGATACGTTTTCCCATCAGAAGCAGTTGTTGCAAATTTTGCAACAACTGCATTTCGCACCAATTCTCTATCTTCTAAAACATTTTTATATTACCTTTCCTCATTCATTTCATCCATAATACGTACCACTACATCACAGACATCCCCAAAATCCACATCTTTCGCATATTCAAAATTTTTCTGATATGCCTGCCATTGTTCCTGCATTACCTTACTGTTTTTCACTGTATCAAGAGATAATTCGTTTGATGCCGCCAATACTGTATCATTAAAAGAAAATAACATAACTATACCTACTAGAATTATCACAAAAAATTTTTGATAGAATATCACGATGTATACTCCTCCTACTATTTTGAGACTTATATAACTAAGCAATAGTCTTACGAAATCTTTTGACGGCCAGCGCTAATACCAAATTCCCCAAAATAAATAGCGCCAAAATTTGCGGCCATAATATTACTACCCCCACACCTTTTAAAAATATCCCCCTGATTATTACCAAAAAATAACGAAGCGGATTAAAATAGGTTAAAAATTGAACAATATCTGGCATATTGGCAATAGGAAACATAAAACCGGATAAAAGTACTGCCGGAAAGTAAAAGAAGAATGTCGACATCATTGCTTGTTGTTGTGTATCTGATATAGTAGATATCACCAGTCCAATACCAATTGTAGTCATTAAAAAAAAGGCATTTGCTACAAATAATGTAAAAATATTTCCTCGAACTGGTATATCAAACCAAAAGACGCTAATTAAAGCAACAAAAATCATATTTAAAAAGCCTATAAAAATTGATGGCATAGTCTTTCCTAAAATAAATTCGGCAGATGTAATAGGGGTCACAACAATTTGCTCCATAGTGCCTATTTCCTTTTCTCTTACCACGGACATACTTGTCAATAGAAGCGTGACCAGCATTACAATAATAGCAATAACTCCAGGTACGTAAAAATCTCGACTAACAAGATTTTCATTAAACCATGCTCGTGTCTGAAGATTTACCTCTCCTATTTTTTTCCCAATTCCCCCAGTTTGTTTTTGTAACAATTCTATAGCATTGTTCTTTATAATGCTGCTGGCATAATTTAAAACAACACTTGCAGTATTAGAGTCAGTACCATCGACAATAATCTGAACCGGTGCAATTGCGTCACTTTTGACTGCACCACTAAAGTCAGGCGGAATACGAACTACAGTTGCAACTTTTCCATTATCAATCAGCTCATTTATTTCACGTTCATTCTTTATTATTTCTTTGACTGAAAAATATCCAGAATGAATAAATCTATCAACTAAATCTCGACTTTCTGGTGTTTCCGCTTGGTCATATATTGCTATGTCCACTTCTTTAACATCTGTAGTTACTGCATAACCAAAAACCATGCTTTGAACTAGTGGCATAACCAAGATAATCGCCTTCATTTTAGGATTCCGAAAAACTTGGATAAATTCTTTTTTTATCATTTGTCGTAAACGTTCAAAAACCATGATTCATACCAACCTTTTTCTAAGTTTAATATTCGCAACGATAACAAGGATGACCGCAAAAAAGAGTAAAATTCCTGCCTCAGAAATTAAAATTGATATACCGACACCCTTCAAATAAATATTCTTTAATATCGTCACAAAATAACGGGCTGGAACTAAATACGTTATTCCCTGAATTACTGTTGGCATATTAGAAATAGTATACATAAACCCTGATAACAAAAATGATGGGAGAAAAGTCAATACCATAGCCAATTGGCTAGCAAGAAGCTGGGACCGCGTTACTATACTGATTAGCATCCCCATTGTAAGCGACCCAACGAGGAATATTGCCCCTGAGCCAAAAATAAGCATTGGGTTTCCTCGTAAAGGAACATTAAATAAAAACTGCCCCATTAGAACTGCTAGCAAAATATCCAACATCCCGATAGCAAAGTAAGGCGCTAATTTCCCTACAAGTAGTTCCATAGGCTTTAATGGTGTTGTAATCAATTGTTCCATTGTCCCATTCTCCCATTCACGAGCAATTGTAAGGGAAGTTAATAACGCAGCAATAACCATCATAATTACCGCAATGAGTCCCGGAATAATATAGTTTTTAGCTAACATATTTTGGTTAAACCACACTCGTGGTTTAGCTTCTAGTGGAACATTTACCGTTTTCTTTCCCTGTTGATACGCCGTTTTAATTAACAACGCACTATTATAATTATCTACTACCGTCTGAGCATATCCCATAGAAATTGTCGCTGTATTAGAGTCACTACCATCCACAATCAGTTGAATATCTACAGTCTGACTACTTTCCAATTTACGACTAAAATCATAAGGGATTACAAGTGCCAAAATTGCATCCCGTTTATCAATCGCTTGCTCAATTTCTTCATAAGAAGAGACATATCCAGTTAAACCAAAATAATGTGAAGCCGTAAATCGGTTAATTAGTTCACGGCTATTACTGGTACTGTTTTGATCCCATATTACTAATGGAACATTATCTACATCCAAGCTCAATGATGACCCAAAGAGGAATATTAACAAAATAGGCATAGCAATTGCCATTCCTAAGCTACGCCTATCACGAATGATATGAATAAATTCTTTCCTCATGATTGCAATTACACGATGAATATTCATTTAACCCCTCCTTGCTCCTCTCTATCTAACCCCTCCTTGCTCCTCTCTATCGCGAGCTTCAATTATCGACACAAATACATCTTCCAGCGAAGGATTAATTTTTTTCAACCCAATATACTCAACCTTTTGCTCCTTTAATGCCGCTATAATAGCTGAAATTTTCGTTTGTGCATTGATCACAGAAAGGTGTAATCCTCGTCCAAATAAAGCGGCTTCCTCAATTTCCGGAATTTTATTTATTACTTTCAGCATTGCAAACGGATCAGAACACTCTAAATTCAATATATCTTCGCTCATATACTTCTGGCTTAACTCGTTTGGCGTACCAAGTGCCACCAGTTCGCCTCGATAAATCATCGCCAATCGATCGCAATATTCAGCTTCATCCATATAGTGAGTTGTTACAAACACTGTTACCCCTTCGGATGCGAGTTGATAAATTAAATCCCAAAAACTACGACGAGATATTGGATCAACGCCTGAGGTTGGTTCATCAAGAAAAATAACTGGTGGTCTATGCAATAAAGCACAACCAAGTGCTAGTCTTTGCCGCCATCCTCCAGGAAGAATAGCTGTCAGGCTGTTCCGATGGTTATCAAGTCCAGCCATTTTAATTACCCATTCCTTACGTTCCCGCTTTTCTTTGGCAGGAATTTGATATATTCCGCTATAGAAATCAATATTTTCTTCTACTGTAAGATCTTCATAAAGAGAGAATTTCTGCGACATATACCCAATATGATTTTTGATCTTTTCTGTTTCTTTAAATACATCAAAACCAATTACATTTGCTTTGCCAGATGTGGGGATAATGATACCACATAGCATTCTAATAGTAGTCGATTTTCCTGCTCCATTTGGTCCAAGAAAACCAAAAATTTCTCCTTTTCTAACCTTAAAAGAGACTTTATTGACAGCTTGAAAATCACCAAATCGTTTCTCTAAATTTTCGACAATTACTGCATACTCAATTGTTTCTATATTAGCTGACATTAGAAACCCCTCCCGTATCAGACGCTATCATTGAAATAAAAATATCTTCCAATGATGGATTGATAATCTCTGTTTCCGCATTTACCCCCATATCAGTCAATAATTGCTTAACTATCTGTAATATCTGTGTTGATTCCCCAGGTAACACTACATGAATTTTGTCTCCAAATAAGCTTGCCGATAATGGAGACAATTCTTTTTTTAAATTCATAATAACTTCTCTCGACTTTTTACAACGGATTCCAATCAGGATCCCCGGTATCTGGCTTTTAATTTCATCTGGAGTTCCTGAGATTATCATCTTTCCTTGATGCAATAAGCCAATCTTGCTACACCTTTCTGCCTCATCAAGATACGCAGTGGAAACGAAAATAGTAACTTTTTCTTCAAGCAATTGATACAAAATTCGCCAGAAGTCTCGTCGCGACAAAGGATCTACACCGTTGGTAGGCTCATCAAGTAGCAAAACTTTTGGAGTATGTACTAAAGCACAAGCAAGTGCTAATTTCTGTTTCATACCCCCAGATAGATTTTTTGCTTGACGGTCACGAAACGGCGTCATATTACTAAATGCCAAAAGTTCAGCAATCTTTTCCTTTCTCTTTTTTCGTGACACATTATAAAGATCAGCATAAAAATCGATATTTTCTTGCACAGTTAGATCTAAATATAAACCGAAACGTTGGGGCATATAGCTGATGTAATCTTTTAGTTGTTCTGAATCTTTTATAGTATTACAACCATATACCCATGCATCACCATAAGTTGGAGCCATCAAACCCGCAAGAAGTCTCATCACTGTCGTTTTTCCCGCACCATCTGGTCCCACTAAACCAAATACTTCTCCTTCTTTAACTGAGATAGATATATTATTTACCGCAATATTATCGCCAAAATTCCGAGTCAACCCAGTCGTTACAATGGTATCCATAGCACTATTCTCCTTCCAAATTAATCACTGCATCGGCAGGCATTCCTGGTTTCAATTCATGTGCAGTATTTTCAATCGTAATCTTGATACGATAAACCAATTTCACTCGTTCTTCTGACGTCTGAATATTTTTGGGCGTAAACTCGGCTTCTGATGAAATAAAACTTATATAGCCGTTATAGTTTTTATTGGGATATGTATCAGTAGTTATTGATACTTTTTGTCCAAGTTTAACTCTGCCAAGATCGTTTTCTGGTATATAAGCTTTTAGCCATACATGATCAAGATCTCCGATAGTTACAATTGGAGTTCCCGCTGAAACATATTCACCAGGTTCAATATTTTTTGATAATACAAATCCATCGATCGGTGTCATAATTTGTGCATATGCTAATTGTGTTTTTGCTAATTCAAGTTGCTTTTTAGCTTGTTCAACTTTAGCTGAGGCTAATTCTATTTCTTCGTACCGTGGCCCTTCTTCAATTACACTTAACTGTTGAGCGGCTTGATCTGCATGTGCACTTGCCGTTTTATACGTAGTCAGGCTTCGGTCTCTGTCTTGTGCAGATACCGCACTAACAATAAACAATTGCTGCATGCGTTGATATTCGGTTTCTGCATTTTTTTTATCCGCTTCGGCACTACGAACTGCAGCCTGAGCTGCTGATACATCTTGACGTCGAGATCCATTTCTTAATTCTGAAAGAGTAGCCTGTGCCGCCAGCAATTGTGCATTAGCATTATCAACATTGAGTTGAAGATCCTTTGTTTCAAGATTAGCTATTAACTGCCTTTTTTTTACAGAATCACCTTCGTCAACCAATCGCTGATCTAAATGCCCAGATATCTTAAAACCCACGTTTACCGTTGTTGTTTCAATGTTACCGGATACCTTAATTTGATTTGGATCGATTTGTTTTTTAAAGTACATCATATATGCACCAGCCACCAAAGCAATAATTAAAACTGGAATAAGTATCTTTACTCTTTTTTCCACATTTTTTTCCTCCAATTTTTTATTAGTAATTCAAATGGTCCTAAGCAGGTCAAAAGTGAAGCATCATTCACTTTTGTTGCAAAAAAATTTATTTGTTTATCCCTCAGTCATACACTATCATCACACTTCCTATTCTAAAATCTTAATTTAGACCCTTGTCCATTTTGAATCACTCTGCCTTCTAACATACATCCATTAATAAAATTCGCTAAGAACTGCATCATTCATAACAATCCAATTTATTTTAGCAGAGTCATTGTGAATTATAATTCACTTAAATTGCAAAAAATTTAGTTTCGTATTCCTCGCACATATACTGCCCACATTTCCTTTTTAAGAATATCAACTGAACTATCCTCTGATTGACTAAGAATAATGAGCGGTTGCATCATACCGATAAACAACAATGCTGTTGCTGCAGGATCAATTGTGGAAATGATATCACCATTGCATTGTCCTTTAGCTAAAATATTTTGTACTTGGTATGCATAGTCTGTAATAACTGAAATTATTCTCTTTTTCAAGGTAGGATTCTTGTTGGCAGCTAGCAAAGAAAAAATAATTCTAGGAATAGCTGGCTGTGTTTTCAGGAAGTCGGTGTGCAATTTATACAGCGATTCAAGTTTTCTCACAGCGTCGTTAGAACTTCCAGCTACGCTTGCAGCATTAGTTTGTAATGATCTGTCGACAAAATCAATTAGTACGTTGATAATTTCCTCTTTACCTCCAAAATGACGATAAATGGCTGACGGAACAAGATTTATTTCAGCAGCGATATCGGCAACACTTAAGTTATCTAATCCGTTTTTTTCGATAAGTCGTAAAGAAGCACTAATAATTTCATCTCTCCGCACTTCCGTTGTTTTCTTCTTGGTCATAATATCCCTCACATTGTGAATTATACTTCACTTTCAGTTTAGCATTTTTATTTTTTTTCGTCAATCTTATATTTCTTCTAATACATTGGACTATTTCGATGGCTCACCTTTCCTAATTCGTACACTAGCCAAAATAACATCTAGCGCACTATGAGGGGGCACATCACGCAACGAAATATAAAATGTTAAAACTGTACAAAGGTTGCCAGACATAATCACCAGTCAAATTTATATTCCCATCCTAACTATGATAAGTGTGTTGTAATAAATTTTTATTAATTAATTGACCATCCCTTTTAGTGCTTGGATAGCTCAATCCAAATAGACGGTGTTCCAAAGAACAATGGCTACTGTTACTAGATTAAAACCGTTGGCATGATAACGCTGATTCCCAAAACTGCGGTCACGCATTTCACCCAATCTATTAAAGAATACCACGCGGGCCAGTGCCTTCCTTACTTCGCCCTCATCTTGTACTTTGGGGACAGAAAAAGAGGAGCGTATCAATTTGTTATTGAGACAGCCCCATTCCTACTACCACAGAATACATCAAAATAATATGATTTATATACTTTTTCTTGACAGAGAATAGCAGGTCGTAGTTTCAAGACCCGCGATCAGCTCCAGTTAAACTATTTAAAAATCATATTTAGAAAGGCGGATTGTATAATTAAGTTGAACACTTAAAAATCCATAGCGAACCCTTGTGG
>ERZ838483.1499-NODE-1499-length-19587-cov-3.226705_pt1 | contig 19587 bp, 19 predicted proteins | sample MGYA00519939_ERZ838483 | MGnify/ENA primary metagenome ERZ838483 (study PRJEB31850, sample SAMEA3708836) | human gut metagenome | biome: human gut; feature: human-associated habitat; material: faeces | place: China | collected 2014 ... | reverse complement strand
AACTCCCGTCCTCTACTCCACGCGGGAAGGAGGTGAACTCTATGGAGCTATCTTCGACCTTCCGTAGAACAGCACGAAGAAGCCGACGGAGCCCGCAATGTCCATTGACAGCTGGAAGAGGTACGCGGGCATTTCGAGCATCGTCATGATGGCGACGGCCTCCGCAGCCAAAGCCCCCACGGGCAACGCATAGAGAACAGAACTGAAGGCGTTGTCCTTGTTCCAGAAATACAGGACCGAGGCGACTATCGCGCAGAAGACGGACAGCACCGAAAACATGACGAACAGGGATGCGCGGAAGCCGCCAGAGAACAAGGGGACAAACGTCCCGAGCGCGGTTTGCAGGCCGTAGAAGCTCAGCGTCATCCCGAACATGTACAGAAACGAGCTTATTCCGGCGCAGGCGTTAGAGCTGCTCAGCAGAATGATGACCGTATTGGAAATGATCCAGAAGCCGACCATGGTCTGGATGGAGGCGAATCCCCATAGCGTTTCATAGGAGCAGAAGTCCGCAAGCCGGCAAACACACCCAACCAGGATGCCGACGCCGAACACGCACGCATACGACTTCGCGCTGCCGGTCAGAACTCCACTCATGGCGTCTCCAGCGCAGCGACGCGATCCCCGGATTCGACGGGATTAAGCCAAGGAACCTGCTCCCCCGGCGCGGATCCGCCGCATTCGTACGGATCGTACCTGATCGTGCTACAGCCGAACTCCTTGAGAAAAGCGATCTTGCCATCGGGGCTCCAGCGCACCAGGGAAACTCCGTCGAACGACTCAGCCCTCCCGTCTGCCATCTCGTCCTCGAAATACCATTCGACGACCGTCTGGTCCCCTTTGTGGAAGAACTGCTCTATCTCCCATCGGCGAACCGTTCCCCTGGAATTCCATTCTTCGAACCAATGCTTGACGGATCTGGCACCACGGTACACCGGGCCCCAGCTCTCGACGTATACGGCGTCGCTCGAGAAAAGGGCCTCTATGCCTCCGTCCGTCTTGTCCAGCCACATGGAAAACCAAGCGCGGATTTTCGCTTCCCTGTCCTTGAGAGCCTTATCCACCAGCGCTCCTTTCGACCGAACGAGCAGGAGCCGCATGCCCGCTGAAGCCCAGATGGGAGAGCAGGCTTGCGGACCGCCGGCAGAAGAGCCCTTCCGAGGGATCCGGGGCTACCCGACCCGGCTCTTCCAGGCCTCGTAGTCCGATCCGGTTATCTCCCCTTCATCGAGCCTGCGCCTCATCTCCGACCATTTCTCGATGGCGGCAACCAACTTCGGAGCATGTTCGCTCATACGATTTACGTCCAGTCTACCATCTTCCAGGGGAACGAGCCCGCAGGCGTCTTCGAGTCTGAAGAGGATCTCGAGGACGTCCCGGACGCTGCCGGTCTCTATCTCGATGAAAGCGTGGGGGTCGACCCCGACGGCTTCTGCGATTCGCCCGAGGACCTCATCGTTGGGTTGCCGCTTGCCCAATTCGTACAAGCGGATGGACGACTCGCTGACACCGAGCTCCTTCGCTACTTCGGCCTGCGTCATCCCGGCAGCCTCGCGTGCCGAACGTATCCTCTTGCCGACGCTCACAAACACCCTCCTCGTCACAACCTGAAACTTGCCACGGAGCTCGAAGGCTCCCGCCAAACCTGCGGCAAGCCATGCGAGGAGGCACGATCGCCCAACGCGCTGCATCCTCATATCTCTACCGGAATTATAAGATGTTGTCGAACATCTCACCACCGGTGGCCCGGATACGCCGCCCTCATTCATCTTGCGCTCCGAGTTTCGCCAGAACCGACCCTTTCATCCGAAGCCCCTCCGCACGCCTTCAGTCACGTCAGCAACGCAGGGAACCCGCCGCCGACGCAAGGGCCGCGGCACTTTCCGGAAACTCTTCTCCATGATTCGCAGACCGAAGACCGGAAGACTTTCCGAAAACTGGCATCGGGAAATGCTGAACCACGCCGATTCCGCTTTCCCCCTTGCACGTCGACGGAACCCCTGCGCCCTTCGTGCCACAAGGCGTTGGGCAGAGGGCCCAGGCCGAAACCGAAAGGGGTCGATCATGACTAAGAAACTGCAGGAACGCGCAATCGAAGCAGCGGCAAAGTACGTCGAGCGCCGCGGATACGATGTTCTCGGCACCGCATGGTCTCCAGAAGAGGGAATCTCGATGGATGTCATCGCCAAAGACGGCGACACGGTCGTCTTCATCGACGTCAGCGCCCGCATCGGCATCGACAAGGGCCTTCCGCCCGAGGACCTCGCGGGATCCCGCCAGCGCATGGAGATCGCGGCGGCGAGGTGGCTGTCCGAGCAGGACGACGAAGAGCTCATCAACGTCTCGGTCAGATTCGACGCGATCGCGATGCTGGTGCTCGATGAGAACCGGGCGCTGCTGAGACATCACATCAACACCTTCGGCAGCGGAGACTTCACCGATTCGGCCGATTAAGCCCCTTTCGGGCCGAAATCGGATCAGCCCCCAGGGTTTCACCTGGGGGCTTTTTCTGTCTCGAGATCCTCCCGCACGGGGCTGCTCGCCCCGCACCCCGGCAGAGAGCTCGCTCTCTGCACTCTAACCGCTTCCAAGCCAGATGGCTTGGAAGCGGTTAGCCGGATGCCTCACCCGAACAGCAGGTCGGACCAGAACTCCTTCGCCCCCGGTCCCGAGGAGGCGAGCATCTCGACCATGCGGCGCCGCATCTCAGGAGGCATCGACTCGAAATCCTCGCGCAGCGCCCTGTCCACCTTCTCCGTGCTCTCTCGCATGCCCTCGTTAATTTCCCGCTTCTCCTCGATGCTGTAGCTCTCGGAATCGGACAGGGCGAGATCGGCCTTGAAGTAGGCGACCGCATGGTCTTCCATCAGCTGCCGGTATTCTTCTTCGCTAAGCATAGGGCCTCCCGTCAAAACCGCCTTTCCGCCCATTGTAGAGACCTTGTCTAACAAAAAACTCATGCAGACCTAACGCGCTTCTCAACGAGAGTGGCTTCGCCGCCGGCCCTACGATCCTTCACCTTAAACAGTACAGTTTCGTACTGTTCTATGGTAAACTGTGGATACAGTACAGTAACGTACTGTCCTTAGCGAGACCGAAGGAAGCAACGATGAAGACGATAGCCATCAGCAACTACAAAGGAGGCGTCGGCAAGACCACGACTGCGGTGAACCTCGCGTCGGTGTTCGCCTCGAAAGGGAGACGCGTGCTCCTCGTGGACCTCGACCCGCAGGCGTCCGCGACCGACTACTTCGGCCTCTACGGACGAGCCGAAGACGAGAGCCGCAGCACAATCGAGCTGCTCTACGGGCACGCTCCCGTCGCGGACCTCGCCTTCGAGACGGACGTCGAGGGGCTATCGGTGATCCCCTCGATAATCGACCTCGTCGACCAGAACGAGCTTCTGCTCCACGAGCAGACGCTCAAGTTCGCGCTCGCCGACGCGGCCGATGACTACGACCTCGCCATCATCGACTGCTCTCCCGTGATGAAGCGGCTGGCAATCAACGCCTACATCGCCGCCTCCGCAGGCGGGATGGTGATCATCCCCGTCAAACTCGACAGCTCCGTCATGAGGGGCACCGCCCTCACGGTCAACGCGATGAGGCAGGTGAGCGATGCGCTCCGGCTCCCGACCCCGAACTTCCGGATCCTGCGGACCTGCGTTCCCGGACGCCAGACGCGCAGCAACGCGACGGGGACGGAGATCCTCGACAGGTTCTTCGGCGGCCGGCAGTTCGAGACGTGCATCCACGCGTCCACGAAGGTCAGCGAGGGATCGTGGGTCTGGAAGGCGGTGGTGGACTACGCGCCGGAGAGCAGGCCGGCGCAGGACTACGCCGCCCTGGCCGAGGAGGTGGAGAATGAGCTCGCCTAGAGACGCCGCGAGGGCGTTCACCATATCGGGGCTGCTCGACGAGGGCACCGCCACCAGAAGGCGCTTCCCCATAGAGGAGATCGAGGTCTCCGACATCGCGGAGCATCCCGGAAACGCCGTCTACTCGATGGACGAGGCGTCGATCTCGAGGTTGGCAGAGTCCATCCGGAAGGACGGGCTCACGGACATCCCGCTCGTCAGGAAGCTTCCCGACGGCGGCTTCCAGATGATATCCGGGCACCGGCGCATGGCCGCTTACCGGCTCCTCGCAGCAGAAGACGACGACTACGCGAGGATGCCCTGCCGGATCGTCGAGGGCGTCACCGACGAGCAGGCCATCGCGCTCCTCCATGCCGCCAACTACTTCACGAGGGAGCTCACCGTCACGGAGCGCGCCGCCGCGACGCGGGCGCTCGGGGCCGAGGTCGAGCGCATGAGAGGAAGCGACCCGCGCCTTTCCGGCATGAGGACCGAAGACATCAAGGCGGAAATCATCAGCAGCCAGACGGGGCGGAAGGTCTCGGGCAAGTCGATCCAGAGGCAGGAGGCGCTCGCCTCGACGATCGAGAACGACCTCTCCCTCGGATGGAGGAAGCTGGCGGACGAGGGGGCCCTTTCGAGCCAGGCGATCAAGATGCTCGCCAAAGTGCCCCAAAAGGAGCAGATGAGACTCCACGTCCAATGGTCCGAGGAAGGCGGATACGGCAAGCGCGACACCACCGACTTCATCCGGAGGAGCACCGCGAAGGGAGCCGACGCGGACGACCGGCTGCGCCGGGCGGACAGAGAGCTCCAGAAGTTCCTCTCCAGGCACCGAACGCCCCTCCCGCAGGCGGACCGAGGCATGATCGAAGCCATCGCCAGGCATGCCGAGGAGCTGGGAAGGCTCCTCTAGGCGTTCGGCAGGGACTCGCGGCGGATGAGGACGCCCCCTCCATCGGCCGTGAGCCCCGGGTTTAGCAAGTAGCCCATGGAAGGGATACAAATCCCTTCCAATGGTTTCCCGTGGATACAGACCCACGGCAAGCGCCGGCCTCCTCCCTTCGCATCGCGAACGGGTCGGAGAACCGGCTCGGTCGCCCAGCCTGCCGGGGCAAGCCCGACAGACCCGGCTTCCTCGTCGCGGGGGAGCCCCCGCTGGCCCCTAAGCGAAAGGTTTCGCCCATGAGCAAGAAAAACCCCAAGACCGCGGACTTCCACATACGCATGACCCCGGAAGAGCGGGCCCACATCGACGAGATCGCCGAGAAATGCGGCCTCACGAGATCCGACCTCATCCGCCTTTTGGCGCAGCTTCCCGCCAGCGAGATCCACTGGTCTAACGTCCGCCTGGTCGTCGTCGACGCCAAGGAGATATCGCGCATCCACAAGGAAATGCGCCGGTTCGGCACGAACCTGAACCAGGCGACGCATGCGCTCAACTCCATCTCTTACTACTTGCGGCACGGAAAGCTCCGGTACGAGTACCTGGACATCGCCCTCCCGGAGATCCGCGAGAAGCTGGATGCCGTGAACGCCCGGCAGGAAAAATTGTGCGAGGAGATGTCACGGCTCGAGACCGCGATGTTCGCGAGGTGGTGAGGATGCCAGTGCTGAAGCCCATATCGGGACACGGAAACTGCGTCCCGGTCCAAAGGTACCTCGAGAAGAACGGGCGCGCGCTCGCGCGCGACTTCTTCAATTTCTCCGAGACGCCGGACGCGGACCTCATGCGCGAGCCCGAATTCGGGAAGCCCTTCGATTGGGCGGCGGAAATGGACGCCTTCAGAGCCGAATGCGGCAACGACGATCCATGGAACGGGAAGAGGGCCCGCACCTTCAAGCATTTCGTGCTGTCTCCCTCCCCGGAAGACGAAGTGAGCCTCGATGAGCTCAGGGAGCTGGCGCACGCATGGGCGCTCCACTTCTTTCCCGAGCACCACATCGCAATCATCTACCACGACGACAACGAAAACCGCATCCCCCATGCGCACATCGTCGTGAACAACACGAACGTGGTCACAGGCAGGAGGATGCATACCGACAACCCCCTCGATCTCAACCGGGCGCTCCAGGAGATGGCGGCCGAGCGGGGACTCAGGGCGCTCAGCAACGAAAGGCCCGAGCCCAGCACGGGCTTCCAGCGACTCGCGGCAAACAAGGGCGAGCCCAGAGCGAAAGCGCGCACCCTGCAGGAGACCTACCGCAGCCGAGCCGAGCGAAGGGCCGAGGCGGCGGGCGGCTACTCGTGGGTGGCGGACATCAGGAACAGGGTGGGCATCGCGAAGGGCCTTGCCAGAAACGAGCAGGAGTTCCGCAGCATCCTCGTGATGATGGGAGTCGGGATCGAGGACAACTCCCCCCGCGCGCGCAGGCAAGACTGGATCTTCTCGCTCGCCGACGCGCCCGCCCGCCGCGTATCGGGAGAGCGCCTGGGCGCATCCTTCGGCAAGGCCGCGCTGGAGAGACGGCTCCTCGGAGCGAGGGCAGAGCACCTGCCGGACGCATCCTCGCGGGAGCTCCTGCGCCTCGCCAGGAAGGCAGTCGAACTCAAGGACCTCGACGAGCTGGATTCGCTCTCAAATGCGTTAGAGGTCTGCAGCAAATGGCGCATCATGTCCCTCGACGCTGCCGACAGCGCGATCGCGGCGCAACGAGGCAGGCTGCGAAACGGAGTTCCCGCCAGCCAGGAAACCCGCATCCGAAAGGAGATTGAGGCCCTGGAGCATGCGAGGGACTTCCTGAAGGAGAGAAGGGCGCTCCCGCTCCACGACGTCAGCCGAAGGAGCGATCGCGCCAGCGGCAAAGGAAGCTGGGCGGGCGAACCATCGGGCTCCGAGCGAAACACCCCGCAACGCGAGCAGCCGCGCGAAAGGAGGGAGGAGCGCCAGCGATGAAGGTAGTCATCACATACGACAACGGGAGGGTCGACGTCTTCGACGACGGGCGGTTCACCGCCGCGCAGCCCTTCGGAAGCAACGCGATGCTCGCGAACTACGAGCTGAGGTTCGACCGTCTGGGGCAGACGGGCTTGTGGCTTTGCATCCATCATTACGACATCTCCCCGGGAGCGGCGCAGCTCGATTCCCAGGAGGGGACGCCCAGAGCCTCAAGGAGCCGAGGATGGCAGTTCCTGCTCGCGGAGAAGGAAGAGGTTTCGCATGTGGTCCAAATAAAGGCCGATGAAAGAGAGCTCGCGTTCCGCGTGGGAGGAGAGCTCGTGGACGCGGCGAAGTTCAAGCAGATGGTCGACCTGTGCATCAGCGACGCCTCTCAGAAGAGCAAGGCGCAGTGCGCCGTCGAGCTCTTCGGCATCCTGTCCCGCATGCCCGGCGCTTCGGTGGCGGCACCCGAAGAGATCTGCTCGAGGTTCGGCTTCGGACTCGGAGCGTACGACGAGGCGCTGGCCATAAGCGCCTCGCCCCCCGGCTCCTTTGGAGAGCGGCATCCCGGTAAGGAAGACGGAACCCAGGACGTAGGGTGCGAGTGGATGAAAGGATTAGACGATGAGGTTCCTGATTAAAGCGACGGTAGGGTTCTTCGGCTGGTTGATCCGAGCCGTGTTCAGATTCGTGTAGAGGAGTGCGGGATGAATGACAAGCCCAAGAAAATCAAGGGGAAGATACTTGCTGTCTTCAAGAACAAAAAGAAGACGACCATCATAGCAGGCTGCGCCGCGGTGGTCTTCATAGCCGCGGCATGCTTCCCCGCGATTGCCGCGCACCAGATCAACCTGTCTTCTGAAAGCAGAAAGACGGAAGAACAAATAACCGCTGAAGGCACGAGCATATCGGGCGACAACCCGGCCGATCAAGGAAACGCCGGGGTGAAACTCAGCGATACCGAACCATGCGCGCCTGATGTCCGTCCATCGGAAATCCAAGTTGCAAAAGAATCCATAGCAGCCGATCAAGCAGTAGCGGGTGGCAACGCCACCGTCGTCGATGAGGTCAATGCGAGCACCTCAATCTCGACGGAAGACTCCGCTAAATCGCAAGAAAATAGCCCTAGCTACTCCCAAAAGACCTGGGTCGAGGACACCGAGAGAATCTGGGTCGTCGACAGAGCTGCATGGGTCGAAACGGCCCCCGTCTACGAGAGCATCGAGAGATCGATCTGCGACGTCTGCGGCGCCGACATCACGGGAAGCACGTCGGCACACAACAAGCAGCACATGCTCGCCGGAGAAGGCTCTGGTTACCACAGCGAAGTTCAACGGGTGAAGGTCGGCGAAGAGACCATCGAGCACCGCGAGGAAGGGCATTGGGAGACCGTTGTTGTTGGAGGCCATTGGGAAAAAGCATTTTAACCGGAACCCAAGCATTATTAATTGTCTTCGCTAGACAATTGCAAATCCAGCAAACAGCGATTTCGCCTTCCTCATTCCTATCGGGCGCTGCACAATCCCTTGAATTGCAAACGTTGGGCCAGAACCTCAGTTTTGGCTCTCTTGGCCCCTCTCGATGAGCTCGGTCAGGGCGGACCTGTAAGCCTCCTCATCAAGACGCAGAGCTTCTAAGAAATCTTTTGTCGCCAGAAGAACGATTTCCTTAAAGCTTTTCTTGTCAAACTCTTCGTGCTCGCAGTCAATTTTGAGTTCATCTGGGTCAAAAATGTCTTTAACCTTCACAATTTCGTCGACGAGCCCCTTGATGTCTGGCGCATCGGTTGTCAGAGTCACTTCGTGACCCGGAGCGAGCGTTACGGTTATGTCTTTACTCTCCATATTTCATAAGCCTTCTCTTCACGGCATCCTTTCCTCCGTCGAGGATAACCGAAGCCTTATCTATGATCTTTCCATACTCGAGGGCGCCATACTCATAGACAAAATGTCCGGGTGAAGGTTGCTTCGCCACGATCACATTCTCGGCGTCCGCGTTGATTACGATATTCGCGTCATGGGTGACGACAATTACTTGCCTTGTGGACTTGAGCCCTAAAAACCAATTTCTAATGTCCTTGTATATTGTCTGGTTGTCGACATTGTCCTCAGGCTGATCAATAAGCAGGGGCAGGCTGGTATCTTTGTGAACAATGTACTCGATCAATATGTTGGTCTGAGTACCGGGCGAGAGGCTCTTAATATCTCGGTAAACCCCATCCCCAGAGTCAAAGCGTATTGAAGAGCGCTCTTCGTAATTGAGTTCAAAAGCTTTCAGCTTGTCGTAAAGGCGTTCCCAGTCAGACCCTTTCCTATATCCCTCTTCGCTAAAACAAAAAGATCCTATGTAATCCCAGAGATTATCCCTAGTGCATTGACCGAGACCCGGAATCACTTTAACGCAGTCGTTTATCGTTCGAATCATAAAGTCAATAGGATGTTCAACACACAGTTCGCGCATGAACTTAAAGGATTCTGCTCTCTCGCCGTCAGCAAATACATGTTTTTCGTAATATGGCTCAAATCCGTCGCAAACTTTAATCAACGTCCTAACCAGAGAAACTCGTTTTCTGATCCCCAGGGTCTCATGGCTAAACGCTTCGTTAAACAGATCTATCTGCTGCTTTCTGGTTGCTTGGGCATCGCTGATCGAGGCCTTTTTCTCGAGAAAAATATCAACAAATCGATTCTGGAGATATGGACCCGAGAAATACTGGCGCCTGCAATCGTGAGCAACGTCACAAATCTCCTTTTCCAGATGTTTAATTGCCGCCGAGACCCGACGGTCCTCGGCGACGGTAGGAGGAAGGCATTTCACTACCGCGGCCTGAACTTTCTCGACAGCCGACCGATAATCAAAAGACTCCAGTTTCTTATCCTCCACCTTTGCCTTCGACTTTCGCTCCCCTATGTTCATCTCCAAGCCGTCTTTGACATCCACAACAAGCTTGTCGACAAAGCCGACGATGTTCTCTGGCAGTTTGTCCTCAAAAGATTCGAGCAGTTGATAAAATCGCTCCGAATTTCCTCGTTCTATCGATCCTTTGTCAATGGACTCAACTTTAGAAAAGGTGTCAGAAAAGTACTTCTCAATCTCGGTGTTGAACTCGTCGCCAGACTTGCTAAATAGACTTGCAACATAGTTTTGATTGTAATAATCGAACCTGAATTGCCCGGATGAAATATCAAATCCGCTCATAGTGCGAACCTTGATCTGGAGTCCGGAGACGAAAGCTCGCCTGCTCTCCTGCAAGTCTCCCTTAGAAGGATCGAGGGAATTAGCCAACGAGTCCAGGAGGACTGATTTTCCGCTTCCTCTTCCTCCTATTATGGCGTTCAAGCGAGGCGACAAGCCCAAGCATTGCCCTTCAAATTCTATAGACCCGATGAAACTTCCGAGATCATTCTCATCGACGAAGGTTTGACTATGAGTGATTCTTGAAATTTCGCTACCCACAAGTTTTAGCCCGTTGAAATTGGGAAGGGAATTGAAGTATTGGGGCGGTTCTTTCGCGTAGGCCTTGAGATCCTCGAGGCCCTTAGAGTCGGAGAACGCGACGACGGATATCAATTCATCGCTTTCCATTCGCTTTAAAAATTCAACTGCACGAGCGATTTCGCTCTTGCCGCTCGATTCCCAAAAACAGAAAAACTGATCCCTAAACTTCTTTATCTCGTTTGACATCTCCTCTTCTGGTAGAGGATGCCAGTCATAGTCGATTCCTCTCTTGCCCTGCTTCAAAGCATGAGGGCTTAGAACGAAATCGACCTTATAGCCTAAAAGCTCATCCAGCAATTCATGTATATCGACGGGCTGCTTCCCGGGTCCACTTCCGACATTTCTTTTTTCAAGGAAGGCATTGATTTTTGTCGCCAGTGACTGCAATTTCCCCAAGTCATTCATCGCATCGAAATAAACGACCAAATGCTTTGCCGTACCGCCCTTTTCAAGAGCAACGTCGATTTCGATTCCGGGAAGAAGAGAAATGCGGCTTTTCGCGTCGTAGAACGCCTTATACAGATCAAAGCAAATGTGATTGTGATCTGTAAATGAAATCATCTCAAGGTCTTTGAAATCAGAAAGCGCTTCGAGAATGCTGCTCACATATTCCGCCACGCTGAGCTTTTTTAATTTGGGATCGGTAATGGAATAGCATTGATTCGAATGGATATGCAGATCCCATATCTTGCCCCGTGTGCATATGTGCGCGTCGTTCATAATAGCGTCCTATCCAATTTGAGCCGCCCCCCGATAGGCGGATTCCGGAAACTAGCGCACGGGCTTCTTTCTCTAGCCTTCAAAAGAAGCCTGGTCGGCTAATGTCCATCGCTACAATAATGCCATAACCGACAATTTGGTGGAACGCGGCGTCATCGATGATGGTGGGTTTCAGGTTGACCGGCTTCGGGACTATTCAAATTCCTAGGGCATGAACAACTATCGCGGGCTTTACTTCTTCGATTCAGAATTCTGCGCATAATCATATTCGCTAATGCTACCAGCCCTGAGGCAGCACCATGCAAGGAGCGCGTTGCACATGAGAAACATCCCGAGCGCGAAAAGAAACGCTTTCATTCTCGTCTCCCGTCTTCTATCGCATAGACCACCGTCCGAGAGTTGGACGTCTGGTAGCTGCACGTCGCGAAGGCCCAGACCTTAGCATCCAGCAGATCGGGCTTCTCGAGCACGAGGTCGCTGCGCGATATCCGCTCGCTGAGGAAGGTGGTCCTCTCCTCATCGCTTTCGAATGAGACGCGGACGCGCTCGTCATCCGCGTCCACCACGTCCGCCGCCACGACGCGCAGCTCATGGGCCCCGCCGTCGAGGCGGGTGAGCACGAGGATGGTCCGGTGGGCCTCCGCGTACCCGCGGTCGGAGAAGCGCGCGAAGTCGGCGAACACGGTGCCGTCGTCCATGTGGTGCCCGTAGACGATCGAGAAGGGGGAGTCGGGCGAGCACTCCCAGTCCAGATATGGGGTGCCGTAGGAGCCCCGCCCAAGGGCGTCGGCATGGAGGTAGCGGTTGGGCGCGTCCGCCGTCGCCTGGGCGATGGGCTCGTCGACGGACGTGCCCGGCACTTCGACCCAGGCGACGACCGCCTCGGGAAGCGCCGCCCAGTCGATCGGGTTCTCCGATTCAGAGTCCAAGGCCTCGAATACGCCCGGTGTCAAAGTCGGGAGGCCCCCTTCTTCCTCCGGTTTGATCGTCTGCTGCAGGGCGAAGGCGAGCAGGCCCGCCGCGAGGAGCGCCAGAGCGATGCGGAGAGCCACGCCCAGGGGGCGGGCCTTGCGCCCGCCCCCCTTGTCGGCATGCGCGAGATGTCGCCTAGGCATCTTCGCCCTGATCGTCTGAGGCGTCCTTGCGGCGCTTCAGAAGGCCGCTCGCCGCACCGGCCAGGCCGTATGCAGCCAAGGCGATCCCGCCGGCTCCCGCCGCCACTGCGGTCGCGGCTGCGCCGGTCTTGGGATAGCCCTTGCCGGGCGCATCCTCTTCGGGCTCGACTATCGCCACCGTCTGGGCCTCGTCGTCGATGTCGGCGTGCGTCGCGACCTCGATGCCGTCCTTCACGAGCGACTCGAACGCGACGGCGCTCTTGCCCGCGAGCCCGGTGGCGTCGAACTCGAAGGCCACCTCTACCTCCCCGTCGGGGGACTCGGGCGTGAACGCGGCCGAGGCGGATACGCCGTTGCCCTGCGCGTCCTCCAGGGGCTCTCCCGTGGCCTTGTCCATAAGCACGCCCGTCACGACGTACTCCTTGCCGGGGATGAGGTTCTCGTACGTCACCGTGTCGACGATGACCGCGGACTCGCCCGCGACGAGGTTCTTGTCCCCATCAGCCCCGTCGACCGCGTTGGTGCGGATCATCGGGAAGAAGATCGACTGGTTCGCGTCTGCCATGTCGTCATGCACCGCGACGACGTTCCCCTCGGAGTCGGAGAGCGTCTCCGTGAACACGGTAGTCCTGCCGGAGAGCTCGCTCGCGTCGATCTCGAAGGCGACCTCGACGGTGCCCTCGCCCTCTTCAGGCGTGAACGCGACCTCCTGGACGTAGGCATTTCCGTCCCCGTCCATGAGCAGCTCTCCCGTCTCAGCATCCGCGATATGGCTCGTCATCGTATAGGTGTTGCTTGGCGTGAGCCCCGTGTACTCGACCGTGTCGACGAGCTCGAGCCCCTCGTCCGCGATGCCGGTGGCGTCCCCGGTCTCGGGGTTCACGGCCGTCGTGGCGATGTCGACGACGGCCACCGTCTGGCCTTCGTCTTCGATGTCGGCGTGGGCCATGTACTCCTCGCCCTCGCACGTCATGGTCTCGAAGGCGACGAGCCTCTTGCCCGCGAGTCCGGCGCCGCTGAAGGCGAAGGCCATCTCGACGCTTCCCGCGAAGTCCTCGGCCGTGAAGGTCGCCTGGGCGGTGATCTCGTTGCCGTCGTCGTCGAGCGCGGGCTCGCCCGTCTCGGCGTCCATCAGGATCCCTTCGAGCGTGTACTCGTCTCCGGGGATGCAGCCGGTGTACTCGACTGTGTCGATTATCGTCAGGTTCTCGCGCGCCTGGCCCTCGTGGGCCCCGCTTTCGGCATCGGTTGCCGTGGTGCCCATGGTCTTGGGCATGTTAGCTATCTCGAGCTCGAAGACCGCGCTCATGGTGCCGTCCTCCCGCTCGAACATGCCCTGATCGTTCACGAGGAGCTCGTGGACGGCGGCGTTGCCCTCGTTATCCACGTCGCTCACGATGTAGCCTTCGGGGGCCGAAGTCTCCTGCAGATGGTAGGCGCCGTGCACGAGGTAGGAGACATCGATCATGCCGTCCTCACTCGTGACGAGCTCCTCGTCGTAAGTGCCCTCGTCGTTCCAGAGCCTGAAGGTCGCGCCCGCCACGGGCTTGCCGGGGTCGAGGGCGTCGACCTTCTTGACCTTGAGTTCGGTGGGGGCATCCTCGGCTTCGAGCACCTCGTCGAACACGGCGATGTCCTGCCCTTGGTATTCGAGCGTCACGGTCTTCTCGTCGACGTCGAGCGCGTAGCCGTCCTTGGCCTTCGCCTCGTAGACGGTGTAGGTCCCGAGGTAGAGCTCGCCGCTCGTGGCGCGGCCCGCCTCGTCGGTCTCGAGCGTGGCCACGATGTCGCCGGCATGGGCGCGGACCGTGCCGTCGCCCGTGACGATGTCGGATGACGCCTTCACGACGTAGACGGAGTCGGAAACCGGCTCGCCCGTCGCGGAGTCGTGCTTGACGACGCTGATGGTGCCCTTCTGGGGCATGTCGGCGAACTCGACCTCGATGGGGTCATCCCAATCGTTGTAGACCGCCCCGACCGTGATGGTCTTGCCTTCGAGCGCCTTGACGTAGCCCTCTGGCGCCTGCACCTCGACGAGCGTGTAGTCGCCCTGTTCGAGCAGCATCGGCAACGTCACCTCGCCGCGCTCGTTGGTGGTCCAGGTGTCCATGACGTGGGTGTCGGGGTAGTGGCTCTCGTAGGTGACAAGCTCCCCGTCAGAGTCGAGCAGCTGGAACGAGCAGGGAAGCGGGATCTGGCGTCCCGTCTCTGCGTCTGTCTTGACGACCTTGAGCGGCGTCTGCGGGATGTGGTTGTTCACGAGCGCCGGCGGGTCGTACTGCCCCTCCTCGGAGATGGTCGTCTTCCAGTCGGGGACCGGGATGATGTCGTGGCCGTACTCCGCCTTGAAGTCCTCCGCCACGGAGTCCGGGATGACCTCGTGCACCGTGTAGGTGCCGTATGCCAGGGCCCCCGACCAGCCTTGCGGGATGTCCCATCCGTTGACGGCGAGGCCGCCTCGGGTCGATGCGAGGCCGTTCTCGTCGGTGGTGATGGTGCAGACCACCTCGCCGGGCTCGGCCTTCTCGCCGGTCTCGGGAGAGACGATCGGATTCTCGGATGCGTTGATCAGCTGGAACTGCACGCCGGGCAGCAGCACGCGGTCGGCCTCCTGCACTATGCCGGATTCGTCCTCCACCTCGATGGGGATTTCCTTGACCAGGCGGAAGTCGCCGCGCTCGACCGTGTCGGGCGCCTTGGGCGTGTTGTAGGTGTAGACGGCCTCGCCCATGGCGCCGCCGTCGGTTATCTGGATGCAGAACGCCTTGGGCTCGCCGCCCGCCCCGTCGTCGAGGTTGTAGCCGGCGGGCGCTTTGGTTTCCTGTATGACGGCCGTGCCCAAAGGAAGCGTGGGATCCCCGTTGCTCATATGGTAGAGGTCGGGACCCGCCACCTTGTAGGCGTCGGCGTAGTCCGCGAAGCCGTCGGCGTCGGTTGCGAACACCCAGGTTCGCGCGGGATCTCCGGACGCCTCGGCCTCCTCGGCGCTGGCGTAGTGGCCCTCGTAGAAGCGCACGGTGAACTCCGCGCCCGCAAGCGACGCCGAGCCCTGGGGAGCGCTCTCCCCGGTCGTCGCGTCGACCTTCATGACGAGCATGCCGACCGGGTCGGACTTGGGGTAGTCGGCGACGCCCGCGGCGCCGTTGACGGCGCTCGCCATGTCGGGATGGACCTCGACCTCGTAGACCGCCTCGTCGAGGGCGTAGCCCTTGGCGGGGACGGTCTCCTTCACCCAGTAGGTGCCGGGAATGAGCTCGCCCAGCTTGCCTGACCCGCTGCCGTCGGTCTCGATCGAGCCGACCCTCGAGGCGAGCCCGCTGTCCGAGTAGACCCCGTAGACCGCGCCGGCGAGGCTGTAGCAGGGGTTCGACCCGCTGACCTCGGGCAGCGCCGAGCCCTTCTGGAGCACGATCTCGCCGAAGGGGGTGTACTCGAAGGACAGGATGATCTGCGTGCCGGCTCCCGTGCTCAGCTGGAAAGCCTCGAAGTTCCGGGGCACCTCGCCCGTCCGCGCCGCGATCTGGCGGCCGGTCGCGTCCGGGTTGGTCACCTCCCCCGAGTCCCCGAAACCGAGCACGTTGTACTGCACCCAGTCCTTGAACTGCTCGGTGCAGCCGTACATGGCGTAGTTGCCGTCGGAGGTGTAGGTGTCGGACAGGAGGATGTGGGTGAGCGCGGCGTAGTGGTTGTCGCTCATCGTCGACCCGTCGTACCACCTATCCGGCCACATGGAGGCGTCGAAGCCGGGGGCTCCGTAGCCGAACCACAGGTCCGCCACGGCCTCGGCGGTGCGTCCGGAGGGCGCGCTGAGCGCGGATTTGGGGTAGGTTCCGGACGGCGGCGTCGAGGCGGAGGGGTTGCCGCAGTAGGCGATCTTGCCGTCCGCCCACATCCAGTTGGTCGAGTAGCCGCCGTAGTAGATGCTCGACCCGACGGTCAGCTTCGCGGTCTGCGCCGCATGGGCCTCCTCGGCGAACGCCGGCGACAGCGTGGCGAGAAGTCCGGAAAATGCGAGCAGGACGGCGAGGATCGCCCTGAGCGGCGCGGATCGGGTTGCCGCGCCGATGAGGCTTGATTTGCTCATGACGCACCTCCTATCGTGCTGGTTTCTCAAAAGGGGCTTTGCCCTCGGAGAGGGCGGAAGCGCCCTCGCGGGCATGCTCGGCGCGCGAGCTGAGCGATTGCTCCCTGGATTCGCGCAGCGCGAGGTACTCCCTGCGGGCCTCGTCGAGGGCGGTCTTGAGCTGCGCCGGCATGACCTTGACCGTGTCCTTCGCCGCACGCCCCGTCCGCTCGTCTATGACGGGATTGCCCTCGGCGTCGAGGATGGAGCGCTGCAGCCAGACCTCCCTGTTCGTCAGAAGCGGTATGTCGACGAAGTTCTCGCCTCGGTACTTCGAGGGGTTCACGAACATGGGCGAGAACTGGTAGTAGCTCACGTCGTGCCCTTCGATCACCGTCCCCTTCGGCAGCGTCACGGAGTTGAAGGTCCTCTTCTCGCCGCTCTTGGGGTCGGTGTACTCGATATCGGCCTTGACGAAGTTCCTGTGCAGGGTGATGTAGGTGTTCTTCTTCTCTTCGGCCATCGTCTCTTCTCCTTTCCTTGGTATCGGGATGGCGCCGGCCCTTCTCTTTGTTGACCGGGCCCGGGCCGGCGGCAAGGCCCGCAGGGTCTCATCCCGAGGGACGAGGTGTGCCTGCGCGCTTCCATGGTCAGAACCCGCTCACGATGTCGCGGGCCCACGTGCCGCTCTTCACGAGCGAGAGGATGAGCAGGACGCACATGGCCAGGTACTGGAGCGCGTAGGTGAGGCCGTTCGCGATGCTGTCCATCGGCGTCCCCGTGCCGGGGTTGACGGCGACGAGCCCGCCCAGGATGAGGGGGAACGAGACGAGCAGGATGAGGATGATCAGCCCCGCGATGCAGACCGCGGCGAAGTTCTTGATGTAGCCGACGCCGATCTGGCGCGTGTCGTCGAGTGCCATGAGGGACAGCGGTATCGGGCTGAAGGCCGCCATGATGTAGAGCTGCAGGGCCCGCGCCCAGCAGACCACAAGACTCACGATGTAGGCCACCAGCACGACGAGCCAGCTGACGAGCGAGACGAGGAGCATCGCGATGAGCGAGGGCAGGTCGTCGTCCCCCGTGACGATGGAGACCTCGCCTAGGTCGAGCGCGCCCCCCGTGCCGAACAGCGCGATCGTCCTGTCTATCGCCAGCCCCACCACCTCGTAGATCGCCTGCATGAGCTCGAAGCTGTTCTGGATCAGAAAGAGGAACACGGCGAAGAACACGAGCAGGAACACCACCTCCTTCACGCCCGGCAGCGACTGGCTGCCGTCCATGCGCTGGGAGATCTGGATGAGCTTGATGGTGAACACGAGCGAGAGCACCCCGCAGCCGATGGGCAGGATCGCGACCTGCCACACGGCGTGCACGATGTCGTACATGGAGGTCCCGCCCGCCGTCGTGAGCATGCTGCCGAAGTCGGCTCCCAGGATCCCCTCGTAGCCGATCGACTCCAGGACGTTCGCCTGCTGGGAGAAAATCCAGTTGCAGCAGTCGCGCAGCACGCCGCAGAGCCACCCGTTGATGTCGTCGGCGATGCTCGCCCAGGCGGGCCGCGCCGGCAGGAAGATCGCCGCGCAGACGATGAAGGAGAGCAGGGACGCCCTCGCGAAGCGCTCCCTGCCGCCCTGCTTTGCCTCGATGCGCGCGATCATCGGAACGTCAGCTCCCCGGACCCGTCGTCGACCACGGTGACGGGGGTGTTCGCCGCGTCGTCGAGGGTGAAGTTCGTGAGCTTGGTGCCCGCGTTGAAGTCGAGCCAGACCTCGCCGTCCCAGGTCGCCTTGGTCGCATGGGGGGATGCCCCCTTCGCGAACTCGCCGAGGACCGCCTCGAACTCGTCGCGGGTGTGCCCGAACGCGTCGAACAGCGCCTCGTCCGGGTTCCCGATCGACACGTGCGCTTCCTCGGCGACATCGCGCACGAAGGCGCCGCCCAGCTCGTCGCATACGATCCTCTGGGAACCGTCTGGGCCGCTGGTGACGAAGAGCACCGCGAGCTGCTGCGGGCCGTTTACGGTTTGGGAGACGGAGAGCGTCGCGGAGAGGCTCCCGTCCGCGGAGGACTCCTCGTCGAGCGCGTAGTAGAGAACCGTCGTGCCCTCCGGGGACGTCACGACGAGGTTCGTCGGGGTGATGGACAGCGAGGACCCGCCGTCCTCGCTCGTCCAGGACGATCCGGCTAGCGCGGAGAAGCCCTTGGGCGCGCCGCCGGCGGCTCCGGCATCCTCTTCCTCGTCGCCTCGCCCGGCCTCCTGCGGGCTCGCCTGCTCCTGCGAAACGGGATCGGGCCCCGCCTCGCCGCCGTCCTGCGCGAGCGTGCAGCGCGCTACGCTCGATCCGACGAGGATCGCCAGCGCCCCTGCCGCCAAGACGGCGATGATCTTCGTTTTCCTATCCATTCTTTCCTCCTCCTATCCGATGACCTTGATCGCCGCGGTGAAGTAGCCGACGCCCGACGCTTCCCTGCAGACCTCGCCCGAGTAGGGCTCGTGGATGTACTTGTCGTCCCCGATGAAGATGGCGACGTGCCCCGGGCGCCACAGGATGTCCCCGGGCTCCGCGAGCGAGACGGGGACCTTGGTGCCGAACGCGGCCTGGTCCTCGGAGTTTCGCGGGATGGAGATCCCCGCCTGGGCGTAGCAGTACTGGGTGAGCCCCGAGCAGTCGAGCCCGACGCCGGGCGTGGTCCCGCCCCAGACGTAGGGCACGCCGAGCTGGCTGCGCGCCGCCGCGACCACGGTCGACCTCGCCTGGTCCAGGCTCCGGAACTCCTCCAGGCTCATGCCGTCGAAGCGGCGCAGGCCGTAGGCGTCCATGGCCGACTTGAGGCTCTCGACGTAGGACGAGCTCGTCGCCCATCCCGCGTCCTTGAGGCCTTCGGCCATCTTGTCCGAGTCGCGTTTCTCGATCGCCTCGCGGATGAGCGGGTTGTTCGCGTAGTGGCCCGCCTGCAGGAAGACGCGGCTCCTGAAGCGGATGCAGTCCACATCCGAGGTGAACGAGGTGAAGTACGCCGTGATCGCCACCGCCTCGCCCCCGTACTCCTCGTTGGTCGCCCAGGCCGACTTGCCGGTCACCTCTGGGCAGGCGGCGAACGACGAGGACCATTTCATCCCGAAGAGGTTGTGGTCGCGCTCCGCGAGCCGGCTCATGTGGTCGCCCTGGCCCGATTCGCAGATGATCTGGGCTATCGTGCAGCCCGCCGGATGCCCGTAGTCCTCCTGGCACTCGATTGCCTCCTCCACCATCTCGTAGGTAATGTAGGGGGGAAGGCCCGCGAGGCTCTGCTTCGCCGCCTCGTTCTGCCAGAAGCCGAACAGCGCCGCGACGAGCTGGCTTGCGGCGAGCGCGACGAGGATGAACGCGAGCACTCCCGCGAAGACGCCTCCCAAGGGGGCGGCTGCGCTCGCGATGGCGCCGCCTATCGCCTTCGCCGATGTGCTCT
>ERZ838483.1487-NODE-1487-length-19790-cov-3.498759_pt1 | contig 19790 bp, 14 predicted proteins | sample MGYA00519939_ERZ838483 | MGnify/ENA primary metagenome ERZ838483 (study PRJEB31850, sample SAMEA3708836) | human gut metagenome | biome: human gut; feature: human-associated habitat; material: faeces | place: China | collected 2014 ... | reverse complement strand
CCCCTTGACCCCCAGTCAAGTGCGCTACCAAACTGCGCCACAACCCGAACTTTCAAATTGCTGCTGTCTGAAGCAGCTCATTTATAATACCAAAACCAGGAAAGCGCGCAAGGGGTAATTTCAAACTTTTTCGCGAATCATGAAAATGTTCGCCCGCACGCGGCATCTTCGCTCAGCGACCTAGCGCAAATACTCCAACGCATGGTCGAGAATCACGTCCGCCAGCTTGTCCTTGGGCATGCTGGGCGTCTCGTCGATCTCGTCGGCGTCCACGAAGCATACCGCGTTGTCGTCGGTGCCGAATGCCAACCCCTCGCCTACTCGATTGGCGACGATGACATCGGCGTTCTTCTTCACGAGCTTTGCCTGGGCGTTGGCGATGACGTTGTCGGTTTCTGCAGCGAAGCCCACCACAACCTGGTGCGGGCCCTTCTTCGCCCCGATCGTGGCAAGGATATCCGGGTTCTCGACCAACGTGATGGTGCCAAGGTCGGCATCGGCCGCGCCCTTCTTCAGCTTATGGTCCGCCGCATGCGCCGGACGCATATCGGCGACGGCTGCGGAGAACAACGCGATATCGGCGGAAGGGACCGCCTCTTCGCAAGCCTGCAGCATCTCGAGCGCGGTGTTCACGTGCACCACGTGGACGTCCGAGGGGGCGGGAATGGAAACCGGCCCGGTGATCAGCGTCACATCGGCGCCACGGCGACGGGCAGCGCGCGCGATGGCGTACCCCGTCTTGCCGCTGGAACGGTTGGAGATATAGCGCACCGGATCAATGGGCTCGACGGTGGGACCAGCGGTGATCATGACATGCTTGCCCTCAAGGTCTTGCTTCACGCCAAGAACCTCGAGCGTGCGCGCGACGATGGCGGCAGGGTCGGCCAAACGGCCGCGTCCCACATCGCCACATGCCAGATAACCCTCGTCAGCCTCGACGAACACGGCGCCGCGGATGCCGAGCTTGCCGATGTTGTAGCGCGTGGCAGCCGCCTCGTACATGTGCACGTTCATGGCCGGCGCCAACACGAGCGGCGCGGTACACGCCAGGGCCGTGGTGGTGAGCAGATCGTCGGCGATGCCGTTGGCCAGCTTAGCTAGGACGTTGGCCGTGCAAGGCGCGATGACGAAGGCATCGGCCTCCTCAGCAAGCGAGATGTGATGAATGGGATCGGTAGGGTCGTCGAACAGGTCGACCGCCACCTTCTCGTGGGTAAGCGATCGGAACGTGACGGGATCAACGAAATGCGTGGCGTGCTCGGTCATGCATACTTTCACACGCACGCCAGCCTTTTGAAGGCCGCGGACGATCTCGCAGGATTTATATGCGGCAATGCCGCCGGTTACGCCCAGCAGCACCGTTTTCTGAGGTTTTGCAGCCTCGCTACTCATGATGATCCTCCCCAGTAAGAAACGGCGCAAGCACATGGGCAAGCACCGAAGCATGCATCGGCGTGCCGTTGAGGCACGGAACATATACGAACTCGTTGCCTTCGTACGGTCGACCGGCTTCCTCGACGGCCTGTCGATACCAAGGCACCAACTCGTAATCGATATCATAAAGGGTTTCAAGGCAATCTACCGCGAAATTCGGGCAAACCATGAAGACACGGCCATCTCGCGCCTGCGCCCAACGCTTGAGAACGCCTCGGGTAAACGGTTGCAGCCATTCGCGGCTTTTGTCGAATCGGCAGTTGTAGCCGATGGTCCACTGCGTTCGATCGAGACGAAGGCGACCTGCTACCGCCAAAGCGGTTGCGCCGGTCTGAGGCTCGTAGGTATCGCCCTGTTCGATATCTTTCATCGGGATGGAGTGGTAGTTGAACAGTAGCCTGTCGCCCGTCTGCGCGTTAAAACCCGCAGCCGAAACGGATTGAGCGATCGCTTCGATATAGGCGCTGTCCATACCATAAGAGTCCACGAACGTCACCGGTACCTGCCATGACAATTCGGTCATAGCCGCCGCCACGCCATCCTTGACGCTCAACGTGGTCGAATGGGCGCTTTGCGGATACAGGGGCAGCGCCACCACCTGCGTGCATCCTTGCTTGCGAAGGGTGGCAAGGGCCGCCCGAATGGAATCCTCACCATAGCTCTGCCCCACCTGCACCCGCACATCCATGCCGTCGCCCTGCAGGCGCTGCTCCAGCAGATTCCGAAGCTTGGCATGCTCCACATCGAAGGGTGACCCGGCTTCAGTCCAGATCTTCCCGTATTTTCTCCCGGACTTCACCGAACGCGTGGGAAGGATGAACAGGTGCAGAATCAACCACCATGGCGCCTTGGCCATAGGGCGTATGCGCTCGTCCATCAAAAACCTGCCCAGATACCTGCGCACGTCGCGCGGTTCGGGGCTTTTCGGCGTGCCCGTGTTCGCGAGCAGCACGCCGATACGCGTGGCCTTATATGCCGTCATAGCAACCTTCTCCAAACTTCGCCTGCGAAAACAAGAAGGCGGCTGTTGCAAGCCGCCCGATGCAACGTGTTTGCACGCAAACACGCTACCAAATGCTATAAAGCTCCGAAATCCTCCAGATGGTGTACCGGGGCCGTGGGGTGCGGCGAGTCTGCCAGCAACTCGAACACTTCCCTGCCCGCTTCGGTACGGCCGAGGCTGCGCGATGCCAGCTGATCGAGCACGGCAGCAAGGTCGTCGGTAAGGTTATCGGCAAAGAAGAGGTCCTCGCCCGTCATGGGCTGGGTGAACCCCACCTGGAAGGAATGCAGGAACTGACGATCAAGCCCGAAGTTCGCATCGGCGTCCTTGGGCGCACCGGAGTTGTACACCGGATCGCCAACCAACGGATGTTTCGCGTACTGCATGTGAACGCGGATCTGATGGGTTCTGCCCGTGTACAGCTTGCAGTCGATAAGGGTGTAGCCGTTGTCGCGCGGACCATGCTCGAAGCGCTCAAGCACACGGAACGTGGTGAGCGCATCGCGCGCCGAAGGGCATTCGCGAACCGCCATGCGCGTGCGCTCGTTGAGCGAACGGGCGATGGGGGCATCGATCATGCCGGTATCGTGCGGGATGACGCCGTGCACCAAGGCAAGATAGCGGCGATCGACCGCGCGATCGCGGATATCGGCCATAAGCGCCAAGCCGGCGGCATCGTTTTTGGCGGCCAGCATAAGGCCCGTCGTGTCGCGGTCGAGGCGATGCACGATGCCGGGGCGATCGCTTTCGCCCTGGACATTGCACAGATGCTCGACGCCGCAATGATAGACCAGGGCATTAACCAACGTGCCGTCGGAGTGATCGACCGAGGGATGGCACACAAGCCCCGCCTGCTTGGAGATGACGAGCACGTCATCGTCCTCGTAGCGAATATCGAGCGGGATGGCCTGGCCTTGCACAGGGCCCTGCTCGGGGGCGTCCGGCACCTCGTACACCACCGTATCGCCTGCGCACAGCGTATGCTTTTTCGCCACGGTGGAGCCGTTGACGTATACTGCGCCGTCTTCCACGGCCCGGGCCGCCGCGCTACGGCTGGGATACAGCCCGTGTGCGGCCAGCACGGCGTCGATACGCGAACCGGCATCTTCGGCGCAGGCGGTATAGCTTTTCAACGCGCCCATCTAGCGCACCTCCTCATGATGTCGTTCACGGACGATCCATCCAATCAAAAACAATACAAGACCGCAGGTCACACCGATATCGGCGATGTTGAACACAGGGAAATCCATGAAGCTGAGGTCGACGAAGTCCACCACGTAGCCCAAGACGAAACGATCGATGGCGTTGCCTATCCCCCCGCCGATGACAAGCCCCAACCCGATAAGCTCGGGCCAGCTGATACGGGCGCGCTCGTGCACCGCGAACGCCGCAAGCGCCGCGCACATGACGATGGAGAACACGCCCAAGGCTGCCGTGGCGCCCGAGAACATGCTCCAGGCGCCGCCGGTGTTGTGCGCAAGGTGCAGCCTGAACAAACCGGCAACGGGATCGGACAGGACGCTGCCCGCCGCATGGACGTTCAAGCGGAACTTGACCGCCTGGTCCAGGGCGATCCAGCACAGGGCCAAAACGCCCATGGCCCCCAAGCGAAGCGCCTGGGAGCGCACCGAAGGCACGGGGCCGGCGCATACCGCGTCGGCCCCTTCGCTTCCAGCGATGTTCATAGGTTCATGCTGGGTCAAACCGTTTACTCCTCGGTGAAGCCGATGGCGTCAAGGGCGTCGCCGCAACGCTGGCATACATCGGCGTGGTTGGCGTTGCCGCCGAGCTCGCGATAGTTCCAGCAACGCGGGCACTTGTCGCCCTCGGCGGGCTTGACCTCGCATGCAAGCTCGTCGCCTGCGGCGAACGTCACGCCGGACACGATGAACAGCTCCTCGAACACGGAGGCATCGAAGGCGGAAAGCGCATCGAGGGTTGCCTGCGGAGCGGTAACCGAAACGGTGGCTTCCTGGCTCTTGTTGATCACTTTGGCGCCGCGAGCATCCTCAAGCGCCTTGGTGACCACATCGCGCACCTCGAGGGCGCCGCCGAACGCGGCGAGCACCTTCTCCTCTGCCTGCTTGCCCGGAAGCGCAGGCACGAAGTCGGAGCAATGCGGCCAGCCTGCCAGTTGCACGTTGCACACGCGGCCTTCGCGGTTGCGCATGACCTCGGGATAGCACTCCCACACCTCATCGGCCGTGAACGACAGGATGGGCGAAAGCACGCGCACGAGCACTTCCAGGATGTTGAACAGCACCGTCTGCACGGCGCGACGGCGCGGGCTGTCGGGCGACTCGGAGTACAGGCGGTCCTTCGTGACGTCCATGTACACGCTAGACAGGTCGTTGACGAAGTCGTAGACGGCACGGTAAACGCCGTTGAACTTGAAGCTGTCGTAGGCCTGCTCGACGTCGGCGAGCAGCTGGGCGGTCTTGGCCATCATGTACTGGTCGATGGGCTCAAGATCGTCCCAATTGGAAACCGCGTTCGCCTGATCATCGAAGTCGGACAGGTTGCCCAGCAGGAAGCGGAACGTGTTGCGGAAACGGCGATACGCGTCGGAGACCTGCTTCAAGATGTTGTCGGAGATGGATACGTCCTGCGCGTAATCGGCGGATGCGACCCACAGGCGCAAGACATCGGCGCCCCATTTGCTGGTGACATCGGCCGGGTCGACGCCGTTACCCAGGGACTTGGACATCTTGCGACCCTGCTCGTCGACGGTGAAGCCGCACGACAGGATGTTCTTATACGGTGCGCAGCCATAAGCGCCAACGCTGGTGAGCAGGCTGGACTGGAACCAACCGCGGTGCTGGTCGGAACCTTCCAGGTACATATCGGCCGGGAACGTCAGGCCCTCGCCTGCGCGGTGCTTGAGCACGCTGGTATGCGTCACGCCGGATTCCCACCACACGTCGAGGATATCCTTCTCAGGAACGAGCTCGGTGCAGCCGCACTTCTCGCAGTGCGTGCCGTGCGGCAGGTACTCGCTGGGCTTCTTGGTGAACCAGGCGTCGGCGCCCTCTTCGTAGAACAGCTTGATGACGGCGTCGAACGTTGCCTCGTTGGCCACGGTCTCACCGCACTTGGCGCACTTGAACACGGGGATGGGCACGCCCCAGCTGCGCTGACGCGAGATGCACCAGTCGGGACGGTCCGACACCATGGAGCCGATGCGGTTGACGGCCCAGCCGGGATAGAAGGTCACATCGCGCTCGATGGCGTCCATGGCCTTGCCGCGCAGACCGTTCTCCTCCATGGAGACGAACCACTGGTCGGTGGCGCGGAAGATGACGGGCTCATGGCAGCGCCAGCAATGCGGATAGCTGTGGCTGATCTTGCGCGCAGCCACGAGCGTGCCCCGCTCGCGCAGCCAATCGATGATGACGGGGTTGGCGTCGTCGGTATCCAGACCCGCGAACGGGCCGGCATCCTCGGTGAGCACGCCGTTGTCGTCGACGGGCATGAGGATGGGGATGTCGAACTGCAGGCCCACCAGGTAGTCGTCCTGGCCATGGCCCGGGGCGGTGTGGACGCAGCCGGTACCGGAGTCGAGCGTAACATGGTCGCCGTAGATGATCTTGCCCTTAAGGTCCTGGCGGATGGGGCAGGTATAGGTAAGGCCGCACAGCTCCTTGCCCTTGAGCACGACGGGCTGGCCGTCCTGGCCGCACACCAGGGAGTAATCCTCCCAACCGGCGATCTCGGCGACTTCCTCGACAAGCTCCTTGGCGAAGATGACGTTGCTGCCGCCTACCTGGACCATGACGTAGTCGGCGTCGGGCATCAGGCATACGGCGGCGTTGGCCGGAAGGGTCCACGGCGTGGTGGTCCAGATGAGCACGTAGGCATCGCCGGTGGCGCCTGCCGCCTCGAAGATGCCGGGCATGGCGTCAAGCTTGAACTTCACGTAAACGGACGGAGAAACCTCGTCGGAGTATTCGATTTCTGCCTCGGCCAAAGCCGTATGGCACTTCTTGCACCAGTGGATGGGCTTGCGGCCGCGATACACCTGACCCTTGAGGTACATGTCGCGGAAGATCTCGACGTTACCGGCCTCGAAGTTGGGGATATAGGTGAGGTACGGATGATCCCAGTCGGCGTTGACGCCCAAGCGCTTGAAGCCATCGCGTTGGATGCCGACATATTTCGTTGCCCATTCGCGGCACAGACGGCGCAGCTCGGGCTGCGGCGTTTCCTTCATCTTGTCAGGGCCCAAGGTGACCTCGACCATATGCTCGATAGGCTGGCCGTGGCAGTCCCAACCCGGCACGTACGGGGTGAAGTACCCGCGCTGGGCATGGCTTTTGTTCACGAAGTCCTTCAGCACCTTGTTGAAGGCATGACCGATGTGAATGGGGCCGTTGGCATAAGGCGGGCCATCGTGCAGAACGAAGGGCTTGCCGTCCTTGTTCTTCTCGAGAACCTGTTCGTAGATGTGCTCCTGCTCCCACTTCTCAAGCCTTTTCGGCTCGGATGCCGGCAGGTTGCCTCGCATCGGGAAATCCGTCTGCGGGAGATTCATGGTGTTCTTGTACGTGTTCGCCACGAGATCGCGCCTTCCTTTGCCTAACTATGCCCAGACGGCGCATGCCGTCCTTGCTTATAAACCCGATTAGTATATAGGAAACCCACGGAAACGAAACGCGCGCACGCCACATTCCGAAAAAGCACTCAGAGAAAACGCGGTACCGTTCGTTGCGGTAGCGCAGCGATATGGTTTCGGAAGGTTATACTGTTGTGTATATGAAAGTTGAATACGGGGCGTTGCGCCGTTTTCGCCGCATCGAATCCAGAGGTTTTCCGACGTCTCACCCCGCAGACGGGCAACCTGCTAGGAAGGGCATGACCATGAACCGAAGCTTCGAGATAGTGACCGACTCTTGCTGCAACCTCACCGAGGAAACCATCGACCGCTACGAGCTGCACGTGCTGCCGCTCACGTTCATGGCCGATGGCGACGACACGGTGTATCGCAGCTATCTCAAAGGCCGGAAAACCGACCTTTCGCAGTTCTACACAATGATGCGCGAGGGAAAGGCGTTCCGCACTTCGCTTCCGAACCTTGCCGATACCGAGATGCTGTTCCGCAGCTTGCTCGATCAAGGCAGGGACATCCTATACCTGGGCTTTTCGAGCGGCTTGTCGGGCACCTATGAGGCCACCGAGCTTCTCGCGAAGCAATTGCGCGAGGAATACCCGCAGCGCAAGCTGCTGACGGTCGACACGCTTGCAGCCTCGGGCGGCGAAGGGCTGCTCGTGTGGCATGCGTGCCAGCGCGCCGAGCAAGGAGCGGACATCGAGGAAGTGCGCGATTGGACGGAGGCGAACAAGCTGCATCTGGCGCATTGGTTCACCGTCGACGACCTCATGTTCTTGTGGCGCGGCGGTCGCGTCTCGAAGACGAGCGCCTGGGCCGGCACGCTGCTCAACATCAAGCCGGTCATGCACGTCGACGACGAGGGACACCTTGTCCCCTTGGAAAAGGTGCGCGGACGCAAGAAGTCGCTGTCCGCATTGCTCGACCACATGGAGCGCACCGGCACGGCGCCGATCGCCGAGCAAACGGTCTTCATCACCCATGGCGATTGCATCGATGATGCGAAATGGCTCGAGAAGAAGATCCGCGAACGTTTCGGCGTCGAAGACATCTGCATCAACTACGTCGACCCCGTCATCGGAGCGCATTCCGGCCCGGGCACCATGGCGCTGTTCTTCCTGGCATCGACCCGCGATTAAAGACACGCCCGATACAAAAGCATGCCCAGGATCGATCGTCTTCGCGAATCGGAATCCGAAACGTCGACCACGCCTTGCCAGATCGACCAGCAACCGCGCAAACCGCGAAGATGGATACCGAGCCCATTGGGCCATCGCTTGCCCCCGATGGTCCGCCGATCGCGCAACAGGTACATACGTGAAGAAGGCTCCCCGCGGGGAGCCTTCTTCATAAGGAGTATGTTTGCGGCATTATGCGAGCATGACCTGCGCGCACAGGAGGATGCCGCCGAACACCAACGTGAACACCACGATGGGCCACACGAACTTGAACCACTTGGAGTACTTCATATCCAACATGGTCAGGGTTGCCAAAACCAGGCCGGTAGGTGCGAGGTAGAGCATCGCGTACTGACCCCACTGATAAGCGCAGACGATGGAGTAGCGATCGATGCCGACCGTATCGGCCAGGGGAGCCATAATAGGCATCGCCAGAACGGCCAGACCGGAGGAAGACGGGACCACGAAGCCGAGCAGGAAGAACAGCAGCATCATGATCAGGATGAACGCCGGACCCGCCATGCCCTGGACCGCGTTGGAGGACCAGAACAGGAGCGTATCGGAGATCAGGCCCTCTTCCATGATCAGGTTGATGCCACGGGCCAGGCCGATGATCAGGGAAACGCCGACCAGCGAGGATGCGCCGTCGATGAACGCGTTCACCACGGTCTTCTCGTCGGTACCCGAGATGAACATGATGATGATCGAGATGGCCAGGAACATGGCAGCCATCTGCGGGAACCACCAGTGCAGGTTCATGACGCCGTACACCATAAGGACGAAGGCGGAGATGAAGAGCACCAGGATGGCCTTCTTGCGCAGGCTGAAGCCTTCTGCATGGGCAGCAGCGGTCTCGCCGCGCTCAACGTTGAACAGCTGCGCGAAGTGCTCGCGATCCTCATAGGTATAAGAAGCCTCGGGGTTGGCCTTGATCTTCTTGCAGTACCAGTACAGGTAGCTGATGACCACGATGGCGCCCACGATGCAGCCGCCGACGCGCCACTCGAAGCCCTCCATGAAGTTGATGCCCGCCGCGTTCGAGGCGATAACGACGCTGAACGGGTTGATCGTGGAGAACGTGGTGCCCATGGAGCCGGCCAGGAAGATAGCGCCGACGCATACGATGGAGTCGTATCCGAGCGCTAGGAACACCGGTACCAGAATCGGGTAGAACGCCACAGCCTCCTCTTCAAGGCCGCACGAGGTGCCGCCGAGGACCATGAGCAGGGCGACCAGGAACACGAGCAAGAACTCATGGCCTTTGGTCTTTTTCGTCAAAGCCATCAGACCGGATTCGAACGCTCCGGTTGCGTTGACCACGCCGATCAGACCGCCGAGCACCAGGATGAACACCATGATGTCGACGCCGTCGATCGTGCCGGATACCATTGCCTGCGTGACATCGGCGATACCCTTAGGCTGAGCCTGAAGCTGCTCATAGGTTCCGGGGATCGAAATGGCCTTCGTGATGGACCCGCCGGTGAACTGCTCGATACCGATCTGCACACCGAGCTGGTCGAGCTCGTCTTGCGTAGCAGGTATCTCGCTGATCTCACCTTGCGGGCTTGTGACCGTAAGCACATTGGAGTCGGCCACATACTGAAGCTTAGCATACTGTCCTGCCGGCACGAACCATGTTGCGATAACCGCGATGATGGTCAAGACGAACAGGATGGTGAACGCTGTCGGGAAACTAAGCTTCTTCTTCCTCTTCTTCTCCTTCACCACGGGCCCGCCTGCGGAGTCGACGGCAGCGGCCTCGGTAGACATATGCACCCCCCTTTCATGGAGTTCCGGATCTTATCCGGTATAGCGTTGTCGCAACTTCCACGCCCTGCTTGGCTCAGTTCGCTTGGCTGCGAGCGACTTGCGCCCGTCTTGTTCGGGCTGACCACATGATTGCCAGGTTTAGCCGTATACCGCCAGAGGAAAGCTGGGTATATACCCAGGTATAAACCGGATATATACCACTTTCATCAGGCGTTTCTTTGTTTGGGAGATTTAGCGTATACTGGACGCGTCAAAACATGAGCCAGTGACTAAACGAAAGCGATGCGCTGTGGATTCAAGCATGTTCCTGTTTTATTACTCGATCGCCATGCAAGTATGCGCCATCTTGACCTCGGCATGTTGCCTAGCTTCCTATTTGGTTTCGCGGAACAAAGTCCAGCTGTACTGCTTTGCGGGCTTTCTCATGTACTACTGCGACTGCATGCTGGTGTTCCGCGACGATTACGTGATGGCATCGGAGTCGGCGGTATCGCATGAGGCGTTCTTCATCGGGGACCCCACCTTTTCCATCATCTTCGGTTGTGCTACGCTCATGTCGTTTTGGTTGATGGTTTGCGCCTACGTGGAAGAAGATTCGATTATCGTCAGGTTCGGCCCGGCGTATCTGTTCGTCGGCGCAAGCCTTGCCGTGACGCTGTTCCTTCCGCAAGGGTATGTGCACATGTTCGTGTTTTATTCGCTGCGCGAGGTGTTCATCGCCTGGATGCTGTTTTTCGCAGCATATAAATACATCACCACCGACGACGATCGGTTACGGCTGCGACTAAGCCGCTTCCCGAAGTTCTATGTGCTGCTTTGGGTTCTGCTGCTTGCGGTCGTGGCCGAAAACGGCTTGGTATTGCTGCTGATCAGCCCCGGACACGTGGATATCCCGTTGGGCTTCTTCCCGGAACGCAACTTCGCCGAGAACCTGCTTGCCTTGGTCTGCGAGTTCGTGGCCCTGCGCTCTTCGCTGACGTACCTTTCCGTACGCCATAGCGAACCCCCCACGCAAGGAGGCGAGCAAGTGGAAACCTACATCGATCACAACCTGGTGCCGTACGCGGCATCCCACAAGCTCACGCCGCGCGAGACCGAAATCTTGCGGCTGGTGCTGCTGGGCAAAGACAACCAGAACATCGCAGCCGAGCTATCGCTTGCACCGGGAACCGTGAAGGTGCACGTGCACAATATCCTGAAGAAATCGCAGAAGGCGAACAGGCAAGAGTTGATCCAAGATTACTGGGATTACTAGCCGTTCATCCGCTTGCCTCAAGCATGCCGATCTGCCGTACGCATGGGGGTCCCAGCAAGCGCGCTGCCGTCAGGCTTGCACGCTCACCCGTCAAAGCCAGCCGCCGCCAAGCCCGCGGAAAGGCGAAATCGATAGCGCGCCTGCTTCCCATCGAGGAAGCAGGCGCGCTTCGCGTGATGCTACTTATAATCAGCGGGATTCTTAGCGGCGGTGCCGGTGGTGTTGCCGTCGTTGCGCAGCTCGTGGCCGAAACGCACCGCCCCTTCCCCGAAGCGATCTTTCACCAGGTCAGTTGCCGCAAGCAAGCCACGCCGCTTCGATTCATCTTGGATGCGCGGCTTTGCATCGCCCTCAAGAGGGGCAACCTGCTTTACATCGAACAAGCTGTCCTGCTCGCCTTCCGGCTCGGAAAACCCGGACACGGACACCCCGATAAGGCGCACCGCGATGCCGGGCTCCCATAGCTCATCGAGCATCCCGCAAAGCTCGGGAGCGAACAGCAGCTCGTCGTCAGTCGGCCGGACAAGCCTGCGCTGGACCGAGCGGCTCGACCTATCGGGATACCGAAGGCGCAAGCCGATGGTGGACCCGCGTAGGCCCTTGCCGCGGAGCCGCCGTCCCACCTTTGCCGCCTGCGTGCTGATGGCCGCCTCGATGTCCTCGCGCACACGAAGATCGTTCGCGAAGGTAACCTCGTTCGACACCGATTTCACCGGCGCATGTTGCTGGATGGGCGAGTCGTCAAGGCCGCAGGCCCGCATATACATGACGCGTCCGTTCTTCCCGAACAACCGCTCCAGGCGCGCCGGGCCCTCGCACACCAGCTGCCCGAGCGTTTCCACCCCATGGCTTTTCAGGCGCTGCTCGGCGGCGGCGCCGATGCCGCTCATGCTGCGAACGGGAAGCGGGTCGAGAAACGTTCGCTCGGTTCCCGGATAGACAACGGTAAGGCCGCGAGGCTTGTCCATATCGGAAGCGATCTTCGCAACCGTCTTCGAAGTCCCCACCCCCACCGAGCACGTTACGCCAAGCTGTTCCACCCGTTGCTGGATACGCCGCGCAACGGCAACGGGATGCTCCCTGTTGGTGCGCGTGGGGGTGACGTCGAGGAAGGCCTCATCGATGCTGACCTGCTGCACAAGCGGCGTCTCGTCGTTGAGGATGGACATGACCTGGCTGCTGACCTGCTTGTACCGATCGAACCTTCCAGCGGCCCAGATGGCCTGAGGGCACAGCTTGCGCGCCGTAACCGCAGGCATAGCGGAGCGAACGCCGAACACGCGCGCTTCATAGGAAGCCGTGGACACCACGCCGTGCTTGTCGGCGCTTCCCCCGACGATGACGGGCTTGCCACGCCAGCCGGGATGGTCGAGCTGCTCGACGGAGGCGAAGAACGCGTCAAGGTCGACCAGCAGGATTGCCGGCCCATCCCAGGGTTCCACAGGCAGCATGCCCTCATGTTCGCTCGAATCGATCATGTGTTCCAGTTTACCACGGGGCTTGTGGCTCGAAACGCTGTGCTACTATAAGCGTTCGGCCTTATCGCGATATCGGGCACCAACGGGAAGGAGGGCGGTTTGGACGGATTGAACGGACGCCTGCGCACCACAGGATGGGGTGCCTTCGCTCCCGTATCGACGGCACCCGACATGTTGCCCGGTTCCGAGATCTCCATCATCGATTGGCTCGACTTCTCGCAGACGCTCAATCCGCTCGGCATGCCCGAAGCCTTCAGCCCGGTGCTGAACCTGCTGACGCGAAACCCTATCACACCCGAAGAAGAACGCACGGCGCAAGCCCAGATTCCCGGGCTGCTGGCGAAGCGCTACGGCGTGCGCCCCGATTGCGTAGCCGTCGGTGCATCGGCGACCGACGTGCTAGCTGCCGTTGCGAACTCGTTCGAGCCACGATCCGTGGCGGTGCCCGTACCCTCACGCGCTGCCTACGAGCGATGCCTGGGAACCGCCGGCCATCGCATCGTGGAGGTTCCCGGCCCCGATGGCTTCGTGGTACCCGACCCGCAGGCCGTTCGACGCATGGGGCTCTCCTTCGATGCGGCCATGCTCGCCAACCCCGCCTTCCCCACCAGCCGGCTGCTGGCGCGGCAAACGCTGCTGGATTACCTGCAAGCCTGCGCATGGGTGATCGTCGACGAGCGGGGAATCGACCTGACGTTCGGCGGCGAATCAACGGCGACCATGATCGATGAGTATTCGAACCTCATCGTTATCCGGTCGCTCACGGACACGTTCTCGCTGCCCGGCATGCCCCTGTCGTGCGCATTGGCGCACCCCCCCGTCGCCAGCCGCATCTCCCAGATAGCCAAACGCCCGGCCTCCGCCGCGCTCAGCGCGCGCCTGCTGAAGCTGGCCACGCCCGATCATCACCTGGAACGGGCGCGCGAGGTGCTTGAAACGGAGATACCTTGGATGCAGTGCATGCTCAGCTTGGTCCCCGGGATCAACATCTACCCTGCTGAGGCGAATTACGTGATGTGCTCGTTCGCGCCTGGACGCTCCATGCATTTGGGAGCAGCAGACGCGCCCGACCTCGTGCGCAAGCTGCACAAGCGTGGATTCCCGGTTCGCACGCTCGATCGCACGCCCGGGGTCTCGCCCGGAAGTCATTTTTGCGTGAGCGTGCGCACAAGGTCGGACAACGAGCGGTTCATCGCCGTTTTGCGGCAGATCGTCGCCGGAAGCTGACCCGGCCGACGAAAACGGCGCCGCCATCGCACCGGGACGCCAATGGTCCGATACGATGGCGGCGCCGCGATTTGGCGAATTCGGAAACGATCCGTCTACTCGACGCCCTTCACCTCGTAGCCGGCTTCGACAACAGCGTTCACGAGCACGGTATCGTCCACCGCATCGGCAAGCTTTGCAACGGCGGTGCCGGCATCAAGGTCGACAACGGCCTCCGACACGCCCTCTACGTCCTCGAGCGCCTTCTTCACATGAGCGACGCACTTCGGGCACATCATACCTTCGACGGTGAGCTTCTTTTCCATGATGATCTCCTTATCCGCGGGCGCACCCGCATCGATTGTCTGGATATCCTGCTCGGATGCGGTTGCATCCGTAGCTTCTTCTTCAATGTCGCATTGCTTGACGGCGATTTGCTGCGCAGCATTCGAGCTGAACCGAGGCTTCCACGAACGCAAACGCAACGCATTCGAAACGACGCATACGCTTGAGCAGCTCATAGCCGCCGCGGCGATCATGGGATTGAGCGTGAAGCCCGCGAACGAGAACACGCCGGCAGCCACAGGGATGCATACCGCATTGTAAATCAACGCCCAGAACAGGTTCTGCTTGATATTGCGCAGCGTGGAGCGTGAAAGCTGTATGGCAGCGGGAACGTCCAGGACGTCAGAGCGCATGAGCACGACATCGGCGCTGTCGATAGCGATGTCGGTGCCCGCGCCGATGGCGATGCCCACGTCGGCGCGGGCAAGCGCCGGGGCGTCGTTGATGCCGTCGCCGACCATGGCAACGCGTCCCTGTGCGGAAAGGCGGCGGATCTCGCGCTCCTTATCCTCGGGGAGCACGCCGGCTATCACCTCATCTGCGCCGACCAGGCGCTGGATAGCATGCGCCGTGCGTTCGTTGTCGCCCGTGAGCATGACGGTGCGCAAGCCCATGGCGCGCAACTCCTCGAGCGCAGCGGCGCTTGAGGGCTTGACGGTGTCAGCTACGGCGACAAGACCGCACACCTCGCCACCACAGGCGAAGAACAAGGGCGTTTTGCCCTCATCGGCAAGTTCGCGGGCACGCGGCTCGAACACGGAAGCGTCCACGCCCGCTTGCTCCATCAACCTGGCATTGCCCGCCAACGCGCACGCCCCGCCGACGTTTGCGCGCACGCCTCCGCCGGCAACCTGCTCAAAGGCAACAACCGGTTGAACCTGTCCACCGGCAGCTTCCGCCCAAGCCGCAACAGCCTGAGCTAGCGGATGCTCACTGCGTTGCTCGATGGAAAGCGCAAGACCGGCAAGGCCCCGCTCGTCCACGCCGTTGGCGCGCACGACGTCGGTGACCACGAGTTTACCCGTTGTAATGGTTCCCGTCTTATCGAACACGACTGTTTTGACATCATGAGCGACCTCGAGCGCCTCGGCCGACTTCACCAGGATGCCGCTGGAAGCTCCGCGACCCGTTCCCACCATAATGGCAGTTGGCGTGGCAAGGCCGAGCGCGCAGGGGCAGCTGATCACAAGCACGGAGATAGCGTGCGTGAGCGCCGTGGACACATCGGCGGAGAACACCATCCACACAAGGAACGTCACAACCGCGATGACGATGACGACGGGGACGAACACGCCGGCTATCTTGTCCGCTATCTTCTCGATAGGGGCCTTGGTGGAGGTTGCTTCGTCGACAAGGCGGATGATGCCCGCAAGCGTGGTGTCGGCGCCGACGCGGTCAGCCCTCATGACGAACCACCCGGACTTGTTCAAGGTAGCGCCCGTGACGATATCGCCGGCGTGTTTGCCGACCGGAACGCTCTCGCCGGTGATGACCGACTCGTCCACCACGCCGTCGCCTTCAATGACGATGCCATCGACGGGCACGCTCTGACCGGCCTTGACCTCGAGCATGTCGCCAACGCGGACCTGCTCGACCGGCACCTGCTCAACGCCGCCATCCGGTGTGCGCCGCGCGGCCTCCTTCGGCGTCAGATCCATGAGCTTGGCGATAGCATCGGTGGTCTTGCCCTTCGCCCTCGCCTCGAAGTACTTGCCGAGCGTGATGAGCGTCAAGATCATGGCCGCGGATTCGAAGTACAGGTCCATAGCCGCCGCATGCGCGAAATCGATATCCCCATGGCCCATGCCCCAGCCGATGCGGTAGATGGCGGCGATGCCGTATATCGTAGATGCGGCAGAACCGAGCGCGATGAGCGAATCCATGTTCGGCGCGCCGTGGGCAAGCGTTTTGAAGCCCACGCGGAAAAACTTGAAGTTCACGAAGATGACGGGCAGCAGCAGCAGGAATTGGGTGAACGCGAACGTGAGCATGTTCTCATGGCCCAAGAAAACCTCGGGCAGCGGCCAGCCGAACATATGCCCCATCGACAGATAGAACAACGGGATGGTGAAGCAGAAGCTCACGATGAGGCGCATGCGAACCCGTTTCGCCTCGGCGGCGGAATCGTTAACCGGGCGCACAGGCTGCTGCACGCCGCTTGCTGCAGATCCCGCCTCAGGTCGCGGATATGCGCCATAGCCCGCCTTCTCGACCGCCGCGGAAACAGCGGCAAGGGTGGCAGCTTCGCCATCGAAATCCACTTCCATGCTGTTCTTCAGCAGGTTGACCGCTACCGTGGCAACGCCCGGGACGTTCGAAGCGGCCTTCTCGACACGCGCCGAGCATGCGGCGCATGTCATGCCGGTTACGTCGAATGTACGTTTCATGTCTATCCTTCTTCCGGCGCTTACCGCGCGAATTTCTTGATGAGCTGCATGGCTTCATCGATGATCTGCGTGTTGCCTTGCTCGATTTGCTCGACCACGCAGGTTTCCAAGTGGTTTTGCAACAAGATGGCGGAGATGCTGTGCACGGCGCTTTCGGCTGCCGAAAGCTGCACGAGCACATCGCCGCAGTAGCGGTTGTCATCGATCATAGCCTTCACACCGTTAAGCTGGCCTATCACGCGATTCAGCCGTTTTTGCAGTTCATCCTGCATCTGCTGACTGCGCGGCGTGGCCTTGTGATGGCAGCCGCATTGCCTTTTCGTGCCGCTGGGTTCGCTAGCTTCAGCATTCATACGCATCCTTTCGCGTCTGGACCCCCGTATTGGACCATCAAATGTCCCATATACCCCCTAGGGGCATGTTTTATTCGCTCAGTATATACCCCTTATGGGTATCGTCAAGATAAAGTTATCTCTAGGCACCTTACATTTGTCGCTTCGCCGGCGCTACCGTCCAAACGCACACTACCTGCTGCTGCGACAGCATCGACGAGCACCCATGCGACGGCCGCTCGTCCCCCCCCGCACCGAAAATACCCGATGGGTTGACAAGCCTGTAACCCAGGCTATACTTATGAACTGTTGCTCATATGTTTAGTTCTTAATCGAAAGGTTCGATCAATGGCAAGCGATATCCCAACTGCCTTTCCGCAGACGGAGCAATGCGATGCTGCCGCTATCGACCAGCCGATAGCATCCGAGACGCGCACCGGCCCACCCTCTGCAGCCGACTCGATCGAAATCCCAGACGACGATCGTCCGTGCGGATGCAATCGCAGCGAAACCCAGCAACGCTTCGACACCATGCCCGACGAGGAGCTGCTCTATGATTTGGCCGACCTGTTCAAGGTGTTCGCCGATACTACCCGCATCAAGATCCTGTTCGCGTTGATGGCGCGTCCCATGCCCGTAGGCGAGCTGGCCGAGGCCATCGGCGCCACGCAATCGGCGGTCTCCCACCAGCTACGCCAACTCAAGCAAGCCCACCTGGTGAAGTTCCAACGCGACGGCAAATCCGTCATCTATTCCCTATCGGACGACCATGTGTACACCATGCTTGCGCAAGGCATGACCCATATCTGCGAATAGCCGGGCACCCGCCCGATACCATTCGAAACATCCACCAAGCGAAAGGAACCATCATGCGTAAGACGTTCAAACTCGACGAGCTCGACTGCGCCAACTGCGGAGCGAAGATCGAAGCAGGGATCAAGCAGATCGAAGGCGTGAACAATGCCAAGGTCACCTTCATGACCCAGAAGCTCATGATCGACGCCGACGATGCCCGGTTCGACCAGATCGTCGACGAAGCTCAAAAGGTTGCCCACAAGTTCGAGCCCGACTGCGACATCGTTCGTTAAGCATACCGGGCGCAAGCTGCCTACATAAGGAATCGCTACCATGAACAAAAAGCAACGAAAGTGGCGCAACCGCATCTTGGTCGCGTTGGCCCTGTTCGCCGTCATCTTCGCCGCCGAGCACCTGCTGCCGCTGGCCGATATGCTAGGCAGCGAGGCCGCTGCGGTCTACCTGCTGTTCGCGTTGTACCTCGTGCCTTACCTCATCGCCGGCCACGATGTGCTGCTGCGGGCAGCCAGCAACATCAAAAACGGCCAAGTGTTCGACGAGAACCTGCTCATGGCCATCGCCACCATCGGCGCATTCGCCATGATCGCGTTCCCCGAAGCGGAGCCTTCGATGGCGGAAGGTTGCGCTGTGATGCTGTTCTACCAGGTCGGCGAGCTGTTCCAAAGCTACGCCGTGGGCAAGTCCCGCAAATCCATCGCATCCATGATGGATATCGCGCCCGATTACGCCAATATCGAACGCGACGGCGAACTTGTGCAGGTCGACCCAGCCGAAGTGGCCATCGGAGACGTCATCGTGGTGAAGCCCGGCGAGCGTGTGCCCATCGACGGCACCGTCATCGAAGGAGCAAGCCAGCTTGACACCGCTGCGCTCACCGGCGAGTCCGTTCCGCGCCACGTGGAAGCCGGCATGGACGTCATCAGCGGTTGCGTGAACATGACCGGCGTGTTGCGCGTCCGCACGCAAAAGCCCTTTGGCGAGTCGACCGTCAGCCGCATCCTTGAGCTGGTGGAAAACGCCGCGGAGAAGAAGGCTCGCACAGAGAACTTCATCACCCGCTTCGCCCGCTACTACACCCCCACCGTCACGGGGCTTGCCCTGCTGCTTGCCATCATCCCGCCGCTTTTGGGCATGGGCGCCTGGAGCGACTGGATCTTGCGCGGCCTCACCTTCCTGGTGGTCAGCTGCCCGTGCGCCCTGGTCATCAGCGTGCCGCTGTCGTTCTTCGGCGGCATCGGCGGCGCCAGCAAGCTTGGCGTGCTCGTCAAGGGCAGCAACTATCTTGAGGCGCTTGCCAAGGTGGACACCGTGGTGTTCGACAAAACCGGCACGCTGACCAACGGCACCTTCAACGTGGTGGCGGTGCATACCGAACACGACATCGACCCCGATTACCTGCTGAGCTACGCGGCGCACGCGGAATCCTATTCGGACCATCCCATCGCGCTGTCGGTCAAGGAAGCATATTCCGGCAACATCGACCAGGAACGCATCCATGACGTTCGCGAAGAGGCAGGTCATGGCGTAGCGGCCGTGATTGACGAGCATGTGGTGCTGGTGGGCAACGACAAGCTCATGAACGCGAACGGCATGGATTACCATGATTGCGAGCTTACGGGCACGATCCTGCATGTCTCCATCGACGGCAGCTACGCCGGCCACATCGTCATCGCCGACGTGGTGAAAGAAGATGCTGCCGAGGCCATCACGCGCCTTCACGCTGCAGGCGTGCGCAAAACGGTCATGCTCACCGGCGACCGTGCCGAGGTGGCCCGCGCGGTGTCCGCACAGCTGGGCATCGACGAGTTCCATGCCCAGCTGCTGCCCGCCGACAAGGTCGCTCAGGTCGAGCGCCTGCTGTCCGAGGAAGCCGATGGCGCGAACCTGGCCTTCGTAGGCGACGGGATCAACGATGCCCCGGTGCTCACCCGCGCCGACGTGGGCATCGCCATGGGGGCAATGGGCTCGGATGCCGCCATC
>ERZ838483.1480-NODE-1480-length-19895-cov-23.293196_pt1 | contig 19895 bp, 11 predicted proteins | sample MGYA00519939_ERZ838483 | MGnify/ENA primary metagenome ERZ838483 (study PRJEB31850, sample SAMEA3708836) | human gut metagenome | biome: human gut; feature: human-associated habitat; material: faeces | place: China | collected 2014 ... | reverse complement strand
CCCTTATGCAGACCGCAGGCGTCAAGAACACCCAGGTCAACGAGTGGGTCTACCGCAGTCTGGCAGCACTCGACAGCTCCGACGAAAAGGCAGCCGAGCAGCTCGCAGAAAGCCCCGCCATCAAAGCTGCACTTGTCTAAAAAGGCCTGCGCCCGGACGACACCGATGCCGTCTGGGCGCAGGCCAGATAACGTGGGCGAACACGTCTGCTAATGCAGGTAAGCCTTCGCGTTGCTCAGGCTGTAGGCAATCGTCGAGCCGTTGTGCAGTAACGACGACGTCTGCGGGGTAATCGCGCCGGTAATACCCAATGCCAACAGCGCCGAGTTGGTGAGCATCACCTTAGAGTAGGAACTCGTCAGACGATCAATGAGGCCCTGACTCATGCGGCGCAGGCGCACGATCGCGGCAAGATCCGTGTCGGTCAGGATGATGTCGGCGACCTCCTTGGCGATGTCGCTTCCGCCACCCATCGCCAAGCCCACGTCGGCCAAACCGAGCGCCGGCGAATCGTTGACGCCGTCGCCCACCATGGCAACATGGCGCCCCTCGCTCTTAATGCGCTCCACATAGGCGTACTTGTCCTCGGGCAGCAGTTCGGCCTTAAACTCGTCGACACCCGCCTCGCGCGCAATGCGCTCGGCCGTGCGCTCCGAATCGCCCGTGAGCATAACGACATGCTTGACGCCCAGCGCATGCAAGTCGGCGATGGCCTCACGGACCCCGGGCTTGAGCGGATCCTCGATGCCGAGCACGCCGACGACCTTTCCATCGACCGCCAGATACAGCGGCGACAGGCCCTGCATCTGGGACTCGATTTGCTCCTTAATGTCGGCCTCGAGCTGCGCGCTCTCGTCCTCAAACACAAAGTGTGCCGAACCGATAATCGCGCGACGCCCTTCGATGGACGAAGCGATGCCGTGCGCCACGATGTACTCGACGGCAGCATGGCGCTCGCGGTGCTCGAGCCCGCGCTCGCGTGCCGCATTGACCACGGCACGCGCCACCGGATGCGGAAAATGCTCCTCCAAGCAAGCGGAAAGGCGCAGGACCTCGTCCTCGCTCCAGCCATCGGTGGTGAGCACGCAGGCAAGACGCGGCTGCGCCTCGGTAAGCGTGCCGGTCTTGTCAAACACAATGGTGTCGGCCTTGGCAAACGACTCAAAGTACTTCGCGCCCTTGACCATGACGCCCATCTTGGCAGCATCGCTCATAGCGGTCATGACGGCAACGGAACCCGTGAGCTTGAGTGCACACGAGTAGTCGACCATCAGCGCCGCCGAGGTCTTAATGAGGCTACGCGTGGTGAGAGCGACAAGGCCCGCGAGCAGGAAGTTCCACGGGACGATCTTGTTGGCGAGGTCTTCCATGTGCGACTGGCCCTCGGACTTGAGCGAGTCGGCCGTCTGCACGAGCGAGACAATTGAGCGCAGTTTGGTTTGCGCCGTATTGGCGCGCACACGCACCAAGATGCTGCCGTCCTCCACGACGGTGCCGGCGAACACGTCGTCGCCCACGCTGCGCTCGACGGCAAGCGGCTCGCCGGTCAGGGTCGCCTGGTTGACCATGGCGCTCCCCTGCTCGACAACACCGTCGATGCAAATGGACATGCCAGTGCGCACGGCGACCAGATCGCCGGGCTCAAGCTCGGTGGCGGCAACGCTTACCTCGGTGTCGCCGACGACCTTTTGCGCCTTGTCGGGTACATCGAGCAGCGAGTTAATGAGCTCGTTTTCGCTCATGGCGCGGGTGTAGTCCTCGAGCAGCTCGCCCACGTTGAGCAGGAACATCGTCTGGCCCGCGGTATCGACGTCGCGTTTGACAAACGAGATACCAATGGCCGAAGCGTCGAGCACAGGAACGGTCAGGCGTGGCTGCGCCAGCTCATGAAGGGCAGCGCGCAAAAATGCCATGTAACCGGCCACGACAAACACCGCACGTAGAGGCGTCGGCAGGAACCAGCGACGTGCGTAATGGGCGCCGACGAGTGTCGCCAGGTCCATAACGAGTTTGTGCTTGCGTGGCTCAAGCTGCATCACGTAGCCCGACTTGGCATCGGCAATAGCTTGAGCATCGAGTGCGCCCAGGGCGTCGAGCACGCTTGCGCGGCGCGGCTCATCGTATTCGAGCGCCATCTGGCCGATGCGGCCGTAGACGCGCACCTTGTGCACGCCGTCGATGTCGCCGCCAAGCTTAAGAAGTGCATCGAGATCGCTCTCTGGCACAGGACCCGCCAATTGAAGACGGGTCCTGCCGGGGATCTCGCTAATAATCGAGAATCTCATAGTTTGTGCCTGGGAGCGTTACTCAGCTGCCTCGTCAGCAGCTGCCTCGCTCTGGGTGATGTAGGCAGCCTCGGCAACCATGTCGTCGACATTAGCCTTGGCCTGCTCGACCATGTCCTGGTAGCCGTTCTTGATGCGCATGCCGCACGCGATACCCTGCACGCAGGCATTCTTGACCGGAGCGCTGGTAAGCAGCTTGATGCCGGCCGTGCCAAGCAGAAAACCGCCACCGACAAGCAGGGTATTGAACGTCGACTTCTTCATGTTGCTTCTCCCTTTTGCCGCATTGGACGCGGCATGGTGCCTCAGCACCCGAGTAAACAAGTTTGCTCGAGCACGCTTTTGAAATATCTCAATTTTATCTAACTATCTAGGTCAGCCATGGCTAACCTTTTGAAAATTAACGATGCGGAGTAACCGATTGTCAATGTGACAAAGGGACTGTCCCTTTGCCCCTTCTTACAACTGCCAGGTAGCTGCTTCCTTTTGCAGCGCCACCATGCGGGCGAATTCTCCACCTGCCGCCTTGAGCTGCGCCGGAGTGCCCTGCTCGGCAACCACACCATCCTTGAGTACAACGATTTTGTCGGCATTTTCCACCGTACGCATACGGTGGGCAATAACGATAACCGTCTTACCTGCAAGCAGACGGGAGAGCGCCTGCTGAACCACGGTCTCGTTCTCCACATCCAAGCTCGCCGTCGCCTCGTCCAACAGCACGATAGGCGCGTCTTTGAGCAGCGCACGGGCGATAGAGATGCGCTGGCGCTCGCCGCCGGACAGCTTGGAGCCGTTCTCGCCGATCATGGTGTTGTAGCCCTGCGGCATGCGGCTCACAAACTCGTCGCAGTTGGCGGCACGCGCAGCCGCAAGCACTTGCTCATCGGTGGCGCCACGACGCCCGAGGCGGATGTTTCCCATCACCGTGTCGTCAAAGAGTAGCACGTCTTGGAACACAATGGCGTAGTCGCGCAGCAGCACCTCGGGATCCACGCTCGCAACATCCACGCCGCCCACGGTGACCGTGCCCGCGGTGGCATCCCAAAAGCGCGCGGCCAGGCGGCTCACCGTAGACTTACCGGAGCCCGAAGGACCGACCAGTGCCGTGACCTCGCCTTCCTTGGCGGTAAAGCTCACATCGGTAAGAACTTTCTCGCCGGCGCGGCCGTCCTCGCCCGCACCATAGCCAAATGCCACGTGATTGAACACCACATCGTGGCCTACGGGCTCAAACTGCTCGCTGCCCCGCGCCACGGGCTCTTCCATGATGGAACGCATGCGCTTGGCCGACGACTCGGCGGCAAACAGCTCGGACATCAGCATCAGCGCCTGATCAAAGGGCGCATAGATGCGGCTCACCATAAGCAGGAAGGCAAACATCATCAAAAAGTCGACCTGGCCGGAGGCGACCATCGCAGCGCCCGTGACCAACGTGGTGGCAATCCCCAGGCGCAGGATGGCAAAGGCGGAGTTGACCAAAAGCCCATTGGCGAGCTCGCCCTTGGTGGTCTCGCGCTCCTCGGCATCGATCACGGCGTTGAGCCCCTCAAGATAATGAGCCTCCTGGTTGGTGGCGCGGATCTCGCGCACGCAGTCGAGCGTCTCCTGGATCGCCTCGGTAACCTTGACCTTCTCGGCACGCACATGGTCGAACACCGGGATCATGGGGCCGCGCGTCAGATACAGCACGGCAAAGGCCACGGGAACGCTCCAAAACGCCGCAATCGCCAGCTGCCAGCAAAAGAACAGCGACGCCACGAACACAATGACGCTTGCGATGATGGCACCCCAAAGCTCTCCCAGCACGTGGCTGTAGGCGTGCTCCATGGCCTGGACGTCGCCCATAATGGTCTCGGTTAAATCGGCCAGATCACGACGGCCAAAAAACGACAGCGGCAGCTTGCGCAAGCGCTCGGCGATCTCCATACGCTGCTTGCCGCACTCCTCGTAAAAGATGCAGTAGGTGTAGTAATACTGCTGCCAGTTAGAGGCAAAGAGCAACACGAAAAAGACCAGGAGGCCGCCCACAATCGGCAGGGCATCCGGCAGGTCGGCACCGGTGGCGAGATGTTCGACAAAACCGGCCATGACCAGGAACAATAAGCCCATGCCGGCCATGGTAATGAGATTGGTGAGCGCGGTCCAGAAAATGCCGCGTTTTACGCCGACGACGCCTTTATCGGATAGGAAATACTTCTTTTGGAATGAGGCGAACATTTAGGCCTCGCCTCCCTTCGTGACGGCGGCATCCGCGGCAGCGGTGATCTTCCAGCTCGCGGCCTGTTCGTATTCGGCCCACATCTTGGCATACAGACCCTCTTGGGACAGCAACTCGGCATGGGTGCCAGTCTCCTGCACGCTACCTTGGTTGAGCACCACGATCTTGTCGGCCCCCACCACGGTCGAAAGCCGGTGCGCGATCATAATGACTGTGCGACCCGCCGCCAGTTTGCTAAAGGCACGCTGGATGAGCGCCTCGTTCTCGGGGTCGGCAAACGCTGTGGCCTCATCGAGCACCACGATGGGCGCGTCCTTAAGGATTGCGCGGGCGAGTGCCACGCGCTGGACCTCGCCGCCCGAAAGGTACGCCCCGCCGGCGCCGAGCATGGTATCGATGCCCTGCGGGAGCTTGGCCACGATATCGTCGCACTGGGCCGCGGAGAGGGCCGCGCGCACTTCGTCGTCAGTAGCTGTAGGCTTGGAGGCACGCACGTTATCGGCAAGTGTTTGCCGGAACAGCTGGTTGGTCTGAAACACAAAGGCGACCTGGTCCATAAGCTCGTGCGGATCCATGTCGCGAACGTCTACACCGCCTACGAGCACACGACCTGCGGAAACATCCCAAAAACGCGGGATCAGACTGGCACAGGTTGACTTACCGCCGCCAGAGGGACCCACCAACGCGAGGGTGCTACCTGCAGAAACGCTAAAGCTCACATGGTTGACGGCAGGTGCCTCGGCACCCTCGTAGGTAAAGCTCACGTCCTCAAATCGCACGTCGCCGCCGGCGGGGTGCTTGGGCTGGGCAGGCACGGAGAGCTGCTTGGAATCCATGACGCTTCGAATGCGAGCCAGCGAATCGGCACTCATCTGAGAGGCCTCGCCCACAAACATGAGCTTGGTCATGGCCGTCGGCACCACGGCCGAAAATATCGCGTAAAACGTGAAGTTGGCCATAAAATGCGCGAAGTCCGTCTCGCCCGGCGCCAACAGCAACGCCACGGGCAACAGGAATGTCACAAGACCATTGAGCGCGGTAAGGTTGAGCACCTGCGGGCCTCGGCAGAACGTGCCCGCATAGTTTTGCGCCATGTCGGCGTATTCGGCGATCGCGTCGTGGAACGCCTTAAAGGAGTAGACCGTCTGCTGGAACACCTTGACCACGGGGATGCCGCGCACGTATTCGGTGCCGGTCTTGTTCATCTTGACCAGCGCGCCCATGTAGGCCTTCATAAACTCGGCGCCCTTGCCGCTCATCATGGTGGCCATGGCGCAAAACGAAACGGCCACCGAAATGAGGCATGCCGCGCCCAAGCGCCAATCGAGGGCGAAAAGCAGCACGAGCAAGCCCACGACCATGGCGGCGGCGCCTGCGATATCGGGCAGCATGTGTGCGAGCAAAGTCTCTGTGGAAGCGGCGCATCCGTCTACGATACGGCGCAGCTCACCGGTGGCGTGTGTGTTAAAGTAGCCAAGCGGCAGCTTAAGCAGGTGCTCGCTCGTAGTCTTGCGAATATTGGACGCGCAGCGAAACGCAGACAGGTGCGTGCACATGAGCCCCACGAAATAGACCACGATGCTTGCCAGCGCAAACCCCACGGCCCACCAGCCATACGTCGCGATGCCGCAGGCTTCGCTCCAGTTAGGTGCCACGGCGATCAGATCGCGCGCGACAAGCCAAATGCACACGTACGGGCCAAAGCTCAGCAGCTGCGAGAGCGCCGAGAGGGCCATGCCCAAATATGTTAGGAATTTACGGTCGCCGGCATATGCAAGCAGCTCGCCGATACCGCCGCCTTCCTTTTTTGATCCCTTTGCCATGAGATTCCTTTCTAACGGCTTGAGAGTTAACCGTAATGAACTTATCATTGATGTGTTAGCCATGGCTCACAATCGAGCCAGGCGTGGACGTTTCTGCAAAGGAAAGGGACGCTTTTGCAAATACGGCGGGCAGCGACCGACATAACCGAGCTCTATGCACCGCAGTTTGAGCAGTTTGGCCTGGAGCTTACCGGCAAGGGCGCCGTCTTTACCGGCGAGGTGGCAAACGATCGGGCGCACGGACGCGCATGGATCATGCCCCTCTCCCCTGCCTGCATCGTCATGGAGCATTACATTACCCCGACGCACGATATGTACCTGGCCGAATACACACCCGAACCGTACGCGTGCGTGAGCGAGGTCAGCGCGCCCACGCTCATGTGCATGCCCGAAGCCGGCATAACGCCTGCGAACCTTAAACCCCTGCATGGACCGTGGCCGAACAGCGCGGTGTGCAGCTTTATCCAAGATAGCTGCGGCGAGGAGCTAAGTCCGCTGTTTGCAGGGCAGCTTTATCACTCGCGCTCGGTGCTCTTTTTGCCCGGGTATTTTGACGAGCTGGAGCATCGGTATCCCACTGAGTTCGTAGGAGTCTTTGAAGCGTTTGCCGAGTCGTGGCACGAGGAGGCGACGTCTGCCATCTGCCACACGCTGCGCCGGATTAACGAGGACCGCGCCCGCACCGTAGGCGGACACGTCTATATGCAAGGCATCGTGGAGACCATGGTCGCGGAGCTCGCCTGTTCGCGCGCGGCCCACAAGCAGGCGCGGCGGGCGGCAGACACACGCGCCAGCATAACCATTGCCGAAGAAGCAACGGCAATGATTGAGCGCGCGCTCGACAAAGGCAGACGTGTGGGTATCAACGAGGTAGCCGAGAGGCTCTACACAAGCCGCTCCAAGCTATGCGCCACCTTTAAGGCCCAAACCGGCGAGTCCCTGGGTGCCTACATTCGCAGACGCCGTATGGAGCGAGCACAGGACCTTTTGGCCGATAGCTCGCTCACGATAGCGCAGGTCGCAGAGCGTCTAGGCTACCCTCAGCAGGCCGCCTTCGCCCAAGCCTTCAAGCAACACACCGGCGCCACCCCCACCGCTTGGCGCTCCCAACATATATAAAGAATGAGGGCGCCATCGGCGCCCTCATTCACCAAATTCAATCCAGCCCACCTGACCCGAACGGCCGAGTCGTTGCAGAACCCGGGAGCCCCGGCAGGGCGGGTGCTTCCTCAAAATGAGTTTCCTTCAAAACAATGGGCGCGCCGACGGCACGCCCATTCACTCGATTCCATTCAGCCCACCTGACCCGAACGGCCGAGTCGTCACGGAACCGAGGGGCCGGGCGCAGGGCCTTGCCTCTCAATGAGTTCCGCACGAACAGGAGGCGCCAGTGGCGCCTCCGTCGTGAGTCAGGACTGTCCGAAATTGAGAGGCAAGGCCCTGCGCCCGGCCCCTCGGTTCCCGTTTACGAGAGCGACGTTCTCAGCAACTCGTTGAAGAGCTTCGGGTTGCCCTTGCCGCGGCTCGCCTTCATGCACTGGCCCACCAAAAAGCCGATGACCTTCTGGTTGCCGTCACGGTACTGCTGCGCCTGCTCGGCACAGTTTGCCAGCACCTCATCCACGATAGGCTGCAGCGCGCCGGCGTCGCTCACCTGACGCATGCCGCGCTCGTCGACGATCTTGTTGGGGTCGTCGCCGGTCTGGGCCATGGCCTCAAAGACCTCGTGCGCCTGGTTGGAGCTGATGGCATCGGTCGCCAGCAGCTTGGCGAGTGCCGCCACCTGAGCCGGCACGATGCCGGACTCGGCGAGCGACACGCCTGCGCTCTTAAGGTAGGCGATCATCTCGTTGACCAGCAGGTTTGCGACCGTCTGGGCCTCCTTGCCAGCCATACCGGCAGCGGCAGCCTCAAAGAACTCGGCAAACTCGGGGTCGCCCGCGATCTGCTCGGCATCGGCCGCCTTAATACCAAAGTCGGTCTCAAAACGGGCGCGCTTGGCATCGGGCAGCTCGGGAATCTCGCCACGGCAGCGGTCGATGAACTCGTCGTCCAGATCGAACGGCGCCAGATCGGGATCGGGGAACAGGCGATAGTCGTCGGCCGTCTCCTTCACACGCATAACCACGGTGCGCTTACGGCTGGGCTCCCAGTGGCGGGTCTCCTGATAGATGATGCCGCCCTCCTCGAGCACCTCGGCCTGACGGCAAATCTCGTAGGCAAGGCCGTCGTGCAGGCTCTTAAACGAGTTGAGGTTCTTGAGCTCGGTCTTGGTGCCCAGCTTGGTCTCGCCGCGGCGACGCAGCGAGACGTTGCCGTCGCAGCGCATGGAGCCCTTCTCCATGGAGCAGTCCGAAATGCCCAGCGTCACAAAGATGCGACGGAGCTTTTCCATAAACAGGCGAGCCTCCTCGGGCGTACGCAAGTCGGGCTCAGTCACGAGCTCAATCAAAGGCGTGCCGCAGCGGTTGTAGTCGACGAGCGACTCGGCCGCCGCGGTAATGCGGCCCTCGGCACCGCCCACGTGCACCATCTTGGCGGCGTCCTCCTCCATGTGGATGCGCAGGATGCGGATGGGCACCGTGTAGGAACCGTCCTCGCGACGCTCGGGCATCTGCAGGTTGGACGCGTCGTAGCTGGCCAGATGGCCGGCGCGCTGATTGCCCTCGCGCATCGTGGAGGACATGGACGTAGACAGGCCCTCGGCGTTGGCCGAGGCGCTCGCCAGGCTCTGAGCCTCGGCCTCGCCAAACGCGCAGTCGGGGCGCTCGGCGGCACCGCGACCGGTCACATCCAGATCGAGATGGCCGTACATGGCAAAGGCGACCGGACCCTGCGTGGTCTGAAAGTTCTTGGCCATATCGGGATAGAAGTAGTGCTTGCGGTAGAACATCGAGTGGCGCTGGATCTCGCAGTTGGTGGCGAGACCGGCCTTGACGATGCTCTCGATGGCGCGCTTGTTGGGCACCGGCAGGGCGCCGGGCAGGCCCAGGCACACCGGGCACACGTTGGCGTTGGGCTCGTCATCGTGGCTGAGCTTGCAGTTGCAGAACATCTTGGTATCGAGTGCGGTGAGCTCGGTATGGATCTCCAGGCCGATCACGGCCTCCCAATCCTGCAGGACCTCGGAAAGCTCCTTCATTACAGCTCGCCTCCCTTCCCGGCAAAATCGGGCGCGACGGAAAGCGCGGGCGCACCCGTGGCGGCATCGGCAAAGCCGCGCTCCAGGGCGCGGGCAAACGTGAGCAGTTGACGGTCCTTAAACGCCGGACCCACCAGCTGGGCAGAAACGGGCAGCTGAGTGTCCTCGCCCAGGCCCAGCGGCACCGAGATACCGCCGTTGCCGCAAATGTTGAGCGAGATGGTGTACAGGTCGGAGAGGTACATCTGCGTGGGGTCGCTGATCTCGCCAAACTTAAAGGCCGTGCGCGGCGAAGCGGGCATGAGGATGGTGTCCACCTTGGCATACGCGGCGTCGTAGTCCTGCGTGATGAGCGTGCGGGCCTTTTGCGCGGCGCAGTAATACTTGTCGTACACGCCCGAGCTCAGCAGGTAGGCACCGAGCATCTGACGGCGCTTGGCCTCGGCGCCAAAGCCGTGGGCGCGCGACAGCGAGCTCTGGTCGGACAGGTTGGCGCAACCCTCCTCCTGATAACCGTAGCGAATGCCATCGAAGCGGGCCAGGTTGGAGAACGCCTCGGCCGGGCCGATGACGTAGTAGGCAGCGATGGCGGCGTCCAGGTGCGGCAGGTCGACCTCGACCAGCTCGGCGCCCTGGTTCTGCAGCTCCTGGGCGGCGCGCTGAACAGCAGCCTTGACCTCGGGCGTCAGGCCCTCGGCCTCCATAAACGCGGGAATGATGCCCACGCGCTTGCCCTCGATGCTGTCGTTGAGATGCTCGGTAAAGTCGACGGCGCAATCCTGGCTCGTGCAGTCGTACGGATCGTGGCCCGCGCCGGTAAGCGCGTTCATGGCCAGCGCGACATCCTCGACCGTGCGGCCGAAGGGGCCAACCTGGTCGAGCGACGAGCCAAAGGCAACCACGCCGTAACGGCTCACGGCACCATACGTGGGCTTAAAGCCCACCACGCCGCACAGCGACGCGGGCTGGCGAATGGAGCCGCCGGTGTCCGAGCCCAGCGAGAGCGCGACCTCGCCCGCGGCGACAGCTGCAGCGGAACCGCCCGAGGAGCCGCCGGGCACGCGCTCGGTATCCCAAGGGTTGTTGGTGCGGTGGAACGCCGAGCTCTCGGTGGAGCTGCCAAAGGCAAACTCATCCATGTTGGCCTTGCCCATGGGCAGGCAGCCGGCATCGAGCATGCGCTGGACGCAGGTGGCGGTATAGACGCTCTGGTAGTCCCCGAGCATGCGGGAAGCGCAGGTGGTGCGCGTGCCCACAAGGTTCATGTTGTCCTTAATGGCCAGCGGCACGCCCGCAAGCGGGGGCAGCGGCTTGCCTGCGGCACGGTCGGCATCCACGCGCGCGGCGGCCTCGAGCGCGAGCTCGGGCGCCACCTGCAGGAATGCCTGGACCCCGCCCTCGCGCGCCTCGATGGCGGCAAGGGAGGCCTGGGCCACCTCGGTAGCGGTAAAGTCGCCGGCGGCAACGCCCGCGGCGATCTGGGCGGCGGTAAGGGAATCGAAGCTTAGCGCCATTACTCGCTCTCCCCCTCTCCCAAAATGGACGGCACGCGGAAGTAGCGGTCGCGCGCGCTGCCGGCGTTTTCGAGCGCAACGTCGAGCGGCAGGTCGCGCTCGGGCTCGCGCAGGTCGTCGCCCATCACGTTGGACAGGCTTCCGATGGGATGGAACGTGGGCTCCACGTCGGGCAAGTCATATTGCAAGACGGGCTCGAGCATCTGGACGGCGTCGTTCAGGTAGGACGTCATCTGGGTGAGCTCGTCATCGGTCAGTGCGATCTTTGCGTACTCGGCGATGCCGCGCACGTCTTTCTCGCTGAGTGCCATAGGCGCTCCCTTCCGCATAACAGATAAACCGCTCTAGTATACAAGGCAACGCCGCTTGGAGCAGGTGCTTTACCTAAATGCAGCGAAAACGTAACGAGGGCGGCGGTTGGCAGGCGGCAGGCTGGCGGTTCTGCAGCGAAACCGCACCGCCCACAGCGAAAACCGTCCCGCCCACAATGAAAACCGCGCCGTCCATAATGAAAACCATCACAACATTCGACGCTTTTCGTCAAAATCGCGATTTTCATCGAATGTTGCGATGGTTTGGAAGCCCCGACCACCACAAAGGTGCCTGTCCCCTTTGTGGTGGTTCTGAAGAATGTCCTATGCCGAGGCCTTGGCCTTGCGGCGCTTACGGATCGTGTGGATCACGATGTCCAGCAGCAACAGCACAATGGCCACGACCACGATGAGCACGGCAAACTCGCGCTTGCCCCAGTGGCGACCGGCCAGCGACTTTTGCTTGTCGACGTCCTTCTTGTTGTACTTGGTGCGCACGCAATGCACCAGCAGGCGATGGTCGTTCACGCCGTAGGGCGTGCAGGTGACAAGCGTCACCTTGTCGGCGCCGGGCTCGATGGTTAGCGACTCCATCTCCTCGGGCAGCACGACCTCGGAGTCCACCATCTTGTAGGCGAGCGTCTTGTTCATGGTGTGCAGCAGCACCAGGTCGCCGGGCTCCAGCGAGTGGATGTCGTCGAACATGCTCAGGTTGCGCATGCCCGAGTGCGCGGTGAGTACGCAATGCGTCGAGGTGCCGCCCACCGGCAGGCTCGTGCCCTCCAGGTGGCCGACGCCTGCCATAAGGACTTCTTCGCTCGTGCCGTGGTAGATGGGCATGCTCACGTCGATGGAGGGGATCTCGACCCAGCTCATCATGGGGTCGCGGTCAAAGATGAGCTGCTGGGCGTAGGGCTCGATCTGGTCGACGGGAAGCTCGGTGGCCTCGCCCGCCAGCTGCTCGTTAAAGGAGCGCGCCTGGAGCAGGATGCGCTCGCGCTCCTCGGCAGACAGCGCGTCCACGGTGCTGGACACGGTGCTGATCTGGTTGAACACGCCCGAGGCCTCAAGCCGGTCCAAGATCCACGGCCAGGTCATAAGGCCCACGCCAATAAGGATGATGACGATGGTGATGAGCCGGTCGGCCCAGCGCGGCAGCCGCTTGCGACGGCGCTTGGGCTTTGGTTGAGGTTTGGGCTGAGGGTTTGAGCCGCCGTTGTCCGCGGCGTTATTGCTCTTCATATGTTTAGCGCCCTGCACCATCGCCGGTCACTCCTCTACAACTCAAGTTGTCTAAACAAATAATAGCCGATTAGCGAACTCATGCGCCAGACAACGCAGCTAAACAGCATTGCGCGGCGCGAGCATGGGTCTGCATTTGCGTTTTCAAAATATCCCGAATCGGCGGGGCGATTCGGGATACAATGTCAATAGAAAACGACGCACCCCGCGTAAATGTTTGGGAGCGCGGGCGGCCTAGTTTTCTGGTTTTGTTAAATGCCCGGGCCTCTAACCCCGGGCATTCTTATTTGCGCTTGTTGCGGCGCAAATGCCTTCTACCGTCCGCACCGCGCGTGCGCCTACGGACCTTAAACCGAACCTCATACGAGTCAAGAAACGCGATGACGAACGTGCCCGCATCGGACGATGGAGGCTGCCTGCGTTATCCAAAAAAAACAGGGCAAACTCCAGCGTGGAGTCCGCCCCGAAAAGAGGATGGCAAAGCAAGAACGTGGATGAACGAGAAAAGTGTCCGCAAGTCTCATGGCCATCACATCCCACCTGCCAAAGGGATGGGTGAGCGAGCGTTACTCCTGCTCGGACTCCTCAGCCTGCTTACGGCTGCGGATGAGGTGCGCCACGCCGATGCACAGCACCGCGCCACCAGCGATCCACGTGAAGGTCACGCCATTGAGACCGGTGAGCGGGAGGCCAACCTGCTTGGTATCGCCAACGGTGATGTTGAAGATGCCGTCCGTCTTCTCCGAGCCAGACTTCAACGTCAGCTTGTTATCGCCGGAGTCGCCATCGGTGAGGCCGGCGATAACCTTGTCGTTCTGGCCAGTCGTAAGTACTCCAGTGAGCTCAGTAAGACCAGCACCCGGATCATCGGCATTCATGCTCGGCTTGATCTCGAAGGTGAAGGGGTCGACCTTAGCGTAACCAGAGGGGGCAGAAACCTCCGTGACGGTATAGGTGCCGGCGTCGAGTCCGGTGACCTTGATGACACCGCCGTTGGCAGTCACGAATTTCCAGGGATCAGAACCAAGAGAACCATCCTTCTGGACATACAAACTCTTGGATGCGCCGTCGTCCGCTCCAGTGGCCTGAATGGTGAACTCGGCACCGTCGAGGGCTGCCTCGGTACCCAGGTCGACCTTATTGATCTTGAGGCCGTAGGTGTAATCCTTGACCGTGTCAGGCTTGGTCTCGCCGCGCTCGCTGGTCATGGGGTTATTGGAGTAGTTGAGCGTCACGGCGTTCTCGTTACCCTCGGTGCCCGCGACGACCGCATCCTTGTTGATTTGCGCCTTATAGGAGACGACGATGTAGGAGTCCTTAGTGACGTCACTGACCTTCTTCAGGTTATCGCAGGTCCACGTCGTCGTCTTGCTGCCGTCTTCGGCAGCCTCGGCGGGCGTTTCCTCCTTGAAATACGCAGTGATATCCGTGCCCTTCGCGCGGGTGAGATCACCCTTCGCATCAGACCTGTTCTTATACAGGTAGATCTTAGCGCCCGTCTGCAGCGTCAGACCCTTGGAGATCTGGTCGGAAAACTCGTAGAAATACGTGTCGTACTTGTCGAAGTTCTCGGCGACGGTGCCGTAGAGGTTGTACGTCACGTCCTGGCCGATCTGGGAATCGGCGGCATCGTGCTCTTTGTCATCAGCATCGCTCACGATTTTCTTCTCAACGGTAGGGATGCCCGTTTTCTCGTTGACGTTAACGGGCGTGCTTCCCACGACAGTGAAGATGGGAGACGTGCCCGCCTCGCCGTCTCCGATGGTGCCGGCATCGGTCACAAAGAGCCAGTAACCGTGCTCTAGACCGGAGGCAACACCAGCACTCGTTGTCTTTTTGTCAGTAAGATCGTCCACAGCAGCGGCAATCTTATAAGCAATGTTGTCGGGGCCAACGCAATATGCATCGTTGGTTCCCGTCACCTTACTCGTGATCCAGTCTGCAGCGTCCTGGGCGGTCTTGCCCTTGTAAGTCGGCTCCTCATTCTTAATGACACCCTCGACAGCCGCCTTCACGCTACCGTTTGCCCAGGTGATATTACTCACAACCGTCTTACCTTCGACTGTCGCAACATCAGCCTTAAAAATCTGATAGCCATCGAATTCGGTATGGTTGCCCTCAACGTTCGCAATGGTCACCGAGCCGTTCGCAGTCGTCGTGCCCTCGGCAAACGCCATCGTGACCGGTGCCATCACTCCGCCGAAGCTCAGGGCTGCGGTGAGGCCGGCGGTTACTGCCAGGCGTGCGATGTTCTTGGTTGTTTTCATGTTGGGACCTCTTTCTTGGAGGTTGCTTTAATTCTCGTCATCACCAAAAGTCAGCAGGCTCATTTCCCTGCGCTCTAATCGCTACGGAGGCAGTACGCCATTGAGCAGGGGGGGGGGGACAATTATTTATCATGGCGACCTCCTCCCCGCTTGATGACGAGCGCGACGACAATAGCCACTACTCCGATGACGGCCAAAGCCGTTACCAACACCAACGTTCTATCTCCCGTCGAGGGCATAAAGCCTCGACTCACTTCGTTACTTGGGGTGTTAAGCACCGACAACTCGACTAAACCCTTCCCGGCATCGGCGGCATCAACTCGCAGAGGGCTTTCGGCCGATACGGTCACCTTAGGCTTGGCGGCCGCCACCTGGTCGACGTCCAGGCCCTCAGCCTTGACCGTCACGGAGCGCGTGCCCTCAAAGGCGGTGTAGCCCTTGGGCGCCTTGAGCTCGCGGACCTCCAGCTTGCCCGAGTCCACGCCCGAGACGGTCACACGGCCGTCCTCGCCCGTGGTGACGGTGGCCTTGCCCTCCGCATCCCACGTGCCGTCGGCCGCCAGCGCGCGACCGCGGTCGTCGGTGATGCTCAGGACCGCCCCGGGCAGCGGCTTGTCGCCGTCGCTGCCGCGCTTGGTGAGCGCGAGATCCCAGGCGTAGGCGCATGCATCGTCGCTCGGCGTGCTGGTGAAGCCGGCGTCGCCGGACTGGTCGGCAAAGGGAGAGCGCGGGTAGCGCAGGTAGGCCTCGTTGGGGTTGCCCTTCGCGATGCCGTGGTTGCATGCGCTGTTGAGCGGCGCGTTGTACACAGCGACCACGCGGGCGCCCGTGGCGAAGGCGTCGGCCCCGCCGAGCGCGGCGACCAGGTCGCCGGTGTGCACGATGAAGGTCCCGTCCGCGGCCACCTTGGTGGCGCACTGGGCCGTGATGTCGGTCCAGCCCTTCGCGGCCTTAGTGCCGGCGCGTCCGTCCTTGCCGGTGGCAACGGCGTCGAAGCCGCCGTCCGCTCCCGCCGCCACGTACACGTGTATGCTCGCGGCGACCTTGGAGAGGTCGAGCCCCGCGCTCATGGTGTCGACGAACTGCACCGTATAGGTGTCGTAGGCGGTGAGCCCGGCCGGGACCGTGGCAGAGAGGCGCCAGTACAGGTCGTCGGCGACCGTGGCGTCGGCGGCCTTCTGCCATGCGGCGGTGTTGTCCTCCAGCACGTGCTTGGCGACCTTGGGCGTCGCGGCCTTGGGCTTGACGGTGACGGCGTTGCCGCCCACCAGCGCCATGATCGGCGCGGTGCCGGCCTCGCCCTGGGCGATGGCGTCGTCTCTGGCGACGATGAGCCAGTAGCCGCAGGGCAGCTCGGCCGCCGTGCCCGCGTTAAGGGCCACGGGCACGGCGCCAGAGCTCTGGAGGGAACGAGCGAGCTGTGCGCTCAGCGCGCTCGTAAGGTGGGAATCGGTGTTGAGCCACTCGGCAGCTTCCTGCGCGGTGGTCTGGGAATCGGGCATGCCGGCGCTGTGCAGCACAGGCAGGACAGCGTCGCGCGCGGCGTCGCTTGCCCAAGCGAGGTCGGTAAAGGTCTTGGCGTCGCCGTCGCCGTCGACGACGTTGGCGCTAAAGATCTGGTAGGCGTCGTAGTTGCTCGCCACGGCGCCGCTCACCGTGATGGAACCGGTCGAGGTCGGCGCGGCCTGCGCGGATGCGGGGAACACAACCGCGCAGATGCCGATCAGGAGGGCAAGCAGCGCAAACAAGATCGGGAAGGAGCAAACTTTCTTATTCACGACGCTCACCTCCCCTCGCGCTCGCCTTGCGACGAACGTGCATCCAGGCCGCAGCGACGCAAAGCATCGCCGCGCCGGCAAGGTACGTCAGAGTGACGCCCGACATACCAGAAAGGGGCAAAGAGGTGGAGTAGGTGTTGGTGAAGGTGGGAGTGGACTTGCCGGTGAGGTCGTGGGGCGTGTCAGTGGTCACTTCATTGCCATCACGATCCTGAATCTGCTTGTAGGTCGCAGTGACGTCGATATGGTGGTTAGAGTCGTCAGTCGCGTTAACCGTAATCTGATAGACCGACTTGTCGTACGTATAGTGCGAGAACAGCGAACCGTCGTCTTTCTCGCGCACGTAGTACGTGAAGGTCTTGGAAGCACCACGGCCAGTGGGGCCAGACGCGAGCTGGTCGAGTTGATCGAGTTTGTAATCAATCTTGTCGAAGCTCAGGGTCTGGGACTTGTCGCCGTCGGCAGTGGTGGACTTGCTGCTAACGATATCCGTAAAATCTGTGTCGGTCGCAAGCTGGAGCGTGAACTCCTTCATCTCGCCACCCTCAACGACCTTAGTCGCCATAGGCATCCAGGAGCCCTTCGAGTCGTACGGAGTGAACTTGTTAGTGAAAGTCGTGGAGTCACCCTCACAGATAATTGGATAATAGTCTCCACTCTTCTGCACCTTGCTCCTCGCTTTTACGTTCTCCCACTTCCCAGACGACTCGCGGAATTCGTACTTGGTTACACCGACGTTTTTAATCGTGTAGTTATGGATGTAAAGATCCTTCAGTTGGCTTGAGTTTTCTTTACTCGGAACAGACATGAGCAAGGTCTTGGTATCTTCGGCCGTCACCACAATCTTATACACGCTGGAGTCGTACGTGATGCCAGAATCACCACCGGGATCTTCGACCAAGTAGTATGTGATTTCGTTACCCGCGCCACTCGATGCGAATTGTTCACCAAGGTCAAACGTAATGCTGCCTTCTGCATCATTTGCTGCTGTTCCAACCTCGGTGCAAACGTCGCGATTGAATGTCGTGCCAGCTGTCGTGCCAGCCAAAGGGTCGTCTGAATCCTTGCGATACACCGTAAAGGAGAACTCCCCATCATTGAGCTTGCGGCCTTCCAGCTTCTTGGTCGCCTTGAGCTTGAGGCTCGGATAGACATACGTGTCCTCAGGCGCGCCCATGTACAGGTCGCCGTTCGACATGATGCCGCCGCCATGGTTCCAGGAATAATTGCCCGTGATAAACGTCGCGCCCGCCTCTAGCGCAGCCTTTCGCGCATTGATCGCCTCGGGGTCTTGAGCCTTAACATCCGAACTCAGGCCGATGCTGTTATATACCTGCACGCCACCGTTAGCGGGGATAGTAATGGCTTTCTGAAGCTCTAAGCTTCCCCGATACTTAGCATCGCCGCCGCCAAGCATTTTGCCAATCACCGCCGCGATCGGAGTCGTATGACCCTCCGCCGCAAGGAAGAAGTCCGCGTGGCCGTTTTTGCGAAACACTTCGGCATTGTAGGCGTCGGAGTCCTGGTCCTTACCGTGACCACCGCCGGAAAGATGGGGGGTGCCGTTATTGCCTGTATTACTCACGGATTCGTAATCGTTCGCGTTTTGCTCATTTCCGGCAGAAGTATTACCGAAAATCGCCGTGCCGTCGGTGCCTGTCACCAAAGTCTTACCCGTCGGGCAAACCGCAACGCCGCCACCGTAGCCACCGGCCTCATTGCTGCTTATATAGGAGTTATAGACAAATAGCCTACCAGCATTAGACGCGACCTTAGAATCGCCCTGGACGAAGATGCCGCCTCCACCCCAGTCAAAGCGAGACATGCAGTGGTTATTAGTGATATAGACTGGATTTGAATTTGACGCTCCTTTTATCATCGCGTCAACCATCTGGCCCACGCGAATGCCGGCACCCTCAGAGCGAAAACTCACGTTAGAGGCAATAGTTCCCCCCGTAATGTTGAGCCATGCCATTGTCTTGCGCGAGCTCGCCCCTTGGTGTTCGATGTCGGTCACATAGACGCCGCCGCCGGCTTCCTCAGAATAGTTGCCCGTGATCTGGCCGCCCGAAATGGTGACATGAGTACCGTTTTTAGCGGCAAGTCCAGCACCGCCATGATCGCCATTACCATCGTTACCACAGTAATTGGCATATTTATTGTTAGTAATGTAGCCACCAGAAACAGTAACGCTGCCGCCTTCGGCCATGATGCCGCCGCCGAAACCAACACCAGTAGCAAGCGTGCTGTTGCCGGAGATTACGCCATTAGTTATGTTGACCGTGGAGTCTTTAGCATACACACCACCGCCACTAGGAGCACTGTTGCCGGCAATTACGCCACCGGAAACCTCGAGGGTCGAATTACCGTGTATTTCAATTCCGCCGCCCGCACCCGAGCCAGAAGCTCCACACACATAGCCGCCGCGCATGTTGACGGTAGAGCCGTTCTCGGCATAGACCAAGCTGCTAACGCTGCTGCCTTGTTTTTGCGTGATCACGCCGCTCACAAGGTTAAACGTGCCACCCTTGCCGTTGTTGTTATACAGATTGATGAGCTTTAGATTTGCGTTGCCGTCGCACGCCACGATGGCGCCCTTAATATCGACGTTATGTCTGACAAGCGTCTCGATTGTCCCTGTACCACTCGGAGTCGATTTGGTCACGTAGTAGGTAAGATTAGACGGAATGCCACCAACGTAATTTAGCTCGACTTTCTTGCCATAATTATTGGGATCCAGCTTCTGCCCCTGATCAGTCAGCTGTTGGACATCGTTGACCGTCTCAGTCACCGGCGCGGAGTCCTTAATTTCGTCCTTAATTGTAAGTGTTGCGCCGTTAGCAACATCAAATAACGGCTTGTCGGTGTTCAAGCACTTGATCTTATGACCGTTTAAGTTCAGCGTTATATTGCTGCCGCTCTTCTCAAGTTTGATTTCACCAGCATAGTCAATATCAGCTGTGAGCTCGAAGCGGGCAGTTTGGTTTTCCCCAACGCCTTGAAGCTTAGCTGACAAATCATCGGCGTTAGTAATGTTAGTAATAGCTGTGGTTGTCTCTTCGCTCTCTGCAGCCTCCTCGGCTGACGCGACAGCGTTAACATCCATCGCATCATTATCTTCCGCCTGCGACTCGTCCTTGGACTGCTCCTCCGGCCGAGCGTCGTCGTCGCTCGCAGCATCGTCGCTGTTCTGGTTTTCGGCGTCTGTGCCGGCATCCCCGTTAGTACTGTTGTCTATACCAGTAGACTCACTTGAGGAACCCCCCCCCATCACAGTTTCCTCGGTAGAAACCGTCTGGGCATCGTTGGCAATGG
>ERZ838483.1479-NODE-1479-length-19945-cov-3.984816_pt1 | contig 19945 bp, 6 predicted proteins | sample MGYA00519939_ERZ838483 | MGnify/ENA primary metagenome ERZ838483 (study PRJEB31850, sample SAMEA3708836) | human gut metagenome | biome: human gut; feature: human-associated habitat; material: faeces | place: China | collected 2014 ... | reverse complement strand
CTAACGGAATGCCTTTAATCGGGGCGTCCGTAATCATCAAGGGAACCAATACCGGTATGATTACCGATATTGAAGGTAATTTCGCTCTTGATGCTAAACAGGGTGATATTATCGTAATCAGTTACATCGGTATGAAATCGGCGGAGGTGAAAGTGCCTGCTAACGGGCAAATAAGAGTGATGCTGAAAGAGGATTCGCAGTTGATGGATGAAGTGGTAGTGACCGGTTATGGTGATTTTAAGAAGGCTACTTATACGGGGTCTGCTTCTGTTTTGAATACGGATAAATTGGAGTCATTGCCTGTTGTGTCTGTAGCACAGATGATGGAGGCTAATATTCCGGGGTTAAGTTCAGTGGCCAGTTCTTCCCAACCGGGTTCTAAAGCTACAGTGCGGGTGCGTGGAATTGCTTCTATGAATGCTTCTACAGAACCTCTTTATGTATTGGACGGCGTGCCGGTAGCGTCTAGGGATATGAGTGGTCTAAGTGCCAATGCCAGTGCGGGAGGACTTGGTTTGATCGAGACATTAAATCCTGCGGATATTGAAAGTATAACCGTATTGAAAGATGCCGCTTCTGCTTCATTATATGGAGCAAAAGGATCTAACGGTGTAATCCTTATTACTACTAAAAAAGGGAAGGAAGGTAAAATGAGGGTGAGTATGCAGGCTACTTACGGTATTACGGATATCGCTTACAATTATCGTCCGATAATGGGGGGTGAAGAGCGTAGGGAGTTGATTTATGAAGGATTTGTTAATTATCGTTTGAATCAGGGGGATTCGGAAGCCGAGGCAAAGGCTTATGCGGATGGACAAATTGACAATTATGCTGCACGCCCGGCCAACGGATATGCTGATTGGGAAGATGCTTTATTGAAAAAAGGACATCAGCAGGACTATAGTTTGTCTGTAAGCGGAGGTAATGAAAAATCGAATTTTATTGGTACGTTAGGATACACCAATCAGACAGGTATAAGCATAAATTCAGGAATGGAACGTTTTACCGGTCGTATTGATGCAAACAGTAAATGGAATAAATTTGAGTATGGAATGAATGCTACCTTTTCATGGACTCGTAATAAACATACGCCGGAGGGACAGTATTATGCCAGTGCGCTTTATTCTTCAAAATATCAATTGACCCCTTCCATACCTATTTATAATGAGGATGGCAGTTATCATACGGGTTTCCAGAATAATGGAGGTATTAACCCGCTGTATGAGAATTCTGTAGATTCAAATTATGCACGTCTGGCACGTACAATGGCATCCGCCAAGGCTGCCTATCATATCTTGGACGGGTTGAAGTTATCTACTATCTTTACAGTAGACTATTCTTTAAATAAAGACTTTTTCTTTTACTCGCCTGACGGTAAGGATGGGGAAGCTACACAGGGATCCGGACAGATGATGATGATTGAGAGAATGAGTTATACTTCACAAACGAATCTGGCATATAATAAAACGTTTGGCAAACATAACATTAATGCGGTTTTAGCGTATGAGGTTATGAAATACGATTATGAGGATATGTATGGTGAGAAACAGGTTTACGGGCAAACACTTAATCCGTCGTTGGATAATGGCGCCAAACCTGCTGATCTTACTAATACGAGGCAGGAAGATGCTATGGTGTCGTATGTAGGAAGCTTGAATTATGGATATAATGATAAATATTATGCAGGTTTCAGTTTCCGTCGTGATGGCTCTTCCCGATTGGCGCCTGATACCCGTTGGGGGAACTTTTGGGCTGTTTCCGCTTCATGGAGACTCTCTCAGGAAAACTTCATGAAACCGTGGGAGGATGTGGTGTCGGATATGAAATTAAGAGCATCGTATGGTGTGAACGGTAATCTGCCGACCGGTTATTATGGTTATCATGGAACTTATACTACCGGAGCATTTTATAATGGAAAACCTGCTCCGTGGGAAGATGCTATTGCTAATCCTGATTTGACTTGGGAAAAGAACTATGCATTGAATCTGGGGGTTGATTTAAGTCTGTTCAGACGGGTTAATTTGACTTTCGATTGGTATACCAGAACGACTAAGGATTTATTGATGAGTAAGCAATTGAATTCTATCAGTGGTTTTGGCAGTATTCTTACGAATGTGGGCGAAATGAAGAATACCGGTTTTGAAATAGAGGTACGTTCAAGTAATATTCAAACCAAAGATTTTAGTTGGACAACTTCTTTAAACTTGTCACATAATAAAAATAAGATTGTAAAACTGGCGGATCTTCCGGAATTTATAGATGGAAATTATATCAGAAAGGAAGGTTGTTCGTATGCGACAATTTATTTGAGAGAGTATGCCGGAGTGGATCCTAATGACGGACGCCCGATGTATTATGACAATAAAGAAGACGAAAATGGCAATAGAAGCAGGAATATTGTGTATGACCCCAATGATGCCGACCGTGTGGAGTTGAAAGATATATATCCTAAATTGACCGGTGGATTGATGAATACGTTTAATTATAAGTTTATTGATTTATCTTTTAATTTGTCGTTTCATTTAGGTGGATATTCTTACGATGGTGCCATGTATGCTTTGCAGGATGACGGTTATACGGCACAATACAATAAGAGTACAGAGTTACGCCGCCGTTGGAAACAGCCGGGAGATATAACAGATGTTCCCCGATATGTGTATGGACAAGAGTATGGTGGCTGGTGGAACTCGTCACGTGGTGTTCATAGCACAGATCATTTGCGCTTGAAAAGTTTGATTGTTGGCGTTTCTGCTCCTCAGTCTTGGTTGAGAACCATAGGTATTAATTCTGCCCGTATTTATTTTTCGGGTACCAACTTGTTGACGTGGGCTGCATACGATCAATATGATCCGGAGTTGAATGGAATTGTAAGTTATTTTACTCCTCCTCTTAAAACATTCGCATTTGGACTTGAACTTAAATTCTAATCAATTAACACCGAACTGTTTATGAAAAAAAATATAATTATATTAGGCTTGATTTCTTTATTGGCCGTATCGTGCGGGGATGATTTTTTAACCACTCATCCTGGTGATAGCGTTTCTACGGATTTGGCACTGAGTACAGAGCAGGATATAGATAATGCTGTGAATGGATTGTATGATTTGATGTCCAGCTATGGCTATTATGGCGGAACCATGTTTTTTTATGGGGATATGAAAGGGGATGATATGCAGAGTTCTTATAATAGCGGGAGAACTTGTAACCGGTGTTACTTATATGATCATCGCTCTACAAGCTTAAATGCCGGATATTTATGGGGACGTCCTTTTTATATTATCCGTAATGCATGGAATGTGATCAATGCGATTGATGATGGAAAAGTGCAAGGTTCAGAGCAAAGATTAAAGGAATTGAAAGGTGAGGCGATGACTATCATGGCACTTTGCCAGTTTGACTTGACCCGTTGTTTCGGTTATCCTTATACTAAGGATAAAGGGGCCGGTTGGGGAGCTCCAATTGTAGATCATGCAATTACATTAGATGAAAATCCGCCACGCAGCACTGTTGCAAAGGATTATGAGTTCATAATCAGTACATTGGAGGAGGCTATACCTTTAATGAGTACTTCTAAAAATAACAGCCGGATGAATGCGTATGCTGCAAGAGCATTGCTGTCTCGTATTTATCTGTATCATGATGATAACGAGAAAGCGTTTCAAATGGCAAGCAACTTGATTGAAGAAGTGGAAGGAAATGGAATGTACCGTCTTTATACACGTGATGAATATGTTCCGGCATGGGATTTGAAAAATACGTTTGGTACGGAATCATTATTTGAAATTGCTAATAGTACAGATGATAATGGAGGACGAAGTTCATTGGCATATCTGATGCATTGGAATGGGTATCGTGAGATTTTTGCCACTCAGAAATTTGTGGATGAGTTATTGAGTGACCCGGAGGATATTCGCTGTCTGTTGCTGGAAAAGAATGTTTATAATAAAAATGATGTATGGTGGTTGAAGAAATGGCCGGGAACAGATGCTACGACTCCATCTTTTGAAAATAATTATGTTATTTTCCGTTTGTCTGAAGTCTATTTGAATGCGGCGGAAGCCGGAGTGAAAATAGGTGGGGCATCTGCCGTAAAAGGTTTGAATTATCTGAATGCAATTGTGCAGCGTGCTAATCCTGCAAAGGAAGTAACGGCGGCTGAATATACATTGGATAGGGTGTTGGAAGAAAGAAGTAAAGAATTGATAGGTGAGGGGCATCGTTTCTTTGATATGTTGAGAAATGGAAAGACCATTGTTCGTAAGGGAGGATATCATTTACCGGGTATCGTGGAGGAAATAGACTGGGATTATTATAAATGTGTTTTACCGATTCCAACAGACCAGTTTACATTTAGTCCTGATATGGAGCAGAATCCGGGATATACTAAAAATTAATTTTAAATAATTATTAAATGAGAGGGTGTGGTATCACACCCTTTTTTGTGTGGACAAATTCTACATTCATGTGGATTTATTCTACAATTTTACAGACGTTCTGTTTTCTTATTTAGTTAATATACAGTGATTTGACGGATGCTTCTTGTTGTTGGCATATCTTTTGACCGGAACATGATAAATTATTATATAATTATATAAATATAAATCATGAATAAATCTAGGTATGTTTTTTTCATTTTGGCTTGTTTATTCGGTTTGTACGTGCAAGCTCAGAATAGAACAGTGAAAGGACGCGTTCTCTCAGCGGAGGATAAAGAACCATTAATTGGAGCTACTGTCAAAATACCCGGTACATCTATCGGTGTGGTGACGGATATAGATGGCAATTTCTCTCTGGAAGTTCCCGACAAAGACAAAACATTAGTGATTGAGTTTTTAGGTATGAGTACACTAACGGCGAAGATACCTGCCAATGGGGTGCTGAATGTATCTTTGCATCCGGATACACAACGATTGGATGAGGTTGTGGTGACAGGCTATGGTAATTTTTCCAAATCTTCATTTACCGGTTCGGCAAATACATTACGGGGGGACTTGTTGAAGAACGTTCCGGTTGTATCGGTAGAACAGAAGTTGCAGGGTATGACTCCGGGCGTATCCATTTCGGGAAATTCCGGTCAGCCGGGTGCTAATCAAAGTATACGTATCCGCGGTATGGGGTCATTCAATGCATCGAAAGAACCTTTGTTTGTCATTGACGGAGTACCGGTGACTTCCGGAAGCTTGAGTGGTGGCTCGGCAGATGCCGCTTACATGAATAATTCTAAAACGAATATAATGAGTACGCTGAACCCTTCGGATATTGAAAATATAACAGTCATAAAAGATGCGGCAGCGGCTTCTTTATATGGTTCACGTGCGGCAAACGGTGTGATTCTGATAACCACTAAAAAAGGTACAAAAGGACGTGCTAAGGCTACATTAAAAATGGATGGAGGCTTTTCTAATGCTGCTGTGGAATTCCGCCCGACGTTGAATGGGGAGCAGCGTAGAGAGCTAATTTATGAAGGTTTGATGAACTTTCAACAAGATGAAATAGCCAAGAATCCGGAGGCGGGATTGGCATCGCCCACCGAATATGCCGATTTACATATCAATGATTATGCCTCCATTCCGGAACTGGGATATACTGACTGGAGAAAGGAATTAATGCGTACGGCACATCATCAAAGTTATGAAGCGTCCGTATCGGGAGGCAATGACAAGACTACGTTCTATTCTTCATTGGGTTTTAACCGTCAGGAGGGTTTGGTGGAAAATTCTAATTTGGACAGATATACAGCTCGTTTGAATGTAACCCAGAAGGTAGGTTCCCGTGGGGAAGTGGGCGCCAATGTGATGTTCTCTCAATTGAATCAGGAAATGAATGAGGAGCGTGGATCATCTATTAATCCTTTCCTTTGTGTGGCTTTGAATACCACTCCGTCTTTTTCGGTACGTGACGCTGAAGGGAATTATGTAGGATCATATCCCAGTAGCAATGTGAATCCGTTGCGTGATATCCGTACAGATTATAACCGTACCCGCATGACACGTATGTTTTCTACAGGCTATGCTTCGATAGATATTATCAAAGGGTTGAAATTGAAAGAAACGCTTAGCTATGATTATAATATTCAGAAAGATTCCCGTTATTGGAATCCGTTGAGTGGAGCCGGAGCTAAAAGTGGTAGTGATGCACAGACGGCAAAGGGATTTATAGAATATAGTAAATTGATTTCTTCCACTTCATTGGGATATAATACGACTATAGCACAATTACACCATGTGGATGCGTTGGTAGCTTATGAAATTGAAAATTATCAGACTGACAAAGCAATGGGGGATAAATCCAAACTTCCTTCAGATTATTTGGTGGAACCGGATAATGCAGCATCATTGAACAGCTTTGTGTCTTCTACTCAGGATTCAAGAATGATTTCTTATGTATCCCGTATCAACTATGATTATGATGACCGTTACTATATTGCCGGTAGCTTCCGTCGTGACGGCAGTTCGCGCCTGTCACCCGAGAACCGTTGGGGAAATTTTTGGTCTGTATCCGGTATGTGGAATGTAGGTGCGGAAAAATTTATGCAATCTATAAAGAGTGTGCTGAGTGATTTAAAGATACGTGCCTCGTATGGTGTGAATGGTAATCAGCCGGGTGCTCTTTACGGATATATGGGACTTTATTCCTACGGGCAGAATTATATGGGAGGTGGTGGATCTTATGAATCGGCATTACCGAATCCGAATCTTAAGTGGGAAAAGAACTATAACTTGAATTTGGGACTTGACCTGGCGTTTATCAATCGTATTTTTGTCAGCTTGGAATATTATAATCGCGATACGAAAGATTTGCTTTACAATCGTCCTATCAGTAGCACTACCGGTTTCCAAAATTATTTGGGGAACTTGGGACAACTGAATAATAGAGGTTGGGAACTGGAACTGCGTACCATAAATTTTGCCGGTAACAATTTTAATTGGACTTCTGTTTTGAATATGACCCACAATAAAAATAAGATTGTATCATTGGATGGTAAATTGGAACAGTCTATCGAGGGAAGCTGGTTTATCCATAAAGTGGGGTTGCCGTATTCTACTTTCTATGTGAAAGAATATGCGGGGGTTGATCCTCAGACAGGAAAAGCTTTGTACTATATGAATACACAGGATGCAAATGGCAATTATGACAAAACAGTTACTACTGACGCTTCTGCAGCACAGGCAATTCCTTATAAGTCTGTGGATCCGAAAATTTCAGGAGGTTTTACCAATATCGTGAATTACAAATGGTTTGATCTGGCATTGACGTTGACTTATTCTTTAGGAGGATATTCTTTTGACAAAACCGGAACCTATAATGAAACCGACGGTGCAAAAGAACAGAACTATAACTTGCCCATTTATGAATTGGATCGTTGGCAAAAGCCGGGTGATGTGACGGATGTACCCCGATTTGTACTTGGCCAGGCGGCAGGACCTCAGAATTCATCCCGTTATGTACATAGTACGGATCATTTACGGGTAAAGAACTTGACTTTGGGCTTTACATTGCCGGATCAGTGGTTGACCAAACTGGGTGTCAGTAAAGCAAGATTGTATTTCTCAGGCAGTAACCTGTTGACGTGGGCAAAGTGGAACCAGTATGATCCGGAAGTACCTGTTTCCGGCGAAGTATTTTGTGAAACACCTCCTATGCGTACTTACAGTTTTGGAATAGAAGTCTCATTTTAATGAATTTCCTTTAAATTAGAACAAAATGAAAAAAATATATTTATCGATTGTTGCGGCTGTATCATTGATGTTTGTTTCGTGTACTGCTGATTGGCTGAATACAGATCCTTCTACGGCAGTTCCCAGTGATGATGCCATTAAAAATATAGATGATGCACAGGTGGCATTGAATGGTATATACCGATTAGCATCCGCACATAGTTATTATGGTGATAATTATCTTTATTATGCTGATTGTCGTGGAGAAGATGTGCAGGCACGTATTAATAAAGGAGCAGGCCGCAGGGTTTCGCCTTACTATTTCTTTGATGTTACGGCGGATGATAATTTTAATATAACCCTTGTCTGGAACCAACCCTATAAAGTGATCCATCAGGCTAACAGTCTGATAGAAAAGTTGGATGCCGGAAATGCGGGGAATGCCAGGCCGGAAGAAGTGGCACGGATTAAATCGGAGGCACTGGCAATGAGAGGACTGGCTTTATTTGATCTGACCCGTTTGTTCGGTATGCCTTATACTTTGGATAATGGGGCTTCTTTAGGAGTTCCTATTGAGATTCAGACTACCTTGGAAGATCATGCTCCGGAACGTAACACAGTGGCACAATGTTACGAACAAGTGCTAAAGGACTTGAACGATGCGTTGGGAGGACTGACAAAGGAAAAACATGATGCCTATATGAATTATTGGAGTGTGAAAGCTTTGCTTTCCCGGGTGTATCTGTATATGAATGACAATGAAAATGCATTGAAATGTGCAGAAGAAGTAATCAATGACAATGGGGGAATTTACCGGCTTTTTACTCATGACGAATATCCTTCTGTATGGGGAAAAGACTTTAACTCTGAGTCTTTGTTTGAATTCTATTTTACGATGTCTGAACCTTCAGGCGGTTCGGGAGGAGAAGGGGCGCCGATGGTGTATGCCGATAATGTGAAAGATTGGAATAACCTGATTCTGACAAAGGCTTATTTGGATTTGCTGAATGAAGACCCTGAAGATGTGCGCCATGTATTTCCTCATTTGCCGGAAAATGCCGTTGCGGATACATTGCCTGTAGCTGCCAAAGGTCAACCGAAATATCTGATTAAATATCCGGGGAAATCGGGCAGTGTGACCGATGCTGTTTCTACAGTCAATCCACAGGATAATGATCTTTGTATTCTCCGTTTATCCGAGGTCTATTTGAATGCTGCGGAAGCTGCTTTTAAAATCGGCAATACGGAAAAAGCATTGACATATCTGAATGCGATAGTTACCCGTGCCAATCCGGCGAAATCCGTAACATCTGCTGATCTCAGCCTGGAGCGCATTCTGAAAGAAAGACGTAAAGAACTGGTAGGTGAAGGTCATGCTTTCTTTGATTATATGCGTAATGGCAAGTCGGTGGACCGTTCGGGAGGCTGGCATCTGACTATGCCTGAAGATGCCCGTGTCATTGCTCCTTCAGACCCCAGGGTGGCACTTCCTATTCCACAAACAGAAATTGATGCTAATCCGAATATAGTTCAAAATCCTAGATAATTGTTTTGTCCATGTTAAGTTTGCCCTTCTTTTCGATGATGATATCGGAGAGAAGGGTTTTCTTTTTACAATTTATATGGTACAAAATCATATTTCGTCCGTCTTCATTTGAAAAGAAAGACCAAAAATATGAGATTATATGGATTGTTACTGTGCGGATGGATGACGGTATCCTTACAGGCCCAACAAATACATGATTGGGAGAATCATCATGTATTACAGATTAATAGGGAACCGGCAAGGGCTGCTTTTGTGCCTTTTGCCAAGCAGAAGGGGGATTGTTCGATGAGTCTGGACGGGATGTGGAAATTCCGGTGGACTCCTGTGCCTTCCGAACGGATAACGGATTTTTACCGCACGGACTTTAATGACAAGGATTGGAAAGATTTTCCGGTTCCTGCCAATTGGGAAATCAACGGATACGGAACGCCTATTTATGTATCGGCAGGATATCCGTTTAAAATAGATCCTCCACGGGTGATGGGGGAGCCTAAAGCTTCGTATACCACCTACAAGGAACGTAATCCGGTGGGGCAATACCGGCGTACTTTCACGCTGCCCGCCGGGTGGAAGGCAAATGGGCAGACTTTTCTTCGCTTTGAAGGAGTGATGAGTGCTTTTTATGTGTGGATAAACGGTGAACGTATAGGTTATAGCCAGGGAAGTATGGAACCTAGTGAGTTCGATATCACCCGCTGGTTGAAACCGGGAGAGAACCAAATCGCTCTGGAAGTTTATCGGTATAGTGACGGATCTTATCTGGAAGATCAGGATTTTTGGCGTTTTGGAGGTGTTCATCGCAGTATTCATTTGGTGCATACTCCGGATATCCGTATCCGTGACTATGTAGTGCGCACTCTGCCTGCTGTTCAGGGGAATTATCAAGATTTCCGACTGCTGATTGATCCGCAGCTCAGCGTTTACCGGGGAATGGACGGTAAAGGTTATACGTTGCAGGCGGTGCTGAAGGATGCGGATGGAAGAGAAGTAGTGAATATGGTTGGCAATGTGGAAGATATCTTGGATTTGGAGCATAAGGCGGCACGGATGAATGAATGGTATCCGCAACGTGGTCCACGTAAGATGGGACGTATGTCCGCCGTTATAAAATCTCCGCAACGTTGGACAGCCGAAACTCCTTATTTATATAAGTTGGAACTTCGTTTACAGAATGCAAACGGACAGACCATAGAGCAAGTGGAACAGCCGGTAGGTTTTCGTTGTATTGAAATAAAGGACGGACAAATGTTGGTTAACGGTAATTCGGTCCGTTTTCGTGGGGTAAACCGTCATGAACACGATCCGCGTACGGCACGCGTGATGAGTGAGGAGAGGATGTTGCAGGATATCTTGCTGATGAAACAAGCCAATGTGAATGCAGTCCGTACCAGTCACTATCCCAATGTGAGCCGTTGGTATGAACTGTGCGACAGCTTGGGACTGTATGTGATGGATGAGGCGGATATAGAAGAGCACGGATTACGTGGAACATTGGCTAGTACACCCGATTGGCACGCCGCCTTTCTGGATCGTGCGGTACGTATGGCGGAACGCGATAAAAATCATCCTTCGGTAGTGATGTGGAGCATGGGAAATGAAAGTGGTTACGGACCTAATTTTGCTGCTATTTCGGCTTGGCTACATGATTTTGATCCTACACGTCCCGTACACTATGAAGGAGCTCAGGGAGTAAACGGAGAACCCGACCCGAAAACAGTGGATGTAATCAGCCGTTTTTATACCCGTGTGAAACAGGAGTATCTGAATCCCGGCATTCCCGAAGGGGAGGACAAGGAACGGGCGGAGAACGCACGTTGGGAACGCTTGTTGGAAATAGCGGAACGCACGAATGATAACCGTCCTGTGATGACCAGCGAATATGCACATTGCATGGGGAATGCTTTAGGTAATTTCAAGGAATATTGGGATGAGATTTATAGTAACCCACGTATGCTGGGCGGCTTTATATGGGACTGGGTGGATCAAGGTATTTATAAGATATTGCCGGATGGCCGCCGGATGGTGGCGTATGGCGGTGACTTTGGTGATCGGCCTAATTTAAAGGCTTTCTGTTTTAATGGTGTGGTGATGAGTGACCGCGAAACTACGCCCAAATATTGGGAGGTGAAGAAAGTATATGCTCCGGTTAAATTGGAAATGGAAAAAGATCTTCAGGTTTTTCCAAAAGAACAAGATGTTTTGCCCAAAGGATTAAGAGTTACGAACCGTAATCATCACATTGGTCTGGAAGGATATCGCTGTCTGTGGACTTTGATAGAGAACGGGAAGAAGATGAAACAAGGGGAACTGGCGCTTCCATCGGTGGAACCCGGTGAAACAGGAACGATGGCTTTGCCCGATGTTAAGATTAATAAACAGGCTGATGTTCGATTGAATGTAAGTATAGTATTGAAAGAAGATGCTTTATGGGCGAAGGCCGGGCATGAAATTTTAAAGGAACAGTTTGCCTTGAATGATCATTTGATGGCGGTGGCTGACGGTGTACAACCGGGTAGACGTAAAAGTAAGTTTTCTGTTTTGGATTTATGGGAAGATAGTTATTTTCAAGCTTTCCGTGCTCCGACGGATAATGATAAAAGTTTCGGTAACTGGTTGGCCAAGGATTGGAAGAATCAGGGATTGGATGCTCCTCAAGTAGAGGTAATTACTCCCGAAACGGAAACTCAGGAAACAGATGGAACCGTATCGAAGAAATCGGTTGTGGAATATCGTTATGCCAAGGGTAGCATCCGTGTTTCTTCCCATTATAAGATATATGTGGATGGAACGGTGGATCTGGAACAGACTTATCTGCCACAAGGAGAATTGCCGGAATTGCCTCGTCTGGGCAGTGCATTTGTACTGGGAGAAGAATACGAGAACCTTTCCTGGTACGGTCGTGGCCCGTGGGAAAACTATCCCGACCGTAAGACGTCCTGTCTGATAGGTAGATGGAACAGCAAGGTGAGTGAACAGTACACACATTACCCCCGTCCGCAGGACAGTGGCAATCACGAGGATGTTACCGAGGTGATTCTAACCAATAAACAGGGTAAAGGCGTCCGTGTGACAGCCATAGACCGGCCATTTTCATTTTCGGCCTTACATTATACCGTGGATGATATTTATAAAACAACTCATGATTGTGACTTGAAACCACGAAAGGAGGTTATTCTCAGCCTGGATGCTGCGGTCTTAGGTTTAGGAAACAGTAGTTGTGGTCCGGGAGTGCTGAAGAAATACGCCATTGATAAGCAGAAACCTCATACTTTGCGGGTACGCTTCAGTCTTATAAAGTGATGTATGGCAAAAGGTTTGAATAGGCGACATATCTTTCCGGTGGCAGACAGAAATATAGAATTAAATTAAAAATCAAATATCAAAATGAAAAGAGCAACAACTTTTTTATCACTCCTTGCTTTATCGGCAGGTTTGTTGGCGCAATCTTCCGTAAAAACAGAACGCCAATACTTGTCAGGACGTGGCTGTGATGATATGGTACAATGGGATTTCATGTGTACCGGTGGTAATAATTCCGGAAAATGGACGAAAATCGGAGTACCTTCCTGTTGGGAACTGCAAGGATTCGGTACTTATCAATATGGCATGAAATTCTATGGTAAGGCTTTTCCTGAAGGAGTAGCTGACGAACAAGGTTTGTATAAATATGAATTTGAGTTGCCTGTCGAATGGAATGGTAAACAGATAGAGCTGGTATTTGAAGGCTCTATGACTGATACGCAGGTAAAGATAAACGGTCGTAAAGCCGGCTCCATGCATCAGGGAGCTTTTTACCGCTTTATTTATAATGTGAGTGACCGGGTATTTTTCGGATCGAAAAAAAAGAATGTACTTGAAGTAACTGTAAGCAAGGAAAGTGCGAATGCAGGGGTTAATTTGGCAGAACGCCGTGCTGATTATTGGAATTTCGGAGGTATTTTCCGTCCTGTGTTTATCGTGGCGAAACCGGCTCAAAATATAGATCGTCTGGCAATAGATGCGAAGGCGGATGGGAATTTCTATGCCGATTGTTTTCTGAATATGGCAGTAGAAGGTGCTAGGGTACATACTGTCATAACAGATGCTAAAGGGAAAAAAGTGACCGAAAATACTTCGGATGTCCGTACAGGTAGCGACCATGCTTCGATTAATTTCGCTGTAAAATCTCCTGAATTATGGACGGCTGAAACTCCGGCCATGTATCAGGCTACCTTTACCCTGCTTGATAAAGCAGGCAAAACACTGCATGTTGAAAATCAGAAATTTGGTTTCCGTACCATTGAAACACGTGAAAGTGACGGATTGTATATCAATGGTCAGCGTGTGATGATTAAAGGAGTGAACCGGCATAGTTTCCGTCCTGAAAGCGGACGTACACTGAGCAAGGCAAAGAACATTGAAGATGTATTGCTGATCAAGAGCATGAACATGAATGCCGTCCGCCTGAGTCATTATCCTGCCGATCCCGAATTTTTTGAAGCTTGTGACTCGCTGGGGCTTTATGTAATGGATGAGTTAAGCGGCTGGCATGGCAAGCACGAAACTATCAACGGGCAGAAGCTGGTAAAAGAAATGATTACCCGTGATGTAAACCATCCGTGTATTATCTGGTGGAGCAATGGTAATGAAAAAGGCTGGAATACTGAACTGGATGGTGAATTCCATAAATATGATCCTCAGAAACGTCCGGTGCTTCATCCGCAAGGCAACTTCAGTGGATATGAAACCATGCACTATCGTTCTTACGGAGAAAGCCAGAACTATATGCGTCTGCCGGAAATATTTATGCCGACCGAGTTTCTGCATGGATTGTACGATGGAGGACACGGAGCCGGACTGTATGATTATTGGGAAATGATGCGTAAGCATCCCCGTTGTGCCGGAGGTTTCCTTTGGGTACTGGCCGATGAGGGCGTGAAGCGTGTGGATATGAATGGATTCATTGACAACTGCGGCAATTATGGAGCCGATGGCATTGTAGGTCCGCATCACGAAAAAGAGGGCAGTTACTTTACCATCAAGCAGGTGTGGTGTCCTATTCAAATCATGACCGATAGCCTTGACAGTCAGTTTGACGGCAAACTGAAAATAGAGAACCGTTACGATTTCCTGAATGCGAATACATGCCGTTTCACTTATAAATATGTGCAATTGCCTTCTGTAACCGATAAGGGGGGAATGAAAGTGATGAAACAGGGAGAGGTGAACTGTCCCGACATTCCTGCTCACGGTGCGGGTACACTGACTATTCCTGCGGCTGTCAAGGGGGCCCATGCTTTGATGCTGACAGTAACGGATAAGCAGGGGAATGATCTCTTTACGTGGAGTTATAAACTGGACGACGTTGCCGGATTGCAGCAGGCTTCTGCCGGAAACAAGCCTTCTTATAAAGAAACTGCCGATGCATTGACGGTGGATGCCGGAGGACGTACATTTACTTTTTCTCAGAAAGACGGACAACTGAAGGGGGTAAAGGTTGGAAGCCGTATCATCAGTCTGGCAAATGGTCCTCGTTTTATTGCCGCCAAGCGTTCGGACCGTTCTATGGACCAGTTTTATAACCATGATGACAAAGAGGCTGAAAAGAAGAAAACCCAATACACTACATTTGATGATGCCGGTCGTTTTACAGGCTTTACCGTGCGTGAAGAAGGCAATAACGTAGTGGTTACCGCTAACTACAAACTGGGATGTTTTGATCAGGCTGTATGGACTATCGCTCCTGACGGTACCGCTGCTATAGACTTTACATACAACTTCAGCGGTGTAGTGGATTTGATGGGGGTGATGTTTGATTATCCGGAAGATAAAGTGTTGAGCAAGCGTTGGGTAGGTGACGGTCCTTACCGTGTATGGCAGAACCGTCTGCATGGTCCGCAGTTGGGCGTATGGGAAAATGAGTATAATGATCCCATTCCTGCCGAAAGCTTTACTTATCCCGAATTTAAAGGGTACTTTGCTAATGTGCAATGGATGACTTTGAAAACACAGGAAGGAACGATAAGTATCTGTAACCGTACTCCTCAGAATTATGTAGGGGTTTATCAGCCTCGCGACGGTCGTGACGGCTTGCTTTATACTTTCCCGGCTACCGGCATCAGTCTGATGAAAGTAATTCCTCCGGTTCGTAATAAAGTGAATACGACAGATTTGATAGGTCCGTCTTCACAAGCATTTTGGGCTGATGGAGCATATGGGGGAAGTATCACGTTAAAATTTGAATAACAGTGAAAAAATAGATTGTAAAGGGAAGAGGAACTTTGTTTATTCTTCCCTTTTCTTTTTTTATTTGGCTCGAACTCTCTATATTTGAAAAATTGAGTACAAATTACAACTTTATTCGTTTATCATTAAATATAGAATAAATAGCTTATGAAGATAAAACATCTGTTTGTATCCATATTGCTGGCAACCGGATTCCAACCGATGATAGCACAATCCGCTTTACGGCAACAGTTTGTAAATTCATCCGTACAGGAAGCTCGTCCCTGGACTTTCTGGTATTGGATGTTTGGCGCTGTAACTCCCGAAGGCATTACCGCCGATCTGGAAGCCATGCACCGTGTAGGTTTGGGTGGAGCCTATCTGATGCCCATCAAGGGAGTGGAGCAGGGAAAGCCCAGCAGCTTACCCCCGAATGGTGGCGTATGGTCACTCATAGTATGAAAGAGGCCGACAGGCTGGGAATGCAACTGGGCATGCACATCTGTGACGGCTTTGCCTTGGCGGGAGGTCCTTGGATGACTCCCGAAGAATCCATGCAAAAAGTGGTATGGAGTGACACCATTGTGAACGGTGGAAATATCCGGAATCTCACTTTGCCCATGCCCGAAGCACTGGATGGCTATTATGAAGATATCGTTACCTACGCCATTCCATTGGAGCGTCAGCCTGAGGATACTTCATTGAAGCCGAAGGTAACTTTCGGCAATTTGAAACAGGCCGTTATCAAAGATGAATCCAAGGCTGTGAACAGGGATGAGAAAGGAGTCTTCCGTTCCTCTTATCCTTGTTGGATTCAGTATGAATATGCAGAACCTGTGACTTGCAGCAACGTGGAAATTATTTTGGGAGGAAATAACTACCAGGCACATCGCCTGAAAGTATTGGCCAGTGAGGACGGACGGACGTTCAAAACAGTGAAGCAACTGGTCCCTGCCCGGCAGGGATGGCAGAATACGGATTTCCAGTCCACTCATGCCATCCCCCCTGTTACCGCCCGTTACTTCCGTTTTGAGTGGACTCCCGTGGGAAGCGAACCGGGTAGTGAGGATCTGGATGCAGCTAAATGGAAACCGAATTTGAAAATCAATGATATAGTCCTTCATACGGCTCCGCGTATTCATCAGTGGGAGGGAAAAGCAGGACTGGTGTGGCGTGTGGCTACTGCTACTACTTCGACGGAAATACCCGATGCGGCTTGTGTGCAACCGGATGAATTGATCAATCTCCCTTTGTATCAGGGCAGGCTGACCGCCCGTTTACCCGAAGGTAAATGGCGTATTCTCCGCATGGGACATACGGCAACCGGACATGTGAATGCTACTGCCGGAGGAGGTAAAGGATTGGAATGCGACAAGTTCAGCACCAAGGCTGTTCAGAAACAGTTCTCGAACTGGTTTGCGGAAATGTTCAAAAAGACGGATGAAGCCGTGGCACGCCGTGTATTGAAATATATGCACGTAGACAGTTGGGAGTGTGGCAGTCAGAACTGGAGTGATAACTTCGCGGCGGAATTTAAGAAATGCCGTGGATATGATTTGATGCCTTATCTTCCTTTGCTGGCAGGTATTCCGATGGAAAGTGCCGCCCGCAGTGAGCAGATATTGCGGGATGTCCGTACCACCATCGGAGAACTGGTAACTGATGTGTTCTACACTGTATTGGCAGACTGTGCCCGTCAATACGATTGCCGGTTCTCTGCCGAGTGCGTAGCTCCTACTATGGTCAGTGACGGATTGATGCATTATCAGAAAGTGGATCTGCCTATGGGGGAATTTTGGCTGAACAGTCCTACGCACGATAAACCCAATGATATGCTGGATGCCATCAGTGGCGCGCATATTTATGGAAAGAATATTATCCAGGCCGAAGGCTTTACTGAAATTCGTGGCGTATGGGATGAAGACCCTGCCATGCTGAAACCTTTGCTGGACCGTAACTATGCACTGGGTATCAATAAACTCTTCTTTCATGTCTATACCCATAATCCTTGGATGAACCGCCGTCCCGGTATGACCTTGGACGGCATCGGACTCTTCTTCCAGCGCGACCAGACCTGGTGGGAGGAAGGGAAATCTTTTGTAGATTACATCACCCGTTGCCAGACTTTGTTGCAATACGGTCATCCGGTGGTTGATATCGCCGTCTTTACCGGTGAAGAGATGCCGCGACGTTCCATTTTGCCCGAACGGTTAGTTTCGATGCTTCCCGGTATCTATGGAGCCGAACGGGTGGAAAGCGAACGGATTCGGCTGGCTAATGAAGGTCAACCCACCCGTGTGCGTCCTGTCGGTGTTACCCATTCGGCAAACATGGCCGATCCCGAAGACTGGGTGAACCCGATGCGTGGTTATGCCTACGATTCTTTTAACAAAGACGCTCTGTTACGTTTGGCAAAAGCGGAGAATGGAAGAATGGTACTTCCGGGAGGAGCTTCTTATAAAGTATTGGTGCTTCCTACAGCCCGTCCTATGAATCCTGATAACCTGCCGTTGTCTCCTGAGGCACAGGCAAAAGTAGAGGAACTCCGCGCGGCAGGTGTCATTATTCCGCAATTGCCTTATCGGGAAGATGATTTTTCTTCTTTCGGTGTGGAACGGGATGTACTTCTTCCTGCTGATGTGGCATATACTCATCGGAGCGGGGAAGAGTATGAGATTTATTTTGTGGCTAATCAGGTGGACAGTTTGCGTACATTCAACGCTTCTTTCCGCATTGCAGGGCGCACGCCTGAATTGTGGAATGCGGTAACAGGAACCATTACCCGTCCGGCACAATGGAAAGAAGCGGACGGCCGTACCGAAGTCGCTTTGTCTTTGCCAGCCAATGGCTCTGTATTTGTCGTATTCCCCAAAGAATCTTCAGAAGTTTCTCCGGAACGGATCGAAAGGGAACCTGTATCCATATCGATCAAGGAATGGACAGTAACATTCCCTTCCGTGCGCAAAACTGTCACTCGTCCGGTATTATTTGACTGGAGTAAGGAAGAGGATGAAAAAATAAAATATTATTCCGGACATGCCACTTACAGAGGGCTATTCAGATGGAAGAATGAACAGGACGGAAGAATTATTCTTCGGTTGGGTAAAGTAGCCAATGTAGCGACTGTACGTGTCAACAGCATTGCATGCGGTACGGCTTGGACAGCTCCATACGAAGTGGACATTACCGATGCGCTTCGTAACGGAACCAATGTCTTGGAAGTGGAGGTGGTGAATACCTGGGCGAATGCGCTCCGTGGAGCAGATCAGGATAAAGCGCCTTTTGAGGGGATATGGACGAATGCAAAATTCCGTCTGCCCGGAGATGGTTTGTTACCTGCCGGATGGATGGGACCTTGCGAGTTTTTTAGAACTAAAGAATAATGCTAATCACACATAACATGAAAAATAAGAAACTACTACTGGGCATTGCTTGGGCATGGTTGACTTGCCTGTCGGCAAATGCGGAAGTGAAATTGCCCGCTTTCTTTTCAGACGGCATGGTGATGCAACAGCAGACTCGTGCCAATTTATGGGGAACAGCTACTCCCAATGCACCGGTGAAAATTACAACAAGTTGGGATAAACAAACCTATAAAACGACTGCCGATGCAAAAGGCGCGTGGAAACTTGCTTTATCCACCCCCTCTGCCGGAGGCCCTTACACGATCACTTTTGATGATGGAAAGCTGACCGAAATACGTGATATCCTGATGGGAGAATTATGGTTATGCTCCGGTCAGAGTAATATGGAAATGCCCATGAAAGGTTTTAAAAACCAGCCGGTGGAGAATAGCAATACAGATGTGATGAACAGCCGTAATCCGCAACTCCGTCTGTTCACCGTAAAGCGTTCTTCCTCTTTTACTCCGAAAACAGATGTGGTGGGAACCTGGCAGGAAGCTGTTCCGGCAACTGTGCGTGAGTTTAGTGCTACTGCTTATTACTTCGGTCGGATGATACAACAGCAGTTGAATATACCTGTGGGTTTGATTGTGGCTTCTTGGGGAGGTTCTGCCTGTGAAGCCTGGATGCATCCGGATTGGTTGAAGGCATTTCCCGAAGCAAAGATTCCCCAATCGGAAGCTGATATCAAGTCAAAGAACCGTACTCCGACTGTACTCTATAACGGTATGCTTCATCCGCTCATCGGATTAGCCATGCGTGGAGTTATCTGGTATCAGGGGGAAGATAACTATAACCGGGCTTCTACTTATGCCGATATGTTCAGTGCACTGATACGCGGGTGGCGCGAAGAATGGCAGCAAGGGGAATTTCCCTTCTATTATTGTCAAATTGCACCTTATGATTATGGAATTATTACTGAGCCTGGCAAGAATGTGATAAATTCTGCTTATCTTCGCGAACAACAAGCTATGGTAGAACACCGGGTGGGCAATAGTGGTATGGCTGTATTGTTGGACGCAGGAATGAAAACGGGGATTCATCCGGGTAAAAAGAAGGTGGCAGGAGAACGTCTGGCGCGTTTGGCATTGGTAAAAACTTACGGAATGAAAGGTGTTACGGCCGAAAGTCCT
>ERZ838483.1465-NODE-1465-length-20181-cov-3.317301_pt1 | contig 20181 bp, 14 predicted proteins | sample MGYA00519939_ERZ838483 | MGnify/ENA primary metagenome ERZ838483 (study PRJEB31850, sample SAMEA3708836) | human gut metagenome | biome: human gut; feature: human-associated habitat; material: faeces | place: China | collected 2014 ... | reverse complement strand
TACTTCTTTGGAACTTGATTAAGATCAATCAGCAGACCATCGCACAGCTCACCAATGGAAACCGAAACGCCACCAGCACCAAAGTCGTTGCAGCGCTTGATTAAGCGACAAGCCTCGCCACGACGGAATAAGCGCTGAATTTTACGTTCAACAGGAGCATTACCCTTCTGAACTTCCGCACCCGAAGTTTCGATGCTTTCAACATTCTGTGTCTTTGACGATCCCGTTGCGCCACCAATACCATCGCGACCGGTGCGACCACCAAGAAGAATAATCTTGTCGCCCGGAGCGGGCTCTTCGCGACGAACATGATCAGCAGGCGTTGCGCCAACTACCGCGCCAACCTCCATACGCTTCGCAACATATCCAGGGTGATAAAGTTCATGTACCTGACCAGTTGCCAAACCAATTTGGTTGCCATAGGACGAATAACCCGCTGCAGCAGTGGTTACCAACTTACGCTGGGGAAGTTTACCTTCGAGCGTCTCCGAAACGGGAACGGTCGGATCGCCTGCGCCCGTCACACGCATTGCCTGATAGACATAGCTACGACCCGACAAAGGATCGCGAATCGCGCCACCAACGCAGGTAGCTGCGCCACCAAAGGGCTCAATCTCGGTAGGATGATTGTGAGTTTCATTCTTGAACAAGAACAGCCAGTCCTGCTCTTCTCCGTTTACATCCACCTTGCACTTCACCGTGCATGCATTGACTTCTTCGGATTCATCCAGATTCTGCAAACCACCATGAGCACGCAAATACTTAGCGCCGATGGTTCCCATATCCATCAAGCACACCGGTTTATGTTCGCGCCCTAACTCGGCACGCATTGCTAAATACTTATCAAAGGCAAGCTTGACCACTTCGTCGTCAATTTCAACGTTGGTAAGTTCCGTACCGAACGTAGTGTGGCGACAATGGTCAGACCAATACGTATCCACAACTTTAATCTCGGTAATGGTAGGATTGCGCTTTTCGGTTTCGCGGAAATACTTCTGGAAAAACGTAATATCTGCCAAGTCCATTGCAAGACCACGGTCGGATAAGAATTGCGCAAGACCCGCTTCGTCAAGGTCGATAAATCCTTCAACCACTTCAACTGGCTGAGGTTCAGGAATCTGCATAGCAAGCGTGTTATGCAGCGCCAACGAAGCCTCACGCGATTCAATAGGGTTGATTACGTAATGCTTAATGGCTTCAAGCGCCTCATCCGAAAGGGAGCCCTCGAGCACATAAATCTTCACAGAGCGAACCGTGGGGCGCTCCCCTTGAGAAATGAGCTGAATGCATTCGCTCGCAGAATCGGCACGCTGATCAAATTGGCCCGGAAGTGGCTCCACTGCAAAAAGCGAAACACCTTCAGGCACTTCGAGAACGCCTTTGCCGCTACCTGCCGCTCCCATCAAGACGCCCTCAACGGGAAGCTCGAAAGAAGCGTTATCTACTTGAGGTTCACTAAATACCGTAGGAACACACTGATTAAACAGCTCATCTGTGATGCCCTCAACGTCATACATATTTATGATGCGCAATTTGATTGCCTGAGGCAGTCCTTCGGTTATAACCGTATGCAACTCTTGCAGAAGTTGCTGCGCCTCAACGTCGAAACCGGGCTTCTTCTCAACATAGATGCGAGAGACCATGAATCCTACCCTTCGTAGTGGAAATGATAGTTAAAACAGACGTCTCTATGATACGACACCCGAAGCCTTTTTCGGGTAAGGGTTCTTAAGAGTTTTATACTTCATGAAGGCTCATTTACTTATCTACCTTTATAATCGCTGACATGGAAAAAGCACTCTTAGACATAGCAGAACAACTCAAAACGATTGAATACCTAGACGACAAGGCTTTAACAAAAGTTATCAATCGCAACAATAAACGCATCTTAGAAGAGGAACGCGCTCGGGCGGCAGCCGAAGAGAGTCGCGCTCGCACAGCAACGACGGCTGAAGCGTCAGCGAATCGCGAACCAACCCCTCAAACCCTTGATAAGACGGGCGCGAAAATCAACCCTGCGCGCCCCTTATCGAAACGCCATCTTATTGCCTACTACCTTGATGTTAAACGCAACGATCCTGAACATTGGGCGCGTTGGAATTTCACCGAAGAGCAGCAACGTCGAATTGAACGCACCCTTCAGATGAAACCACGCCGTACTGCATCAGGCGTTGCCACTATTACCGTACTTACGAAACCCTGGAAATGTTCGAGCGATTGCTTATATTGCCCGAACGATCTTCGTATGCCAAAGAGCTATTTATCCGACGAACCAGCATGCCAAAGGGCAGAGCGCACCTTTTTCGATCCCTACCTTCAGGTAGCGGCGCGCCTAAAGGCACTCACCGAGATGGGTCATATCACCGATAAAGTGGAACTCATTATTCTTGGTGGCACTTGGAGCGATTATCCCCTTGCCTACCAGATTTGGTTTGTTCGCGAACTGTTTCGCGCTCTTAACGACGGTTCAAAAGCTCAAAATAACATTGCTGAACGACGCGCGCAGTATGAGCATGCTGGAATTTCGAGCGATGTGGCAACTCTCAAAAAACAAGTTGCTCCCCTGCAGGAGCGCATAGCTAACCAAGAGCTATCCTACAACCAAGCATTCGACCTCCACTACGCCACCAGTAAAGCTTGGGGAACCGTTGCAACTTGGCAATCGGCTACCTGGGAAGAGCTCGAGACCGAACATCGCACAAACGAAACAGCCCACCATCGCGTGGTAGGACTGGTAATAGAAACACGCCCCGAGAGAATCACCCCGCACCATGCCTATACGCTTCGTCGTTTAGGGTGCACTAAGGTGCAAATGGGAATACAGAGCCTCGACGAACACGTACGCAAGCAAAACAATCGGCCCACTACCAACGCCCAAATTCAAAGCGCCTTTGAAACACTTCGTTTGTTTGGCTTTAAAACCCATATTCACGCCATGGTCAATCTCTTAGGAGCAACACCCGAATCGGATAAACAAGACTATCTGCACCTCGTTGAAGACAAGCCATTTCAGCCAGACGAAATTAAACTCTACCCTTGCGTTCTTGTGGATGGGACGGGCCTTTGCGCACATTACCAGGACCACACCTGGAAGCCTTATTCGGAAGAGGAGTTAATCGAGGTACTGGTAGCTGATACGTGCGCAACTCCTTCTTTTACTCGCATTTCTCGAATGATCCGAGACATCTCTGCGCCCGATATTGTCGCGGGAAACAAGAAGGTTAATCTGCGACAATTAGTCGAAAACCGTATCGACACCGAGAAGCTCAGTACGAAAGAAATTCGCCATCGCGAAGTCAGCCTGACAGATACTGATCCAAGTACTCTTCGATTCGAAATCGTAAGCTACGAAACCACAGTCACCGCAGAACACTTCCTTCAATGGGTAACTCCCGAAGGAAAAATTGCAGGATTCCTGCGCCTTTCACTACCCCATCAAGGTGCCCTCAGCGCCCTTGCTACTGCCTTGCCAGAATCCCCTCTCGCCGAAGGAGAGGCGATGATTCGCGAAGTGCACGTTTATGGTCGTGTCGCCAAACTAGCTAAGCAAGGAGCAGGTGCCCAGCATCACGGTCTAGGAACTCAGCTGGTAGAAAAAGCTTGCGAAATTGCTTCTCGAAGTGGTTATACTCACCTCAATGTAATCAGCGCAATTGGGACGCGCAGCTATTATCGAAAACTGCACTTTTACGATAATGGCTTGTATCAACAGCGCCGCCTTTGTCAATAGCACCCACTTGATTCGACGGCGCGTGCTTACAAGCTTACAGGCGCGCATTTGCTTGCAAGCCTTGTGGTTTTAACGGTTAGGCAAATTCAAGCAACGAAGCCCCTCTAATTGACGTAGTATTGTCTCCGAAAACAAACAAGGAGACACACTATGACACTTTATTCTTCTCGTGATGAAATTAGCGAACAATACCGTTGGGATCTAACCAGCATCTTTGAAACCGATGAAACATTTTTAGCTGCTCTCGAAAAAGCAAAAACGTATCCCGAAAAGTACCTCGCATTTAAGGGACGTATTTCGCAAGCGCCTGAAACGCTTCTTGAATACCTCCAATTCGATGACGAAGTAAGCATCGAGCTAAGCAAACTTATCAACTACGCAAACCGCAAAGCAGACGAAGACACCCGCGCGAGCCTTTATCAGGACTATTCCAGTCAAGTTATGTCGCTTTATGTCAGCATATCAAGCGCTTGTTCTTGGTTTGCCTCCGAGCTTTTATCGCTTAGCGAAACCCGCATGGACGATTTTTATCAACAGTGTCCCGATCTGGAACTCTATCGTCGCGCTCTTGACGTTATCTTTCGTCGCCGCGCCCACGTGCTCAGTCCCGCAGAAGAGCAATTGCTCGCAAGCGCAGGAGATATGGCAAGTCAGCCTGAAAAGGTATTTTCTTTGCTTAACGATGCTGACCTTACATTCGAAGATGCTCTCGATTCAAAAGGCGATGCACATCAAGTTACCCACGGAAGCTACGTTCCTTTAATGATGTCCACCGACAAAACCTTGCGCGAAAATGCTTACCATTCGCTCTATGCAACGTACAAACAATTCCGTAACACCTTTGCCGCAACGCTCGGTGCTCAAAACAAGCAACTCAAGTTTTATTCCGACGCGCGAAAATATCCCTCTATGCTTGCAAGCGCGCTCGATGGCAACGAGGTGCCTACTGAGGTATATACGAATTTGATTGAAGCCGTCCACGAAAACTTCGCCGCGCTTCACAAATATGTTGCCTTAAGAAAAGAATTACTCGAGGTTGAAGAGCTTCGTTTTTCCGATTTATATGTGCCTATCGTAGATGATATCGACCTGACGTTCACCTACGAAGAAGCATGCGAGATCATCCTTGAAGCGCTTAAGCCCCTCGGCGAAGATTACCTTTCCCTTGTTCGTAAGGGTCTTTCTGAACGCTGGGTTGATGTATACGAAACGCCAGGAAAGCGCAGTGGCGCCTATTCGGCAGGCGGATTCGGCATGCATCCCGTTATCCTTATGAACTTCCAGGGTAAGCTAGATGACGTCTTCACCCTTATTCATGAGATGGGCCACTCTATTCACACCTATCTCTCGTGCGAAAACCAACCCAGCTGCTATTCCGATTACGTAATCTTTGTTGCTGAAGTTGCTTCAACCTGCAACGAAGCGCTTCTCACCCATTATTTCTTAGAACATGCGAAAAACGAACGCGAGCGCGCATACTTCCTTAATCACTTTTTGGAGCAATTCCGCGCAACGCTTTATCGTCAGACCATGTTTGCAGAATTCGAACTCAAAGTAAGCGAACTTACCGCACAAGGAGCAGGAATTACCGCAGATGCTCTCTGTGAGATTTACCGCAAATTGAATGAGGACTATTTTGGAAGCTCTATTGTGGTCGATGATGAAATCGCTCTCGAATGGGCGCGCATTCCTCATTTTTATTACTGCTTCTATGTCTATCAGTATGCAACGGGCTTCGCAGCTGCTATCGCACTTTCGCAGCGTATTTTAGAAGGCGGCACTCAGGAACGTGACGACTACCTGAACTTCTTAAAAGGTGGTAGCTCTAAGCCGCCTATTGAGCTTCTTCGCGGAGCAGGCGTAGATATGATGAGTACGCTTCCTATAACGAAAGCTCTTGCTCAATTCGATGAAATGATTGATGAAATGGCGGATGTTTGCCATGCGCTCAAGCAGGAAAAGGGTGCGGTGTCCAGCGGTGCGACATCCCAGCCTGCAGCAGGCACGGTGTCCGGCGACGCGCGACCCCAGCCTGTCCCCGATGCAAGCACAAACCACTTCACCAACTTCACTGTCGAAGAATTAGGAGCATCACTTGCCAAAATGGAAGGAATTTTTGTTTTGGCAACTACCAACGAAGACGGAAGCCCCGATGCTGCGATCTTCGTACCGCGCCTACTCGATGAAACTCACCTAATTATGTTCTTAGCACCGAATCGAACCCGCCAAAACCTCGAGTGGACAGGTCAAGCATGGGGTGTCTATGAAGTCACCCATGCAGATGCCACCGAAAAGCAACAGCGTTACGCTGGAGCGCGTATGAAGCTTTCCTTAGTAAAGCCTGAAGGAGAAACCGCTGAAGAGTTCGCACAAGCTACAGCGCATTTCCCTTCGGTAAATCCCGCTGCCCTCGTGCTACGCATTGAGCAACTTATTGCCTTAGGGTAACGGCAGGAAAATCGATGAACGAAACAACGCTTGGCATTCTTATAGCCTTAACCCTGCCCCTCCTAGGCACAACCGTTGGCTCTGCGTTTGCTTTCTTTTTAAAAAAAGAAATGAACGACCTGCTGCAAAAAGTCTTATTAGGCTTTGCAGCGGGCGTTATGATTGCGGCATCTATTTGGAGTCTCTTGATGCCCGCTATTGAGATGGCCGAAGAACAACAAGTTGTCGGCTGGGTGCCTGCCGCCCTAGGATTTCTTCTTGGTATGGGCTTTCTCCTGCTCTTCGACCATTTTCTGCCTCATCAGCATATCGACAGCGCAGAGCCTGAAGGGCTTAAAAGCACAATGAAACGCCCTACTATGCTCATCTTTGCGGTAGCTCTTCACAACCTACCCGAAGGCATGGCAGTAGGCGTTGTTCTGGCGGGTTTTCTTACCGGGGAAGCAAGCATTACCCTTGCAGGAGTTGTGGCTCTTACCGTGGGTATCGCGATACAAAACGTTCCTGAAGGGGCTATTATTTCTACTCCTCTTCTGTCTTGCGGACTCTCGCGCAAAAAATCTTTCCTGTATGGATTCCTTTCTGGAGTAGTGGAACCCCTCGGCGCGCTTCTCATGATTGCCTTTATAGGAACAATGACCCCCGCGCTTCCCTACATTCTTGCCTTTGCCGCAGGGGCAATGATGTATGTGGTAGTAGAAGAGCTTATCCCCGAAACGCAAAGCGGCAAACACACCAATGTTGGTGCAATTGCACTTGCTTTCGGATTCGTTCTGATGATGATTCTGGATACGGCGCTCGGTTAAAGTTCGCCAAGATTCGCAAACTTGCCAAAAACGTAAACTAGCCGAAAACGCGCCTTACAGAAAACGTACGTGCATGCTTTTATCTTTGTAATGCGGATGATGCTTCACAAAACGCCAGCGGCAAATGCGCGTGATGATAAGCGCAAGCACCCCCACTATTAAGAAAGGTACCGTAATCTCAAGAACGGGGACGTTTGACTCAAGAAAAGCATACGCACTGGCAAGGAGGAAAAATGCGGAAATAATAAGGGAAATTACGGTAAAGAACTGGATGAGCACCTCTTTTGCTTTTGTTGGCGAATGCATCCAAGACACCACAAAATAGATGACGATCGCCAAAATAATAAGAACGATCACCAAAGGCAAAGATTGTAGCATCCGAACAAGAAGACCCATGTTTAATCCCTTACTGTCTTTTTACCCTACTATCATACCGTTTCGGTGCCTATTCTTCATTACAAGAAGGCAACTTCGCACTATCTCCCCGCGAAACCCAGCTTCGGCAAAGCAAGAGCGCTATTCATTAATTCACCAATTCCAATGCGCAAAACGCATGATATTTCTCCTGCAGAATAGCGTAGTATCAATACCGTATCTAAACCTCATTATTTCGGGAGTATCGCATGTCAAAAACTCCTCACTCGATATCCACAACAGAAGACAGCGAAAACCTTTCTCGGCCAAACTTGAACAAACCCAAGCACGATCGCCGATACAGCTACCTTATGATGATCGCGCATCTTTGCGATGACTTAAACCAAGGCGCCTTAGTTGCCGTAATCCCTTTTTTGGTCCTGCATAACGGTTATTCCTACGCTGAAGTCACAGCGCTTCTCTTGGCATCCAACGCAGCATCTGCCATTATTCAGCCTCTCTTCGGATGGCTCGGCGACAAGAAGCCACGTCCTTGGCTTATGGCGGCAGGCATCTTCCTTGCAGGTGTCGGCATGGCAGGAGTGGGAGTACTGCCGAACTATCCGCTAATTATGGCATCAGCCATGTTAAGTGGTATTGGCGTTGCAATGTTCCATCCTGAAGGAGGTCGCTTAGGAAATCTAACCGCAGGCGAGCAAAAAGGCAAAGGAATGAGTATTTTCGCCGTAGGAGGAAAACTCGGTTTTACCTTTGGACCCTTAGTTGCCACCGCAGCTATTACCTTATGGGGTCTTCCCGGTACGCTTATTTTTATTATTCCGTCCACCCTCTGTGCCGCCATACTGCTCTCTCAAAATAAAGCATTGCTGAGCTATAGCAACCCCGATAAGCAGTCTAGCGACGAAAGCCTCTACCAGGACAATTGGGTAGGATTCGGATTCGTTATGGGCGCTATCTCTTGTCGCTCCATTATGTATTATGCGTTCCTGTCGTTTATCCCCTTGTTCTTGGTATATAACTTGGGGCAAGAAGAAGCATTTGCTTCATCGGTTATTTCGCTTTTTGCTTTAGTATGCGCCGTCGGAACTATCGCCTCGGGATGGGCGGGACAGCTGCTTGGAGCAAAGAAGCTTATTATTGTGTCCTACGCCTGCGTTGCAATCGAGGTGGTCATCTTTGCCTTCAATGGTTCGCTTATCGTAGCGCTCATTCTTATTGCGTTTCTTGCTCTCACCTGCGACATTTCCTATCCTTCGGCAGTCGCAATGGGACAGAGCTTTGTTCCCCATCACTTAGGAATGGCATCAGGCCTGTCATTTGGCGTTATGGTCTGCATTGGTGGATTAATGACTCCCGTTTTTGGCCTCATAGGCGACTATTTTGGACTTCAGGTCGTCATGCTTTATGTTACCGCAATTGCCCTTTTGGGAATCATTATTACCCTTTTCATCCCAAAGAACAGACCGATGAGATAAGCGTTTCTGTCTATCGCTCGGAAATTCTGAATTTGAGAGACACCGCAAACCTTTCGCCCTAGACAGGAGATTCGACTTACGCCTTAGTTGCTCGAAGAGCCTGAGTTCGTATTCCCTGAACCCGAGTCCGTAGTCCCCGATCCTGAGCCTGAACTTGATCCCGAACCTGAAGATCCAGAGCCCGTATTTGAGCCACCGCCTGTCTGTCCGCTATCCGAGCTGCCCGACCCCGTTCCCGATCCAGAACCAGAGCCCGAGCCGCCAGTGGCATCCGACCCTCCAGAGGTTCCCGAATTATTCGAACCTCCCGTTGTGTTTGAATCGCTTGTCGAACCCTGATCGTTCGTGCTTCCAGAACCCTGCGTTGTTTCATCATTAGAAGAAGTCGCATTATCCGAAGACGAATCAGAGGTGGAAGCACTTCCTTCTGTTTCCTGATCGGAAGAATCAGCAGCACTGCTGGAATGTGATGAGTGACTTTGGCTGGTAATTGAAGGCAAAATTGGATCAGTTTTAGTCCCAATGCCTTCACCTTGTGTAGCAAAGGTAATCACGCATGCGCAAATTACAATCGCAACCAGAGAAGAAACAACTGAAACAATTAAAACCTGACGCTGTACTTTTGCCTTTCTGCCGCGTCGTGCATGCGCGCGTTTAAGAGCGGGATCTTCACCTTGGTTATAAGAAGAAGCATAGCGAATATCGTTCGCGTTCATCACTCGAGTTGCATCGGAAATCGCTGAGGTTTCCATCGGCGAGGTAAGCGACTGTCCTCCGCCTTCACCCACCTGCGCCTTCTTGCCAACAGCTGCTTCGTCTGAAATATCGTCAGACCCACCAAGGAGTGTTGTAGAGCTTGCGTCACGTAATTTATCCGCAGAAGCCGAAAGCGCTTTCTTGTATACCTGAGAGGAAACGGCAGAAATTACCGAGCCAATTGCCGCACCAATAAGGGATCCGGCAACACCAATAACAGAAGAAAGCAAGAATACTGTCGCAGCAGCTAGCGCACCAGCAATGACCTGCGCCATCGATAGGTCGTCAAACAGTCCACGGAAAAACCCTTGCGATTTTCCCGTACCCACCGACGGCGCCGCCTGTTCAGGAGAAATTTGGATAGTAGTGCTATCAATAGAAGATTTTTCTGCTTCGTTTTGCTCAGATTGCGCATTATATTTTCCAATTTGCGCAGCCTGTATTTCAGATTGCGCATCCTGTATTTCTGCTTGCGCATCTTGTTTTCCGACTTGAGCAGCCCGTTTTTCTGTTTCCGCTGCCCGTTCTTCGGCTTGCGCAATCTGCTTTTCGGTTTGTGTAGTCTGTTTTTTAGAGTCTGTCACCAAAGTGCCTCCTTTGCTCTATCAAGCTATCAAGCACTCGGAAAATCTTAAAGAGCATCCACTTACTCTTCACTCATTCTTAATTTCTTCGTCACGGAAATACAACTAAAAAAGCATGACTGCCAAAACGCTCATCGCTATGACGCCTGCTATAACGGTTACTACATTAGCCAAGCCGGCTAAGCCCTCGTCACCTTTGAGCCACATGGTGAACACAGGACCCAAGCCTGCAGCGGGCGCCCACAACATTGCCGCAACGACCAGGCACGTTTCGTAATCAAACGGCAACAGCATAAACACCGCAACACAAAGAAGACCCGACAAGATAAAGCGGCATAACACGATACGAACCAACTGGCCAATCTTGCTGTGATCAATAGAAAAATTGACCATCAAGCCCAAAAGCAACATGGCAAGAAACGAATTTGCCTCCGCAATTGGCTGAATAAACGTAGCTGCCTGTTCGGGAATTTGCACTCCCGCTACAGCAAGAATTACCAATAACGCATAGAGATCGAACGGAACAGACTTTATAAGGCGCTGCAAAGCCAATAAAATTCGCCCCGCCAGAGAGGTGCCCTTCTCCACCAGAGCGCTTGTGAATGGATAGATGCCACCGTTAGTCATAAGCGCATTTCCAGCATCAAAAAGGCAAATCGCAACGATAGTGTGTGAAGGAAACATCGTCATAGCAAAAGGCAGCACAAAATTACCAATGTTGTATCCCGAGATGTTGCACATCATGAAGACCTTATGATCACGATCTTCACGCCAAGTAATCAGCATGGCAACAAACCATGGAATAAAGCAACATAAAAAACCGACGCCCACAAGCATAATGAGCGAGGGATTAAATTCCGACGTTACAAAGGCATAAAAGATTGCGCAAGGAACTGTGATATTGAAGACAATCTTCGACAGTATATCGATAAATACATGAGGAATTTTGATAATACGAGGCATCACCACCCCTAGGATGATGATAGTAGTCAAAGAAGCTACTGTTATAAGCGCATTTTCCATACTTGTGATGATAACGCTTTATGAACCTGTTCAATTCCTTCAAATTTTGTTATGAACTATTTCAAACTAAGTACTCGTTGAGCGTTTTTCTTAATAACAGCAGCTAGATGGCACGAATCCTGGTTCCGCAATTCAGCTAACAGACGAAAGGTTTCCTGCAGCTCTTCCTGCACCTGCTCAAAAGAGCAAGAAGTTACCGGAATTGCTTCATCTTGAATGGGAACATGAGGCGCATCGGTTTCAAGAAGGAGACGATCCTCCGGTATTGCTTTTACGTATTCTTTTCCTCGTTTAGATGAAAGCATTCGCTTACTTATCGAAAAGTAACAACCACTCTCGATTGCCTGCATAAGGTCTTGCGACGACCCTGAAAACCAATGAAAAATACCCGTGCAGCAGGACAACACCTTAGTTTGCTTAAAAAGATCAAACATTTCCGAATACGCTTGCACGCAGTGAAGAGACAAAACGAAACCGCCTCGATCGGCACAACGACGAAAGATAAAGGAAAGCGCTTCCTTTTGGTTTTCAGCAGCGTGAAGATGATGACGAGAAAAGTCTAGCCCTACTTCCCCAATAACTTTCGCGCCAGAAAGGGCCCCATCAAAGTCGTTGAGCAGTTGATTAACGTTTTCCTTATCTTCAGGAATCCACCAAGGATGAATGCCTAAACCCGAATGAACAAAAGTAAAGCGTTTGCTGCTTGCTCCCTTCGCATACTGACAAGAAAGCACTTCGGACGACGCTTCGGGCGACACCCCGGGAGCTACTTCAGTCGTTTCGGACGACACTTCGGGCGACACCGCAGCCGACACTTCAGGTAACCCTTCGGACAACGTCTCAGACAACCGAAGATAATCCTGGGGAGTTACACTAGCAGCCAACACATGCGCTTGTGCTTTTTCTGCTTCGCGGGCAAATTGACAAGGGTTGCTCATAAAACCCACATGGCAATGCATATCATCAAAGACACTTTCGATTAATGACATTCTTTACCCTTTCGTCAATTCATCTCCTTCATCCTAACGCAACAATGAAGTAATTTGTTAGTGTGTAGATGTTCGCAGAATCGTGCTGTTAGGGGGGAGCTCGTGGCTGCAAAGTATCTTGACCAATACAATTACGGCAAAATGGAACAACTCTTTTCGGGGATCTATCGTGTACCTGTTCCTTTACCCGATAATCCTTTGGAGTTTTTAAATTCCTACTTCATTCTCAGTGAAGACAAAACCACCATAATCGATGTAGGTTTCGATCATCCCGACTGTGAAGCCGCACTTGAAAATGCGCTTCATGCCCTAGGGCGTGACTGGGAATCGGTTGAAATAGTCCTTACCCATTCTCATCCTGACCACACCAGCAATCTTGATCGCATTTGGCGTCGCTGGATGCGAATTTATGCCAACATGCATTCATTTCAAGAAGTGCAAAACCTTATGAACATCCAATCTCCTGTCTTTAATCCCCTGATCGGGCACCTTCTTCGTCCCGATAAGGTATATGGACGAAGCATGCAAAAACGCGATGCCAACACTTATCGGGTAAGCGCCGAATTGTTGCCTCTTAAAAATCAACCTGATTTGTTCTATTTAGCTGACGGCGATGTCTACCGAAATGGGTCGTATCGTTTCCAAGTAATCACCACACCCGGTCATGATGATTGGCATATCTGCCTCTATGAACCCACCCTAAAAATTCTTATTGCAGGGGATCATGTGTTGGAGCGCATTACCCCAAGCATTATGAGCTGGATTACTTCCTATGACGCCTTAAAGGAATTTTTCAATAGTCTTGATAAGGTACGTGATCTGGATGTAGACCTTATTTTGCCTGGTCACGGGAAACCCTTTACAGGCGTTGCGGAACGCGTCGATTTTTTGAAAGCCTTCCACAAAGATCGTCTCGAAGAGCTCTATGAGCTGGTCGCGAATGGCCATGCGAGTCTTATCGACATTGCACGAAGCGCCTCTTGGAAGCACCCTAATTGGGATGAATGGACCATCGACCAAAAGTTTTATTCATTGGGAGAAACCCTGGCTCATCTAATATACCTGGTCAACGCTGGTCGCATTGCCTTAACAGTTTGCGAAAATAAACGGCGCTTTTATGTTGCCGATCAATGGGAAGTACGGCGCGCGCAGCAATAGCTGACGCAAGTGGCTCGTCTTATGTGGTGTTCTTACCTACCGCACGACCACGCTTTAACAAACATCTAAAGAGGGGCTTGCGCCCCTCTTATTATTGCCTCATGTTTCGTAGCGCTATCACGATTCCCGTGATTGCCCCTATTCCTAAAATCAACGCCACCACCGCTAATGGAAGAGTCGAATCGCTGGTTTCTGGAAGAGCTTTATTGTTTGCATCCACGTTATCCATACCTTCTTGTGAGTTATCGGTATTGGGTACGGTGGCAGTTGTTTCAATTGCACCGCAAACAGAACACTTTCCCTCTATGTAGTGGTGGCTTGTAGCGGGAATATCAGCTACTTCTTTAATATCGGTATACGTGTTTCCGTTAAAGCTTACTGACGCACTGTATTCCGTAATGCCCTTTTCTGTGCAGGTAGCTGGTGTCTTTACTTTTGAGGTTATCGTTGCTGCAAGAGTTTCCACGTGCGATGCATCATTTACGCAGGTAAAGGTTACGGTGCAGCTCTTTCCATCCTCTGACCAGATCCAGACCGATTCTCCATAAGAATGTCCTAATTTAGAGATTACCGTATCGGAAAGCTCTATCTCCATCTTACCTTCCTCGTCGCTGAAATGCTTACCGCAGATTTCGCATGTCCAGTATTCCTCGGTTCCATCCACTGTGCAGGTGGCATCTTTCTTTGGCGTTTGTATCATATTGCCATGCGTTACTGTCAAGTTGCAGGAAGCGCTAATTCCACTGCCATCCGCAGCGGTGGCGGTAATCGTGGCGGTGCCTGCGTTTATAGCAGTCACTGTTCCACCTTCGCTTACCGTAGCAATATTGTTGTCATTGCTTGCCCAAGTTACAGCTTTATTGGTGGCATCAGCAGGCTCCACTGTAGCAGTCAGGATATCCCTGCCGTTTTCCTGTAAGGTTAGGCTGTCTTTATCCAGCTTCAGGCCGGTAACAGAAACTGTAGCCGGTTTGATGTTTAGTGTATATGTCCGGTCGATGTTGCCGACGCTGTTGGTGGCGGTGATTGCGCCGGTGTCGGCGTCCAGCGTCAACCCTGCAGGCAAACCGCTGGCACTCCATGTAATGTTATTGCCGGTGGCTTCCAGCGTCGCAGTGTAAGATTGCCCCGCCGTGCCGTCAGGCAGGCTTTCGGTGGTGATGGCGGGAGCGGTGACAATGATGCCACCCGGTTCCCCGGTCAGTGTGCCGCCAGTATTCACGATGGTGCCGTTGTTGGTCAGATTGCCGTTGGTGTTGAGGGTAGATCCCTGCGGGATAGTCAGGGTTTCACCCTGGTTAATGGTGAGGCTCTCGTTTAAGGTCACATTACCGTACACGGTGCCTTTTGAGCCGTTCCAAACGATGCCGCCGATGGTATTGCCACCTGTTCCGTACTGAACCCCAGTAGAAGAATCACTCGTAATTCCACCGGCACTGCCGTTGGCCCGCACGATGGCATCGTTGCTGACGGTGACTGTGGGCGAGCTGCCGCCGGTTTCGCCGGTGCCACGGAGGCGAATTCCTGAACTACCGCTCGACTGTGTTGTAGCGGTCAGACTGCCGCCATTCACGGTGAGTGATGCACTTGAGGTTTCGCTACTACCTCTCTGCACGGTAACGCCATTGTCATAGGAACTTGTGGCTGTGACCTTCACATTCTCGATGCTCAGGGCAGCATTACCGTTGAAGCTAATAACTTGGATTGGGCAAAAGATTGAGTCAATAACCAAAGTGCCGTTGCCCGTGATGGACAAGGCGGCCCCGCCCCCTGAGGAATGAACATAAATCCCCGTGCTGACTTCGTCTATCGTATTACTGCCCTCCAACTGGACGGTCAGCTCTGCATCTCCGCTTTGATTGAGCACCCCAATGGCCGAGCCATGGATGGTTATGCCAGCTGGAGTATTCTGATCATAAGCCAATCCTTTTTTTATGGTGGCGTTGTGCAAGGTCAGGATATTGTCATTTGCGTTATAGTGGATATAGTTGTCCCCAGGCTGCGTGTTACCTGCGCTTGTGACAGTTCCATCGCTGTCCGTCGTCCAGTAGCCGGTGGAAGATATTTGTACACCACCTACATAAAGCTCCTGTCCGCTCGGCGCAGCCGCCAGGGTCGCAGGCCCTGTTACAGTGCCTTCAGTATGACCCCCCCTCGACAGCATAAGCCGCGATGGGTAAAAGACCGAGGCAGAAAATCATTGCGCAAAGGGTGCTTATCATTTTCTTTATCATGACAGTTCCTCGCATTTCAGCAGAACAAAGTAACAAGAATTATGAAACATTATGTCAAATAGTGGGTAATCTCGCATCACCCATTTGACCCCATAAATCAGGTATTTAAGGTGATTATTTGCCTTTTCAACAATGCTTTTTATCAACCCCAACTTGAGGGTCTTTCACCGCATCCTATTTAGAGACTGATTGATTTACGTGCTTTTGATCGATGGATTCTCTAGGTAGAGCCGCCGTAGGTAGCTATCCTTCCTAAAACAAAAGGCCAGCTGAACAAGCAGCTGGCCTTTGCAATCACTTTTCTTTAGAACAGGAATTATTCAGCGTTCTTTTCAGGAACCACAATAGTGGGTACTTCCAAGCGGGAAAGAACACCAAACGTTACCGAGCCAAACAAAGCGCGGCTCACTCGAGAACGAGCATGGGTACCCAACAAAAGCATACGTTTACCCTCGCTGCACTCCATTACCACCTGCGCAGGAGAAGCTCCTTCTACCGCACGACCCGTTACCTCGATATCGGGATGAGCTTCTTTAATCTGGGAAATAAGCGTATCGAGTTTACGCTGGAACATTTCCCCTACAGGCTGAAGTCCGCCACCCATCACTTCTGCAGTGCGAGAAATAAGCGTTGGGATGCCCCATGCACTAACAAGTTCAAGAGGCTCATCAAAAGCAAGTGCCATGTTAACACCCAAAACAACCGCATCGTTGCTGGTGTCATCTGGGCCTACTCCTACTACAATTCCCTTTGCGCAACGATCAGTTGCATAGTCAGAAGGAATTACCGCCGTAGCAACGCTTGCCGCAGAAGCAACGCGAAGGCCCTTAGCACCAAATACTTTTTCGCCTACGGTCTTGTTGTGATGCGAGCCTAATACAACAATGTCGTAATCATCGGCTGCTGCAATAAGAGCCTCAACAACATCGCCCCTTCCAACGGTTACCTGCACGGTAAGGTTGGGGTACTTTTCTGTAAGATGTTCCTGTGCCGTTCCTAAAACATTGTCGACAGCAGTTTGCAAAATCTTTTCATCCGAACCAGCCAAACGAACCGATCCAGGATCAATAATAGCAAGCAGGGTAAGTGTTGCGCCTTTTTCTCTGTCTGCTAAGGCAGCTGCCCACTCCAACGCACGCTGGCTACGTTCGCTGCCATCAATACCAACAAGAATATTTTTCATGGTATTCAGTCAACCTTTCTTAGCACTTAGTGGAACAGAGGAATCATAAGCCAAAGCGCAAAGAGCACTACAACAACGCAGGCCACAAAGCAGGCAACCGATGCAATACGTGCACCCATGAAGCCGTGACCTTCCTGCTCAGCTGCCGTGCTGCGCACCCAAAGACGCAAACCGGTGGCATACATAGTGCCAATTCCGCCCGCAATAACTACGGCAACGATCAACACCGTAAGAAAACTAATTACTTCTTCCATAGTATTCTCCTTCCTTACGCTGCTGCCGTCTGAGTGTTGTCAAGGTTAAGCTTAACTTCCGTGCCCTCATTAACATTGGTGGAGTTAACAGGATTGCGACGTGCTAAGCGGAAGATAATGATGGCGATAATGGCTGCCGCGATAACTACGGCTGCAGTACCAAAAACGTTAATCTTTGCAACCGAGCATGCCGCTGCAGCAATAATGCCTGCAGCAGGGAACGTAACAAGCCAAGCAATTAACATGCGACCCGCTACTGCCCAGTTAACTTCGTTACCCTTCTTGCCAAGTCCTACACCGATGATAGAACCGGAGCATACCTGGGTAGTAGAAAGAGCAAAGCCTAAATGAGAAGAAACTAAGATAGTGGTTGCAGAGCTTGCTTCAGCTGCAAAACCCTGAGGGGTATTGATCTCGGTTAAGCCCTTACCAAGCGTACGGATAACACGCCAACCGCCCATGTAAGTACCAAGAGCAATGGCCAAGCCGCATACGGCAATTACCCACAATTGAGGATCAGAACCGGATGGCTGAATACCAACTGCAATCAAGGTAAGCGTAATGATACCCATGGTCTTCTGAGCGTCGTTAGTACCGTGAGACAAAGCTACCAAACAAGCCGTTACCGTCTGACCATGACGGAAGCCATTTTCGATGTACTTTTCATCTAACTGCTTAACAATAAAGTAAATAAGCTTTACCGCACAGAATGCTGCCAAGCCAGCTACAACAGGAGAAATAAGAGCTGGTAGAAGCACCTTAGTAATTACGGCAAAGAAGTTCACGCCCTGGGTGCCTGCGCCCACAATAACAGCGCCTACTAAGCCGCCAAACAAAGCATGAGAAGAGCTAGAAGGAAGACCGACCAACCATGTTAGTAGGTTCCAAATAATCGCACCTAACAAACCTGCCAAAATAAATTCCGGTGCAATGGTTACTGCCTGTTCATTAATCAAACCACCAGAAATGGTGTTTGCAACCTCCGTTGAAAGAAATGCACCGATCAGGTTCAACGTACCAGCTGCAATAACCGCAGTTTTTGGCTTCAGGGCGCCTGTGGCAATTGAAGTAGCCATGGCGTTGGCCGTGTCATGGAAGCCATTCGTGAAGTCGAACGTAAGCGCAACTACAATTACGAGCCCTACGACGACAAGAGTAGCGATATCCATGCTATTCTTTTTCCTCCTTCTAATGGATCTGCTTTTTTGCTTAGGCAAGAATAGCAAGGTAAATGTTAAATAGATGTAAGATGAAGTTAAGTATTGTTAAGAGTCGTTAATCCTTGTTAAGGCTTGTAAAACTATTTCCTATCAAAACGTTTTACGTGGTCATTTATCAGTTTTAGTTATCAATTGAAGCCTTTTTGCATGAAAAAGCCCTCAGCAGGTTACTTTTTCTCTCGATTTACTTAACTTTATGAGCGCTTTGATTGTTAAATGCTTTCATCGCTCGCCTGTCGAGTATTACATAAAGACTTACGATAATACCTGCCGCCAGCACGACCATAATTAACAAAGTTCCATAAGATATTAAATACGTTCCGGTAGCTTCCATGAGAAACCCTGGCAAAAAGGTAAATATAAAGCCACCCAACGCATAGGCAATCTGGAAATTTTTAATCGTTTTAACCTGCTGACCTCGTGGTGCTAGCTCGATCGACCAAGTAGAAATGCCAACCGTACCCAGCGCAAGCCCCGTTCCGTAAAACAGCACTCCAAACAACGCTAGATTATGATTACCCATATCGGATAGACACAGCAGTATCAGCCCGATAATAAATAAGGCGAAAAAGACCAGAGATCCTTTGGCAGTGCCAATTTTGTCGAATACAACCCCTGTAAACAGTTTAGACACCATCAAACAAGCACCACTGATCGAAACCAATAAGGCCGCATATTCAGTGGTGAATCCTTCAGAAGTAAACAACACCGCTAGATAATTTGAGCCGCCAACAGAAACGCAACCCACAAAAAGCATCGCTATCAATACCACGGGAACCATACGCGAAGGCAAGTTCCTATTGATACGATTGCCCCGCTGCTTTTTCTGAAGCGAGGTCTTTTGGCTTTCGTCTTCGACTTCAGAAGAAAGCTTAGGATCGGTATAGGGAGCCAATCCCATGTCTTGTGGTTTATTTCGCAACAAAGCATAAAGAGTGATCGCACAAACTAAAGCAAGAATACCTTCAGCAACAAATGCCGAAGAAAGCGAAAAAGCACTTTCGAGCGCCACCACCACGGGAGGCACTATTACCGCAGCAACACCAGAACCAACCGCAGCTATACCTGCGGCAGTAGCTACATGGTCTTTAAACCAGCGCCCGATCAACATGGTGGATGCCACCATGCCGCCTAATCCGTACCCAAGACCCGTAAAAATAGAGCCTATACAAAGCCCCACAAAGTTAGCGGTACTGAAGGCATATATTACAAATCCTATACCGATGCATAATGAAGCAAATGCTACCCCTTTGCGGCAATCGAGTTTTTCGTAATAGCGAGCCACGAAAAACATTGCGATAACTGAGATAAAGGTGCGAATAGAAATAACGATAGAACCGCCTGAATGCCCCACTCCAGGAAGTTCAACAAGATAAGGCTGATATACAGAAAACGAAGTAGAGGCTAAACCCACATTAGTAAAGAGCAACAAAAAACAGCAGGCACATATCACTTTCTCATAATGCTGTTTTAATTTTCCTATCATAGCTATCACATCACCGTGTAATTTTCGTTTTCATCAATGTGTCGCGTTAATCTGCGGCACTCGCCCTAAGCAGTGCGTCGCTCTTAGCCTACGACACTCGCCCTAACCAGCACACGCCTCTTGACCTCTATACCTCTATAAAAAAACATGCAGCAGGATGTGAGGTCCTGCTGCATAAACGAAATAAAGGTTTTAATTGCCGTGGGCCTTAAGTTTGCTTTTCAGCGAGTATAACCCCTCTTATTAGCCTTGTGTCAGCACACGTTAAACGTTACGTCTAGGAAACAAGGTTTTCAGGATTACCGGCCAAATAAGAAGCAATATTGTTTGCGACTATTACTGCACGCTTTTGCATTGCTTCATTTGAAGCAAAGGCTACATGGGGCGTCACAATGGTGTTCTTAGCACTCAGCAAAGGATGATCCTCGGGGAAAGGAGGCTCCATTTCCAACACGTCTAT
>ERZ838483.1452-NODE-1452-length-20321-cov-29.131846_pt1 | contig 20321 bp, 22 predicted proteins | sample MGYA00519939_ERZ838483 | MGnify/ENA primary metagenome ERZ838483 (study PRJEB31850, sample SAMEA3708836) | human gut metagenome | biome: human gut; feature: human-associated habitat; material: faeces | place: China | collected 2014 ... | reverse complement strand
GCAAGAAAGGGAATGATTACTACTCAATCGTTCCCACAGAAAAGTCAATTAAAACATTCAAGAAGGCTATCAAGGACAAGACACAAAGGACGTGGACGAAACCTAAAGAAGAATGGATAAAGGATGTCAATCCCATCATCGTTGGTAAGACCAACTATTATTTGAATGTATACAAAGCTCTCAAAGTATTTGAAGGTCACATGCAAACACACTGTGTAATTCGTGCAATGAGCAAGCATCTGGAAAGAATGGACAAATATGTACGACAACGTCTGAGGATGTGCATGATACATAAACATCCAACAGTAAGGAAAGCATTTGGAATGTGCTATAAATGGAACATTGAATTCTTTGTGCGCATCGGTTTAATTCCCTCAAAATGGTGGTTCTACTACAAAATGTGGGGAACCTACACTATTGAGAAGTATGTAGAATACCATATGCATAGAAATAAGGTTGATATGGACAAGCGCATTCAGAAATCTAAAGAACTAGGTATAGCATTCTACACAAAAGAGAGATTAAAGAAAATGGACTACTCTTTCTCAAAATAGTCCTAACATAAATTAAATAAATAGTAAATTGGTAAGCCGTATGCATTAATAGTGCACGTACGGTTTGATAAGGGGCTAGCCTAGTGATAGGTTAGCCTACTTTCTTATTTGTTTTTAGATTGTTTGGCTAAGTCTTCTATAATAAGTTTTATGCTTGTAAATTGCATAGGATTCAGTTTTTTTAGATTAGTAATTGCTTCTCTTAATTCTTCAGGAAGAGGGGAATCATAATCGAAAAATTCCATCGGAGATATGTTTAAATAATTACATATTAGAAAAAAAGTTCCCATTGATGGAAGAGCTTTTCCGGATTCAATATTATTAATATAGCCTGCATTTAGTCCCAGAGATAGACTCAAATCTCGTGCGGAAACATTTTTTTGATATCTTAATTGAGTTAGTCGTTCAATAAATTGCTTTTCAAAAATTTTTTCGTCCATAAATAGCTCCTCCTTTATAAATAGTTTTTGTTTATTATATTGTATCCTATCAACGTCTTGAAAATGATGGATTAAATCCGTTATGTATATTGATATATCGTATATATAGCGATATAATATTAACTGGCATAAGAATGAAAGCTATATTTGTTTGGAGAGGGAATCAGCTATGAAAATGCTATTTTGGATGTGGATGATTAAACTATATGGAAAATTCTATATAAATAATTATGAACGCTAAGTTTAAGAAAAATGTTGCTATTAGATTATCAAATTTAGCTTAACATCAGATTTTCTACTTCATAAGAAACTGGAAAAGTATACATTCAAGAGAAATAGCATCTGTGATTCTTAGAATGATTGTGGATACAGAAATCTTCAATAACAAAATGGTAAGAGCTATGCCTATGCTCATTTCAATTAAGGAAGCATATTACGAGTATTGTTATTGGATATTTTTGAATAAGTTAACCTAAAGCAACAATTTACATAAAAAGAGCGTAAAATTATGTTATTTAATGGGAATTTAAAGAAAGGATTATAGGTGGAAAATCCTATATTTGGTGGAAAATATGGCAATCAATTTTGATTCAATTATTTCAAATACAAAAGGGGCCGCAAATATTGCAAAAATAAAAGTAACGTTAGGTCTTAAAGTAAATGAGTTAAGTAAACTATATGCAGATGTTGGTAAGCTATTCTATGAAGTTACAAGAAACAACAATGCACAAGATAATGATTCGTTAAAAGAAGATAAACTGTCTTTAGATATCGATAATATGAATTCGTTTGTTAGTGATTTGATGGCGAATGAAGAATTACGCGGTTATTTAGAAAAAATTTCTAGTTTAAAAAAAGAAATTGAAGAATTAGAATCAGAGGTGTCAAAAGAAAAAGAAAACATGAAGCCAATTGATAGTGCTAGTTATCAATCGCATGCAGAGTGTAGCAATACAAATTTTTCACAATGTGATGATACATCTAGTGAAACAGGTGTAAAATGTCCAAAATGTGGTGCGGTACAAGGTATTGATAATGAGTTTTGCGTATATTGTGGAGCAAAAATAAGAAATTAAAGTAAAGATAGGAGGAGTAATTAATTATGTTTTGTCCAAAATGTGGAAACGAAATAAAAGAAGGGGCAAGCTTTTGTCCAAAATGCGGAACTAAAGTAGCAAGTAATCAAGAGAATTTTCAACAAAATAATTATAAAAGTCAAAATTCACAGAAAAATAAAAACGTAAAAAAGCATACAATAATAACTAAACAGAATATTGGTTTGATTGTAGGCTTAGCATTCATGATTATTGGATGGAGTGGAGTGGGAATTTTCTCAATAGTAATTGGGGCAGTAATAATGTTTTACACCAAAGGAAAATGATTTTTTATTATATAAATAGAGGTTTAATGAGTGCGAAAGGAGACGGCGATTTCCATCCTTAGGATTAAAAAAGATACGATGGTTCATCGCTTAAATTATCAATGAAAAACAAAAATGTAAAAAGAATCTCAATGATTTTAGCTGCATTCATGGTTGTAGGAGTAGCAACAGGGTGCGGTGCAAAGAAAGACACAAAAGTAGAAAGTACGAATGAAGTGGCAACAAATGCCAGTAAAAAAATAATGACCTGTAAGGATGGAAATCCAGGTGTTCAAATTGGAGATACGTACTTAGAAGTTGGGAAGGTGACATTACAAGATTTTCTTGATGTTGGTGCGGAATTTATTCCTGGTACAGTTGAGAAAGAACCTTCCTATTTGATGGATCCGAATGATGGAACTACAGCACACTTAACTTATCAACAAACTTCATTGAGTTTGGAAGTTACGAATGAAAGTGATGAAATGGAGAAACTCTCTAAGGCAAATGTCTATCAAATTTCCGTAGAGGAGGGTGCTGAAGTTATAGCTCCATGTGGTATAAAAATTGGTGATTCGATTAAAGATGTTGAAGACATTTTAGGAAAAAAATTGGAATCAGAAACCATTAATAGAGATGAAATCCTTTATCGATACAGAAATAAACTAGGTGGCGTGTCAATGCATTTTAGTGTTAATCGTAATAATCCGGACGTAATTTCTGAATTTTCTGTCTATATGCCGGTAGTCCCTGTGAAAACTAAAGGAGTCATCAATAAAACTATTATACAAGCTATGTTGTCCGCATATCCAGATAGAACTAAAACATCTATACACGGAATTTTTGATGATTCATTGAAAGTTTGGGAAGCTCCGAAAAGTGTCGATGGAGAGATTGTAGATGGGCCAAAATGGGAAGATTTACTATTATGTAAAGTTAAAAATAAAGATGAAACTTCAAATAGTTCTAATGATTACTCTTCATGCGATGTTTTCTTAATTGCAACATATAGCGTTGATGTAGAAATTTCTGAGGATACTCGTAAATTTATTGAGATGAAATATGGAAAAGATTGTTTAGAAAAAATCAGTGATTCTTATGAAACTCATGGTGCAATAGTATTTGGTAATCCGGTTTATGATCAGAAATCTAAGGAGATGTTAGGTAAGACACCAGGAACTACTAATATTAGTTTTATGGATATGAATCATATTACTTTTAAAGATAAAGATATTTTATTAGAGACTTATTTAACCGGTGATACAGTAGATACTTTCCCTCAAGGGCGTACATTGGATGATTATGAAATTACAACCATTAGTCTGAAAAAATATAATTGATTAATATTTGATGATGTAACTTTAGCGCTAATTTGCTTTGAAAAAAGAGGTAAAAAGGGGTCAGGGCTATACAACCAGATAATGAAACAAAACACAATTTAAAGTTGGATTAAAGTTACTGGAGATGGGTCACCTTTCTCGAGACCATAGAATTGCGGCTTTGCAGAAAATGGGAGTAGTTTATAAAGCATATTAATTAGTAGTTGGAGTGGTAATTATGTTTAATACCAAAGGAAAATGATGAACTAAACTTGTAAACAAGATAACTTTTCTTGAAGATAGGAAACAGTGATTTTCACTCTCAGGATTAAAGATACGAGGGTCCCTTGCTTAAATTATTTAGGAAGAAGTAATTAATCATGTTTTGACCAAAATGTAGAACTAAAGTAGCAAGTAATCAAGAGAATTTTCAACAAAATAATTACAAAAGTCAAAATTCACAGCAAAATAAAAACGTTAAAAAGCATACAATAATAACTAAACAGAATATTGGTTTGATTGTAGGCTTAGCATTCATGTTTTTTGGGGGAATAACACTTCTTACTGGAGATGTATGGGGTGGAGGATCTTCGGGAATTTTCTTAATAGCATTTGGGGCAGTAATTATGTTTTACACCAAAGGGAAATGATTTTTTATTATATAAATAGAGGTTTAATGAGTACGAAAGGAGACGGCGATTTCCACCCTTAGGATTGATACGATGGTTCATCGCTTAAATTATCAATGGCAAATAAGAATGTAAAAAGAATTTCAATGATTTTAGCTGCGCTCATGGTTGCTGGAACAGCAACAGGATGCGGCGCAAAGAAAGACACAAAAGTAGAAAGTACGAATAAAGTAGCAGCGCATTCGACTAAGCTCGATGAGGACGCAATCAAAGACACATATACTGGTATCGATGATATGTATGTATTAGAAGGTTCCAAGGACGTTGATTACCTTGATGGAGTGTTATATGACAGTTCTATCGTAAAAGGCATTGATGTAGACAGTTCTAAAGTAGACGCTTCAAAAGCAGGAAATTACAAGATTACTTTCAGTATTACAGCTGATCGTAAAGCTTATGACGCATTCAGAGATGCTTTCATCAAGTCTGAAACTGTGAAGGACAAGACATCTGCTGACAAAACCAAGACAGATAAAAAATCTGCTGACAAGACTAAAACTGAAACAGTCAAGGTTAAAAAAGATACAGTCGTTGTAAACAGGGATGAAGCGCAGAAGCTTGCTGATCAGGATAAGCTGGTCCGCACAGACAATGGAGAAACTGTTAAAAAGTCTGATGGAACCGAAGTCAAGACAGAACAGAAAGCTCCAGCTTCTACAGCTGTAACTGGAGGCAACGTGGTTGATGCTTCTGCCAAGACAGAAGTAAAACCTGAAATTACAGCCGCACCAGCAATGAGTCCAGAAGAAGCTAAGAAAGAAGAAGCGAAAAAGGATGATAAGAAGGAAGAAACTAAAAAGCCTTCTACATCTGGCAGCACAAACAAACCAAATTCTGGTTCAAACAAACCAAACAGTGGAAACAGCTCAAACAGCAAGCCATCTAGCAAACCAAATTCCGGCTCAAACAAACCAAATAATGGAAACAGCTCAAACAGCAAGCCATCTAGCAAACCAAATTCCGGTTCAAATAAACCAAATAATGGAAACAGCTCAAACAGCAAGCCATCTCACAAACCAGATTCTGGTTCAAGCAAACCAAACAGCGGAAGCGGCTCAAACAGCAAGCCATCTCACACACACACCTGGGTTAACGTTACAAAAACTGTGAATCATCCAGCAGTAACTCACCAGGAAGATGTTTATGAAAATAGACAGGTTAAAGTGAAAGATGCCTGGGATGAGAAAGTTTACGTTAAGACCGTAATTACGTGCCGTCAATGTGGATTCACTACATCTAGCCCTGATGAGATGGGAAACCACATGTTAGAGAATGGACATTCTTGTAGTTCTCGAGATATTTACAAAACAGTTCATCATGACGCTGTATACGAAACTCAGAGAGTGAAAACTGGTACGAAAACAGTTGTCGATAAAGCAGCATGGACAGAAACAGTAGTTATCGGTCAGAAATGCTCTTCCTGTGGAAAAAGAAAATAAGGAATTAATTCTAGTTTAAATAGGAAATGGATAGACTCGATCATAGATGGTCGGGTCTATTTTTTTGCCTGTTTTTTCCTGTAATGATTCAATTACAAACAGAAAATAAAAAAGTCTCCGATTTTTAGTGCAATCGAACGAGTTTAAAAATGTTTTTCTTACATATTATAGTCGGTACTGTTTTTATCGTACCAGAAATAGACCGGAAAGAGATAACCGGTCGAAAACAATTTTCGGTCTTTCCATTGGCTTAAGTCCAATGTAGAAATCATCCGCTACAATGCTCTGCTGCTGATGTGTAAGATATCAAAGAACTAAAAGTTCTAAAAAGAAAGGAGTATTCCAATTGAAGAAAACTATCTTAAAAAGAAGTGTGGCTTCGACGCTTTCTTTTCTGATGGCATTCTCCTCAGCAGTTCCTAGCTCTGCCGTTTATGCGGAAGAATCGGGGATTGAGAGTGAGATTGCTCAGGACTATACGGCGACGCTTAGCCAGACGCAAAATGGGACGACCTCTTTTGTAACCGATGGAAACAAGACGAAGGATCCTGCAGCTCATGCACAGGGTGACAAGGTTGAAGTTGCTGTTGAACCGGATGAAGGATTCAATACAGCTAAAATTGAAGTCAAAAACACTGATGGAACAGTTGTAGCCTCTCTTGAAGATGGTAAAGTCACTGCAGATGATGAAGGCAATTATACTTTCGAAATGCCTGCTAGTGATGTTACTATCGGTGCTGGTTTTAAAGCTGTCAAAAAAGAAACGGCTGATGCTGAAACAGAAACAGCTGGAAGCGAAACTAAAACAGAAAAAAAGGAAACAGAAGAAGTTAAAGAAGAAGTCAAATCTAACATATTTGACGAATTTTTTGATAAATATAAAAACTCTTGCACTTAATATTGAAAAGATAGATGGACTCAGGCTTTTAATTGAAAGCTTGGGTCTTTTTTTGTGTGCGAAAGGCCGCAGAAAACAAAAAAACAGCAATTTTCTTTTGGATATCTAAAAATCGCTACAAAAATATTTGACGAATTTATTGATAAAAAAACAGACTAAAAAAATCCAATGGTATTAAGTTAAGCGACTAAATACCAAAAACTTTTTGATTTTAAAATCTTCACAATCCTTTAAATTACTATCTAAGATAAGTTGGAATATAAGTTATAGAGCCGCATACGAGACCCGCACGTACGGTTCAATGAGAGGGAGATAACTCTTGCAGTTATTTCTCTACTCTATTTACAATAATTCTACTAAAAAATGACAAATGATTTTAGAAAAAGATGCTTTTTTGAGAAGACATATTAAGAAAAAATTGTATTTCACAATATGAGATAGCTATTTTTACTATTTTTTTCGAAAATCGACATTTTTATGCCGATTTTGGGTACATTCAGCTCCTTTTAAAAAACTTTTTCTGACATGTAATTACCGAAGGAGGTAATTACATGTTGAATATTTACTATGGAGGTGAGCTTATCAACAAAGCAGGTGTTGATAGAGTTGTCCTAAGCCATGTTGAGCTTTTAAAGATTAATTGGCCTGTGTTTAAAAGTGCTTTGAAGGTGTCAAAAGATATTATCTATGATGCATTCAATGTTCGAAATCGTACTCATTATGTAACGAAAGAATTTAATGTATTTCATTATATGTCAATTACTGATGAAAGAATTGGGCATCTAACTTTTGGTGCTAATCCTAAACAATACGGATGTATTGAATTTAGCCCGTCAAACAAAAGAGGTGGAATCAATCTTGTTAATTTTACGGGAACGGAATTCATTGAGTTTTTGGGAGATATTAAGATTTATCTTGATGAGAATTATGGATTAGAAGTATCATTTTTAAATAGTAAACCAAAACAGATGGAACTTAATGCGACATTTGCATTAACATATCCATTTAATGATTATTATAGACCATTAAGTGTCTTGTTTGCGAATATGCCGTTTCTAAAGAAGTTACATGAGCATAGCAAAGATGCTGCCGAAGAAAAAGAATTAGGCACATATGAAGTTGAAAATAATCAGATTACAGTAATTGCATATAACAAAAGTCTGCAAATGAAGATTGTTCTTAAACAAAAAGAAGATATTCATATCTATGATGATAATGAAGAATTAATTGAATCTGATATGATACGTTTTGAATTTAAACTGAAATCCGCAAAAGTATGTAAAAAGTGGATTGAAGGATTAAATACGGTTGATACTCTCACGGAAGATATGATTAACAATGCTTTTGAAAGGTTAATCAAACATTATTTTCTTTTCCAACTAATAAGATGGAATGTGGATAATAAACATTATCTTAAACAAAAGGTTAAAAAGTACCTCAAAAATGAAAAGCAAGGATATAAATGGAGAGGGAAACTTCTAACGGAATTGCGAAATGAGGAACTGAAATACCGCAAAGTTAAGCTTTTGAGTATTGAAGATCTTAATGAAGTGATTGAGGGGTTCGCGGATAAAAGTGGACATAAGGGAAGACGCAAAATTTCAAAAGATTTTTCTGGCTTTTCTAATGATGATGTGTTTTTACAAAGAGATCGAGAGAAACTTAATGAAATTGTAGAAGATTTAATGTGTTATATTCATAAAGATGTTAGTGAATTAAGAGACGCGTTAAATGGCAGTACAAGAGATAAGCTCAAAGCCTTGCTAGACAAGGGATTGTAGGGATTTTTTATCATAAAAAATTTTTGAAAATTACCAAGCTACAATAGTGTGAGAATCTAAAAAAACTTTTTAATCATATAAGGCTCTAAGTTCTTGGTGCTCCGATATACTTGGAGCCTTTTGATTTAATGATATAGGTAATTAGAATATAGTACATCAATTCTGCTATGTCCAAGGCATGAACTAATATACATAAGGCAGCTCCTATCTAAAATTTCGCCTTTTCTGTCCTTTCTGAGATAGATACGTTCTTTTTTAGGGATTTCATCGATATTACGTGCGTAATGCTGGTATAAGCGTTTGGCGTACTCTGCGCGATAGCGGTGGTTATCGTATGCAGAACTAATTTTTGGAAGTAATTTCATTTTCCCTGCTGCTTTGAATAAGCTCACCACGTAGTCAGTTTCTTCTTGTGTAGCACCCATTACTTTTGCGTCACGGCTCTTGCCCCCTTTAGTTCCTTTACTAATATGCAAATAAGGTTGACTACTTGAATCGAAACGTAAACAATCACCAGTAATTTTACAGAGTTCGTTTCTTCTTAAACCTGTTGCAGAAGTAATAGTTGAAAGAAATTTTTCCGTTTCTGCTGAAATGTTTTTGTCGCGTGAAACAGGTTTACGACTTCTTTTGATTTTACTGCGTTCACGTGGTGGTGTACCGATGAAAGAATTATAATCGACACCAAAAAGTTTTGCCAATGCACATTTCTGAGTAGTGAGAGTCCAAGGACTTTTATTTAAAGAAATCTGATGTTCTAAATACTCATTTACATATTGCTTGCATTGTTTCAGGTGTTTAACTTCAGGATGTGTTTTCCTGCACCAAACAGCAAAACGCTTGCATTCGTTGTGGTATGTTTTATATGTTTTACTCGAATAAATATATTCACGGTCAACTCCATTACGTTTGTCGATGTTTCTAGATCTTCCGTTTCCAGCTTTAAACATTTTGCTTAAACGATTATAAATCTCATCTTTTATAGTATTCTTTGCTCTTTTTTTTGCCCATTTTCCCATTGAAAAATTCCTCTCTTTCTAATTTCTTTTGTTAAATCAATTAAGTGCCAGTGATTATTCTGGCGTGACCTTTTATTTGTGTCCTTAGTCATGGACAACTCAACTTTGTTTTTATGACGTACGATGTATGAAATCACCGTCGATGTACTTTTGTGAATACACCAGCCTTTATTGTTGTTACGAATTTTCTTTTCGACATTCCCATCTCTTCTCCTTTCTTCTGATCTTCTATGTATTACTTGTCAGAATAAGTTCAGCACAGCAAAATAATCCGCAAAAGGGGCTTATACCTGTTTATTCGTAGAAATCTCGTAATAAATTACTTGATTCCAACGAATAAACAGGTAGTTGTGCGTATTGCTATATCTGAATATACGATAGAAAAAGGGGTTTTTAAAAAAATTGGTTGAAATTCGATATTTAACTAATGTACCTGCAAAGGCTGATTGTTAAATAACTGGTTGGATAACAATATCCCTAATAATAAATATTGTTAAATAATTGGTTGAAACTTAGGACGGTATCTTGAATGATATCGTCCTGTTTTAATATACCGATTGGTGTAAGATTGTTAAAAAAGTGTAAGCGTCAAATAAATACCGTCTACAAAAATATCTCCAGTCTAGGATAATCATATCCAGAAGGGAGATATTTTATGATCAGACAAAGTACATTAGACAAATGGAAACCAATTATTGATGGATATGATAAAAAGCAATGTTCATTAAAAGAATACTGTTCAATGAACAATATCAGTCAAAAATCATATACCAGAAACAGACTGCTGATCTATGGTCGTCATGAATCAAAAATGGATTCAGCTTTTCTTCCTGCTTTTATTGTTCCTGAAAGTAAAGAAGAGACGTTTTCTATCAATGGTGTATCTATTGCCATTGATGCTTCTATTGATGATGAAATTTTAAAAAGAATCATAAGAATCTGTTCAGAACTATGAATCTGTTTGAAAAAATCAGTCACATCTATATACAAGTAGAACCGTGTGACCTTCGAAAAGGAATCGATGGCTATGCAGCTTTAGTAAACAGTGAATTCAACATGGACCCAATGGACAGTAACAGCCTCTATATTTTCTGTAACAGGAATCACAACAAGCTGAAGTGTCTGTACTATGACGGAACTGGTTTCTGGCTTTTATATAAGCGACTGGAATCCGGTACATTTAAATGGTCAAAATCTGCTGATGAAAAGTTTCTGGAAATCAGTGAACAACAGCTGAAATGGCTTCTTGAAGGATTGAAAATGGAACAAAAAACCGCCTTCAAAGAAAGCAGAAAAATGTATGTCTGAAGTGCTGATTTTATGCATAAATATGCCATATTCCGACAATTTCGTGGTACAATAGATATATGGAAACAGAGAAGCAATTCAAGGAAATATTCGGAAAAATGTCACATGATCAGCTGCTTGATTATGCATATAAACTGCGCACGGAAGTAGAAACCCTTCAGGAAAAGAATTCTTCTCTGAAGCGTGCAATGTACGGCCGTAAACAGGAAAATGTAAATATCGATCAGCTCTCCCTTTTCAATGAAGCTGAACTGATTGATGAATCTTCTAAACCTGATGAAGTAAAGGATGTTGATATTCCAGAAGATACAGCTTCAGCCAGAAAACGTGGAAAGAACAAAAATCTCAAGACAATCAGAGAAAAGGTTATTGATATTACCATGGATAATCCAGTATGTGATATCTGTGGTGGAAAACTGGTTGAAATCAAACCGAAGATAACAAAAAGACTTGTATATGTTCCATCTCAATTGTATGTTGAAAAAACTGTTGTTCATCAGTATGTCTGTCATGAATGCAGCGAACGGGAAGAAACAATGTATATCTTTCAGAAAGAAGGATATGTAGAACCAAGACCATTGTTGAAAGGTTCTATGGCATCCTCCTCTTTCGTTGTTGTTTCTGCATATAAAAAGCATGCCATGGGCATCCCGTTCTACAGACAGGAAAAGGAGCTCAGCAGAAAAGGTCTTTCGATCAGCAGACAAGTTATCTGCAACTGGTTTGTTCGATGTGCCAGACAGTACCTTGAACCTGTGTTTCAAAGGATGGAGCAGGATATCAGGAAATCCAGTATTCTGAACATGGATGAAACAACACTGCTCTGTCTGCAGGAAAGAAAAAATGGAAGAGAATCCAAGAGCTATGAGTGGCTGTGCATGACAAATGAATAAGAAAAGAATCAGATGGCACTGTACTACGGAATAGAATACAAAGAGAAAAGGTAGCGTTGAAGATCGCTGCTCCAAGTTCGTATAGATGAGTAGAGAGGATTTATGTGTATGGTAAAAAAGTTTTATGATAATAGAAATTTTAAAATACTTAAAATAAACAAAAAAACAGAAAATATTAGTATGTTGATCATTGTGTTATGTACATTGCTACTATTGGTATTTTTTTTAAAGATTAGAAGATTTTATATTAATGATATAGGCTTGTTTTTTTCTGCATTTGGAGCTGTGCTTATTTCTGTTTTTCCTTTTAGTATTGTACATGAATATATACATTTGCTATCATATCCGAAAAAAAGTAGAAAAAAAATAATATTCAAAATGAAGAACTTACAACCGATAATATCTGTTGAAAGTGATGCGAAGATGAGTAAGTGTAGAACTCTAATAATGTTAATATCTCCGACGCTTGTCTTGGCAATTATTCCTATTTTTTTATCATTCATTATAAAAAAATTGATTCTTATGACTTTTCTTACTTTTTTTGGCTTTTCAAGCTTAGCAATGTCGGTAAGTGATATATATTTTTTTATTGTTATATTGTTAAAAATGAGAAATAACGAACTTTTTTATCAAGAAGATAATAAGATTTATTTTTTAAAAAAATGAAGTTTTTTAGGCTGTTGTTCCGTACCACAGCCTTGATGTCCTGGTTCTTTTGATCTTGATTCGATACAAAAGAACAGGATATATATACTATTTGTTCATTAGGAACACTTCTATAGTACATATCCTGTTTTTCTTTATCTAGACGGTATTTATTTGACGCTTACACTTTTTTAACAATCTTACACCAATCGGTATATTAAAACAGGACGATATCATTCAAGATACCGTCCTAAGTTTCAACCAATTATTTAACAATATTTATTATTAGGGATATTGTTATCCAACCAATTATTTAACAAAAATATTGTAAACATTTTATGAATTCCAACCAATCTATTTTTTAGAGAGTAGCACTCCGGAATTCAAATTTCTCATTTTCCAACCAGAAATTTAACATACCCTAAAAAACATCTGCTTATTCAAACTATTAGCCGTGTAAACAGGAAATTTCCGGGTAAAGACCACGGAATGATTATTGATTATATCGGTATTCGTGACAATATGCGTGAAGCTATGAAAGTTTATGGCGGTAACACATCAGTTGCACCGACTTCGGATGATGTTGAACAAGCAACGATGATATTTAGAGAGGAATTAGAAGTCCTTAAAACGCTGTTTGTAGATTATGACCTATTACCTTTCCTAAATCCTGAATGCGACCCTATAGAGCGCTATAAGCTACTTTCAAAGGCTGCAGAATATGTATTCGCGTCAACAGAAGAACTAAGTAGTGAAACTAGTAAGGTTTCTTTTAAGACGTATTTCTTGAAAACTGTAAAACGTATGAGAACTGCTTTCGATATTTGTCAGCCTTCAGGAGAGCTTGGAGAAGAAGAATCTGCCCTTGCTCAATGTTTTATGGCTATCGCTGGATTCGTACGTAAAATGAGCGGTACAAGCGATGTGGACGCCGATACAATGAATCGTGCAGTAGCAAAAATGGTTGAAGAAGCACTTAAATATAATGAAGTAGAAAGTGTTCTTGAAAGTGGCGAAGAAGAAGATATCTTCTCTCCGGAATACTTTGAAAAGTTATCTGATGTTAAAATGCCAGCTACTAAGCTTGAACTTTTGATCAAAATGCTCCGTAAGCAGATTAAGGAATATGGTAAAGTCAATCAGGTTGCCGCTAAAACATTCCAAGAGATGCTTGAGAAGACAATAGCAGAATACCATGAAAGACGTAAGCACCTTACTGCAGAAGAGGCTGGAGCAACACAGGAACAGGCATCTGAAGATATTATTAAGGCTGCTACTGAACAGGCACTTGCTATTCTACGTCAGATGAATGAAAACAGAGAAAGTTTCCGTAAAATCGGATTAACTTTTGAAGAAAAGGCATTCTATGATATTTTGATTGCTTTACGTGATCAGTACAACTTTGAGTATGGAATTGATAAAGAAATTGACGGTGTAGTTGTGAATGACAAATGCAAAAGCCTTGCAAAGAAGGTTAAAGAAATAATCGATACTAAATCTTCCTTTGCAGATTGGCTTAACAACCAGAATGTCAGAAATCAGTTGAAACTTGATATTAAGATTTGTCTTGTTAAGAATGGATATCCACCACAGTATAGCCCTGAAGTGTTCAACAAAGTTATGGAACAGGTTGAGAATTTCGAAGATAATTCTGACATGACCACAGCTGGTACGAGTGGAAATGCAAAGCTTTATCAGTATACTCCTGTTGATACCGTCTTAAAGGTGGCTGAAGAATCCACTTACTATGGTTTGAAGAAGGATGGTGAATAAATGCTTTATGACGAAATTACACAATTGATAGCAACACATCGTGAAGATGATTGGTGGGATTTTAAAGAAGTACACCATCATGATAAAGCAGAATTGGTTCATGATATTTTATGTATGGCAAATAATCGGCCAAGAAGAGATTCATATATCATCTTTGGCGTGGAAGATAAAACCTTTGCTATCAAAGGTATCGAAGATGATAAAAGAAGACGAAACCAGCAAAGCATAGTAGATATTTTAAGAAATATTTCTTTTGCAGGAGGAGTCCGCCCTAGAATTGAAGTTCAAACTATAACCATAGATAATCATGAAATAGATGTGCTTATTATAAAGGATAGCCTTGATACACCATTTTACTTAGATAAGGAATATCGGGATAAATCGGTCAAAAATGAAAAAGGGGAATTATATGGAAAGATAGTTCGTCCTTATCATATATATACACGAATTGTTGATAACAATACTGCAATAGATAAACAAGCTGACTTGAATGATGTTGAATACTTATGGCGTAAAAGATTCGGAATAGATTTACCTGCACTAGAAAGAATGATGATATATCTGAAAAATCCTGATTTATGGGATTGTTCACCTGGCAGTTTTGATGAAAAAATGTATTATAGATTTTCACCTGAATTTACAATAGAAACAGTAATGGACGATAGCAAAAATGGATATCAATACTATTTATTCAATCAAACAGATATTCATCCTAGATGGTATGATATTAATCTATATTATCATCAAACAATGCTTGCTTCATTAGAGGGTGTGTCTCTTGATGGTGGACGCTATTTTACTCCTTCGCCAAGAACAGATGGTATTTCATTGACACAATATCATAATTGGGATGTTGCTTTTAAGTATTATATTAAAAACTCTATTGAATATATTGTTCACGAATTTTACTATCATCCAGATGGTGATGATGAAACAATTGCACATAATCGGTTTATGAAATGTATTCTTGTATTTGAGTGTGATAGTGAAAAAGAGAATTTCAAAGAATATCTCAAGCTTAATTGGGATAAAAAGGAAAACTATATTGACAATATATGGTTACCTTACTTCGAAGAAGTTGATGGTTATAATATGGATGCTATCAAAGAAGAATATTTAAATTCTCAAATATTACAGAAAATGCTTGTTGTGTTTCGAAATACACAATAAAAAGAGGTTTTATACGATATTTGCGAAATATAAGGAGGTATGTTATTGAAAACAACAGATGATAAAACAGAAATTGTATTAGCCCAATGGCAAACTTGTGTTGAAATGGCGAATTCAGTTAGTCAACGAAGAGATACGATGAATAACATTTTTGTAACGTTGAATTTGGCTATTGTAGCAGCAATTTCAATTAATTGGGATGTGAAATCTTTATTTATACTTGTGGCTGGAATAGTGGTTAGTGTTATATGGCTGTTATTTATTCGTAACTATAAACTGCTTAATACTGAAAAGTTTAATGTAATAAACGACATTGAAAAAAATTACCGGTTAAGCCATTTAACGATGAATGGAAAAGATTAGAAAAAAATAAAAAATACCAAGATGGAATACAGATTCTATTGTTTCGGCAATTAGAGGTTATTAGTTTCATCTGTGATTAGACGTTGCTAAAAAAAACGACCATGTCAGAGTTGAAAATACTCTAATATGGTCGTTTTTGTACTGTATTTTAGGAATTTACAAATATGTGATATTTCCACACATATATGGATGTTCTGCCTCGTATTTTTTGTAAAGGTCAAGTAACTCTCGCCAGTCGGTTTCACCAGAAGCTGCTGGGCTAAGGTAATCAGCTAGGATATGCCAGTTTCCAGTATAAAAAATCTGGATAAAGTCTACAATTGTATTTTCGACGGTTGTTAAAAATTCGTTAGAGTCGTTCTCATAGTTGAGTTTAATAACTATTGTACGATGAACCTGTTCTTCGATAACTAAGGTAACGTTTCCATTATCAAGTGCATGGATTTGTAATTCTTGTCCTTCGCGTGATAATACCCAAGAGAAAGTGCCATAGTATTTCGAAACACTAATCAAGGCCTCAATGTCATCAAGTTTATCATCTTCAGGATCCTCTTCGATAGCAATGTGCATTTTTAATTGTTGGGTTAGTTTTGCCCATACCATTTCGTATACATCTTTTCTAAGTCTTTCTTTGTTCATTTAAAATTCCTCCTAAAATATCCGGATAATTTGAAAGTGGATGGTTGCAATCCGGAACACTACAACCACCCTTTGTGAAAGGAGACTAACACGAGGAAACAATGAGATATAGAAATTGAGTCCTAAGCGTTAACTCTTTTGAACTCCAATTATCTATACTCGTTAATAATATGTTAGAAATATTCTCATACAACAAAAAACTCAGATAAAATTTTGTTTCAGTGGATTTTATCATACATATAGTAATTGAAAATAAAAAATTGAGGAGGTAGTGATCATGATAGATAATATCGATGAAAAACTTAGACAGGCACAAATTGCAAAAGACAAGGACGATATGGTCAAACATGCTGAAAAAACTAGACAAGCAGCAATTAATTTGATGAAGGCGGATAATGTGTCTGAAACACCGGAAATTAAAGCTAACGGTCGTAAAGTGAAATTCTTGGATCCAGACAATCTTAAAATGGTAGTCGACGGAAAAGTATTTATTGGAAAAGAAGCGATTGATTCAGAAATTAATAGAATTGATTTAATTGGTCCCGATATGAAAAAAGTAAGAGATAAGGAAAGAATTAAGGATATCACAAAGAAGGAAATTAAGAATATCACTTCTGTTGGAAAGGTATCAGCTATACGTGGAGTCGTATCTGCTCCTATTAAATCTGCCGCGTCAGGGAAGCATACAATGGGGGCGTTGCTTCATGGACTTTGGGCACTTATGCAAAGAACAATGCAAAGATAAATAAAGGGAAGACGATTTTTTATCGTCTTCCCAATTTTTATGAAAGAATGTGTTTAATAATATAACGAGAGAGCGTATAGGTGTGCTCTTTCGACTAACTCATTAGGGTACTGCTTTAGCAATTCCTCATCGGATTCTCCGTTAATAATTTGTTCTGCAATGATACGTATTGTTTCTTCCTCAGAAACATATGTTTCTAATAGATCAAGTAACATTATTGATCACCTCCAGAAAGTGTTTTTTCATACTCGTTAAATAGGCGTGTTAAAGTGTTTCGACTGATTCCTAGCTCGTTAGCAATTTGAGTTTTACTCGCTTTCCTTGACATATATCTATCATAATGGATATCAATGTCTGTTCGTTTGATCTTTTTGCGACCTTTATATTTTCCTTCTTTTTTTGCGATAGCAATACCTTCACGTTGTCTTTCCAAAATCATAGACCTTTCAAATTCCGCGATAGCAGCCATCATTGTCATTTGAAGTCTGCCTGCGGGTGTTTTAGTATCGAAATTCTCCTTGATGCTAATAAATTTAGCACCTTTGTTTTCTATATGTTGTACTATGTCAAGTAAGTCTTGTGTGGATCTGCCTAATCTTGAGAATTCTTCCACGTAAACAGTGTCATCCTCGCGGATAAAATCTAACATTTCAATAAGCTTAGGTCGATTCGTATCTTTACCTGTTATTTTTTCGACATACCACTTGTCAATGTTGTACTTATTGAGAGCTTCATTCTGTCTTGCTTCGTTTTGATCTGTTGTTGATACTCTGACATATGCGATGTTTTTTCCTTTAGTCATTTTTACTCCTCCTATTGTTCAAATAGACTCTAAGATGTGGAGGGCAATATGCTCAAAAATGCATTTTTCAACTCTATTTTAACACATAGAGGCAGGGATTTGAATGTATTTTAGAGTATACCCTATTGAGCGGTTGGATGTTGCTGCTCATTATATATATGTCAGATTTTTGAACAAAACTTGTTTTGTAAGACTCAATTTTAATTACTCCAATTTACTATAAAATAGCATCTCTGAAAATATTTTTTATGACATATAAATAATGAGAATTATTCATTGAATGATTTTTGGAAAGGAGGTGTGTCGTATGGAAGATAAGACAATCGACACTCTCCAGAACAATGAATTGAGTCACAAAAATCGTAACAAAGAGAAGCTTGAACAAGAAGCAAAATTGAGGTGTGCAAATTATTTGATTGAAATGATTAAAAAATATGGCCCAGATATCGTAACAAAGCATGATTCGACTTGTGATGGAGAATAAAGCGATATGAAAAATTCTTTTAGCAGGACTTTTGTCCTGCTTTTTCTCTAAAAAGGAATATTTAATGTTTTAATGTTAATAAATAGTTGTTATTATTTGATTATAACGGTTGGATGAAAGGTAGTGAAAAAATATGGGAGTAGAAATCCCACATAAAGGGGCAAAAGTATACATATATACACGTGTTTCAACAGAAATGCAAGTTGATGGATATTCTCTTGATGCACAAAAAGAAGAAATCCTAAAAGAAGTAAATCGTCATGATATGATAGTGGCTGGTGAATATACTGACGAAGGACGTTCGGGCAAAAGCATTATTGGACGTAATGGTTTTCAAGAAATGCTAGATGATATTGTTGCTAGAAAAGATGGTGTAAGTTTTGTACTAGTTTATAAACTTTCTAGATTTGGTAGAAATGTTGCGGACATTTTAAGTACACTTAAAACCATGAGGTTTTATGGCGTTCATTTGATTTGCGTTGCTGACAACATAGACTCGTCACTAGAATCGGGAAGACTTATCATTTCGATTCTTGGAGCTGTTGCAGAAATTGAGAGGGATAACATTTTGGCTCAGACCCTAGCAGGGCGCAAAGAGAAAGCTAGACAAGGGCTTTTTAATGGTGGCGTTACACCATATGGGTATAAATTGGATAAAGAAACTGGCAAGTTGGTTGTGGTTGAGGAAGAAGCTAAAATAGTGAGGATTATCTTTGAAAAATATAATACGACTAGTATGGGCTTCGCCGGTATTGCTAAATGGCTAAAAGAACAAGGTTATGAAAAAGGCGCTCGTACAAAAAATGGATATTGTTTTTTTACTGAAGTCAATATACGACGTATTGTTGATAATCCAGTATATACAGGTATGCTTGTCTATGGAAGAACTGTTACAAAAGCTAAAGATGATAATCCTGAAGCCATGCATAGAGTTAAATCAGATGATTATATTATGACGGAAGTTAAGGATATGAAAATCATAGAGAAAGAAACTTTTGAAACTGCTAAAAGAAAACGAGAAGAAACTGGTGGAAGGAAACTAAAAATAGAAAAAGATCATGAGTATATATTGTCAGGTTTAGTAAAATGCCCAGAGTGTGGAAAATCATTATATGGTGTACCCATGAGAGGAAGAAAGCGAAAAGATGGATTGTTATATCCTACGTATTATAGTTATATGTGTAGGCCAAGCGTGACTGCTAAAATGAACGGACATAAGTGTAACTTTGGTCAAGTTGGATGTAATCCAATTGATAAACAGGTACGAGATATCATAGCAAAACTGGTAAACGAAGAAACGTTTAGACTTATTATTCAGGAACAAGTTGGTGAAAGCATTGATATAAAAGAAATTAAAAAAGCACTTGATCAAGCTTATAAGGATGTACGTCAGGCGCAAGGACGACAAAAAAGACTTGAAATAGAACAGGATAACCTGGATGTGACAAGTAAGCATTACGATAGAATGTTTGAAAGTATTAATCGAAGACTTGAGAAAGCATTTGAAGAATTAGATAATGCAGAAAAAAGAGTGGCAGACGCTGAAGCACGACTTGAAAGTGTGAAGAAACAATCTCTCACAAAAGAAAGTATTATCAAAATATTAAAACTTTTTGATGAACTTTATGATTCAATGACTGATTACGAAAAGAAGAATTTCATGCAAAGTTTCATAGAAAGTATCGATCTTTTTCCTAAGAACGGCTCTAAGCGCGGAACATCAATAAAAACAATTCATTTTCGTTTTCCAGTGTCTTATAATGGAGAATCTGTTTATGAAGTTTCCCTACGTAAAGATTCTACCGTTGAGACGGTAGTATTGATGTCAAAAGTGAACCCTAACACGTAAATAAAGTGTAGAAAACAAAGGACTTTCTCAAGTTCTATCTTTAAAAGGTATATGAAGTCGTTGTAAAATTCATATTTAATGAAATTGCAAATCGGTATTTGTGGAGGATAACTATTGTGGATAAAGCAGTTATTTATATACATGGAAAAGG
>ERZ838483.1447-NODE-1447-length-20381-cov-17.523566_pt1 | contig 20381 bp, 15 predicted proteins | sample MGYA00519939_ERZ838483 | MGnify/ENA primary metagenome ERZ838483 (study PRJEB31850, sample SAMEA3708836) | human gut metagenome | biome: human gut; feature: human-associated habitat; material: faeces | place: China | collected 2014 ... | reverse complement strand
CACCAGCGGCAACTACCAGAAGTACTACGAGGAAATGTACAAGAATAAGTAAGCGGAATTTCCGCGTTGCAATGAGAATGGCCCCCGCCGGAAGCAAGATCCCGGCGGGGGCCATTTTTGCTGCCCGTTACGAGTGGGGCAGGGCGTTTAGAACATCTTTTCCCAGGTGGCGCTGCCCACCGAGCCATCGGCGGTCAGGCTGTTCCGCTTCTGGTAGCGGCGGACGGCTTCCGTGGTCTTGGCACCATATTTGCCGTCAGCGGTCAGGGTCTCGCCCTCGCCGCGCAGCTTCTGCTGCACCAGCCGGACGGTTCCGCCAGAGTCGCCCTGCCGCAGCACGATGCCGGGGTAGGGCACATGGAGTCCGTGGGCAGCGGTGTATTTGGCGTAGATCGCGTTCCAGGTGTTGGCGCCCACTTTACCGTCCACAGTCAGCTTGTTCCGCAGCTGGAACTCGGTCACGGCTTTCTCGCTGGCGGTGCCAAAATGGCCATCCACCTTGAGGATGTCGTGCCAGGTGCAGGCGTCGCGCAGGCCGTTGAGCCAGGTCTGCACCAGTGCCACGTCGGGGCCTGAAGAGCCACGCTGGATGAGGGAATAATAAGCGGGAATTGCCATGTGTGTGGTCACACTCCTTTCCGCCACAGGTTATGCGGCAGGGGAGAGGAGTGTGCCCTCTCAGTCTCGCTCCGCTCGCCAGGCATCCTCCTTTTGTCGCTTACGCGACATCTCCCTCCGGCCGGAGGGAGTCTTTCCCAAAGGGGGAGCCCTTGGCAGGTCGGTCAGCAGGAGCGCTGAGGGAAAATTCTGGGCCCTGTTCATGGACGAAGAAGAATCTGATCTTGCTGAGGAGCGCAATGGCTTTGTACAAAATCGATGAGCCGGAACCGGACGATGTACTCCCCGCAGATGAGGTCATTCTCCTGCGGGAGGGCATAGCTGCCGCAGGCCGCGCGGCAGAGGCCCGGGTAGAGCACGCACCACCAGTTTTTGCCGCTGCGGTCATTCTCCCCCAGCGTGAGGCGCACAGCGTCGTACCGCCCGGCGGGAAGGGCGGCGTTTTGATACCGGGTGGCGGCAAAGTACATGTTCACCAGTTCCACCCGGGCCGCCGGGGCAAGGCCAAGCCGGGCCAGCGTCTGGCGGGCGGTCAGCTCCAGCGCGGGCAGATTCTGTGCCGCCCAGTGCAGGGCTTCCGGCTGGGTGGATGCCCTGCACTGGGCATCCGTATAGGCCAGCAGGGCGTCCCGCACGGCCAGCTTGGCGGTCTGGTCCTGCAGGCTGTCACTGTCGGCTTTGATGTGGAGCCGCAGGGTGTCGGCACAGAGGGCGGCCCCGGTGTCCAGCTGGGCCCGGCCCCAGTCCAGCGCAAATCCGCTCAAACCGGCCAGCACGCACCCCAGCGCCAGCGCGGCACACCACACCGCCATTTCCCGGCGGGATAATTTTTTTGCAAACATAAAAACAGGCCCCTCTCTGGAAAAGTTATCCAGAGTATGGGCCTGTTTCTCAACGTTGATACAAAAACGATCAGTTCTTCAGCGACTGCATGGGAGCCGGCAGACGGCCGCCGCGGTTGATGAAGACCGAGGGGTCGTGCTGATTGACGGGCATGATGGGGCCGTAACCCAGCAGGCCGCCGAAGTCCAGGATCTCGCCCGCCTTGCGGCCAATGGCCGGGATGACGCGGACGGCGGTGGTCTTGCTGTTCACCATGCCGATGGCGGCTTCGTCCGCAATGAGGGCGCTGATGACGGCCGGGGTGGTATCGCCCGGGATGATGACCATGTCGATGCCCACCGAGCAGACCGCCGTCATGGCTTCCAGCTTCTCAATGGTCAGGCAGCCGGTCTCCGCCGCGTGGATCATGCCGGCGTCCTCACTGACCGGAATGAAAGCACCGGACAGGCCGCCGACGTGGTTGGAGGCCATGACGCCGCCCTTTTTCACGGCGTCGTTCAGCAGGGCCAGGCAGGCCGTGGTGCCGCAGCAGCCGCAGGTCTCCAGACCCATCTCTTCGAGAATGTTGGCCACGCTGTCGCCCACCGCCGGGGTAGGAGCCAGCGAGAGATCAATGATGCCTGCGGGCACGCCCAGTGCCTGGGAGGCAAGGTTTGCCACCAGCTGGCCCACGCGGGTGATCTTGAACGCGGTCCGTTTGACCAGCTCTGCCACCTGGTCGATGGGCGCGTCCTTGGGCAGGCGGGCCAGCGCGGCGCGGACGGCACCGGGGCCGGAAACGCCAACGTGGATCTCACAGTCGGGTTCGCCGGGGCCGTGGAACGCGCCGGCCATAAAGGGGTTGTCCTCCGGCGCGTTGCAGAAGACGACCAGCTTTGCCGCGCCGATGCACTGACGGTCTGCCGTCAGCTCGGAGGCTTTCTTGACGGCCTCGCCCATCAGCTTGATGGCGTCCATGTTCAGGCCTGCCTTGGTGGCACCGATGTTGACCGAGCTGCAGACGATGTCCGTCTCGGCCAAAGCGCGGGGGATGGACTCGATCAGGCGTTTGTCGCCCGCCGAAAAGCCCTTGTGCACCAGGGCCGTGTAGCCGCCCACAAAGTTGACGCCCACCTTTTTGCCGGCAGCGTCCAGTGCCTTGGCAAAATCCACGGGGTCCGCGTCCGGGCAGGCACCCAGCAGCATGGCAATGGGGGTCACGCTGATCCGCTTGTTGATGATGGGGATGCCATATTCGGCGCTGATGTGCTCCACCGCAGGCACCAGATTGGCCGCCTTGGTGGTGATCTTATTGTAAACTTTCTCGCAGGCCTTTTTGGGATCCGGGTCGATGCAGTCCAGCAGGCTGATGCCCATGGTAACGGTGCGCACGTCCAGATTATCCTGCGTAAACATCTCGATGGTTTCGAGGATGTCGCCGGTGTTGATCATACTCATTGGTCGTTACCTCTCAAATCGTGTGCATGGCGTCGAAGACTTCCTGGCGGGTGAGGTTGATCTGCATCCCCATCTCCTTGGCCAGGGCGTCCATGCGCTGGTGCAGCTCCTCATGGTTGACACTGCACTTGGAGATATCCACCAGCATGATCATGGCGAACATGCCCTGCAGAATGCTCTGGGTCACGTCCTCAATGTTGATATTCAGTTCGCTGCAAAGGGTCGAGACTTTGGCGACCACGCCAACGGTATCATGACCCATGACCGTGATAAATGCTTTCATAATTTCTACCCCATAATTTAAGTTTAACCTCTCAGTCGAGCTTCGCTCGCCAGCCACTTTCCTTTCGGCACTTTCGTGCCACCTCCCCCAGCCGGGGGAGTCTTTCCTGACAGGGGAGCCTTTGGCAAATAGAGAAAGCTTCCATCGACTGCCAAGGCCTCCCCTGCTAGGGGAGGTGGCATTGCGTCAGCAATGACGGAGAGGTTTAATTCTGCTGCAACATCAGCAGTTGTTTATAGATCTCGCTCTTGGAGTAGGGCGTGCCCTGGGCCGCGGCTTTGGCGGCTGCCGAGGGGCCAAAGCCCTGCCGGGTGAGCTCCAGCGCCCGCTGGGCGGCTTCTTCCAGCGTCACTTCGGTGGGCTCCGCGGCGGGGGCGCCGGCCATCACCAGCACATACTCGCCCCGGGGCTCGTTGGCGGCGTAGTGGGCCACGGCCTCGCCCAGGCTTGTCTTCCAGATCTCTTCATGGAGCTTGGTCAGCTCCCGGCAGAGGGTGATGCTCCGGTCCTCGCCAAAGGCGGCGGTCAGGTCGTCCAGCGTGGTGCGCAGTTTGTGGGGTGCCTCGTAAAAGATGACGGTCCGCTTCTCGCCCAGCAGCTCGGCCAGACGCTCCTTTTTCTGCTTCCGGTTCACGGGCAGAAAGCCCTCAAACACCCAGCGGGAGGTGTCCTGCCCCGAGACGGCCAGTGCCGTGACGCAGGCCGAGGCGGCGGGCACGGGCACTACTTTGATGCCCCGGGCCAGTGCGTCCCGCACGATGACCTCGCCCGGGTCGGAGACGCAGGGCATTCCGGCGTCCGAGCAGAGGGCGCAGTTCTCCCCCGCCTCGATGCGGCGGAGGATGCCCTCGCCTTTCTGGAGGGCGTGCTCATAGTAGCTGACCATGGGTTTTTTCAGGCCCAGAAAGTTGAGCAGCTTCATGGTCACGCGGGTGTCCTCGGCGGCAATGAAATCCGCCGCGCCGAACGTTGCCGCCACACGGGGCGGCATGTCCTCCAGGTTGCCGATGGGAGTTGCCACGATGTATAATGTTCCGGCCATAACAGCCCTCCTCAGTGTTTTCCGTACATTGCAGCACCGGCTGCAATGAGAATGTCCGGCTCGATCTTCAAGCCCGTTTTCCGGTTCTTCTGCGCCTCCACCAGAAACAGCCAGGGGGCGCTTTCGGCTCTGTTTTTCACAAACGCCAGCCGCTTGGGCTCCAGCCGGTGGGCCCGCAGCACGGCCAGCACCTCGGCCAGCCGCTCGGGCCGGTGGCAGAGCGCCAGCCGCCCGCCGTCTTTCAGCAGGCGGAACCCGCAGGCGCAGACATCTTCCAGCGTGCAGTCGGTCTCGTGGCGGGCGGTGGCCCGGGCCGCGTTGCTGCTCTGGAAGCCCGCCGTAAAATAGGGCGGGTTGCAGGCGCAGAGGTCAAAACTGCCCTCTCCCTCCCGGTAGGCGCGCAGGTCCGCGCGGACGGGGGTGATGTGGGCAAGCTCCGGGCCCTGCGCGGCCACGGCTTCCGCCAGCAGGGCGCTGGCCTCCGGCTGCAGCTCCAGGGCCGTGCAGGGGCCCCGGTGGCCGCTGTCGTGCCACTCCAGGCTGACAATGCCGCAGCCGGAACACAGGTCGGCTGCTTTCTGGCCGCGTTTGGGCGGGCAGAACCGGGCCAACAATAAGGCGTCCGAGCCAAAGCGGTGGACGGACGAACAATAGACTTCTGTTTTATTATACAAAATCTCGGTTGAATGTTCCATATACAGGCTCAAAATCCTTTGCCAAAATATCGGGGCCGAAAATCCGACAAAATTGTGCAGGCCGGGAAAATTGCGCGGAAACAGAAAAGCGGCAGACCCGTTTGGACAGGTCCGCCGCTTTTTGTGTCTGTTTACAGGGATCGCTGCAATTATTCAGCAGTGATAGCACCGGTGGGGCAAGCGCCCTCGCAAGCGCCGCAATCGATGCAAGCGTCTGCGTTCACAACTGCAACGCCACCCTCAACGGTGACTGCACCAACGGGGCAAGCGCCCTCGCAAGCGCCGCAGCCAACACATGCGTCAGAAACCTTGTGTGCCATAATCGTACTCTCCTTATCTCCCGTGCGGTCATTTATGAAGAAACCTGCCCTTGCACGGCGGGTGGCGGGCTCCCTCGGAAATCTTATCCTTGACACGATTCTAGCAAAGCAAAATCAAAAAGGCAAGACTAACCGTACCGCGCAAAATGCAAAACCCGTTTTTTTGTTGGGTTGCACAAAAGCACAGGCTAACTTCTGGAGGAAATTGAAGAGATTTTTTGGCGAAAATCACGAAATATGGTTAGTTTTAGCAGACTAACCTTGGTGAATTCCCACTATTTTTCTGGGAATTATCTACCCTTTTTGGGGCAGTTTCCGCAACCCGTGCTGCCATTGGCGTCGGCGGAAGCCACCACCGGGGCGGGGTTGCGCACGCCGGAATAATCGTCGTCCGGGTCCGGGCGGCGGGGGGCGCGCTTGCCGCCGCTGATGTACTCACACACGCCCACCTTGTAGTAGCGCGGGGTGAGGGCCTCGGTGCCGCAGCGCACCCGCAGATAGCCGGAAACGGGGTTGACTTCCAGCACGGTGCCCAGGCCGTCCGGGGTGCGGACAGTGCTGCCCACCATGGGCATGATGCTGTTCAGGTACTCGTAGGCGCTCTCCTCGTAGGCCAGACAGCACATCAGACGGCCGCAGGCACCGCTGATCTTGGTGGGGTTCAGGGACAGGCCCTGCTCCTTTGCCATCTTGATCGAAACAGGCTGGAAGTCCTTTAAAAAGCGGGAGCAGCAGAACGGCTGGCCGCAGATGCCAAGGCCGCCGATCATCTTGCTCTCGTCGCGCACGCCGATCTGGCGCAGCTCAATGCGGGTGTGGAAGATGCCGGCCAGGTCCTTGACCAGCTCCCGGAAGTCCACGCGGCCGTCCGCCGTGAAGTAGAACATGATCTTGGAGCGATCAAGGGTGTACTCGGCCTCCACCAGCTTCATTTCCAGGCCGTGGCGGGCGATGCATTCCTGGCAGGTGTGGTAGGCTCGTTTCTCGTCCTCCCGGTTCTGGCGCATCCGGCGCACATCCACGCTGTCGGCCATCCGGGTAATGGGCTTGAGGGCCTTGGGCACTGCCGTGTCGGCGATCTCCCGCACGCCCTGCACCACCTCGCCGCACTCAATGCCGCGGGCAGTTTCCACAATGACGTAATCCCCGGCCTTGATGTCAGCATCGGCGGGGTCAAAATAATAGCTTTTGCCGTTGTCCTTAAAACGGACAGAGATGACTTTTTTCATAGCGTTCCTCTTTGGGGTGGTTGTTGTTCTCGTTGTATCTGAGTCGGGCTCCAAATGAGCCTGATATTCCATTCTGATGTTAGTATACCATAATCAAAACCACATTTCCACGAAAAAAATAAAATCGCCGCGTCCGGGCACCGTGTTCGGGCCCCAAAAAATTGGGCGGCGGGTGCAATGATCGGCCCGGCTCGTTCGTATACAACCTGATTTCGACATGAAAATTCTGGAAACGGGTCAAAAAATTGAGGAATTGAGCGGAGAATTCCCCGGTTGCGGAAAAGTATCTTAAGTTTTATAAAAGATTCACCAAGGGACTATTGCAACCCCCTCCCCCTCGTGTATAATAAGGGTATTAAAGGAAATTTAAGCCCCGCTGCTTGGGGGGCCTAAGAGAAACGGTAGGAAGAAATGGAAAAATTCAGTGTCAAAAAACCGTTTACGGTGCTGGTTGGTGTTGTCATGGTCCTGCTGCTGGGGTTCGTGGCCCTCAGCCACATGCAGACCAACCTGCTGCCGGACATCAGCACGCCGTACCTGATGGTGGTCACGGTTTACCCCGGTGCCAGCCCGGAGCGTGTGGAGAGCGAAGTCTCCGACGTGATGGAAAACGCCCTGGGTACCGTGGCGGGTGTGGACACCATCACCGCCACCTCGGCGGAAAACTACAGCCTGCTGCTGATGAAGTTCTCCGAGGGCACCGATATGAACAGCACCATGGTCAAGGTGTCCAACAAGGTGGACCAGACGGTGTCCAGCCTGCCAAGCAGCTGCCTGACCCCTTCCATCATTGAATACAGCATGAACATGAATGCCTTTATGACGGTTGCCATCAGCCGCGAAGGCAGTGATGTCTACGACCTCTCCGATTTCGTCAGCGGCACGCTGGTGCCCTATGTGGAGCGCAGGGGCGGCGTGTCCAGCATCTCGGCCAACGGCCTCATCGAGAAGATGGTGCAGGTGCAGCTGAGCCAGTCCAAGATCGACGTCATCAACGAGAAGCTGCTGGAGACCATCGACGTCCAGCTGGCGGCGGCCCATGAGCAGCTGGAAGCCGCCCAGGCCCAGATCGAAGCCGGCCGCAAGGAGTACGAAAAACAGCTGAAAAACTACGGCGACATGGTCTCCGATACCGTGATGGCCCAGATGGGCACCGAGGTGGGTGCCGCCGTGACCACCGTCCGGGATAAGGCGCAGGCCCTGCTGGACAGTGTGAACCAGCTGATCGCCGTGGTCAACGAGCCGGAGATCCAGCAGGCGCTGATCGAGGTGCGCGATGGCCTGCAGCATGTGGTGGACCAGTTCAACGAGACGGGAATGCGGGACATTGACGCCCTCATTTCCATCATCGGCGAGCTGCGCGATATCACCGATAAGCTCACCGTTGCCCTGCAGCAGCTGCAGAACCGCCTGAACCTGGAAACGGGTGCCGACGGCAGCACCGCCGGAGATCTGGCGGGCGACCTGGAAGTGCAGCAGAGCATGAGCACCATCTATAAAACGCTGGAAGACACCATCAAGGCCATGGACAATGTGCCCGAGCTGATGAACACGTTCTCCCAGGCGCTGGGCAGCTATTCCAGCCAGCAGCTCTCCGCGTACATGAAGTTTACCGAAGCCCGTGAGATGCTGAACAACTACCAGACCCAGTACGACGAGGCCAACGCCCAGTATGAGGCGGCCAAGGAGAAAGCCCTCGCCAGCGCCGATGTGGCCAAGCAGCTGGATATCGACAAGCTGGCCACCCTCATCTACGCCCAGAACTTCTCCATGCCCGCCGGCTACGTCAAGGACTCCAGCGGAAAATCCTGGCTGCTGAAAGTTGGCGAGGAGTACGACAGCGTGGCCGATATCGAGGGCGCGCTGCTGCTCCATGTGGATGGCTTTGGTGACGTCCGCCTCTCCGATGTGGCGGATGTGGAAGTCATTGATAACGCCGAGGCCAGCTATACCCGTCTGAATGGCGAGCGGGCCGCCGTGCTCAAAATTTTCAAGAGCTCCACGGCCAGCGCCAGCACGGTTTCGGATAACTGTCTGGAAGCGTTCAAGGAGCTGGAAGCCCAGTACGACGGCCTGAAAGTGGTCGTTCTGTCCAACCAGGGCAACTACATTACCATTATTGTCAAGAGCATCCTCACCAGCATGATCGTGGGTGCCGCTCTGGCCATCATCGTGCTGGCCATCTTCCTGAAAGATATCAAGCCCACCCTCGTGGTCGGCATCAGCATCCCGCTGTCCGTTCTGTTCGCCATCGTGCTGATGTACTTCACCGGGCTGGACCTCAACGTCATGACGCTGGCGGGCCTCTCCCTCGGCATTGGTATGCTGGTGGATAACTCGGTCGTCGTCATTGAGAACATCTACCGTCTGCGGGGCCGGGGCGTCCCGGCACCCCGCGCGGCCGTGCAGGGCGCAAAGCAGGTGGGCATGTCCATTGTGGCCTCTACCCTCACCTCAGTCTGCGTCTTCGTACCCGTCATCTTCACCTCCGAGACGGTGCGCAACCTGATGCAGCCTATGTCTCTCTGCATCGGCTACTGCCTCATGGCCTCCCTCATCGTGGCCATTACCGTTGTCCCGGCGGCGTCCTCCACCGTGCTGAAAAAGGCCGAGCCCAAGAAGCTGGCCTGGTTTGAGAAAGTGCAGGACAAGTACGGCAAGAGCCTGGAGTGGTGCTTCCAGCACCGCGCCATTCCGCTGGGGGCTGCCATCGTTCTGCTGGCTTTCTGCGGCTGGCAGGTCTTCTCCATGGGCATCACCCTGCTGCCGGAGATCACCAGCAACGAGGCCATTGTGGAGATCTCGACCACGGCGGATATGAGCAAAGAGGATTCTTACGATGTGGCCGGGCAGGTGGTGGAAGCCCTGATGACGGTGGACCATGTGGAAGAGGTGGGCATCACCACCGATACCAGCGTGGCCGGCATCGACGTTGGCCAGCTGGGCCTTCCCAAGGCTATTACCGACCTGCTGAACGCGGCCAACAGCTACGGCAGCTATAAGATCAATGTCAAACTGGATGAGAGCCTCTCCTCCACCCAGATCGAAACCGCCCGTCAGGCGCTGGAAGACGCCCTGGGCAGCGTGGAAAACTGCACCGGCACCGTGGAGATCAGCGGAATGCAGGAGCTCACCAGCATGATGTCCAACGGCCTCAGCGTCAAGGTCTACGGCCCCGACACGGCTACCATCACCCAGCTGGCCGATAAGGTCGTGGAGATGGTCAACAACACCGAGGGCTTTACCAACGCCACCACCGGCCTGGGTAACGGCGACGCCACCATTGAGCTGCAGATCGACCGTGATAAGGTCCGTGCCTATGGCCTGACCGTCGCGCAGGTGTATCAGCAGATCGCGGCGGACCTGACCACCACCACCACCGCCAAGACCCCCGTTGTGGTGGATGGCACTTCCATGACGGTCCAGATCACCGATAACCTGGACCCCGTCACCAAGGAAAACATGATGGGCATTACCTTTGAGACCACCACCATGTCCGCCGATGGCACCACCACCACGGGCACCTGTCAGCTCAGCGATATTGCCACCTGGACCGTGGGCACGGCCCCCGACTCCCTGACCAGCGAGAACCAGACCCAGTTCGTCACCGTCACGGCGGACACTCTGCCCGGCTACAATACCACCGTGCAGGCCCGTCAGGTCAAGAAGACGCTGGACGCCTACACCCTGACCGATGAGATGCCGGAGGGCTGCTCCTTTGACGTGGGCGGCGAGTCCGGCAACGTCAACAAGATGACCAATGAGATGGTGCAGTGGCTGGCACTGGCCCTGCCGTTCGTCTATCTGGTCATGGTGGCACAGTTCCAGAGCCTGCTGTCCCCGTTCATCGTGCTGTTTACCATCCCGCTGGCCTTTACCGGCGGCCTGCTGGGAATGCTGCTCACGGGCCAGCAGTTGACCATGATCTCTCTGATGGGCTTCATCGTCCTGATGGGTACCGTCGTCAACAACGGCATCGTCTTTGTGGACTACACCAACCAGCTCCGTCTGGGCGGCATGGAGCGCCGCGCGGCCCTCATCGCCACCGGCAAGACCCGTATGCGCCCCATCCTCATGACCACCCTGACCACGGTGCTGGCCATGCTCCAGACGGCCCTGAGCAACGATATGGCCGGCCAGCTGATGCGCGGCATGTGCGTCGTCATCATCTGCGGCCTGAGCTACGCTACCCTGATGACCCTGTACATCGTCCCGTTGATGTACGACATCCTCTTCAAGAAGCCGCCGCTCAACGTGGATATCGGCAGCGAGGAAGACCTGGACGACATCCCGGACGACGCGGCCGAGTTCCTGGCGCAGGCCAACGCGCAAGCATAAATTCCCCTGCAAACAAAAAAATCCTCATGGAGCGCTCCATGAGGATTTTCTTTTTGCAAAACCACCAAAAAATCTCCCAAAATATTGGCTGTTAATTCTAAAAAGTTCTGCCCACAAGCGTGTGAAACTATGATATAATCATAATTATGAAAGATACACTCAGGAGTGCGCCTGCTGGGTGTGAACCAAATGATGAGGAGGCGAGCGCAATGGCACAGTTTCGTTCCAAGCCTTTTGGCGTGACAAAAAGCGGCGAAAAGGTCAACGAGTACATCATCTCCAACCCCGGCGGACTGGAAGTGCATGTGCTGAACTATGGCTGTGTGATCAAAAATATCCTTGTCCCCACAAAAAAGGGCCCGGTGGACGTGGTCATAGGGCATGACACCCTGGCCGACTACGAAAACGACTTCAACTCCCAAGGCAGCACCTGCTGCGGCGCGTTTGTGGGGCGGTACGCCAACCGGATCGAGAACGCGGTGTTCAGTGTAGGCGGCAGGGCCTACCATCTGGAAGCCAACAATGGCAAAAACCATCTGCATGGTACATTCCCGCGCAAGATCTACGATGTGAAATCCTTTGGCGATACCCTGTTACTGGAGGCGGAGAGCCCGGATGGAGAAGACGGGTTCCCCGGCAATCTGAAAATTTCGGTGCGGTATATCCTCACGGAGGACAATGCCCTGCGGATGGACTACCGGGTGTCCTCCGACGCGGACACCGTGCTGAACCTCACCAACCATACATATTTTAATCTGGATGGTGAGGGCGATGTGCTGAACCAGAAGCTCAAGCTCTACGCGTCCCGGTATCTGGAGGGCAACAACGAGACCTGCCCCACCGGGCGCATCCTGCCCGTGGCGGGCACGCCGATGGATTTTACTTCCGGCAAACCGCTGGGCCGGGACATCGACACGGGCTTTTCCCAGACCACCATGGTGGGCGGCGGCTTTGACCACTGCTTTGTCATTGACCGGGACCGCGGTTCCAGCCAGAGCCTGTGCGCCTGGGCTACCAGCGAGAAAAGCGGCATCAGCATGAAGATGTACACCACTCAGCCGGGCATCCAGCTTTACACGGGCAATTTTTTGCAGGATTGCCCCACCCCGGGCAAGGGCGGCGTGCCGCTGCAGAAATACGGCGGCTTTGCGCTGGAGACCCAGCACTTCCCCTGCAGTCCCTCGCACCCGGAGTTTCCCACCACCATCCTCCGCGCAGGCAAGGTCTTCCGCGCCAACACCACGCTGCGCTTTTTCACCGGACGCCAGTGCGGACGCCTTTGAAAAGAGAGAACGGAATGACCGCCCGGCCGGGCGGTCATTTTTGTGTTCCGGTGGATCTTTCTCTCATTTGCACAAAAAGCGTCTTCCCTCCATGGGCAGGGTGCAAAAAAATTTGTGGTTCCATCATCGTGCAGAAAAAGATGCAACAAGAATCCAGCTGCATAAAATGGGCGGTACTTGATTCCGCGTGCAAAAAGCGGTATTCTTTAGGCAGCAGGGGCAAGGCCCTTACAAAGAATGCAACAATGGTGACGAGAGAGAGGTTTTTGCAATGGCAATTCTGGTTTCCGGCGGCGCTGGCTACATTGGCAGCCACACCTGCATTGAACTGTTGAACGCTGGCTACGATGTGGTGGTGGCCGATAACTACTATAACGCTTCTCCGGTGGTGCTGGAGCGGGTCAAGCAGATCACGGGCAAGGACTTCCGCTTCTATCAGGCCGATATGACCAAGCATGAGGATGTGGAGAAGATCTTCACCGAGTGCCCGGACATCACCGCGGTCATCCAGTTTGCAGCCTACAAGGCTGTGGGCGAGAGTGTCTCCAAGCCCATTGAATACTACTATAACAACCTCAACTGCACCCTGGTCATCCTGGATGTGATGCGCCGCCACGGCTGCAAGAACTTTGTCTTCAGCTCCTCGGCCACCGTTTACGGCGACCCCGCCAGTGTGCCCATCACCGAGGACTTCCCCGTGGGTGCCACCACCAACCCCTACGGCACCACCAAGGCCATGACCGAGCGCATCCTGACCGATGTCTGCAAGGCGGACCCCACCCTGAACGTGGCCCTGCTCCGCTACTTCAACCCCATCGGTGCCCACAAGTCCGGCCTCATTGGCGAGGACCCCAACGGGATCCCCAACAATCTGATGCCCTACATTGCAAAAGTCGCTGTGGGCAAGCTGGAAAAAGTGCACGTCTTCGGCAACGATTACCCCACCCCGGACGGCACCGGCGTCCGCGATTACATCCACGTGGTGGATCTGGCCCGCGGCCATGTCTGCGCCATCCGCAAGCTGGAGACCAATTGCGGCCTCTTCATCTGCAACCTGGGCACCGGCAAGGGCTACAGCGTGCTGGATGTCATCCATGCCTTTGAAAAAGCCTGCGGCAAGAAGCTCCCCTACGTCATCGAGGCCCGCCGCCCCGGCGATATCGCCGAGTGCTACGCCGACCCCTCCAAGGCCAAGCGTGAGCTGGGCTGGGTGGCTGAGTACGGCATCGAGGAGATGTGCGCCGACAGCTGGAACTGGCAGAAGAAGAACCCTGACGGCTACCACACTGCAAAATAAAAGGATTTTCCACTGCGATTGTCCATAACGTTGAAAACACCCCTGTCTGCCGCGGCAGACAGGGGTGTTTTTGCATCGCGGAGGTCATTTCACGATAGGACATTTTATGAAATGCGGTCCGCGACGAAATTTGTCGTTGGCATCCCTTGACAAAGGATAAAAGTTAGCCTATAGTACCATTGTTAATACAGACTAACAAATGGTCGAAGAAAGGCGGACAACCATGACACTGAAAGAACTGAACATCGGCGAAAGCGCTGTCATTGAGACGGTTGGCGGACAGGGGGCCCTCCGCCAGCATTTTCTGGATATGGGCCTGATCCCTGGGGAAAAGGTCACCCTTGTCAAGTTTGCACCCATGGGTGACCCGATGGAGCTGCAGATCCACGGCTACGCCCTGACCCTCCGGTTGGATGACGCGGCCCGGATCAACGTTTCCCCGGCAAAAACCGTCCGGGTGGTGCCCGCTGCCCGCCCGGAACAGAAAGTGGTAGAGCACCCCGGCCTGGGCGAGGGCGGCCGCTACCACACCAAAAAGGGAGAGAATCCGCTGCCGGACGGCACGACCCTCACCTTTGCACTGGCGGGCAACCAGAACTGCGGAAAGACCACCCTGTTCAACCAGCTTACCGGCTCCAACCAGCATGTAGGCAATTTCCCGGGCGTGACTGTGGACCGCAAGAGCGGTGCTATTAAGGGCCACCCGGAGACCGAAGTGACCGATCTGCCCGGCATTTACTCCATGTCGCCCTATTCCAGCGAGGAAATCGTCACCCGGCAGTTCCTCATCAATGAGAAACCCACCGGCATCATCAACATCGTGGATGCCACCAACATTGAACGGAACCTGTACTTAACGATGCAGCTCATGGAGCTGGATACCCCCATGGTGCTGGCGCTGAATATGATGGATGAGGTGCGCGGAAATGGCGGTACCATCCGCATCAACCAGATGGAGGCCATGCTGGGCATCCCGGTGGTGCCCATCTCCGCGGCCAAGAACGAGGGTGTGGATGAGCTGGTAGACCATGCCATCCACGTGGCAAAGTATCAGGAACGCCCAGGCCGACTGGATTTCTGTGGCGAGGACGACCACGGCGGTGCGGTCCACCGCTGTATCCATGGCATCATCCATCTCATTGAGGACCACGCCAAGACAGCTGGCATCCCGGTGCGTTTTGCCGCCACGAAGCTGGTGGAGGGCGACCACCGCATTGAGGAAGCCCTGCAGCTGGATCAGAACGAAAAAGAAATGATCGAGCACATCATCCTCCAGATGGAGCAGGAGCGCGGGCTGGACCGGGCCGCTGCCATTGCGGATATGCGGTTCCACTTTATCCACCAGCTGGTGGCTCAGACCGTTGTCAAGCCCCATCAGAGCAAGGAGCAGCTCCGCAGCAACCGCATTGACCGGATCCTCACCGGCAAATATACGGCCATCCCGGCCTTTGTGGGCATCATGGCGCTGGTGTTCTATCTGACGTTCGGCGTCATCGGTTCAGGCCTGCAGGACCTGCTGGCAGCGGGAATTGATCGGCTGACCACCTTGACGGATAACGCCCTTACGGCATGGGAAGTCAACCCGGCGGTGCACTCACTGGTCATCGACGGCATCTTTACAGGCGTGGGCAGCGTGCTGAGCTTTCTGCCCATCATTGTGACCCTGTTCTTCTTCCTCTCCCTGCTGGAAGATACCGGCTACATGGCCCGTGTGGCGTTCGTCATGGATAAACTGCTCCGCCGCATCGGTCTTTCGGGCCGCAGCATCGTGCCCATGCTCATCGGCTTTGGCTGTACAGTGCCCGGCGTGATGGCCAGCCGCACCCTCCCCTCGGAGCGTGACCGAAAAATGACCATCCTGCTCACGCCGTTCATGAGCTGCTCGGCAAAGCTGCCCATCTACAGCCTGTTTGCGGCGGCTTTCTTCCCCCAGCAGGCGGCCTTTGTGATGGTGGGCCTGTATTTCCTGGGCATTCTGGTGGGCGTCGTCATGGCCATCCTCCTCAAGGGGACGGTCTTCAAGGGCGAGGCCGTGCCCTTTGTGATGGAGCTGCCCAACTATCGCCTGCCGGGCCTGAAAAACGTGGCCCAGCTGCTCTGGGAAAAGGCCCGGGATTTCCTCGAGCGGGCGTTTACGGTCATCTTTATAGCCACCATCGTCATTTGGTTCCTGCAGAACTTTGACCTCCGGCTCCGCCTGACGTCTGACCCGCAGACCAGCATTCTGGCCCTGCTGGCGGGCGGGATCGCGCCGCTGTTCGCGCCGCTGGGCTTTGGCGACTGGCGGATCTCCACGGCCCTCATCACCGGCTTTATGGCAAAGGAGAGCGTTGTTTCCACCCTGACCATCCTGTTCGGCTCCTCGGCAGCCTTTGCAGCTGCCCTTACCCCGGCCCAGGCGGCCCCGCTGCTGGTCTTCTGCCTGCTGTATACCCCCTGCATTGCTGCAGTGGCCTCTGTCAAGCGTGAGCTTGGCGGTAAGTGGGCGGCCATCATGGTGTTAAACCAGTGCGTCACCGCGTGGCTTTGCGCGCTGGTAATGCGGCTGATCCTGCTGGCGATTTAACGGCAAAATAGGAAAAAGGCTCTGTCGGGTTCCGGCAGAGCTTTTTTTCATCCTTGACAGAGAAAACGGCCCGTGCTATAATCACTTCAAATTTGAACAATCTAAAATTGAAAGAAGTGAAGCTGCATGAACCCCAGCCTGGAATTCTCCCAGAAGTTTGTGGTGGGCTACAACGCCGCCTGCAAGCCCCTGTGTCAGGAGCTCAAGCTGCCGCAGACGGCGCTGGATATCCTGCTGTTCCTCGTCAATAACCCCGAATACAAGACGGCCAGCGACATCGTGGAGGTGCGAAAGCTAAAAGCGAACCTTGTCTCGGTCAATGTGGACCGCCTCGTGCAGGAGGGCTACCTCCGGCGGGAGGCCGTGGCAGGTGACCGCCGCAAGACCCTGCTCATCGGGACGGAAAAGGCCCGCTCCGTGGTAGAGCGGGGCCGGGAGGTGCAGAACCGTTTTCTGGAGCGGCTGCTGGACCACACGGACGAAGCCCAGCGGGCGGCGTTTTTTGCTACGCTGGAGACCATGAGCAAAAATCTGGATGCCATCATTGAGGGGGAAGATTAAGATGCAAATTTTGTATGTTCTTCTGGTCACATTTTTTGCCGGAATGGGTGCCGGCCTTGGCACCGGCTTTGCCGGGATGAGTGCGGCGGCGGTCATCAGCCCCATGCTCATCACGTTTCTGGGCATGGACCCCTACATGGCCGTGGGCATCGCCCTTTCGTCGGACGTGCTGGCCAGTGCGGTGTCCGCTTACACCTACCACAAGAATAAGAATCTGGACGTGAAAAACGGCCTCATCATGATGGCCAGCGTGCTGGGATTCACGGTGGTGGGCAGCTGGCTGGCAAGCCTTGTTCCCTCTCGGGCGATGGGCGGCTTCTCGGTGTTTATGACGTTCCTGCTGGGCATCAAGTTCATCGTCAAGCCGGTCATGACCACCAAAGAGGCCATGCAGGGGATCTCTGCGAAAAAGCGTGCGATCCAGTCCATCGTCTGCGGTGTCATCATCGGCCTGATCTGCGGCTTTGTGGGGGCCGGCGGCGGCATGATGATGCTCCTCATCCTCACCAGCGTGCTGGGCTATGAGCTCAAGACCGCCGTGGGCACCAGCGTCTTCATCATGACGTTCACGGCCCTGACGGGTGCTGTCTCCCACTTTGCCATCGGCGGGGCCCCGGACTGGCCCGTGTTTGCCCTCTGCGTCCTCTTTACCCTGCTCTGGGCCCGTATTGCGGCGGTCTTTGCCAATAAGGCGGACGCCAAGACCCTCAACCGCGCGACCGGTATCGTGCTGGTGGTGCTGGGCATCGTGGTCATGGGCTTCAACCTGCTGACAAAGTAAAATAACAAAAACCAACAGGAGCCTGTGCGTGGGAATCGCTTCCCGGCACAGGCTCCTGTTGGCTTTACAGAGGAGTGTTTGTCGTTTTAAAGGTGCCTCACTGCACGAATTCCAGGTTCACGTTGCCGTTGCTGGCATTGGCCGTAAAGCTCTGGGCGGCACCAAGATTCTGCTGGACAGGGGCGCTGCTGCGGATGGCGAAGCTATCGTCGTTGGCGTCGGTAAGGGTCACGCGACCACTGCCTGCGGTCAGGTTCAGGCCATACTCCGCGCCGCGGCCCGTCACAGTGCCCACCACGCTGGCGTTGGTGGCGGTGCAATAAAAGTAGGGCGACGAGGTGTGGTCCAGCTTGACGTCACCGTTCTGGGCCTGTGCGGTAATGCTCAAAGCCGAGGTGTTGGCCAGGCTGATGCGGCCATTTCGGGTGGAAGCGGCAAAGGTCTGGGTGAGCAGGTTGTTTACCTCCACTTTGCCGTTGTTGGCCGTGGCGTTCAGGTTGTCCAGGCTGCCGCCGGTAATGGAAACATTGCCGTTGGTGGTGGTCAGGGTATTGGACTGAGACGTCATATCCTGGATGGTGATATTGCCGTTGCTGGTATCCACCGTGAGGCCTGCAAACGCCCTGCGGGGCAGCTTGACGGTCATGGTGCAGATGCACTTGCTGTTGTTTACGCTCATGGAAGCGTCGCCCTTGAGGCCCTGAATGTTCAGGCTCGGGCCCGCAATGGTAAAGCTGTACAGCTCTCCGCCCGTGCCAAAGGCATCGTTGTAGGAGCTGTTGTAGCTGTACTCCACCACCACATGGTCCACATCATCGGCTTTTACCGTCACATCGGCGTATTTGTCGCTGACGGATAGGCTGCTGATGGCCTCTGCCGTTTCATAGGTTTTGGTAATGAGCCCCGCTCCCGCGCTGTTTTCCTGCGGAGAGGGGGTAAAACCACAGAGCAGAGCCACCGCTGCCGCCGCAGACAACAGTGTGCAGAATAGCTTTTTCATGGTTCAAAACCTCCAATCTGAGACTTGGACAGGCGTGCCCAAATTTTATTACAGATTCTACTATAAAAATAACGCAAAACAAAGAAAAAGTCAAGAAATACAACAAAAAAGCCCGTGCAGGGCACGGGCTTGGAAAACTGCTTATTTCTCCTCGATGGTGGAGTGCTCGATCACCCAGTCAGCAGCGCGGCGGATGGCCTCGTTGCGGCGAATGCTCTCCACGTTGGACTTGGCCATGATCTCTTCCAGAGGCTTCTTGAGCTTGTCGGCACGCTCCTGCATCTTGGCGGTCATCTCCTCATCGGTGGGGACGAGGTTCTCCTGCTGTGCCACCTGCAGCAGAGCCATCCGGGCGCGGGTGTTGTTCTCCGCAGCCTTGTGAACGTTTGCGGTAAAGGTCTCGCGGGTCTGGTGCACCTGGGACAGGTAGTGGTCCAGGCTGACGCGCTGCATCTGGAGCTGCTGCTGGATGTTCTCCATCTCGCGCTGGTAGGTGCTCTCCACCAGGACGCTGGGGATCTCGCCCTCCGCGGCGTTGGCCAGCTGGGTCAGGACCTGATCCTTGGCGCGGTTCAGGGCGCTGGCGTGCTTGCCATCGTGGATCTGCTGGCGGATCTGCTCACGGAACGCTTCCATGGTGTCCACCTTGCCCGCTTTCTTGGCAAAATCACTGTTCAGTGCGGGCAGCTGGCGGACGCAGACGTCAATCAGCTTGATCTTGAAGACGGCGGGCTTGCCGGCCAGGTCTTTCACATGGTAGCGGGTGGGGAACGTGACAAAGATGTCGAACTCCTCGCCGCCCTTGTGGCCCAGGATGCCCTCCTCAAATCCGGGAATCATCCGGCTGCTGCCCAGCTGCAGGGTCTGGTTCTTGGCGGAGCCGCCCTTGAACGGCTGGCCGTCCATCTGGCCCTCATAGTCAATGTGGACGATATTGCCCTTGACGGCCGGGCCCTTGTGGGGCACCAGCTCAGCAGAGGCCTGACGGCGGTGCTCCAGCACATTGTCGATCTCTTTGTCCGTGACAGCCGGGGTGACGCACTCGACCTTGAAGCCGGAGGTCTGGGCCAGCTTCAGCTCGGGCTGCAGGGCGGTGGTGGCGGTGGCCACAAAGCCCTCGTCTTTCTTCACGCTGACCAGATCATAGGTGGGCTCGTCCACGGCACGGAAGCCGTGCTCTTTCATGGCGGCGTCATACAGAGCCGGCACATCCTTGTCCATCAGGTCGTTGATGGCATCATACCAGAACGTGTGCTCTCCGCGGTCCGCCTCGATCTGAGCGCGGTCCGCCTCACCCTTTGCAAAGCCCTTGATGGTGTAAGAGGCGCGGGTGCGCTCGTACACGGCGTTGGATGCGGCCTCCAGTTCCTCAGCAGAAGCGCTGAACGTCATTTTGCAGACACTCTTTTCGGGAGTTTCCACGCTTACCAGTTTCATAGGTTCTACCCTCCGTGCTGCCCCAAAAGGAGCGTTTTCAAACATTAGTAAAGTTATTATAGCACAAGTAGGGCAAAAGCGGTATAATAAAAAGAAGAAAAAGTGCTGCAAACGGCATTTTGCCGGTAGTCCTGCTCCCACTGGCCCTACGGGCGTGAAAATCGCCCGGCGCCTCGCCGGGGAGCCGTGATCAAGGCGGTGTACCGGTACACCTGAAATTGGAACGACGAAAAGACGCTTTTTTTCTAAAAAATCAAAAATATTTCAAAAAATTGTTGACAAAACCCTTTACGAGTGATAAAATACATCTTGTTCCGGACGGAACGTATGCGTTGGTAGCTCAGCTGGATAGAGTGACTGACTACGAATCAGTAGGCCGGGGGTTCGAGTCCCTTCCATCGCACCAGAAAATGCCGTGAAATCGAAAGATTTCATGGCTTTTTTGTTTTTCTGGCAGAGTCTGCACACTTTTGCACATCTCCTGCACACTTTACAAAAAAGCCATGTTATCTTTGCATCGCTTGCACAGCGTGTATTTCGCTGCACAAAAAAGAGAATTTTACGCGAAGAGTACCCGCGTCAGCTCGCGGCGCTCTTCTGCATCCATCTGCCGGATGGCTTCAAGGATCATTTTACCCGTGATTTTTGTTG
>ERZ838483.1438-NODE-1438-length-20491-cov-33.497994_pt1 | contig 20491 bp, 17 predicted proteins | sample MGYA00519939_ERZ838483 | MGnify/ENA primary metagenome ERZ838483 (study PRJEB31850, sample SAMEA3708836) | human gut metagenome | biome: human gut; feature: human-associated habitat; material: faeces | place: China | collected 2014 ... | reverse complement strand
AAATCAATAAATTCTAGAAAATTTAACTATTTATTGACATTTAATAGTTTGTCTTTTTATCGTTCTATTTAGAACTTCAATGTTCTATATAGAACATTGAAGACAGATGGAGATTTTTGTCAATAGAAAAAAGGTCAATGAATAAAATTCATCGACCTGAGAGATAGGTATTGTTTAGTTTTCTGCTTTTTTACGTTTTAATAATACTACAGCTAGACTTGAGATGATAATTGCAGCTACATAGATCATCACCTGAGTATGATCACCTGTATTGACTTTCTTCTTGTCTTCTTTTTTAGTTTCTGTAGGTTTTATAGTTGTATTACCTTTATCAGATGGCTGATCTTCCTTGATTTCTGGTTTATCAGTTTTATCTGTATCCGGTTTATCAGTTTTATCTGTATCTGGTTTTGGATTCTCTGATCCATCTGTGATTCTCCAAAGCTGAGCACCCCAGAATGGATTAGCCATGCCAAGGAATAAACCATTATCAGTAGGAATAAATGCACGTCCACCATGGTTATACTTATCATTAAATCCATTACGAGTTAATGCATCAAAGTGAACACCATCAGATGAAACCAATACATCACATCCTGCTTCCTGTTTAGACACAATCTGACTGCATCCATAATAGTATACAAAGTTTTCTACTGTACTATTCAAGATAATATCATCAATCTGTTTTTCAAGTTCTGGATTAATTTCATGTAATAATGGTTTAACAAATTTCTTATAGTTTTCAATGAGTTCATCATATACTTCAACAATATCTTGATCTACTTCTCTTGATCTGTTGTCTCCTTCTACGATATCTTTCATATCTTCTAGCTGATCCATCATTTCATCTACTGATTCATCTTCAGATGCAACTGCAACTCCAGAAGGATCCTTCTTTAAGCTTTCAAGAAGGTCTTCTACATAATCCATCTTCTTCTTGAATTCTTCAGGTGTCATTTCTGAAAGACTGCCATCAGTAAGCTGTGTAAATCCTTTTGCAAGTGTAGTGATATCAAATGTACCAATAACAAGTTTATTGTTGTATTCAGAGAATCTCCATAGATACTGCGTAGAAGCAGCTCCAAATCCATCATCATTGATTAGTTCAATGTTTCCATTTTTATCCATGCGGTTCAAGCAGGCAGGATTCTTTAAATCCTGATAAAGTAAGTGGAAATCTGCTTTAATACCAATTTCAGCTAAATCAAGCATTGGGTCGTTATATCCGCCAATATAAAGATGATCCTTATATACATAAAGATTACCTGCACATGACTGTTTCTTACCTAAACCAAATTCATATTTAGCCCCTTTAGATGTATCACCAATGATTGGAGTCCATTTCCATGAACCATCCTTTTGTGGATCACCGCGATAGACTGCAAAGCCCTGTTTATTTGTCACACCAGTTGTCGCATCTGTCTTACCTGTAACCATAGATACATAAAGAGAACCATTGAATTCCGCAAGATCCCATAATCCACCACCATTGATGCTATCACGAATCCAGCATGCTGGCAGATTATCAAATGTTTCCTGCTTCGCAATGACTTTCCAGCTATCTACATTTTCAGGATCATCTGTTTCAAGAAGGCGTGCACCTTGCATTCTTGGATTATCATCCTTATAACGTACATCCTTCTTTGCGATTGCCTTAATCGCATTCTGATAAGCCTGTGGAAGCTGTGAACCATTTTCAAACATATGATCAGGATCAGCGCCATCAGTCGCAAGAGAAACGAGTAGTTTGCCATTCATCACTGTTAAACCACGAATACCATTTGAAAAAGCTGAGTTTTCTGCAGTCTTCTGCATAACAACCTTTGTTGCTTTTGTCTTAGGATCAATCTGTAATAAACGAGATGTAGGATAACCAGCACATGCAAAATATAATTTACCTTTGTATTCTATAGCCATTCTATATCCGTTCCAGTTAACGAATGCTGAACTTTCTTTTTCAACATAAACTAATTCTGTTTCATAAGTATACTTGTTGACACGCATAATACATGGTGTCCCTTTTTGAGAAGTTGCTCCATCTGGGAAGTTTCCATCATACATCACATTTAAGATGTTTGTCGCAACTGTTCCTGCCTTCTGAGCAGGATTCTTATCTCCTCTTTTTTCAAAAAGAGATGTAAGATTGTTCTTTAAATTTCTGTAATAAATACCTGAGATTGGATTCCAGCAAGTACCGAGATATATATAGTTTCCATATTCAACACTTGACCATACATAGCTCTGATTACGATTGCTTTCTTCACCCATCACTTCAAAAGGAAGAATACCATCACTCTGTCCAGCCCCTCTATCTGGATGAGATACTTTAGTGATTGTATAACCATCTTTTGTGATATTGTTCGCATTTCCATCTAATCCTGATGCACCAATGAAACCTGCTGCTAAGCAGGATACTGAAAGGACTGCTGATAATGCAAGTTTAAAAAACTTATTCCTCATTTCTTTACCCTCCGTTTCTTATGCAATACCCTCGATAATTATACCTTTATAATATATACTTGTAATCGCTATCACTGTTACATATCATGTCATTTGTGATATATGATATTTTTAATCGAATTATTAAAAAGTCAGCAACCATTATGTTGCTGACTTAATCTAGTTCTTTCTTGAAGTCATCTTATGACCTGAATAGACTGACATAATCATACAAATGAGTGCAATCAAACCAAATCCTGCATGAATCATCTTGTTCATATGTCCTGTTAAGAAAGTACAAATCATGGTGATCAGTGCACCAATAGACCAATATTTATGTGCTTTCATTCAATTCTCCTTAGTTAGTTTATGCTAATCATACTAACATGAATGAATTATCTATGCAAATAGTTTATTCTCTTGTGACTGCAAAAGGTGTACTATACCATACTTTCTTATATTTTTTAGTATTTCCATTTAATACAGATTCCATACATTTAACTATTCTTAATACCTGTTTATCCATATCGTTATCTACACTACCATATATTTCACCAGACATGATTTTCTCATTCATTTCCTGACTGTTGTTGATACCTAAAATAATAGGCAGAGCTAGATTCTTTTCTTTGTAATAATCATAAACTCCTAATGCCATATCATCATTATTACATATAACAGCTTCAGTACTAGAAATCGCATTGTTATCTAATTGAGAAAACTTCTTATAAGCAAGTTGTCTATTCCATGAAGCAGATAAAGTACCTAGTGTATTTAAAGGAAGGTCTTTACTGTTTTCTAGGAACCCTTTTGTTCTACGAATGGCATCATAGTGATCTTCTTCACCTTCTATAAGAACATAATCTATTTTCCCATTCTTATTTTTATCTACTCTGTTTCTTTGTTGATTCCATATTTTATGAAGCATCTCTCCCTGTATTAGCCCAGCCTGAGAGGCATCTGTTCCCACATACCAGACATTATCTGTAATCTTTAAATCCTTTTCAGCAATATTTCGATTAAATAATATAACAGGGATGTCTAATTCCTTTGCATTATTCAAGACACTTGCCGCAGAAGAAGGATCAACAAGATTAACAAGCATCATATCATAGCTTTGAGTATACATATACTGAAGCTGTTTATTTTGACGTCTTGAATTTCCTTTCGCATCACATATCTCATAAGAGATTTTCTTTTTCATATGCACTTCATCAATTCTATTTTCTAGTGCTGTAACCAAGCTATTCATAAATGTATCATCAAGATCATAAACCGCAATACCTACATGAATATATTGATCTTCTTTATGACGTGAACCTCCTAGTGCTGTAAGTGTTAAACATATAATCAGCACTGTAAATAATAACCATTTATGTTTTCTTATCTTTTTCATGGTAACCCTCTAATATGTAAATAGTGAGGCTTTACTGCCTTTTTCTACTACTTTCTGATCAACTTTTTCTGGTTTTAAAGAAATAGTTGATAATCGTCTTTTTCCTTCACAATGACTAATTAGTTCTATACTCTTATAACCTAGTTTATAAGTATCCTCAATATAAATGGCATCTCTTTTTCCTGTAGATATCTCTTTTAGGAGATTAAAGTCCACAGGCAATCTCATTGTTTCATGAGAAGTTTGACTAAAAGAAGCGGTATAAGTGAATGAATCCTGCATTGTATCTGTAAGAGCTAATACATTGCCATATTCATACTGTGTTTTCCTCATATACTTTTCTGGATATACAAGTAATAAGCCCATGGCCTGATTTTTATATTCCTGTGTAATAAGATCATCTAGTTCATTTTGGGATAAATCATCCTTATACCAGACATCAAGCTTTACTTGATGATCATATGCACAATCCTGTATTCCTTCCTGTACTTCTTGAATAAACGATTGCGAATACTTAGGATAGATGATCGCAATTCTTTTATTTTTTTGTGCATAATCCCTATCTCTTACATATAAAGTAGAAACAAATGCAATACTCAGTAATATCACAATCAGGATCAAGTGTTTTCTTTTATTCTGTTTCATCTGCTTCCTCCATTTTAGGGATAGTAATAGTAGCAGTTGTTCCTTCGTCTAACTCACTTGTAATAGTAATACCATACTGTTTACCATAAATAAGCTGAATTCTTTCATGAACATTTCTCACGCCTATACCCGATCCACGTTTACTAGAAACAACCTGATGATTCATAATATACTCAAGTTTATCCTCTGTCATGCCAAGACCATTATCTACTACATCAATCTTAATACTATCCTCTTCCTCATAAACACTGATAATAATCTCTCCATCCTCATACATGCCTTCCATTCCATGATAAATCGCATTCTCTAATAAGGGTTGAATAGAAAGTTTAGGAATAAGATATTTCATTAGTTTAGGATCTGCTTCTACCTTAAAGTCGAATTTATCTTTAAAACGGATATTCTGAATCTTTAAATAACTTGTTGCATGTTCAAGTTCTTTTCCTAAAGGTATCATATCCTTTCCCTGACTTAAGGAGATACGGAAGAACTTAGCAAGGGATGAAACCATTTCACCTGCCCCTTCATATTCTTCACTTCTAATCATCCATATTATAGAATCAAGCGTGTTATATAAGAAATGAGGGTTGATCTGTGATTGAAGTAGTTTCTTCTCCATTTTCTGTTTTTCACGTTCATTTTGACGGATTTCTTCCATCTGCTTCTGTAATTTATCTGCCATAATATTAAAATTGGCACTTAAACTCTTTAATTCTCCAATTCCTTCTTCTTTTGCACGAGCATTATAGTTACCTTTACCAAAATCTTCCATTGTAGCAAGCAATTGATAAACAGGGTCGGTAAAGTTTCTAAATACCTGGATATCAAGTAATATCAAAATAGCTCCTACTAAGAGTAGAATAAACCAGATAATATAATGAAAACGACGATTTTCTACTAATAGATTTGACATTGAATTCACTACCACAATATTCCATCCCGTATAGCCAATCTGTTTTCTTTCTACAAGCCAGTCTCCATTATGAATACTGCGGTTGTTCTTGAATGCAGTGGATACTGTTTTTTCTTTATATAAACCAGAGGCAATACGTTTTTCAAAGGGATGATATATAAAAGATTTAGATTCGTCCGTTAAATAGCAATAAGCTGACTTCTGGTTCTGATAACGATCTAGAATACCTTCTATAGGCTCTGTATAATACTGCATCAATAAAATACCTGATCTTATATTTCCAGCATTAATATATTCCACATAACGGCTAATATCCATGACATAACCTGATAAATCAGATTTCACCAAGTGTCGATGACCATATTGAATGGTTTCAGTATTCTTTTTCGCATTTTCAAACCATGATTGTTGAGTATCGAAACCACTGGATGATTCTCCAAAACTCCAGACCCTATTCCCATTCATATCATAAAGAGATATACTATAAATCCTATTTGATTCATTGGAAATTTTCTGAGTCATAACTGTTTTAAACTGAACATTTTCACAATCATATTTCTTAATGTTCTGATAATAGATATCATTCACAAGACTATTGCTCTCACTGACTTCATTTTCTAGACTTTGTGCTAATGTGATTGTCTGTCGATCCATCTTCTTTATTGCATCTTTTTTAAAATAAGAAGAGAATAGATAAGAAAATAACATCATACTGCTGATAATACAAGCAACAATAGAAACAGACATAACAACAGGTAATATAACACGTACACTTAATGTCTTATTTTTCATCATTTTGTTTCCTATATTTTGCAGGGGATATGCCACAATTCTTTTTAAATACATAGCTAAAATAATTAGGTTCTGGATAACCTACCATTTCCCCTATCACTAAGCTTTTATAATTTGTCTGTAATAACAGTTTCTTTGCTTCTTCCATACGTTTACCTATCATATAATTCATGAATGTTCTACCTGTTTCCTGTTTAAATATTTTAGAAAAATGAGAGGTACTGACATGTAATGCATCACATACACTTTCTACACTTAAATCCGGATCAGAAAAGTTTTCTTCTACTATTTTTTTCGCATTACCTACTAAAATCACATTATTATCTACACGTTTCTTTTGAACTAATAAACGAATCAACTGACAATAATCAAGTAACCATTGATCTAGTACTTCCCCACTTGTAAGTGAAAGAATAGTGACTGCCATCTTCTTTGAACCTTCAAATTCACTATCAGAAACAATATGATACTTCTTATAAAATCTTGAAAAAGCGAATGCGATTTCCATAATAACCATCTGATATTCATTGAGATTATAGTGAGATTGGTGAAGTAAATTAACTAATTCTTCCACCTGTTTCTTCATTTCTTCTTCTGTACAATACGTAATTGTCTTTCCTATCTGTTCTACAGTAGTATTCCAATCTGTTTCAACTTCTTCTTGAAGCATCAAATCATTATAGTAAGTATAACTTTCATCAGGCACTACAAGATTATATTCTAATGCATCTTTTGCTTGTATATAGATTGTAGGGATATCTTCTAATTGATTTGTATTTTCACTCATACCACATGATATATGTACACCAAAGATACGTGTAATCATAATAGCTGCTTCCTGGATACTGCGTGATATTTTACCTATTTCATGCTTTTTATCACCTGTAAGTAAAAATATCTCTTTATCACCTATACCAAACTCATAAACCTTAGAAATCTTATCTAACGCTTCTTTTAATGTTTCTTTAATAGAAAGTGCACTAAAGACATCCTTATGATCGACTTTTTGTATTTTCACTGCAATAATACAATATTGTTTATTATCTAATTCTAATCCTAGATTCTTAATCTGTTGGTGGCATTCTTCTAATTCCATTGTCCCTAAAACAAGCTGCGTAAAAAACTGTTGTCTAAGTAATGGCAGACTTTTAAAATAAGCATTTTCTAAACGTGTCCAGTTAATTTTTTCATTATATTCTTCTTCTAGCGCTTGATGCATATCAATTAAAAGTTTCTTCATCTCATCATAGTCTATAGGCTTCATTAGATATTCTGATACACCATAACTAATGGCAAGTCTTGCATATTCAAAATCATCCCATCCAGAAAAAAGAATAACCTTAGTATTCATATAATTATCATGAATAGTCTTAGCAAGTTCTAATCCATCCATAAAAGGCATCTTGATATCACTAATAACAAGATCTGGATGTAAGTCATCCATCATTTCTAATACTTCTTTCCCATTTTGTGCTGTTCCTGCCACTATGAATCCTAGTTCCTCCCAGTTGATTCCCTTCTGCATACCAAAGAGGATATTCTGTTCATCATCAGCTAGAATAATACTAAACGTTCTCATAATCCTGCTCCTTACTTTTTATTATCATACACTTTTTATTATATACGCGAAAGAAGAACAAGCTGATTTTAATCAGCCTGTTCTTTAAAATTAATTATTAATTTTTTCTACAACCTTTTTCATGAATTCATCATCTAACTTATATTTCTTCTTAAATACGATATAAGCTAAGATAACACCGATAGTTGGTACAACACACATTAATACACGAATTGAGTTCTGTGTAGCAAGTGACTGCACTGCATTTGGAACATAACCAGTAAGTTCTAGTACGAAACCAATTGCGAGTGAAGTGAAGGCGGCTGTTAATTTAACGATTAATGTCTGTAATGAGAAGACAACACCCTCATTTCTATCACCTAATACATATTCACCATAATCTACAACATCAGCTAAGAATACAGTTGCACATCCAAGTTCAAGACCAGTACCAGTCTTAACAATAATACCTGCAATAGCAGTTAACAATATATTTGTAGGACAAACAAAACCAACAACAAGTAATAAGATTAAACCAATTGGAGGCAATGCACATGCGAATAAGAATGCTTTCTTTCTTGATAATGTTTTAGTAACCTTAGGGAAGATAAGAAGACCAACAACTTCAGCAACTGAAGCACTGATCATGAAAGCTGATAACATACCAGCATTATTACATACATAACTAAAATAATAAGTAGCAACACCCATGATTGCCTGAATAGCAACGTTATATAATAGAATTAATAATACAGCCCATCTTAACTGGTCATTTTTCTTAATAACAGTGAAAATGTCTCTGAATTTCATCTTTTCTTTCTTCTCATCACTTGTCTGAACTTTAGGAAGGTTTAAGACACATACTGCCATAGTGAAAATGAATGTAGCTGCGATGATTAATGCGAATCTATGATAACCAATATAATTTCCACCAAGACCCTTGATGATCTGAACACCAAAACCAGCAATAATTAATGACTGACCAATACTTGCAAAGATTCTTGGAAGTACTGATACTTTTTCACGTTCTCCTGGATCAGAAGTTAAATTAGGAATAACTGACCAATAAGGAATATCCATGATTGTATAAGTCATACCCCATAAAACATAGATAACTGAAGCGAAGATACAAAGATTTACACCTGTAAGATGGAAATCTGTAAATACGATAACAAATACAAATGCGTTAATTAATGTTCCTACTACTAACCAAGGAATGAATTTACCATAACGGCTTCTTGTATTATCTACAAGCATACCCATAAATAAATCATTGAAAGCATCCCAGATTTTTGCAACGAAGAACATTGTACCAATGAAAGCTGGAGCAACCTTAATAATATCTGTGAAATAAATCATTGAGAATGTGGCAATCATGCCATAAATTAAATCTTTACCCAACGCCCCAAATGCGAATGAGTATTTGACTCTACCAGGGATTTTACCTTGGTAAACGACACTACTTTTACTGTTGTTTTCCATAAATTTCTCTCCTCTTAATTTTTTATCTTGTGTGTACATCACTTTTTCTGTACCTAAATGATACCGCTTTACTAAAATTATTAACATCTGATAATCTATTTAAAAAATATGAATTTCTATTTTGTTAGAAAATTATCATCATATTTTTTTATGGATCTGAAGTGCAAAAAAAAGACAGCCGATTTCTCGACTGTCCCTTGGTTAGATATATATCTTAGTTATACTATGATACTTTCTTTTTCTTTAGTAATGCGAGTAATGCAATACCACTTACTGCAAGTAACGCAATCACTGCAGATAAGTTTGTAGAATCGCCTGTCTTAGGAGTTACTGTAGTTGTTTTATCGTTATTCTTGCTTGGAGCAGGAGTTTTTTCTTTCACTGTAACTTTAATAGTCTTTGTACAAGATGCACCTTTACTATCTGTTACTTTGTAAATAACTTCATATACGCCAGGCTTAGATGGATCAACTGTATTCTTTAAGATTTCAATCTTATCAGTTAAATTACCATCTTCTTTATCTTTTGCAGTAACGCCATCTTTTGGATCAAACTTATCACCGACTGTGATTTCCTTATCAGTTACATCAATAGTTGGTGCTTCGTTAAGAGGTTCCATCTTTGGATTTACAGTAACTGTAATAGTCTTAGTGCGAGATGCACCCTTGCTGTCTGTTACCTTGTAAGTTACTTCGTACTTACCAGCCTTAGTTGTATCTACTTCATTCTTCAATACTTCAATCTTATCAGTTAGATCTCCATCTTCCACGTCTGTTGCAGTTACATCAGCCTTAGGATCAAATGTATCACCAACTGTAAGAGTCTTATCTTCAGCCTTGATAGTAGGAATTGCATTTAATACTTCCATCTTCGGATTGACAGTAACTGTAATAGATTTAGTATAAGATGCACCCTTGCTGTCTGTTACCTTGTATGTTACTTCATACTTGCCAGGCTTAGTTGTATCTACTTCATTCTTTAATACTTCAATCTTAGCAGTTAAGTCTCCATCTTCTGCGTCTGTTGCAGTGACATCAGCTCTTTCATCAAATGTATCACCAACTGTTAGAGTCTTATCTTCAGCTTTAATGATTGGTGCTGCATTGAGAGGTTCCATCTTTGGATTGACTGTAACTGTAATAGTCTTGACATAAGAAGCTCCACCAGTGTCTGTTACCTTGTATGTTACTTCATACTTGCCAGGCTTAGTAGTATCTACTTCATTCTTCAATACTTCAATCTTATCAGTGATATCTCCATCTTCTTCGTCTTCTGCTGTTACATCAGCTCTTTCATCGAATTTATCACCAACTGTAAGAGTCTTATCTGTTGCCTTGATCACCGGACATGCATTAAGAACTGCAGCCTTTGGATTAACAGTAACTTTGATAGTAGTTGTATAAGATGCACCCTGAGTATCTGTTACCTTGTAAGTAACATCATAAATACCAGGTTCATTAGTATTGACATCATTCTTTAAGATTTCAATCTTATTAGTTAAATCTCCATCTTCAGTGTCTGTTGCTGTCACATCATCTCTAGGATTAAATTCATCACCCACTTCGATTGTCTTATCAGTTGCTTCAATCACTGGTGCTGCATTCATTGGAACCAAGTTCATAGCCCATGTTGCATTATAAGTGATATTTTTTGTAACCTTTTCTTCAATTGCAGGTGTCCATCCCTTGAATGTATAACCTGCTCTTGTAGGTGCTTCACCAAAATCAGGTGTTCTAGTACCTACTACAAGATCACTAAATACTTTATCTTCAAATACGACTTCACCATCAACACCATCAGTATAAGTCACTGTATAGCGTGACTTAATTCCTTTTGCACCTGGAACTGGGAATTTCACTTTACTTCCATCAGGCATAGCAATATATGTTTCACCATTTAATGGATAAAGTTTTCCTTCTTCAAATTCAGGATGATCAGCATCTAATGTAACAAAGTATTCTAACTCATAAGTGTAATAAGTCTGAGCACCTTCTGTTGTAGTAGTTGCATTTGCAAGTTTCCACTTAAAGCCACTTGCATCCTGCTGTACAGATGGAGGTAATTGACTTACTGATACAAATGGAGCTGTTCCATCAAATACTTCTAGATCTTTACCAGTAATACCAGTTGTAACACTTTCAGAAATACCCTTAAATATTTCAGTTAAATCATCAGCTTCACTTGAATCATATGCTTTATCACGACTTGTTGCGATACTGCCTTTTAAGAATTCAGAAACTGTAGGACCATCTTCATAGGCTTTATCTTTTGCTGCCCCATAACATACTGTATAAACTGTAGACTGATCTTTTAGAAGCTTAGCATCTTTAGATGTTGCTTCAACAGTTTTTTCACTGCCTTTTCCACCATCACCATCTACATCATATGTTATGCCATCAATTATGACATGTGTATGAAAAAAAGTATCCCATCCACCTACACAATCTTTAAGATAATAAGTTGGTGTTCCATCAGTTAATACGACTGTATTTCTGTTGGCTTTTTGAATTTCTTTCACGTCATCTTTTAAGAATAAAGATGTAGCTTGTTTAATACCAGCATCTAGGTTTGTTCCACCACCAGCTCTTAGATTATTGATTGCTTCAAATGCTCTGTTTTTACCTCTAGTAGAAGAGACATCCGTCTAATTTAACGGTACTTCAACATGAGTTGCAAAATCAACAACTGCAAGGTAACGTCCAACATTTTCTCTATCACCAGCATATGACTTCACAAACTCTTTTGCTGCTGCTTTTAAATTTTTAATACGATTGCCTTCCATACTACCTGAAGTATCCACTACAAGAACTGTAGCTGACTTCTTGGTAAATGTTTCAACCTTCTGTTTAGTAACAACCTTTAATTTCATCTTATAAGTGTTGTTACCAAGTGCTTCAGCTGTTTTTTCAACTGAATGAATACCTTCTGGCAGGGTCTGATCTAATTCACCTTGAACCCACTCACCAGACTCGTTATAATAATCGTTCGTCACAGCGTTATCAGTAGTAAGAGCATTCGCATTTATAGGTGCTAATGAAATACTCATCATCAATGCTACTGCATAACTCGTGAATTTCTTGACATTCATAGTTCTTTCCCCTTTCTTCAATTTTTAATTATTCGTTTATAATTGTATAAACGCAATCGCATGAAGTGCACTTTTTAATATCTGATAATCTAGATAGTTTGTTATTAGCAAAAATAAGTTATTCTATAACATTCATATCATAAGTTTTATATTTATGTTTCGCATCTCACTAGTTAAAGTATTTATCATTTTAATTAATATGTTTTAAAAACCTTAATCTCATTATCATAGTCATTCATATTAAATTTAAAATGTTACTCTTTAACCTTTAGAGCCTTTTTGCCACTTTATAATATCAACAATTATAGAAATAAGAGCTCATCTTAATATATGATTCAGCTGTGCACTTATGCAATTGATAACACAATCATTTGCAAACAATCACATACAATAGACGATTAAAAAAAATTTATTCCTCTTTCCTTTATATACCATTTTCAAAATAATACTTTTTTAATTGCCTATCACTTTCTATAAATATAGAATACGTTAGCGGTTACATTTTCAATCCTAATTACCCTATAGAATGTAACATATTTAGGAATTTGTGACATGTAATAATTAAATGTAGAGTTATTTTTGGAATAATACAAATATGTAAGTGTGATCGCTTACTTATGATATTTACATAATACTGTATTTGTTTGTTTTTAAGGATAGAACCACAAAAAACGACATGATTAACATGTCGTAATGGACTACTTTATTATGGATCTTCCAATGATACAAAAAAAGTGACAGTGCAATATACATTTTGTATTTCTTGCCTACCACTTTTTTCTTGACTCCTACACTTTATCTTTAATTGTATTCTCTACTTCAATAATACGTCTACCAATTCTCTTTGTTTCTATTTTTTTATAAGCTTCTAAACAAGGAATAAATTCCTTATTGCCTTCTTCCTCAATAATATCAAGTATACGTAAAATAACCTTTCTATTTACTTTGATCAGTTTATGAATGACACGCGGATTATTTTCTTTTACATCCAAGCAGAACTGTTGATATAATTCCTGAGCAAATGTTTCTTTCTCTATTGCCCATCCTTCATCAGAAAATACTAATAAAGGAAGACGCCCTTCATATTCTATACTAAGATAATCTTCATCAATCATCCAATCAATATAATGCATAATATCAGCTAATTTCATATCATGATAATATCCATAAGCTGGACATTCATCTAATTTCAGTTCTAATACCTTTTTGTCTTTAGAACCTTTTAATATCTTAGCAAGCATATTTCTTCCTGCTTTCATAATACACATATCAGCAGCTCTTAAGATCATCTTGATATCTTCTGGAGATAATTCTTTTACATTACCTGTATCAAGAACGACAGGTATTCTATTAACTCTTCTACTCATTGGTTATCTCCTCGCTTTCATATAAAAATATTACAACCATCTCTTACACCATTCAAGAAAACTAATAAAGCTATAAAATGAGATAACCCCCTACACACATAGGAGGCTTCACTTTACTTTCTATTAATATAACAACCACAAGGCATATCAGCTACTTCTTTAATAGAAGGATCTAATGCATAGACTTCTTCTAGAGATACAATTCTTGCATCATCTGTAGTGTGTTCTTTACTACATAAGAACTGCCACATACCATCTTCATCATGAGAGATATAAGTAATAGGTTCTTCTTTGTTGAGAACATGTGTGCAAACTATACAGGCAGTACGTGGATCATCATCAAATGGGAACATATTATTTACTCAACAATAAGATATTTTCGATATGAGGTGTATGTGGGAACATATCTACTGGCTGTACGTCTAATGGCTTATAACCCTTTTCTACTAAGTAGGTTAAGTCTCTTGCCTGAGTCGCTACATTACATGAAATATAGACAATACGTTCAGGAGAGAGTGTAGTTAATCTTCCTAGGAATTCAGTAGAACATCCTTTTCTAGGTGGATCCACCATAACACAATCCACCTTTTCATGTCTTTCTACAAATTCAGTCATGAAATGACCTGCATCATCACATACAAATTCCGCATTTGTAATATGATTTCTTTCAGCATTCTCTTTTGCATCTACAATTGCCTGTGGAACGACTTCTACACCATAGACTTTCTTAACATGTTTCGCAAGAGTTAAAGAAATAGTACCAATACCACAATATGCATCAATGACTACATCAGTTGGTTTAAATTTTGCATATTCAATCGCCTTAGAGTAGAGTACTTCTACCTGTCTTGGATTAATCTGATAGAAAGACTTCATAGAAATCTTATAAGTATTACCTAGAAGTGTATCTTCAATATACCCTTCTCCATATAGTACTTTTTCTTCTTCTCCTAGAATCACATTATCATGACGGGAATTAATATTTTGAATAATTGTACGTATTTCTGGATATTCATGAGTTAAAGTATTAATGATTTCATGGATATGTGGAATTTTCTTCTTATATGAGATAAATACAACCATGGCTTCATTCTTATGATAGCTTGTCTTAGTTAATACATGCTTGATATTACCTGTTTTAGTGAGTTTATCATAAGGCTGGATATGATATTTTTCAAATAATTCTTTAACTCGTTTAATGACCTTATTAGAGAATTCATTCTGAATAAGACAGTAATCGTTATTAATGATATCGTTTGTACGTGCTTTATAGAATCCAGAGACAATATGTCCATCCTGCATTCCAAAAGGAACCTGTACCTTATTACGATAATGATAAGGGTCTTGATCCATTAAACAATCATTGACTCTCAAATCCTGATGGGCAATCTTTAAGAATGTTTCTTTCACTCTATTAGTCTTAAAAGACTGTTGTTCTTGATCTGACATATGCATTAATGAACAACCACCACATTGTTTAAAACAGTCACATTTTGGCTCTATACGTTCACTAGAAGATGTCTGTAGTTCTACTACTCTACCTACACAATAACTCTTAAGCACCTTAATAATCTCTATTTTAGCTGTTTCATGAAGTAATAGATTCTTCACAAAAATAGTTGTATTATCATGCTTTACTACACCTAAACCATCATGTGTATAATCGATGCACTCACCTATAAATTGATCTCTCTTATTCATACATATCCTCCTCACTTAAAAAAAGCGATTAAAAATCGCTTTTCATTTTATTGCTCTGTTGCTTTCGCTTTATTTGTTGTTTCTTGATCCTTTACAGATGCAAGAGTAAAGGCGATATCATCCTTACCTGCCTGTTTTGTACCATACATTGGGAAATCAGTATCATTACCACCAGTTAAATAAAGGTTTACTTCATACTGTTTTACACCATTATGCTTATTAAGTAATTCTGTATAGTCAGATCCTTCATAAGCAGATTGACCACCTTTAGAATCAAGGATTTTTACAACATCTTTTGAAATTTCTTCAGCAGTTTTAACTGATGTACCATTAGTAAATTCAATATCCACCTTGAACTGCTTACATGCTGTTTCAATATCCATAGATGCAATAGAACTATGTTTAGATTTAGCTTCGTTGACTGTATCATCTAAGACACTCTTTTGAACTGTTACAAGTCCTTCACAACGATCACCATATATAGCTCCTTCATCCTTTAAAGCACTATATAAATAGATTCCAAGTGCAAGTACAAGTACTGCAACGATTCCAAGCACAATATATCTTGTTTTAATTTTCTTTTTTGAATTATTAGAAGATTTCATACCCATTTCTTTAGGAGTTGGCTTCTTTTCAGCCTTCTTCTTAGGTGTCTGGATAACTACGTCTTCTTCATCATCAAAATGAAATCTTTCTTTGGACACATTAATCACCTACTTTACCCTTCTATTTTACCAAAGATATAAAGTAAAGTATAGTTATTTAATTCTTTCTTTAAGAAGTTCAACAAGTAACTTGTTAACCATACCTGGGTTAGCCTGTCCTCTAGACTTCTTCATAACCTGTCCTACTAAGAATCCTACAGCACGATCTTTACCATTCGCATAGTCTTCAATAGACTGTGGGTTGGCATCTAATACTTCATTCGCCATAGTTTTTAAAGCGTTAGGATCAGAAATCTGTTTCATACCCTTTTCTTCAATGATCTTTTCAGGATCTTTATTTTCTGTCATCATTGGTTCAAAGACCTTTTTAGCCTGTTTAGAAGAAATAGTACCATCTTCAATAAAATTGATTAATTTAGCTAAATATTCTGGATTTAATTCAATATCATCATAAGACTGGTTGTTCTTATTTAAGAAAGCTAAAACATCACCTAATAACCAGTTAGAAGCATTCTTATAGTTCTTAGTATATTTGATTACTTCATTGAAGTAATCAGACATAGACTTAGTAGAAACTAGAATCTTCGCATCTACCTTAGGAATACCATATTCTTCTTCATAATGTTTTTCTCTTTCTCCAGCCATCATAGGTAATTCATCTTTGATTTGTTCTACCCATGCATGATCTAATCTAATAGGTAAGATGTTTGGTTCAGTATAGTACTTATAGTCTACAGCATCCCCTTTAGAACGCATCACTGTAGTCACTTTTTCTACTTCATCATATCTTCTAGTTTCCTGAAGAACTTCTCCTCCAGATTCAATGACTTCCTGCTGACGTCCTGCTTCATAATCAATAGCCTTCTGAACGTTGCTGATAGAGTTTAAGTTCTTTATTTCTGTACGTGTACCAAATGCTTCCTGACCAAATGGACGGATAGATACGTTAACGTCACAACGCATAGAGCCTTCTTCAAGCTTTGCATCAGATACTTCTGTATATAAGAATACCTGTCTTAATGCTTCAAGATAAGCACTTGCTTCTTTACCTGAACGAATACAAGGCTTAGTGACAATTTCAATTAGTGGGATACCAGCACGGTTGTAATCAATTAATGAATAATCAGTTAAATGAAGCTGTTTAGCTGTATCTTCTTCCATATGTAATCTTTCGATATCGATACGCTTTTCTTCTCCATCTACTTCAATCATTAAATAACCATTACGTCCGATAGGTCTTTTATCCTGAGTAATCTGGAAACCTTTTGGAAGGTCAGAATAATAGTAGTTCTTACGGTCAAAGCATAGTAATTCATCGATTTCCATATGTAACGCATGACATACACGAATCGCAAATTCTACACCTCTTTTATTTAAACATGGTAATGTACCTGTCATACCCATGTCTACTTCATTGATCATTGTATTTGGATCTTCACCAAATGTAACTGGTGAAGCAGAGAACATCTTTGAATTAGTCTTTAATTCGCAATGTACTTCTAGCCCGATGACTCTTTCGTAATCCATCTTTAGTCCTCCCTCTTATACTGGTTCTTGAATCCTAATGCTTCTTCTAATGCATAGGCGCAGTTCAAGACAGTCTGTTCTTCAAAAATACGTCCTGAAATATTGACAGCGACTGGCATATTATCTACAAATCCAGAAGGGATAGAGATAGATGGTGTACCTGCAAAGTTGGCAAGACATAACCAGTTTTCAAGAATAATATATTCATCACTTAAATAATCTTCAGCTGCTTCATCAATTAAAGGTGCAACACCTCCGCCATTAGGTGCAATGATGATATCATAGTTTTCATAGATCTTATTTAATTCATCTACTACAAGTCTTCTTACTCTCTGTGCTTTTCTGAACATCTTTTCCTGATTTTCAGTTGCAAGAGCTAAGTTACCAAGAATAAATCTTCTCTTAATATGATCACCAAAACCATCTGTACGAGAATTGATCATCACATCATCAGGTGTATCACCCTGCTGTCTATCACCATACTTAACACCATCTAAGCATGAATGGTTACTTGTTGCTTCTGAGTTGCCAATAATAGTATATGTAGGAAGTAATGTCTTCATGAGTTTCTTATCCATTTCAACATCTTCTACTGTTGCACCAAGAGACTTTAATGTTTCAACAACATTTTCAAAAGTTTTCTTTACTTCTTCATTTCTTACTTCATTAGATACAGTCGTTAATACACCAATCTTTAAGTTAGAAATATCAGTAGTTAAGTTATCTAAGTAATGTGGTACTTCTCTATTTGATGAAGTCATATCACGATTATCTCTACCAGCTAATGCTTCAGTTACAATCGCCATATCACGTACATTTCTAGTAAATGCTCCAACATGGTCTAAAGAAGATGCATAAGGAATAACACCATAACGAGAGATTCTACCCCAAGTTGGTTTAAAACCTACAATCCCACAAAAACCTGCTGGTTTTCTAATTGAGTCACCTGTATCACTACCAAGTGCAAATGGAATCAAACCACTTGCAACAAGCGCTGCAGATCCTCCTGATGAACCACCAGAAATACGTCTTGTATCCCAAGGGTTGTGTACTGGACCAGTTAAGGCTGATTTATTAGTACCACCCATAGCAAGTTCATCCATAGAAGCCTTACCTACTAAACCAACACCATGCTTATTTAACAAATCAACAACATGAGCATTAAATACTGGTACATAATCAGCTAACATCTTACTAGATGCAGTTGTCTTAATACCCTTAGTGTTGTAGTTATCTTTTAAAACATATGGAATATGTGATAAAAGATCATCAGTCATAGGAGCTTCAATAGCCTTATATGCTTCATCTTCAGTAATAGTTACAAAGGCATTCAGTCTTTCGTGCTGTTTCTTTGCTTCTTCAAATAATTCTTTATAATATTCTTTTACATCTAACTCTCCACTTTTGAAAAGTTCATGTAATTCTTCAATAGTATGTGTCACCATTATCCTACCACCTTTGGAACTCTGATCTGATTACGCTGTACAGTCTTGCAGTTCTTTAATGCATCTTCTGTACTGATTACATGATTAGGTTCGTCCTCTCTTAAGAATGTTGTTTCAACCACATAAGGGAATGCGAGAGGTTCTACACCTTCAGTATCAATTTCATCAAGAGCCTGTACATGGCTCATGAATACTTCATACTGTTCTCTTAATGCTGGCATTTCTTCGTCAGTGATGTTGAACATGGTTTTTCTTCCTAGTTTTTTCAACATTAAATCTGTATCGTCCATAATTGACCTCCTACTGTTCTAATATAGATGTCTTTGCATCTTCACCTTTTTGTTTAATAATCACAGCCATCAATTCATCCTGTGAATACACAAGAACCTTAATATTAAAGTCCTGTGTGAATTTACTATTAATGTTATCAGCAATCACTGAAGTCAGATATAGTAATTCTGTATATGTCTTGATATTCAAGTGTGCTGTGATTTTCATTGTCTGGATCGTATCATCGATATAGTTGGCCTGCCCAACTAAACCGGCAGCTTCGGTAGAAGCTTTCTTCAAGTTAGACTTGATAGTTGCAAATTCTGATGCAGTGGCTGGGTCTAGCTTAGTTGCACGAGTACTTGTAAAGTATACATTTTCATGATTCACATTCTTTAAAGTACCGACACTGCCACCTTCACAGAAAGATTCATAAATATAATTACCATTTGTTTCAGATATTTCATTATTATTCGCACGATAAATACCAACCATAACTGGAACATCTGCAAGCTTTTTCTTCTTTGAACGGATATATTTGTATGCTTTCTTAACACACTGCTGGGCATAGCTTCTTAACTTTTCATCACTTAAAGTAATTGCAGGAGAAGAAAGCTTTCCATCAATCTGTTCCTTAGGATCAAGAATAATAGCAACACTTATACCCTTCAATGCATAACTAGAACCACTCTTCTTATAATAATCCTGTTCAGTGATATTAGACACAAGTACAGGACTTTGCAAGCCTTCATATGTCTTACCACTTTCTATCTGTAATGTATCAGGATATTTCTTATCTTCTTCTTTAGTTCCTGCAGCGTCTCTTTTTAATAGATTATTGTAATCAGTTGGTGTTAATTGTAATCCTTCTGATAAATAATAATCATTTGTTGAGAAATGCTTTGTTGAAAGAATCTGCAATCCTGAACCAATAGTAACTAAATCTTTTGTGTTACTGAAGTTTAAATAGAACTTCTCACTATTCTTTGAACGACCATTGTTGATCATGTTGTAGTAATTACCATCAAATGTCTTTGCAGATGATTCTTTTGTACTATTTGATGTTTTTACAGTTTTGCTGGAGCATCCTGTCGCAAAAATAAGCATGATACTAACAAGAGCTTTTAATAATTTATTCATAGTCCGCTAGCCTGCCACTCAAAATGTGATTAAATATACTCACATCGAGATAATGTAAGTTCT
>ERZ838483.1430-NODE-1430-length-20649-cov-35.425172_pt1 | contig 20649 bp, 19 predicted proteins | sample MGYA00519939_ERZ838483 | MGnify/ENA primary metagenome ERZ838483 (study PRJEB31850, sample SAMEA3708836) | human gut metagenome | biome: human gut; feature: human-associated habitat; material: faeces | place: China | collected 2014 ... | reverse complement strand
TGTTTTTGAAATTTTATTTGGCGGATACGCCACACCGACGAAATGCGTAGCATTTGGGAGGTTGCCTCTGAACAGTTACTTCTATTTTAATAAGAAAACGAGTAACAGGTAAACTGGATTTACGCTTACTTGCTACTCGTTTGTAGTTATTATATTTCCTGTTAATCTAAAAGTCAAACAATTTTTTCTTCATCTTTTTCCCTTAGATATCGTTTTAATAGAAATGTACAAAAGTAAGGAAATGTATAAATTCCGTCTTCTATCCCAACATTACTATCTGCAAGTTTTATTCCCCAATGAATATCCCCATAAGAATCACTGGATATCAATTGTCTCAATGACTTAGAACGGTTCTTGTTTGCTTTCACTTCTACCGGAACCAGCTCATCTTTTGTTCTTACAAAAAAATCCTCTTCCAAAGTAGCATTTTCTTTTTTATAATAATACAGTCCAAGTCCCTGTTTTACAAATGCCTCTGCTACAAAATTTTCATATAAAGCTCCTTTGTATACTCCAAGATTTTTATTTGCCCGAAGATCTTCTTGTGCCTCCTCATCTAGTGAAGCTATCAATAATCCTGTATCTGGATAATAGATTTTGAATTTTGAGTCATCATAATTTCCTTTCAATGGAAGTTCTGGATATTGCAGACAATAACATATAGTAATCACGCCTGCATCTTCGAGCCAGGTTATACATCCCATATATTCTCGGCTTCTGGCTTTTTTGTCTATTTTACTTAATTGAAATTTCTTATTTTCTTTTGCAAGCTGTACAGGTACGTTCCGATAGACACTTACAATTTTAGTCTGATCCAAACCTTCAGCGTATTTTCTAATATCCTCTTCGTAATCCATTTGAATCTGCTTCTGGATTTCTATCGTATCTGTGAAGAGGTTTTTTTCAATATATACTTTTACTACTGCAGGCATGCCGCCAAGTACACAATATTCTAAAAACAATTTCTTATAAACTGATAATTCTGTTTCTGAAAAAGGTGTTCCTGTCTGCATATGTTTTAGTATATCTTCAATATTCTTCTCTGAGTATCCTTTCGCCCACAAAAATTCTTCAAAATCCATTGAAAACATTTCATAATCTGTTTTATATCCCACACTGTTGCTATGGATTTTTCTGTAATTGATTCCAAGTAAAAAACCACTACATATGACATCAAATCTTCCATCGATTTTAAATGATTTCAACGCAGTTGCAATATCTGGGAACTCCTGTAATTCATCAAAGATAATCAATGTGTCTCCCTCGATGAATTTTTTGGATGTATCTATCATTGAAATATTCTTTATAATATCTTCAACAGCATATCCATCACTCAGTATTGTTTTATATTTCGGTTCCAATACAAAATTAATACTTACAATATTGCCATAATTTTGATTTGCAAAGTGATTAATAGATTCCGTTTTTCCAATCTGCCTTGCCCCTTTTATAATTAACGGAAGTCTTTCTTCTTTTTCTTTCCACTCTAACAGATATTCATCTATCTTTCTTTTTAAATACATAGAATCCTCTCCTTTTTTCAAGGCTATCACGTTTTATGAGCCTATGTCAATTTATTTTTCACGTTTTATGCGCCTATATTTGTAATTTTTTCACGCTTTTAAATATATTTCTTCTATTATTCACGCTTTCAACACTTTTATTCTTATTTTTGAAATCTCCTCTGCTACTTTTTCTCCATTAAAAAAGAAGCCCTCGTACTGAAGACTTCTTCTTTCCTCTTACTATTTCTATCCTCTAACCAGCTCTCTAAGTTTATCCAGATCTTTCTTATCCGGATGTGATAAAGCACGGTCAAAATTTGCGATCAGCAGATCAAGATTTGGCATATGATCCGGCTGCTCTTTCATTTTCACATAACGGTCTCTCACCGCTTGTGGCATCTTTCCCTGACACATATACTCACCAACTACCTGATTGCTTTCATCCATAGAACTCTTAACATTATTCAGAACCTTCTGAAAATATGCTTCATTCTCACCAAACCCGGCTGTTCCAAACAGAAAGATTTTCTTATTCTTTATTCTTTGCAATAACTCCAATGCAGATTTATCTGCATTTCCCTGGTCTGTCCAGAAACCAATGTAAAGCATTTCCGATACCGGTTCTTCGATTTCGTTCGTTCCGAAATAATCACAATTCTCCTGCGGCAGTGCATCACGGATCGCATTCGCCAGCTCTGCTGTATTTCCTGTTTTGCTGCTGAAGATGATTGAATATCTTTCTTCCTTCATATTATGACCTTCTTTCTAAGCTAAATCGATTCTAGAACAATATCTGCAGAATTCTTATTTCTGCACAATTTTCATAATAACTGTCTTTCCGGCCTGAACTTCTCCCTCTTCGCATACAAGCTCTTTACCTTCAAGGCTTGAACCGATGACAATCGGTGTAATGGAATTACGTCCTGTTTCTTTAATAAACTCAAGGTCTGCATCTGCAAGCAGATCTCCTGCTTTTACCTTGTCTCCTTCTTTCACATGAATCTGGAAACATTTTCCATTCAGTGCAACTGTCTCAAGTCCTACATGCATTACAACTTCTACTCCGTTATCGGAAGTAACAGCATAAATGTGACCTGTCTCTGCTACTTTTGATACAGTTCCGTCAACCGGGCTTACAACCTTACCTTCTGTCGGAACGATTGCGATTCCATCTCCAAGAATCTTCTCTATAAAAATAGGATCCGGTACTTCTGTGATTGCTACTGCTGTACCGGTCATAGGTGCTAAAATTGTTTCAAATACGTTCTCCTGATTGCTCATATCTAACTCCTCCTTAGACATCATTTATCCACTCATTACTTCTACTACCAATTTTAAAATTATAGTCACTGTTTCTGCGAATTTCAATCCCATTTTCTGATTTATTTATGAATTCTATGTTTTGCATATTTTTCCACGCTAGTATTGTTTCTTCTTATTCATAATGATCAGAACAGTAACTCAGAAAAAGTACTATCCTATTGCCTTTCAGCACCTTTATAGTTTATTCTATATAGAACAGCTATAATGCTACAATTGCCTATCTTTTTAACAAAAGGAGCTTTCAATGGAAAAAACTCTTATTTTTCAATCGGTGGATGAGATTCGGTTAAACAAATTACTGCGCTTTATTATCCCGACTTATCTCACCGCATTATTTACTACTGTTTATACGATCGTTGACGGAATCTTTGTTTCTGCTTATGTTGGAACAAATGCGCTCGCTGCGATCAATGTTGTCTATCCGCTTGTAAATATTCTGTACGGTATCGCACTTGCCTTTGCTACAGGCGGAAGTGCACTTGCTGCTCTTCATATCGGAGGAAAGAGAAAAGAGGAAGCCTGCCGGACTTTTTCTGTAAGTATGGCTGCTGCCATTATCATCGGCTGTGTGATTTCTGCGATCATCCTCTTGAAACTGCCGATTATTTTACAGATGCTTGGTGCAACCACACTACTGATGACAGACTGTAAAGCATATATCTACTGGTGGCTGTTCGGTGCTCCGATCGTAGTCGGAAAAGAAATGTTCACTTACTTCATCCGTGTTGACGGATCTCCGACATACAGTTTTTTGACAGCACTTTCCGGAGGAATTTTCAACATTATTTTTGATTACATTTTTATCGGACAGCTTCATATGGGGATTACCGGAGCTGCTCTTGCAACCTTCCTCGGTCTTTTGCTTTCTTTTGTAATGGGCGTCATATATTTTTTAGCCCGGCCGAACTTTCTTCGTTTCACTTGCCACGGGCTATCTGTAAAGGAAGCATTTCACAGCATGATCAACGGAACTTCTGAATTCGTAAACCAGCTTGCGATTGCGATCACAACCGTTGTCTTCAACCGAAGTGCTCTGATCTTCGCAGGAGAGGACGGTGTTGCAGCTGTTTCGATCATCATGTATTTACAGTTCTTATGTATCGGAATTTATTTTGGCTTTTCTATGGGACTGTCAACACCATTAGGCTATGCTTACGGAGACAAAAATTTCTCTGTCTGTCGTGTTTTAGAAAAATACGCTTATCGCTTCTTCGCGATTGCACCGATCATTCTCTACGGATGCACTTATCTGCTGGCGCCAATTGGGGTACGTTTCTTTGCATCTCCCGGCAGCACAGTCTTTGACATGGCAGTTTCCGGACTGCGCTTATATGGATTAGGATTCTTGTTTTCAGGAATCAATATCTTCGCAGCAATCCGTATGATGACATATAGCAAAGGATATATTTCAGGAATAATTACCTTCCTGCGTTCTTTTGCTCTACTGCTTCTGTTCCTGACAGTTCTTCCGAGGTTCTTGGAATTAAATGGAATCTGGCTGGCAGTACCGGCAGCTGAGATATTGACACTTGTTGTTGCTCTTTGGACGTTGAGAAAAAAGACGGAGGTTTCTGACATTTTGTAATCAGAAACCTCCGTCTCTTTTTAATAACATCCTATCTTTTAAAATCCTACTCGACTGTCTCCCAGTTCATTCTTCCATATCTGAGTGCCATATCATAGATTTCCTTCTGCAGCTTCAATGATAACTGTCTTGAATTCACTCTCCATTTCCAGTTTTTCCCTACTGTAGACGGAGTATTCATACGACAGTTATTGCCAAGCCCTAAATAATCCTGCATCGGAACAACACACAGCTTTGCACTGCTTCGCATAATCAGGCTGATCAGCGATTTATACAATTCATTTTCCGGCGTGTACTGGTCACACATGTAATCTCTTGCCAGTTTCTGCTCCTCTTTTGTGATACTGCTCCACCATCCAACGATTGTTTCGTTATCGTGGGTTCCTGTATAAGCAACACTGTTCACCGGATAATTGTGCGGAAGATAATCATTGGCGCATCCTGAGTCTCGAGAATCAAAGGCAAATTCCAGAACCTTCATTCCCGGAAAACCACTCTCGCGGACCAGCTCACGGACAGAATCTGTCACATAACCAAGATCTTCGGCAATAACCTGCTTCCATCCAAGTGCCTGTTCCACTTTGCGGAACAGATCGATTCCAGGACCTTTCTCCCAATGTCCTCCGATCGCATTCTCTGCCCCATACGGAATTGAAAAGTATTCATCAAATCCACGGAAATGATCAATTCTGACAACATCATACATCTGGAATACATAATGCAGTCTTGAAATCCACCATGAATATCCTGTCTCTCTATGATAGTTCCAACGGTACAGCGGATTTCCCCACAGCTGTCCTGTCGCAGAGAATCCATCCGGCGGGCATCCGGCTACAGCTGTCGGAATATTTTCCTCATCTAACTGGAATAATTCTGGATGCGCCCAGGTATCCGCACTGTCCATTGCAACATAAATCGGGATATCTCCAATGATCTTGATTCCATTTTCATTTGCATATGTCTTTAATTTCATCCATTGCTCGTGGAATTTAAACTGCATGTACTGCTGGAATTCAATATCATAATACAGTTCCTCTCTGTAATAATCCATTGCCCATTTCCAACGGAGACGGATATCTTCTGCCCATTTTGTCCACTCTACATTGTCAAATCGTCCTTTTACAGCCATGAATAGTGCATAATCTGACAGCCACCAGCTATTCTCATTCACAAATTTCTGATAATCCGGATTTTCACTGATCTTACTTCTCTCATAAGCTTTGCGAAGCAATGGATAGCGTCCATTATAAATCTTCTCGTAATCAATAGAACCCTTTGCTTTCCCCCAGTTTACTTTCTCACATTCTGCACGTGTCAGAACACCTTCCTCGATCAATTCATCCAAACTGATAAAGTACGGATTCCCTGCAAATGTAGAAAAGGACTGATATGGTGAATCTCCATAACTGGTCGGTCCAAGTGGAAGGATCTGCCAGTAACTCTGTCCTGCTCCTTTGAGCCAATCTACAAATTCATATGCGCTTTTTGAAAAACAACCAATTCCATACTCTGACGGTAAACTACTGATCGGCATTAAAATACCTGCTGCTCTTTCGCTCATTTTATCTTCCTCCTCTTAATCTTCTACCTCGATCATTACTCCATAATGATCGGATACTACCGGGTAATTCTTACCATTACATACCACTTGTGATGACTTTACTTTTTTCTGCGTATTACAGAAAATATAATCCAGACGTTTCGCATCTTTCACAGCGCCACCGCCTTCTCCATCGCGCCATCCATCGATTTCTTCTTCCACTGTAATACCGGAATCTTTCTGTTCTGCCAGACAATAACTGTCCTTCCATCCGCTTTTGCAGATCAGTTCATACCCTTCCTGTTTTACATTATCGAGACTGTTGAAATCTCCCATCAACCAGATGGTGCGATCTTTCTTTTCCAGACTTTTCGTCAGCTTTTCCATTTTCTCCCACTGTTTCTTCAGCGGTTCTTCCTCGTCGTTCCACCAGCCCATATGGACTGTAAAGAAAATGTCATCGTTCCCTTCTGTCTGCATTCCTAAAATTTTTCTTGTCTTCCAGTTATCATAATCATCTGTCTGGCTGATCAGGAACTGTTTTACTCTCATAATCGGTTTCTTTGATAAAAGAGCCATTCCTTCATCGTATTTTCCATATCCGATCTTTGCAGACAGCCAGGTCCAATAGTAATATACTCCTTTTTCTCTGAGTGCTTCAACAACTTCTTTCGCGTGATTGTCTTCTCTTACAGGAAGCCCGAAATCCATACATCTCTTATATCCGGCCAGCATTACATCCGGAATAATTCCGGCACTTGCAGTCTGATTCACCTCCTGAAGAGCAACTACATCCAGCTGCTCAGCTATTAACGTCTCTATAAACTTTTCTTTTTTTTCTTCGTAAGATGATTCTACAAGACTATGCGTATTTAATGTCATTAACTTCATTCTCTTCTCACTCCTGTAAAAGCACCGGAGAAGTTTCTACATACCCTTCTCCGGTCTATTGTCTGTTATGAACTAAAATCCCCCCACTTATGATACCTAAGGATTGTTTCGTGCAATGCACTCTCACAATTCTGGTATCATAAGATGTCATTAATATCTGATTTTAATACATCCGCTTTTGGCCCATAGACAGCCTGGATTCCATTATCTTTCTTATCTGCATCAACTCTTCTATACATTGCAAGTGCAACACCAAGCAGAAGGCCGGTTGCTCCAATCATCTGTCCGACTTTGAAACGGGCCGGTGTTACTGTTGTGAGCAGAGTTTTATAAGCTTCCATATTTCCTGCATCTTTGTAATTGATCAGATCAGTTACCCATGCAAGCCACAGCGGATCCTGTCCAAATACCTGCTTTCCGGCATTAATTCCTGACTGTACAACCGGCCATACAACTGCAAGGATCAGAGAAATAATTACTGACCATACGATACATACCATTGGTACGAAGCGTTTTCCATTGAAGAAAGATAATGCATCCGGTAATTTGCGGTAATTATAATATTTATTGTAAATAATTCCTCCTTTAGATCTCCCTGCATACCATCACATCCTGTGGCACGCCTCTGTTTGTTGCATTATTCCATGCAACCGTTTGCGTTAATTATATGCACGTTTTGTACGAAATGCAATTCTATTTATAGATCTATTTTCTATTTCTGCTTTTTGCACAATTTATATGCTCTGTTTTTGTACATTCTCACAACAGTTTCTATGCAAAAAACTATGCAACAGATTTGACATTATTGCGTTCTTTCACTAAAATAGTAGGTAACGAATTTTTTGTGAAAATGTAACTGTTCAGAGCCAAGCAAAATTTCAAAAAACAGGTATAAAATGCTTGCATTTTTAAGACTGTTTTTGAAATTTTATTTGGCGGATACGCCACACCGACGAAATGCGTAGCATTTTGGAGGTTGGCTCTGAACAGTTACGTGAAAATAAAGGAAAATAGGTGTCAGACTCCTGACATCCTCATTTCCTCACAGGAGGGAAAATATGGCAGTAACAATTAAAGATGTGGCCGCTTTGGCAGGTGTATCACCTTCCACTGTCTCCAGAACTTGTAAGAATAACCCATCCATCAGCACAGAAACAAAAGAAAAAGTTCGTAAAGCGATGATCGAACTTGGTTACGAAGTAAACTTTCAGGCCAGCAATCTTGCTTCTCAGTATTCCCGCACGATCGGGATTATCCTTCCGGCATCTGCCCGTGAAGTATATGAGAATGCTTTCTATCTTGAAGCAATTCGCGGCATCAGCCACTACTGTAACCAGAGACAATACATGTCTACTGTTGTGACAGGTCAAGATGAAGATGAGATCTTAAAAGCGATTCAGTCTATGTCACGAAGTGGAAAAGTAGATGGGTTCATCGTTCTTTATTCTCGAAAGGACGATCCGATTATTGATTATCTCTTCAGCGAAGGGCTTCTTTATATCTTGATTGGAAAAGCAACACAGTACACGAATCAGACATTATATATTGACAATGATAATCTTCTTGCCGGAGAGGACGCGACCGAATATCTCTATCAGCTCGGTCATCGCAAGATTGCTTATCTGGGTTCCGACAGTTCACTGACTTTTGCCGCAGACAGAAAAACCGGTTACCAAATGGCATTGACTAAACACGGAATCCCTTTCCGTCCAGAATACTGCGCGGAAGTTCTGAATGTATCAGGAGATAACACAGAAGCAATTTCTTCTCTGTTACTGCAGGATGAACCGCCAACTGCAATCGTTGTAAGTGATGATATTCTTGCCGTTTCACTTGAAAGAGTCTGTCTTCAGAATCATGTTTCAATCCCTGATGATTTGTCGATTATATCATTCAACAACTCTCTATTTGCAAGATCGACATCTCCACAGCTTACTTCAATTGATATTAATTCCAAGCAGTTGGGTATCGAGGCGGCATCACAGATGATCAATCATATTGAGAATCCGAATCTTGTTGCAACAAAGATTATCGTGCCGCATCAGCTGATTGAACGTGACAGCTGTTGTAAAATAAATGGATAATAGTTTTGGGAACACTACACCTCTCTATGGTTCTAGGCAATACGCAACGAAGATCACAATACTGATATCTACAAAAAACGGAGAGTTCTGACATTTTTCAATCAGACTTCTCCGTTCTTTTATCATTTTTCTTCTGATATCAACCAAGCGCTTACAAAACAGCTCTAAAACTTGGATGTTGCAACAATCTGCATACCTCTTGTGCAACCGCATCATCTCTATTAGATTCAATAACTTTCTCTGCGTTTTTCTTTAAACTTTCTACGGCATTTCCCATTGCTCTGGAATGTGGGAATTTCTCAAACATTGAAATGTCATTATTTCCATCCCCAAATACCAATACCTCTTCTTTACTCCACCCGTAATACTCTGCAATCTGTTCCAGCATAGCTCCCTTATTCGCCTGTCGGTCTGTAATTTCTATATTCCAAGTTGCAGATGAAGTAACTGTGATATCTTGTCTCTTCTTCAGAAATTCTTTTATGTTTTTCAACTTATTCTGCTCTTCTGAGAAAATAAATATCTTTTGAATTTTAATCTGCGCATCAAAAATTTTTTCCACTGCGGGCATTGGGCGAGCCGTATCGCAAAACTCACAGTCTGTCGAAAAATCTCCTGATGATGTATTAATTTCAAAATCAAGCTTCTTTTCCATGAGCATCTGTATAATTTCCTGCGTACAGGATTCTTCTATTGATTTTTGGAAAATCAAAGTCCCATCACTCTTTCGGAATTCGGCTCCATTTAGCAGAAGATATTCCGGTGACACTCCCGCTGTTCTCATAAGCTCAGATGCCGTTTTCAGCGAACGGCCTGTTGCCGCAACCCACAGAATTCCTGCCTGCTGTGCAGTCCTTATACACTTCGCTGTTTTCTCTGATAACATGCTTTCCTCATTTAGAAGTGTCCCATCCAGATCACTTGCAATTAATCTGATCACCGTAATTCTCCTTTACCTTTGAAAAATGAAATGCAAATATATGGAAATCTCGTTTTATTAATGGTAGCGATACTCCGATCTCCATCAATTCATCTCCACCGAAAATCTGCCCGGTACTTTCATCTTTATAATCCCATTCCGGATGCAGACCACAGAGATAAATTCTTCCATGAGAATATCTCGGATCAAACAGTTTCTGCATGATAATAACTTCGCATTCTTCTCCCGTCACGGAAACAACCGACCATGCAATATAATTCTCATTCGGAACTTCAAGATAACTAAGCACTCCCTTTTGCAGCCAGCCTCTCTGTTCTTTATATTCCTGAATCTGATCAGCAATTTCTTTTCTTTCTTCTTTGGAACATTTCGTAAGATCAAGTTCATATCCCAGATTAAATAATCTTGCTACCTGATATCTTGCATCCAGAGAAGTACTTCTTCCGGTTTGATGATTCGGAACAATACTTACGTGAGCCCCCATTGTTATCTGCGGATATAAAAGGCTATACCCTCTTTGGATCGTCGCACGGTCAAATGCATCTGTATTGTCACTTGTCCAATTCTGCGGCACATAATACAACATTCCCGGATCAAATCGCGCACCACCACTGGAACATCCTTCAATCAGAACATCCGGATATTTTTCTGTAATGCGTTCCAAAATATCATATAATCCAATCACATACCGATGACTGATCTCCTCTTTTTGCTGTACTCCCAGACATGCAGAATTCACATCTGTCAGAGGTCGGTTCATATCCCACTTTATGTAATTGATTTTTCCATCTCTCAAATAAAAATCTAATGTTTTAAATAAATATTCACGGACATCTTCTCTTGAAAGGTCCAGCAAATATTCATGTCTTCCTTTTACCGATTGATACCCCAGAATGTGAAGCGCCCAGTCCGGATGTTGACGTAACAACTCACTATCCTCGCTGACTGCCTCCGGTTCAAACCAAAGTCCAAACTGTAAACCTTTTTTATGAATCACATCTGCAACTGCTGCAATTCCACCCGGAAGTTTCTGTTCATTGCATATCCAGTCTCCCATTGAAGATCTGCTGTCATTTCCTTTACGGAACCAACCGTCATCCAACACAAATAATTCAATTCCCGCAGCTTTAGCCAGGTCTGCCTGTTCATCAATCTTCTCCATTGTTACATCATAGTACATAGATTCCCAGGAGTTTAAAAGAACCGGTCGTGTCTTTTCCTCAAATCGTTTAGGAATTAGATGCTGTTGGTACAGCCAATGAAAATTGTGGCGCATTCCATTCAGACCCGTATTGCTATAATTCAATACCGTTTCCGGAGAAGCAAATGTATCTCCTGGTTTTAATTCCCATTTAAAGCTGTCCGGATGAATTCCAATCTGTGCCCGTACATTTCCAAACTGGTCTTTTTCCACCTGTGCGAGGAAATTTCCGCTATATACAAGATGCGCTGCCCAGACTTCTCCGCTGCATTCATTCGTCTCCGGTTTTAACGCCGCAAAAAATGGCTGATGCTGAGGACTGCTGCTTCCCCTGACACTCTCCGTTTTCTGCACCCCATAATGAATCGGGAAACGCTGCATATTTGCCTCTTTAGCATGTGTTCCATATAATGTCATGAGTTCATACTCTTCTGCCGGAAGTTCCAGAGACATACTCTGAATGTTCTGAAGAAAAACGGTCTGCTTCCCATAATTTTCTACTTTTTGATGCCGTAAAACAATTCCGTGATTTTCAAAAATCGTATAATAAAGAAAAAGTCGGATCCCTGCTCTGTCATCTTCACAGATCACTTCCAGTGTCTCCGACTCATTTTCATCAACACGAATCTGTGGCATACCCTGTAATTTAGGCTTACCGGATACCACACTCCAGCTTTTAAACACCGGTTCGCAAAATGTTATTCCATCTTCTTGTGTGATTGCAAAAGCCGGAATACGAAAATCTCCATGTCCTCCGACCGGATATTCAAATGGGAAATCATCAAATGATACGTTTTCTACACTGCTGTCATGTTCCGTATTATACCCCCTTTTAAAATAAAGGGGATTTCCGGTCCCTCGGTAATTTCGGATCTTTCGTCCGAAATACCGATGAACCAGATACTTTCCATCCACAATTTCCATCACATAACTTATTGTATCATTACTTAATTGCACGATCTGTCCTTTGTTATGAAATAGAATACTCATACTTACTGCTCCATTTTCTTATTAAACCCAAACATCCATGTCAGTCCGAATGCTACACCGAAAGCAACTACATTTACCAGAATATAGAGTGGCAGCTGCTCGTTAAGATACAGCAATGTTCCTGGAATACCTGTAATTGACATTCCTGTTGCTCTCAGATGGAAGATTGATGCCAGAAATCCTCCAACACCGCCACCGATCATTGACATTACAAACGGTTTCATAAATTTTAAGTTGACTCCAAATACCGCCGGCTCTGTAATTCCAAGTAATGCAGACAGACATGCCGGATATGCCACCTGCTTTGTCTTATTAGACGCTGCTTTGATTGCAACTGCAAGAACTGCTCCTGCCTGAGCAACATTTCCGCAAGTTCCGATTGGATTCAGATAATTCCATCCATCTTGTGCCAACATACTGATCTCTAAGAAATTCAGAATATGATGAATACCAAAAATACCAAGAAGCTGTCCGAAACATCCATATAAAAATCCGCCTATTCCCATCGGAAGGAAAAGAAGATGTTCTACTGCAAACAGAACTCCTGACTCTACTGTATGTAAGATTGGTCCAAGTACGAACAATGCCAGAACACATCCAACCAACAATGTTAAGAACGGTGTCACAATCAGATCGATTGCATCCGGAACTTTCTTTCGCAGCCATTTTTCAAACTTGGAAGCGACAATTCCTGTCACAAATGCCGGTAATACTGATCCCTGATATCCTGTTACTTTTAAAAATCCAAAGAAAATCAACGGCTGTGCCTCTCCTGATCCAACTGCATAAGCGCTTGGCAGGCTGCTGTTTACAAGCATCAATCCTAATACAATTCCAATTACCGGACTTCCGCCAAAATTCCGGAAGGTTGACCAGCACACTAAAGCCGGAAGAAATGCAAATGCCGTGTCTGTCAATACCTGTGTAAATGTAAGAAGATTCTGCGGAATACTATCAGCTGTCAGACCAAATACTGCAAGTACTGCCTCCTGAGTCAGAAGCCCTCTAAGTCCCATAAACAAACCAGTAGCTACAAGCACCGGGATAATTGGCACAAATACATCAGAAAACATTCTGATTGCTCTCTGAAATTTATTTCCATAAACTACCTTTTCTTTTTCCTCTGACTTTTCTTCGTCGCCTGTTCCTGTAACTTTTACAACTTCATCATAGATTCGGTTAACCAGACCTGTTCCGAGAATGATCTGATACTGTCCGGAATTAAAAAAGCTTCCTTTTACCTTCTCCAGATTTTCAACCTCTTTTACCTGAATCTTTTCTTTATCAGCTACTACAATACGAAGTCTTGTCGCACAATGTCTTACTGACACAACATTTTCCGTACCGCCAACCAGTTCAAGAATCTTTTTTGCTAATTCTTTATCACTCATTTTTCTCCTCTCCTTCTCCCATTAAATCATACATTTCCACGACTGTTTCTTTCATGAGTCCGCTTATTTTTACTTTTCCATTTTCTTCTTCCGTGAACATTCTCATAGAAAACACTTTGCTTCCCTGATTCACAAAAATTTCCATACTGGAAATATCAGACCAACATTCTATCGTTTCCAACGAATCAATCTTACAGGTTCTCTCATCATAATCTTTTGTAACCCAATTTTTTCTCTTTACAGAAATTATTTTTTCTACTTTTTTGTATTCTAGAATAACTTCTCTGTTCTGAAATTCTATTTTAAAAGAAGTTTCATTCTGAAGATTAGATAGTTTTGCACAGTATACTCTGTTCTTAAGAATTATTTCTCCACTTTGTCTTTCCTGCTCAGAAATCTTATGTATGCACAAACTTTTTTCCAATTCTCTTACCGGAAGCTGACACAGTTCTCCATTTCGATAAGAAAGCTCTCTTGGTAACGTCATACAATGGATACTGGATTCTCCTTCACCAAACAGCTTCTCTTCTTCCTCTTCCATTCTTGACATCCACGCAAACAGAATTTTTCTTCCATCCGGTGATGTAAATGTCTGCGGCGCATAAAAATCAAATCCCTGATCCATCTTTTTACGCCCTTCATCCAGATTCTGTACATTGCTATCTTCTATTTTTCCTGAAACTATGTCATTAAAATCAAACTCTTTATAAGCCGAAAAACTACAAAGTGAACTATCTCTTTCATTATCTCTGTGCTGCGGACAATAAAGCAAAATTCCTTGTCCATCTACCTGAAAATAATCCGGACATTCGACCATTTCATACTCCTTGGATTTTGCAAGCACTAATTCGAATTTCCAATTTTCCGCATCCTTGGAGCTACATAGTGCGACAGAACCTCTTCCATTTTTCATCTGTGCTCCGATCACCATATAATAGTCATCGCCGTCCTGCCATACTTTCGGATCCCTGAAGTGCTCGGTAAACTCCGTAGGTGTTGATACCACAATGCCTTTTTTCTGAAATGTCTTGCCATCCTCAGTAACTGCAAGGCACTGGCTGCTTTTTCTCACACCGCCGCTCTTATTATTTCCTGTATAGAATAAGCGAAGCTGACCATCCTTTATCAATGCACTCCCTGAGTAAACTCCATTTTGCTCATAAAACTGGTCCGGCAAAAGAGCACTTCCTTCCCAATTCCAATGAAGTAAATCCTTCGATGTAAAATGTCCCCATTCCTTGTAAGAATGATTCTTTTCAAATCGATTCCACTGAAAGAACACATGATACATATCCTTGTAAAAAACTAACCCATTAGGATCATTTAGCAGACCTCTGTCCGGTTCCAGATGATATTTCTGCCGTTTTATCATTTCTAAATGACCTCCCGTCCTTACTTTCTGGCGCCTGACTATATTAAACTATATTTTCCTATTTTGGAACATAGCATTTTCAGAAGAATATATGGAAAAAACTAACTTTTTGTATTATGATAGACTTATGATTGAATATAAAGAAACCAAACATTCTCTGGTATATAAAGCCAATAGTGATCTTTCTCTGTACAGTGCCGGTTATGAAGAATGTACACCTGGCTACAGTTATGGTCCGACTTTGAGATCATATCAGCTAATTCATTTTGTACTCAACGGGGAGGGAGAATTTCGTATTAATGAGCATGTGTTTCACCTAAAAGCAGGAGATGCATTTCTCATTCCGGCAGGTAAGATCACCTATTATGAAGCCTCAAAAACAAACCCTTGGTCTTATGCATGGATCAGCTTTATCGGCATCAGCTCGGAAAGTTATCTCTATCAGATTATGACTTCAACAGAAGATATTTATGTGATCCATGGTCTAGATACCCGAAAATATTACGATTCTATTTCCAGGATCATGCAATTAGATGCCTCATTGACCAGTCATTATTTTGAAGGAAATAGTATCCTGCTTCATATTATTTCCATGCTTTTTTCCGATGTTGATTTTCATGAAGCAGACACAAATAAACTGTCAATTATCGATGAAATTAAATTTTACTTTGACATCAATTATGCTGAGAATTTGAAGTTAAAAGATGTAGCTGACTATTTCGGCATCCATCAGAATTACCTTACACGGGCTTTCCATGAAAAGTTTGGAATCTCACCCAAAAAATATCTGCTTCAACTGAAATTCAAAAAAGCTGCAAGGTTACTTGCAACTACACAACTTCCTGTTTCGATTATTTCCAATTCACTTGGATTTGAAGACCAGCTGGCATTTTCACGTACATTTAAAAAGTTTTATAATGTTTCGCCAACAGATTACCGGAGCCATTTAAAACCGTAACACTTCTTACGTTTTTTCATCCATTTTCTATTACTCACCACCTGAAGAAGTGGGAGTCTTCTCGACTGAGATAAACAATCCGCAGAATACAAAGTTGCGAACTATACTGATACTTACAAAAAGAACAGAGATTTCTGACATTTTTTCAATCAGAACTCTCTGTCCTTTTTCATCATTTTGATATTTATAAGACCTTATATTTTTCAAATATTTCCAAGTACTCCTGCTCAACATCCTTGAATGCTCTCACCGTATAATCAGGTACCATACACGTCTCCGGCTTGTCTCCTTCTGAGTCTTCACCCAGTAAATATTTCATATCATACCACAATACCGCATCATCAATCTCTTTGATCAGCTTCTCTTCCTGCTCATCAAGTGGTGAACCCAGGAACTTGGTATACAAAACATCAAGCAAATGATTCTCCTGCTCTTTATATACTGTCATAAATTGCTTCAGCGGACGCGGTACGTCTGACATGTAACACTCACTTGCATCATGCAAAAGTGCACCCTCGATCACACGATTGCTGTATCCTCTGGCAGCGGCTTCTTTCGCGCACAGAATGCAATGTTCTCCCACCGACCAAAACGTACTGACCTGGCCGTTCCCCCGGCAGATCATCGGAAGTGCATGGGCAATATCTACAATGTTGATCAGTTCCGGATCTGGATTGATCGGATCAAAATGATTTCCCGTGTATGTTGTGATGTAACTCATAATAAACTCCTACTCTCTTTAATATAATTCCATAAACTCTCATCTAAATCTATCTCTTCTTTTGCTTTGAGACCTCGTCTCATTTATAACTTCTTGGATATCCCTATACGGCACACTTGTAAAAATATCTCTAAGTTCATCTGCCATATCCAATGCCATCGCAATCTTTGTTAAAGAAAGTAATGAAATCATCCCTGTCGTCTCAAACCTTTTAATCGAACCATAACTCACACCACTCATAGATGCTAATTTTTCCTGTGAAATCGAACATCTCTTTCTAATATTACGCACTCTTTGCGCAAGCTTTTGATCCAGTTCTTCTGCTGTTTCCCATACTAACTGTTGCATTCACCCACCTCGCTCTACGGATAATATTTTATCTATTTCAAACCATTTTATGCGTTTTTAGATAATATTTTATCTATTCAAATCATATCACTTTTATCTTTTAATATCAACCAGGCTCTTGCAAAACATCTCCAAACCCTCTAAAATTATTGTGTCTGCTAAAACATTTAATTAGGGGAGAATATTTATGAGTATATACGCAATTTACTTCAGTCCAACCAGTGGAACTGAAAAAATAGTTACATTTATAGCTGAACAATTTGGCGAATATCAGAGCATTGATTTATGCGAAAAGACTTCTGGTCTAACAAATAATTTTTCCGAAGAAGATCTCTGTATTATCGGAGTTCCTTCCTTCGGTGGACGTGTTCCTGCCATTGCATTAGAGAGAATCAAAGCCCTGAGCGGAAATAATGCAACTGCGATTCTAATCACCGTTTACGGAAACCGTGCTTATGAAGATACATTGATCGAACTTGAAGATACTCTGATTGAAAAGAACTTCACCTGCCAGGCAGCTATTGCGGCTATCGCAGAACATTCCATCATGCATCAGTTTGCAACCGGAAGGCCTGATCAGAATGATCTTACAGTGCTCTCTGACTTTGTACGGAAAATCAAGGAAAAAGATAATAATTCCATAAAATCTGACCACTTGCCGGTACATGTTCCGGGCAACAGACCTTACCGCAAATACGGTACGATTCCGCTTATCCCTGGTGCTTCACATACCTGTGGTTCCTGTGGATTGTGCGCAGCGAAATGCCCGTCAGGAGCAATTCCATCTGACAATCCTAAGCAGACTGATAAGGACAAATGTATTTCCTGTATGCGCTGTATCAGCGTCTGTCCAACGCATTCCCGCAAGCTGAATCCACTAATGCTGGCTGCTGCTTCCCAAAAGTTAAAAAAAGCTTGTTCCGGACGAAAAGAAAATGAACTGTTTTTATAAATAAGACTATAAAAACACCCGCTATTTTCATCCTTCTCAAGATAAAATAACGGGTGTCTCTAAATTATTACACTATACCACTACTTCTATCAGTGTCTTGTCACCAAATTGGATTTCTTTCAGCCCTGTCTGCTTATTCTTATTGAAATTAAAACTCAGCAAATACCCTTTATCCAGATGATAGTATTCCAGATACTCTGCCAGTTGTTCTTCGCCTCTCTTATTATACTCATTTCCATGCCAGATCTTCAGTTCGATCACATATTGCTTTCCAAGATAATCTACGATTATATCTGTTCGCGTCTGATCTCTTGTCTGTGCTTCAATATAATAATTTCCTGTTCCATTAATAATCGGCTTGAGATACAACAGGAATAGACGCCGTCCATTTTCCTCTACAAATGTATTCGTATTATCTCCATAAATATCATGAAAATGAATCATAAACTTCTCAAGAACCAACTCCATGTCAAGAACTCCGTTTTTGATAAATTGATTCTTGTCACGTTCTCCAGACTGATAGATAATGCTATTTGTCAATTCCTCTGATAAAAATAAATTATATAAACGTGTTTCAAAAATTCGGTTTGCTATCACAACCTGACCATTTTTCTCTTTTATAAATCCGAACATTGTTCCGATATCGATTGCAAAATTATCCGGATTATATGGATATGACTCCCCACGGAACAAAATTGCATACAACATTGCTCTTAGTTCCGGATAATCCGTAATCTTTTTTCGAAGGTCATCAAACAGCGGATTGGCTTCTCGCAATAGTATTTTCACTGCATCAGATACACCTTGTTTTGTCCAATTCTCGCCGCATCGCTCATCTATTAATTTACAAATTTTTGATACCAGATATGGATACCCTGATGTATATTCAAAAATTGTTTTTGCACACTCCCGGACAAGCATCACACAAGAATGTTCATCATTATATTCGTTCAGCATACCTTCGATTTCTTCCACCGTAAAACTCATATCCACCGGAAAGTCTGCTGCGATATTCCATGGACTGTTCATCTGATGTTCGCGGTCTTCTCTGATTCTGTGCTTCAGATTCTTTATATCATAAACTCCAGCCAATATCACAGAGTGAAATGTCGGTCTTGTGTTCCTCTTTAAGAATTTACTTCTAAGCATTCCGAGAAAATCTACAAACACTTTATAATTACTGGCTTGATCCACCTCATCTATAATCAGCACAACCGGAGCTACTGAGTTCTTGCAGATTTCAGAAAGTGTAGCAGATAGACTCATCATATCCTCTATCTTATTTTGCTCTATGTTTTCTTTAATAATCGCCTTCACTGCTTCATCTATTTGTGGAACTTCATCATATCGAATCGCATCATAAAGCAATTCACATATCGTCTTACAGAACTCTACTTCTGTTTCAAATGCTGTTCCTCCAAGCCCTTCAAAGCTAATGAAAAATACTGTATACTGATCAGCAAGATATTTTACCAGCAGATTTAATGTCGTGGTCTTTCCATACTGTCTTGCACGATTTATTACAAAATACTGTTTTTCATCTACCAACTCTTTAATCTCTGCCAACTTGGAATCAATATTCACCATGTAATGTTCGTCCGGATAACAAACACCATTTACATTAAATTTTCTGCTCATAAATCTCACCTGCTTTCTTTACATATATGCCCGTTCTTTATCTCTAGTATACAAAAAAAGAATCTGAACAACAAGTGAAATGGTTACTGTTCACACGATGTGCGACCAGCAACGCATCTCGCCATTTTAAATCGCCTTTGGCGATGGGGCGAGATGCATTCAAGTCAAAACACGCATCCTCCGTGTCAATCAGCGGAGTGATTGACACGGGAGTGAACAGTAACGTGAAATGCACGCTTCAGATTCCTTTTATTTTTCCTATTCGTTATTCTTCATCCTCCAGCTTCACGCACGGCAGATTCCATCTGTAGTGCGCTGCTCCGATACGAATCACAAGCACAACTACTGTTCCGATCACAAGCGCCGGAATCTGTCCCCAGCTTCTATATGCCAGTACACAACAGATTGCCCCTGCGATCGATGCACAGGCATACACATGCTTTACAAAAATATATGGTGGAACCCCTGCCATCACATCTCGGAGAAGTCCTCCTCCAACACCGGTCAGTACTCCAAGAAAACTTAAGAAAAACATATTATCATGATATCCTGCTGTCCATCCTGTGGATACTCCGACTGCTGTAAAGATACCAAGTCCGACTGAATCCATCAGGAACATTAGTCCCGCATAGAGTGTCTGGTATTTGCTATGCATCAGTCTCTTATTAATAGAAAGTAAGAGAAATGGCGCTAATGCAGAAATCACTGCCACTTCTACATAAATCGGCTTCACAAATGCGCTCGGTGTCTTCCCCAAGATCACATCACGCATCATTCCGCCTCCTACCGCGGTCACCACGCCAAGCACCAGCACGCCGAAAATGTCCATCTTTCGGCGGATACCCACCATGGCTCCCGATATTGAAAATGCGATTGTTCCGATCAACTCGATGATCAAAACGATCAATGTCTGTAAATCCATACTGTTTCTTCCCCATTTCTATACTGATATTTCGACTAATATCAGTAGTTTCTGCTTGAAATTTTATCATAAAGACTTTGCATTTTCAATAATATTACACATGTTTTAAACCATATAATATCTTTGGCATATCCTCTGATTCGTAATGATCACTTCTGTATTATATGCTGCGACAGCTGCATCATCTGCTATCTGACTAAGCATATAATTAGTTTGACAAATTGCATCATAAACCTATATTATTCACGGCTATGCCGTGTGAAGTGGCTGAAAGCCACATGATTACTG
>ERZ838483.1426-NODE-1426-length-20742-cov-35.479963_pt1 | contig 20742 bp, 21 predicted proteins | sample MGYA00519939_ERZ838483 | MGnify/ENA primary metagenome ERZ838483 (study PRJEB31850, sample SAMEA3708836) | human gut metagenome | biome: human gut; feature: human-associated habitat; material: faeces | place: China | collected 2014 ... | reverse complement strand
AAATCAATAAATTCTAGAAAATTTAACTATTTATTGACATTTAATAGTTTGTCTTATTTGATCTTCTGACCTGTAAGAGTATAGTATTGATCTCCAATTGTGAAATAGCCTTCGTCATGAAGAACAATTTCTTTTTCAATAGAGTAAATTTCCTTCATATCATTATCTACATCATAGATATAAGAACGTCCATTCTTTTCTAATGCGAGATATGGATGTCCATCAAAGACAATTGCTGCCTTTTCAGGAATCTTTGTATAAACATCTGAAAGTGCTTCTTTTCCATTACAGTCATAGACCTTAAATTGGCCATTCTTATTATATGCTGCATAATATGAATTGCCGATGAATTCTAAACGTGGATATGATGATTTTAATACATTTTCACCTTCCGCATTAATTAATTCATACTTGCCGTTTTTAAGCTGTACAATAGCACACTTGTTTTCATCATACTGATTGGCTTCCTGATAATAAGGACTGACCTTCTTACCATTAAAGTCATAATAAGCATAACCTTTACCTTTTACGAATCCTGGATAACGAGACTCTGATAATTCATATGCATATGGATAAACCTGTACATTCTTTAATTCACTTGTCTTCTTACCGTTATAGACTGTATGAGGTCCATAAGCAATCTTCTTATTTCTAGAAATGAAATGTGTATTGTCTTTAAAGTTAGAGTTTGTAGGAACAATCTCTCCATTTCTATAAAGACTGACAGTATCATCTGCAGTTAATACGATATTGTTTTTGTCTGTAATCTGTGCACCTGTTAATGCATAATCATTTGAATAAATCTTAGTACCAATTACAGCTAATGTATTCTGGTTATCTGCATCATATAAAATAGCCTGATTCTTACGTGATGCAAGAATAGAATAATTACCTACTTCCTTAATAGAAGACTTCTTACCATTTTTGAAATAAACATTAATAGAATCTTCAAAACCTACAATAGACGCATCATCAATGCTAGAAGCATAATAAACCTTCTTCTTACCAGCATATAGAGTCTTTCCATTATTTACAACCTTATAAGTCTTACCCTTTACGATAACAGGTAAATCAGTCTTTAATAAACCACTCTTAGTAGATGATTTATAAAGAACCTTACCCTTTGTATTAAGTACTTCAATACCACCTAAAGAAATATCTGCTGCTCTTGTTCTAGTTTCTGTTTCTGGATTTCTTATAACAGTTACTTCACTTGTATGCTTCTTCTTACCTACAGTTGCAGTAATAGTTACTTTACCTGTTCTTATACCATATACAGTACCATTTTCTACAGTCGCAATATTCAAATCACTTGAATCCCATTTAACCTCTTCAGGATTTACATTAGTCACAGAAAGCTGACCCTGTCCACCTTTAATAACAGTCATTTCCTTCTGATCAATCACTTTAATAAGCTTATGAACTGTAACATCACATGTATAATCCTTCTTATCAATCGTTGCAGTAATAGTCACTTTTCCTGCTTTATTCGCATGAATTGTACCATTATCTACAGTCGCAATTGTCTTATCAGAAGTTGTCCATTTAACCTTCTGATTTTCATAGTTGTTAATAGAAAGACCATAATCAGATTCTTCATCCATTTCAATCTTAGTTTCACTTAAAGAAAGAGGTTTAGCCTTAACAGTAATTTTAGCCTTAGCTTTTTGATTACCAGCCTGAACGGTAATAGTAGCCTTACCAGGTTTTACACCTGCAATCTCTCCAGTATCCGGTGCTACAATGACAACCTGATCATTACTTGTAGTCCATACTGCCTGATCTTCATCCTTCTTATTTAATACCTGTAAGAAGATATGCTGATCCTTTTCAATAGTAGTCTTAGAAGGATTAATCTTAATCTGTCTCTTCTTTACTGTAATAGTAGCCTTATATTTCTTCTTGCCTACCTTTGCAGTAATAACAGCTTTACCCTTCTTTAAACCTGTTACTTCACCAAATTCATTCACTGAAGCAATTTTTTTCTTATTAGAACTCCATTGTACAACTTCTTCTGGATTCTTCTTATCTAATACATTTAATACAACCTTCTGTTCAGTTAAAAGAGTCACCTTAGTCTGATCAAGTCTCTGTGTTCTCTTCTTTACAGTCACCTTAGATTTAACTGTCTGACCATTACTTGTTGCCTTGATAGTCGCTTTACCTGGATTAATAGCCCAGATATGTCCATCAGCAACAGTCACTACATTCGCATTACTTGTTTCCCACTTAATATCAGGATATGCATTTTCAATACCGTACTGACCTTCTTCACCTGTATAAAGTGTTGCTTCATTTTGAGAAATCTTTAAAGTCTTGCGTTTTACTTTAATCTTACACTTTAAAGTATCATCCCCTACTTTTGCGATTATTGTAGTCTTACCAGGCTTTAATCCCTGAATGACACCATTGTCTACTGTCGCAATCTTAGGATCCTTAGACTTCCATTCAATTGTACGTGCACCAAAATCATTCACTGTAAGTGTAGCAGGTTCTGATGTATATACATCTAAAGATTCCTGAGAAAGATATGGATGTAATGCTTCTACCTTAATCACACAAGTCACTGATGCATTATCTTTAGTTGCAGTAAGTGTTGCAGTACCTGCATGTTTTGCATAAACATAGCCTTCCTGATTAATATCAATGACATCATTATCATTTGTAGACCATACAACTGCATCATTCGCAAATACCTGTGTTAAAGTATTTTCTGTCATATTAAGAGAAGATGCACTTAAATAAAGTCCAGTCTGTGGCTGAGATTCACCTACAAGCATATTACCCTGTGTCTTTAAGCTTGTATAACGTCCTGGTTTAATAATTGCTTTACCTGTATTAGAAATATAACCAGTCTGATCACTCTCATTAGTCACTAAATATCCACCTTCAAAAGGTGTATATGTCTTATACATATCTTTGGTATAACGCTGCCCTTTTGTATTATAAAGAGCATATAAACTATTCTTTCCTTCTTTCATGAAAGAAGTCTTCTTAATCTCATGATTATCAGATGATGATCCACAGCCACTTAATATTAATGCAGCAGCAAGAATCCCTATTACCTTCTTCATAGTCTGCCTCCTTGTTTTTTTCTACAACATCATTATAACATAATTCTTTACGTAAAAAAAATGAGAGATAATCTCTCATTTTAGAATCTTTCTGAAGCGATAATTTACACGGGAGTTTGACACATTGAAATCCAAAAAAGTATCGCAAAGCCTTGACTGTTTCAGAGCTATGAAAATAGACTTTGAAGCCAGACCCGTTTACTTAAACCATGAAGATCGGATTAAAGCTCATTTTCTCGTCCGCTTTCTTGCTCTGTTACATTTCCAGTTATTAAACTGCTCCTTGAAAGAGACTTATACCACAGAACAATTACTTCACACTTTAAAAGACGTAAAATTTACGGATATAGAAAAACAAGGCTTCATGTCAGTATATGAACGTCAGAAAATCACTGATGATCTCCATGAAACCTGCGAATTCAGAACGGACCATCAATTCATAACAAAACAGAAAATGAAAGGAATTCAGAAAAAAAGTAAGTGGAGATAAAACACTACTATATTTCGTGTATGCAGATAAAAGTGCCACACCCCCTTGTAAATACAAGGGATTGTGGCTCTTTTTTAACTAATCACCTATCAAAGATAAGTTTATATAGAGAAATAGCTGTTTTGTCAAATTATATATCAAATTGAATCCATCTTATCAATCGGCCATGATTTTCTGAGTGCTGCATAAGAAATCAAAAAGTTTGCGAGCCAACCAGCCGGTACAGCAAGCCAGACAAATGCAATACCAAAACGAGGGGCACAGATTAAGGCAACTGACAATCTTATTGCAAGGTTTACCATATTTGCAATAAGAAATGGTCGCATGATTCCAAGCCCACGAAGGACTCCATCTGTTGCCATCTTGATACCCATGAAAATGAAAAAGTAGCCTAGCCATCTCATATAATCCCCTGATACCTGATAAGCTAAAGCAGTTCCGTCTTTTCCTAAGAATAACGAAGAAATTTGCGTATGCAATGTCTCAATAACTATAAAAGCAAGAACTGCAAAACATAAATCTAACACCAATGCAGCATAATATCCTTTTTTGATACGTTCGTTTTTCTTTGCACCAAGATTTTGGGAAACATACGGTGAAACTGCATTTCCAATAGATACAAATATCAGTGAAAATACATTCTCTACTCTCATCGTTGCCGAATAACCCGCTAGTGCCTGTGTACCAAATGGATTTACAACCGCCTGTACAATCATCATCCCAATTGACACTGTAGACTGCTGAAGAACCGAAGGTACAGCAATTCGAAGCACTGAACGTAACTCCTGACCGTCAAACCAGCTAAAGTGACTTTTATATCGGCGCATCCGACTAAAGAAAATAAAAAGTGAAAATACTGCAGAAATTCCTTGTGCAATAAGAGTCGCAAGGGCTGCACCAAACACACCAAGACCAAGTCCAGCCACCATCCAAAGGTCCATAAATATATTTAAAACCGAAGAAAATATTAAAAGACCTAACGGAATCTTTGATTCACCAATTGAAGTGAACATCGTTGAAAGGATATTGTACATAAACAGAAACAGAAATCCCACAAAATAAACTCGAAGGTACAATACCGCTTCATCCAATATATCAGCAGGTGTCTGTAATAAACTCATCATTGAATGGGAAAAGCAAAATCCAAACAGACCTAGAAGTATACTTAGAATCAGAAAACTAATTAATGATGTCGACACAATCGTTTTCATTTTGTCATAATCCCGGGCACCAAAATAACGGCTTACAAAAACTCCTGCACCTACACCTGCACCCAATGCTACACAAATGAATACATTCGTAAGTGCGGCGCAGGCACCAACTGCAGCAAGTGCAGATGAACCAACAAACTGACCAACAATAATAGAATCAGCCATATTATATACTTGCTGAAAAAAACTGCCTAGAATCATAGGCATTGCAAAAACAGTCAGCGCTTTAAGAGGCGCATCTGTAATTAAATATTCATCTTTTGACATTGTCTTATTCTCCTTCTATGGAGATTAATTTTATATCTTCAAAATACAAAATGCAAATGTTGTTATAGACAATCATACATAAGATTATTATGTATATGCTGGAGATCGGATTAAAACTCATTTCCTCGCCTGCTTTCTTGCTCTCTTACATTTCCAGTTATTAAACCGCTCCTTGGAAGAACAGGGCTTCATGCTGGTATATGAACGTCAGGAAATCACTGATGATCTCCATGAAACCTGCGGATTCAGAACGGACTATCAATTCATCACAAATTACGTAAAAAAATGAGAGATAATCTCTCATTTTAGAATCTTTCTGAAACGATAATTTACATTCCATAGGAACATAAGAAACACAACGACTAACATACCAAAAGAGACTAGTGTTTTATATTTTACACCACAATGGAAAAACAAGATACAAAGTACTGTAATCAAGAAACTCATAAGTAACATTATGAGACTTTTTGATTGTCTTCTTAATTGCACGATGGAAATTATGAAATATAAGTCATTATAATTCATAAGCGTATCTGCTCTCTTTTTTCTTATTATATACTAAGCAACAAAAAAGGCCTTATAAAGGCCTCATTCACATTAAATATGTAATGGATCGTTGTTTACACCATAAACCTTCTTATCTTTTGTAGTTGCTACATAATATACTGCGCTATCTTCAGGTTTATAGTAAACTTCTAAAGTTTCAAGAGTGTTAAGCTTGATTCCGTTAGCTTTGATATCTTCTTTAACTAATTTTTCGATATCAGACACATTAACATCTTTATTCATGAACTGTACTTCAATTTTTGTTTTCATGTTTGTATCCTCCATTTCCTAGTATGATAAAAACCACCTTTAATATATCACTTTTCCTTTTACAATCAACCATTTTTTCTTGAAAATATCAACTATTTTCACCATTTATACATTTATATGTAAAATAGTAACTGTTTTTACGCTTGTCATATATAAACAAAATAACCAAAGTAATGATCATCAAAATAAGACCATAAAGTAAATACACAAGAAGTAATCCTATCAGACTTGAATCAAACATCATACCTGGTACAACAACTAATGCCTGAATAAATGAAACACTTGATGTACCAATACGTTTAAAGGCTGCCTGAACAGAGAATGCACATGAAGCATATTGCGCAAACAACAATACAAGAATATCTATTAAAGGAATAATAATCTTTGCCTTTTGATCAATATAGTGTCCTAGCTTCTTATAACCAATAAAGCTAAGCAATGATAATAGTATGGCATCTAGACAGATAATATAACCAAGGTTATAACCAAAAGCCCATATAATACCTCCAATGACTGCACCAATAAAAGCACCAAGTATTCCAAGTGGTGAAGCAGTGTGTTTGGTAATACGTTCATGCTTTTCAAAACAGTCTGAACATAATATATCTATTTCATCATCTAATAAATAGACATTTAATGGAATACTACGATGACAGTGATGACATTGTGGTGACTGATTAATTTCTTTCTTGAGTGTTAAGACAATATTCTCTAACTCTTCTTTTTTTATACACTTAGATAAAACAAGTCCTGCACCTTTCTCATTAGAATATATACGTTCTACATCATCTCTTTTAATAAAGAGTTGTTCTAGTATATCTCTTTGATGCTTACTATCTTCTGTAGTTAATAATAAAGCTATTTTATGATGAGGTAATACCTGTAGTAAAAGATAGAAATGATCTTGAATATAGTAATAATAATCTTTTTTAGGGGTTGGTTTAAAACCAATAGTTGTGAGTTCTTTTATCTTCATAGCATACTCCTATTAAAAAAAGAGAGAGTAATTCTCATTACTCCCCTTATTCTGCAGCTGAATTTTTAGCTCTATAAGCTCTCTTACGATCAAGTTCAGAAAGATATTTCTTTCTTAAACGGATATTGTTTGGAGTGACTTCTACTAATTCATCTTCATTAATATAGTCAAGACAAGCTTCTAGGTTGAAGTGTCTAGGTCTCTTTAATACTACTGTAGTATCTTTTGTAGATGAACGTGTATTTGTCTGCTGTTTACCCTTAGTAACGTTTACTACTAAATCATTGTCCTTTGCATGTTCCCCGACAATCATACCTTCGTATACATCTACACCAGGACCAACAAACATTACACCACGGCTTTCTACACCACCAAGTGCATAAGCAGTAGTCTGTCCTGTTTCAATAGAAATAAGAACACCTAACTGTCTTTCACCTACTGCTTCACCTTCTAATGGGCGATATTCTAAGAATGAGTGATTAATAATACCATAACCCTTAGTCATTGTTAAGAAGTTAGTCATAAAACCAATTAAACCTCTAGAAGGTACAATGTAATGAACCTTAGTCATACCATCCATAGAATCCATGTTTTCCATGATACCTCTTCTTAAACCTAATGATTCAATAACTGAACCAATACAATCATCTGGTGCTTCGATTTCTACATCTTCATATGGTTCACATGTCACACCATCGATTTCCTTTAAGATAACATGAGGTCTAGATACCTGTAATTCATATCCTTCTCTTCTCATTGTTTCAATTAAGATAGATAAGTGTAATTCACCACGACCACTTACCATCCATTCTTCTTTATTCTGAATACGTTCTACTTTTAAAGATACATCCTTGTTTGTTTCTTTGAATAAACGTTCTTCAATCTTAGATGCAGTCACAAACTTACCATCCTGACCAGCAAATGGTGAAGTGTTTGTACCAAAGATCATCTGGATTGTTGGTTCATCTACATGAAGTAATGGTAATGCTTCTTCACAGCTTGGTTCACAGATTGTTTCACCAACACCAATGTCAGCTAAGCCTGCAACAGCCACGATATCACCAGCACTTGCTTCTTCTACTTCAAATCTATGCATACCTAAATAACTAAATAGTTTCTGAACACGGAACTGTGTCTTAGAACCATCTGCTCTTAAACATACAACATTTTCATTTACTTTAATAGAACCTCTCTGAATTCTACCAATACCAATTCTTCCTACATAATCATTGTAGTCTAATAAAGCTGGCTGTAACTGTAAACCACCTTCAACATCTACTGCTGGTGCAGGAATTTCATTGATAATCATATCGAATAAACAGTCCATATTAGGAACCTGAGTACTAATATCAGGATCTAATGAGCTTGTACCATTTAATGCTGAAACGAAAACAGTTGGGAAATCAAGCTGATTATCATCAGCACCTAATTCCATAAATAATTCAAGAACTTCATCCATAACTTCCTGAATTCTTACAACTGGACGGTCAACCTTGTTGATAACAACGATAGGTTTAACATGAGCAGCTAATGCCTTCTTTAATACGAAACGAGTCTGAGGCATTGTACCTTCATAAGCATCAACTACAAGTAAAACACCATCCACCATATGCATGATACGTTCTACTTCTCCACCAAAGTCAGCATGGCCTGGTGTATCCATGATGTTGATCTTATAGTCTTTATAATGAATAGCTGTATTCTTTGCTAAAATAGTAATACCACGTTCTCTTTCTAAAGCGTTACTATCCATAGCACGTTCAGCTAGTTCTTCGTGTGCTTCAAGTGTTCCAGATTTCTTAATAAGCTGGTCAACCAATGTTGTTTTACCATGGTCAACGTGAGCAATAATCGCTATATTTCTAATATTCATAATCGCACCTCTTTCAATTTTTAGATTATATCATAGTTCGTCTTCATTTCAATAAAGAATAGTTTTCAAGATGAGAAAAAGTTTAGGAAATTACACATATTTATACAATTCCATACAAGCCCACAACTGCATAATATAGGAATTCTAAGAATGAAAACACTCTCATATATAGCCATGGTTCTATAATCGTGGCTATATAGAAAGTGTCAAAAAAGTGTCAAAAATAAACTAAAGGAGATATAAGGAAATGAGTAAAATGAACGTTATGAAGAAAATTCAAGAAATGAGGGGGAAAATAAATATTTACTATGATATGGATATAGAAGATATGGAAAAAATTTATATTAGTTCTAATGATGGTTTTTCATTAATTTCAAATGCTTTTACCTTTGGTTACTTTCAAGGAATGAAAGCCCAGAAGGCAAAAGACAGAAAGAAAAAAGCATGATCATATTTATTTTATAGTCTAGTTGGCGCTAGATTATAAAAGGAGTACGCCAATACTTCTATATGATTGCTATAAACTACCAAAAAGAAAAAAACTACCAAAAAAGAAACCTCGCATAAAGAAAGAAACATCTCACAAAGAAAGAATTATCACATAAAGTATTATCATTCTTGGGGGGGTCGATTCGTTCGACCTCCTTTTATTATGCATGAAATTATAAAGCTACTGCATGAAAGCATACTTTTAGAAACTGTCACGCTTGTTATATATACCATATGAGCGTGTAACTCTCATTTTATTCATTTCATGTAAGATTTTTCTATTTCATCTCATGTTTTATTGACTTATCTAATAGAGTGCCCTAAATTGGGGCGTCCTTATCTTCTGCAAGTGTTCCAGATTCTCATAATATGCTAGTGGGTTTATTGTTTGTTATGGAATAGCGTTTTGCGACTTCATGCCCTTTGTATTTCCTTCTATTTTCGATTCTAAGCGCCTTTTATAGAATGACTTATACTTTATCAAGTTCAGATAACACAAGGCTCATGCATTAATCTAAAAGGTGCTTGCCTGTTTCTTCTTGCTTATAAGAGACCTATATATAAAAACCTTGTCATTTCTTGCTATCTTAGAACTGAAAAAGGTCATTTTATCCCCTCGCCTTTTGCTATCTTCTGTATGATCATACGAAAAGACAAAAAGAAAAGACCTAGACCAATGGTCTAAGTCCTCATTAAGGAGTAAAAAGTTAAACGAATATTAGATAACGGCTTTATTATAGCACTGTTCCACTATCTAACACTATACCTATTCGTATTTATTGAATAATCAATGGTGCAGTTGCTTTTTAGTCTCTTCTTGGGTATTTGCTCATGTTTCTTATAAAGTCGCTTAGAAGTGAAATATAAGACATATAACCTATACCCTTAATGATTCTTAATATTTAACTAGGTTTAATACTGCTTTAAAGCTAGAACAACATCATTCTAGAATGTTGGCTAATTCTGTTATGCCTTTTAAAATATATGTTCTTACCGTTGATAAGGAGTAATCCATAATTTCAGCGATATCATACACGCTCAAACATTCTATATAGCGATAAAAGAGAATATTTCTATATGTTATATTATTTACTTTTTCAACAGTTTGTTTTATTGATTCCATTTCCTTTTTACATTTTTCTTTCATTAAGATGTAGTCATTCTGGGTCTTTGGTTCACTTGTACGCCCTTTAACATTGTTGTATTGGATTGAATGCACATTAAGAACCTTATTATCAATATACGCTACTCTATCTTTGTAATTTCTATAACTCTTTAAGTATTCCCTTACCTCGTTTGTTGTCATTCTCTTACCTCTCTCTAATAGTCATAGTGTTCTTAGTGAATGTAATTGGTATATCAATACCGACTTTGCCGTTTGAGTTTTTGGCTATATGGATAAAATAGTTATCCTCTGTCTTGAAATAAATAAATATAACCTGTCTGGCGCTGTTCTCTATTTCCCCAGATTCTTTCAGACGGCTAAGCGTTGGGGCTTCATTCTCTCTATTCCTTGTGTTTCCCTGTTGGTTTTGTTGTCTAGAAACTTGAGATAATGCAATCATAGTTATATTGTGGGTCATTGACAGATTCCTAAGAGTTTTCGCTAATTCTGTTATTTTCTCATATTGTGAACCTCGCCCCATTCCTGTTATTAATCCCATATGGTCAATGAATACTATTGTATGTTCCTTAGGATCTAACTTATTTATGGTGGCTTGAATTGCTTGAATGCTTTTCCCTCCTGTTATCATTGTTATTCTTTTCTTGTCTCCTATTTCCTTCATAGCTTCATCAATCTTATTTTTGAGTTCTTTATCTGTTATATATTTATATCTTTCAAGGGCTCTCATTGGTACACTACTTTGAATAGATACAAGGCGCTCGTATATGGTTTGTTTTGCCATTTCCATATTGAAATAGATACAAGGGTAATGCTTAGACAGTTCACTAAGCATATTCAAGGCTAGCGCCGTTTTTCCCCCACCTGTTCCAGAAGCACTAATGACCATGAAATCATTTTGTTTCATATTTAGATAACTTTCTAGCGTTGGGAATCCTAAGCCCTTAAGTGCTATATTCTCATTGCTTAAACATTCTTTTAAATCATTTTCAGTAATATATGCTTGCTTTACTATGCCTAGTTCATTTATCTGTTTGACTGTTTCCGTATACTCGTTAATATCACACTCCCCATTCTTGAGTTTATTATAAGCTTCTTTCAATAGATCCTCTTTGTGTGCTTGTATGATAGTTCCCTCTTTTGATAAGATAGCGCCTATTTGCTCAAGTGGGTTACCTTGTATTATTTCCATTATTATATTCATGTCAATTTGTTCATCTGTTGAAAGTATTTGCAACATTTCATTATCTCTATTCTCTTTATGGATTTGTTCTATTCTTTCAAAAATGTATTTAAAATTGTACTTCTTACCTTGTATAGAGAAGTCTTTTAAATAATCTTTAGTAATAGATAACTTGTCTATGTCTTCAATGTTTTTCAATAGATACCCAATTAAACACACGTGACATTCTTTTAATGTTTCTTTATCAATCATATTACCTCCTTAATAAAAATCTTCATCATGTCGATAATTCATATTTTCTAATGCTTCTTCTAAAATCTTTTCTTTTTCTTCTGGTGTTAAATTGTTAAAGTCTGTACTTCTGTTTTTTGGGTTTTCGCTCTTCTTATAATAATTCTTATTATAACTATTATTATAGGGTGCATTTTCTGCACTCGGTTCTTGCAAAATCTGCACTCGCTTCTGTGCAAAATCTGCACTCGGTTCAGTATTACCGTATGCAGTTTCTGCACTCGGTTCAGTATTACCGTATGCAGTTTCTGCACTCGGTTCTAGTGGCTTAGTGCTTAGTATTCTAATACAATTCGCTTGTCCTCTTGAGTTGTCTCTTACTTCTTTCTTAAAGAGTTCACCCTTACCAACTAATTTATTGATGTTATTTTGCACTGCTCTTTTAGTTAGTCCTATCTCTTTAGAGATGTACTCATTAGACATAAAGAACTTCTTATTATCATCTTCATAAGACTTCACAAGACTAATAATCAATAACTCTTTAGGGTTAAGACCTCGCCCACAATCCTTACGATATACCTTATAAAATGGCTCTTGTCTTTCTTTTACTTTCATATGATCACCACTAACAAAAAAGGAGCTTACGCCCCTAATTTGCCTAACTGCTTACTTTTGACGGCTTCAACAGAAGCGTTGATATTTACAAGGTTGTCCATGTCATATCCCTCATAGGTCAATTGAAATTTTCTTACTGCTTCTTGTGAATACATATGGGCTTTGCCTGTCTTGATTGCCTTCAATGCCCCTGTTTCTCTTAGATACGAAAGTGTAGTTAAACTTGTATGTAATAGTTCTGCGACCTCGTCAACTGTAAGCATTCTTAAATTATCCATATTCTAAGCCTCCTTTAAATCTTTATATAGAACCCTTAAAGCTTCATTTAACTCTTTAAATACTTTAGTGGCTTCTTTTTCGCTTAAATGTTCATGAATTAATTTGTCTGTTCCAATAATCATACATACGGCTTTACCCCTTGGGTCTATTCCAGATAGTGCCCCACCCTTTAACAGGTCTTTGAATGTGGTTTTCTGTTCTTCTGGTTCTTTATGCTTCTTAGCACATTCAGCACATAAATAACTAGTACTATCAAATGATTCTAAATGTTTAATATCCTCATGATCTAATTTAATTTCCTTACCACATTCACAACAATATGTAATAAGTTCATCATCATAGATACCTAATTCAAGTTTTCCGTCTTCTAAGTTCTTTCTTAAGTAAATCATATTTACACCTCTTTCATTCATTATATTTTTATTTGCTTGTTTCTATGTCTAAGAGTTTTTCACTCTTTCAATGTAAAAAGCACAAGCCCACTTTTAAACATTGGATTCAATACATTTCCCTAGTTAATTGAAGCAAGTTTCTTTATAGCGTTCATGTATTCTTGCTTTTGGTCTTCTGGTAGTTCATCTCTTAATCTTCTATATAGGGTAGTTTCTCCAATCCCTAGTGCTTTAGAAAGTTCATATTGAGTAAGCCCATAAAGTTTTAATGTATCTTTAATATCTTGATTAGGTCTTGTTTTCATCTGTTCCACCTCCTCTCGTAAACAATATTACTCTATTTATTCCGTTAAAACAATAACAAAAAGTATAAAATTAAAGACATTCGCGCAATTATAATTTAATTATTATTCATATATTGCACGCTATAGAGTGATATGGGCTTTACAAGGTTGTCATGAGATTCTATAATAGTGGTGAAAGGAGTGAAAAAAAATGAATAAAAAAGAACTATTAGACAGTACGCCAAAGTTAGCAAAATTAAGTAAAGCATATTCAAATATTGATATAACAATACTTGGGATAGATTCAAGCCCATTTTTAACTCGTATATATGAGCGAGGATTTGCAGACTTTTTCCCTTGTTTAGACGAGTATATAAACTCCCTTGTTGACACCAAAGAACAAATTGAAAATTTTGATTATATTATGACAACAGGGAAATTGATAAATCATTTACTTCGTATAAATCACATTACAAGCGCTGAACTAAGTAAAGCTATAGGAGTTGCACCCTCTTCGGTTAGTAGGTGGCTTAGTGGTAGCACAAGAATAACAGAAGATAACCTATTAAAACTTTCTAAGTATTTTGATGTTTCGCTTGAATATTTAAAAGGCGATCACTGCATGAAAAACCACAAACAAGAAGCAAGAAATAAAGAAGCATTGAAAAATGCAATAAACTTTATAACTAGCTATAGAATTAATAACTTAGATAAAGAAATCCTTAAAGAATGTGGGTATTATCCTATAGATATATATATCAATAGCGAATATTATGACTGTAAACCTCTAACTAAATTAATATATGAAAATCAACAAATTAATGAAAATTCATGGATAATGTGGAGGTATGAAATAAAGTATTTCCCACGTTTTCCTCAAAAAATGCTACTTGTCAGCATTGAAGACCTTGAAAAAATGGGCTTTCCTTATTGGAGTATTAAAGAACACATTGGATATTCAGAAGAAATAAAAAACATAGCCCAATATGTGGACTATGATAAATTGAAGATTCTTATTGAAGATAGAAAGAACCTGTTATCATTCAATTTTGAAAAGAGTTTAGAAAGCATTAAATAAAAAAATGCTTCTTTCCGACCGACCAAAGACAGAAAGAAGCAACTAGGAAAATGCACTAAGCCCAATGTTTAAAAGTGCCTTCGTGCACTCCTATTATACGTTTTGGGCTTGTAAAAATCAACGTTTAAGGAGGATAAAAGTATCATGAGTATTAGAGAACGAAAAGGAAAAAAAGGCGTTTCATATCAAGTCTATTTTCCTTATAAGAACGAACTAGGTGTAACTTGCACCTATAGAAAAGGAGGATTCAAAACTAAAAGAGAAGCAAAGACACATGAAACACTAGTAAAAGCCCAGATAGAAAAGGACGGCTTTCTAAAACAGGAGTGTAATTTAACTCTTGATCAAGTGTTTAATGATTACTTTGAAACCTTTAAAAAGAAAAAAGTATCTAAGGCAACAATACAACAATATGATAGTATTTACAAAAATCATATTAAACAGGCGTTAGGGTTCTATCAACTATCAAAAATCAAGTACCCAACTTTACAAAAGTATTTCAATGAGTGTTCTTCTATGTCTCAAGGTCTTCAATTCAATATCAAAAAGATTCTAAGCAATGTATTCAAGTATGCTTGTAAATGTTGCTACATTGAAAATAACCCTGTCTCTCTGGTAGATCTAACAGGAATTGAACCAATGGAAAAGAAAAAGACTATTACATATCAAGAATTAGAAACAATAGTTCAAGCGCTCAAGTCTAGGCGTTGTCATGATTCATTTAAAAATGATTCTGTAATCATTGCTTTGTATATAGGTTATTACACAGGCTTTAGACTAAGTGAAGTTTTAGCACTTGAAAAGAGTGACTTTGATTTTATTAACAATGAAATTCATATGAATAAGCAACTAGATTATATCAAGGCGCAAACAAAAACATTAAAAACCACCACTAAACTAAAAACCAACTCTAGCAATGCAGTAGTTCCACTTGCTGAACCACTAAAAGAAATATTGGTTAATTGGTTCAAGGTAAATCCTTATGATCATGTTATTTGTGATGTGGAGGGTAATTATATTTTGCCTTGTTCATGCCAAAACACTTTAATTAGATGTTGCAACAAATTAAACATATATTTTCATTTCCATATGCTAAGACACACATTTATTAGTAACTTAGCTAATGAAGGAATAAGCCCACAAGTAACAAAAGAACTAGCAAGACATTCAAATGTTAATACTACAATGGACGTTTACACTCATGTAAATGAAGACAGTCAAAAACAGGCTATAAATGCCGTTTTTGGTTCAAAAAGTGTCAAAAAAGTGTCAAATGCTTCATTGCTAGCAAACTAGAAAACATTTTATATTGAGAATTGCTTTATTTTTTCAATTATATAGATTATATGTAATTTTCAAGATGAGAAAATTTATTAAATATTGAATAACTCAACTCTTTTTCAAAAAAGAACAGGCTTACATCACCTGTTCTGTTAAGAATTTATAAGTTGTAGAAAGAACTTCATGAATATGGTCCGCATTATCATAATTATGAGATGCACCAACAACTGAATGGAAGATCATCTGCTTACCAAATAGTTTTGTATATTTCTCACTGATTGCATAAGGTACTGTTTTATCTTCTGTGCCATGAATGACTAATAAATCATTCTTATATGTGTCTAAGTTCTTATAGAAATCTCTTTGAAGCATATCCTTTACAAAAGCATCACTGATTTCAAATCCACTATGATCATAGATAGGTGCTTCTTTTACTGTTCCTGTAAGATAGTCTAAAGAATCTGGTAAACTGAAGGCAGGAGCCCATAATACAAGTTTTTTAATATCTTCAGGATAAAGTTTTGCAAGTTCACTCGCAATCGCACCACCCATAGAATGTCCTAGGACATAGATATCAGTGACTTGAGGCATCTTCTTTAATTCTTCTAATAGAATACGTGCACATGATAATTCATCATCAAATGTCATTTCTTTAAAAGTAAGATCTGATTCACCACTGCCTAGAAAATCCATTCTTAAAGTACCAACACCCTGTGCTTCTAATAAACGTGATAAAGAAACATAGGAAAACTTAGTTCCTGTACATTGTCCTGTAAAACCATGGAATATTAATAATGCAGGGAATTCTTTTCTATGAGGCACATGAAAGAATCCTCTCATAACACCCTTAGGTGTCGCAATTTCACAATACTGCTGCATAATTAAGCCTGCCACTCAAAATGTGATTAAATATACTCACATCGAGATAATGTAAGTTCTCACGAACATTACTTACTATGTCATCGTGTATGCTTTTGATTGACCGAAATCATATCTACTCACAAGTTCTTGTACACTTCATAGTCGTAAATTTCCGAAATAGCCTTCGGTATATACATACATTTGCGTTTGTCTTCATCATTCCTAATACATTTAAATCTTCAATCGTTATATAAGATGGCTTGGTTTTTACTATCTTTGTGATTGATTCTATGATGAAGTTCCTTACCCCAAACCTTTGTTTTTTGAGTGGACTCTCCTTTCTTTAGATTTTCATACTTTCGAGAAAGAGTTCTCTGTTCTCGAATAAGCTGTTTTTCAAGCTTCTTTAATTTTGCATGTTTGTTGATGTTCTTATAAGTCGTACCATTAGAGACAACGGTAAAATCTTTTGGTTTATAATTGTGATACTTAGTGTATTCATTTTAGCACTCTCTCGAGCATATTTAAACACATTCAAACACAATAGTTAATATATTCAGTTACTTATAGTTACCTCCTTTTTATTGAAGTATCTTTAAAATATAGTATACTATAAGAATGAAAAAAGTAAAAAGAAAAAAGGAGGGCACGCATGGAAAACCTTGAAGAAACACTCAAGAAATATCCTCTTATTGCCTTAATTATATTGCTTGGTGCCATTAGTTGTTTTGCGGTTGCAAGTGCTGCACCAATTATGACAAACATTGCAAATCCTTACATGCTATGGCTTAAACAAGGACTTTATTATGTATTAGGTGGCGCTTTAAGTTATATTATCTATAAAATAGGTCAGGATACCCTTTATACTCATATCAAAACATTATATATGATTTTTATTGTATTACTTATTGGACTTGCCGTGGATCATTTAGTCTATACAAAACTACTACATATCCATATTGTCCCACTCGCAAAATTTACCAATGGTGCGACTTCCTGGTATAACATCCCGGGCTTTAGTTTTCAGCCTTCTGAATTCATGAAGATCATCATGGTTATGTACCTTGCGAAAATTACACAGGAATATAATGATCGTATCTTGGTCAAGACAACCGATAGTGAAATCCAGTATATTATTCAAGTCATGAAGATTTCTTTACCACCAGCTATTCTTATTTATTTACAGAATGACTCAGGGGTTATGATGATTATTATGGCAGCTGTTTTCTTTGTATTATTATCAAGTGGTATGAATGGAAACTGGTTCCTATTTATTTTAGTGATTGCAGTCGTAGGTGTACTTGGAATGGCTTATTTATTCATCTACCAGAACGGAGTCTTTACATCTATCATCTCAGGGCATAAACTAGACCGTATTTATGGCTGGCTAGATCCTGAAGGAACAACTGGTAACCAAGGGTTACAGTCATGGTATGCACAATTATCTTATGGGACTGCAGGATGGTTTGGACATGGCTTTAGAGCTGTTGTCAAGGTCTTCCCTGAAGGACAGACAGACTTTATCTTCTCAGTTATTGCGACTGATTTTGGTTATGTAGGTGCACTCATCACTTTACTTGCAATTGCAGCATTTGATATCACTATCTTAAATATTGGCTTAAAGAGTGATAATATTCGTGATAAGACATTTATCATGGGGACATTTGGATGTCTCATCTTCCAGCAGTCATGGAATATTGGAATGATTCTTGGATTACTTCCTATTACTGGTATTACTTTACCAATGCTGTCTTATGGAGGATCTTCATTGCTTTCATATATGTTCGCAATGGGTGTTATTATTGATATTGATTATCAGAATAAGCTTCGTGATGTAAAACACAAACAATACTAAAAACGACATGCCTCTCATGAGGTATGCCGTTTTTTTCACAATCCTTCTTTTTCTAAAAGTTCAAAAAATTCTTCTTCTGAATATGCTTTTCTTTTTCCTTCTTTAATGAGATTTGCTTTTCTTATCGCATCATTTTCAAATTCATGCATATCTAATTGTTCCATAACTATCCCTTAATATCTTTAAGTAAAGCTACATGTTCACCATAAATATGTCCTGTTTCAGGTACATAGATAATAAGTGCTTCTTTTTCATTCTTATAAATAGAACGGCTCTTTTCTACAAAAGCAAATAAGAGATTATCCCCCTTAGTCGTCTTAAGCTGTACTCTCTCATTATACTTCACTGGTGTAACCACATATTCACAAGGTACTGTAGGTACCTCTTTTAAGTTCACCATTTGTTTATAATAGCTATAAACCATAAAGAATAAGCCAGCAGTAATAGCTACCCCAAGGGCATAAATTACTTTAGATTGAGTTGGAACAAGAAAAGCAGCCACTAATGTGATAATCACAACTACAGGAATAATTCTAGAGAACTTCTTGTAGTGCTTTCCATATTCATTACATTTATAAGTCATATATTTTTCTGACTGCTTAAGATTTAATTTTTTTAATTCGTACATCGTTGAACACCTTCTTTAAAGTCATACATTGTTGTGTGATAGGATGTTTAAAGGCTATTTCTACACTGTCTAGATAGAACCCTTCTCCTTCACCATAAAGTGGATCTCCTACTAATGGACATCCTAAATAAGCCATATGAACACGTATCTGATGCGTACGTCCTGTTTCTAGCTTACATTCTACTAAAGAATAGTCTTTAGTTGTTTTAATAGTACGGTAATGGGTGATTGCTTCTTTACCGCCTTCTTTTACTTCTCTTTTAGTCCCATGACCTTCTGCATGGTCAATAGGCGCATTGACAGTTCCTTGTCCTGGGTTGCCTTTTACAAGTGCATGATATACACGTTTCACCTGTTTGATATCATGAGAAAAAGCATCATGAACATAACGACTTTTCGCAATCATCATGAGTCCTGATGTTTCTTTATCAAGTCTATTTACTAAGTGAATTGCACTTTCAATATGATTTGCTTGATAATAATACATAATCGCATTCCCTAATGATTCTGTTAAGTACTTCTTAACAGGGATACAGGCAAGATTAGGCTGTTTATCAATGATCATCAAATAATCATCTTCATATACAACTTTTAAGGGAATATCTACAGGAATCACATGACTTGTTTCTTTAGGAAAAACAATAGCCACACTATCCCCTGTTACTGTCTTATAACACAAATACTGCTTTTCTCCATTCACTAATATCTCTCCATGATTTCTAGAATCTTTGACTAATTTCTTAGAAATACCATGTAAATAGAAAAATTCATCTAAACGCATATCTTTGTGCTGTTCATCTATTTCAAACTGCAAGATCATAGATATGATTTCCTCAATCTCTTCACAAATGATACATGACGATAATCACAGAAATGAGCCACACGTTTAGATAAACGTGCTTCTATGACATCATGATCCTTTAATTCAAAAATATCTGTATCAATACCTAAAACCGCATTCTCGCTAAAATCTGTCTCAAAGCGCACTACATCCTCATCTCCTAAAATAAGAGGACTACCTAGAGAACGATAAGCATTATGATGTATACCAGCTATTTCCGTCACCTGCATCAGTCTTAAGCTAGGATTAATCACTGCCCCACCTAATGATTTATTTAATGCAGTAGAACCTGAAGGCGTACTGACACAAAGTCCGTTTCCTCTAAATGTTTCCATATGTTCATCGTTTACATACATATCTATAACCTGTGAACGATAACTATTCTCTATACGCATTTCATTTAAAGCATGAAAGATTTCTCCATTATAAGAAATACGCAAGAGATGTCGATCAAAGATTTCAGGTTCTTTTGTAAGGATATCTTTTACAAGCTGCTTATATTCATCCTTTAAATAGTCTGTAAAGAACCCAAGTGTTCCCGTATGGATTCCTACAAATGAAACATCATTTAAAACATGCTCATAACGATGAATAGAATAAATCATAGTGCCATCTCCACCTACAGAAATCACTATATCTGGATGTTCTTCATCATAAATCAGTTCTTTGAGTTCATCTTTAATCAAAGCTGCAAGATGATGGGATACATCATCTTTTTTTGACACAATTGCATATCTTTTCATTTTTTATCACCGCTATTATTATACTTTCTATTACCTTTTTGCGCAATATGACTTGTATTGACGAGTTCAACTCTCAAGTATATAATTTGAGAAAATGAGGAGATAATCTGAATAAAAATTGAAAGAGAAAACAAATTATACCCTAAAAAAGT
>ERZ838483.1414-NODE-1414-length-20892-cov-16.096559_pt1 | contig 20892 bp, 18 predicted proteins | sample MGYA00519939_ERZ838483 | MGnify/ENA primary metagenome ERZ838483 (study PRJEB31850, sample SAMEA3708836) | human gut metagenome | biome: human gut; feature: human-associated habitat; material: faeces | place: China | collected 2014 ... | reverse complement strand
CCCAGCATCCCCAGATAGAACAGGATCTCCATCCAGGGGATGGTCTCCTTGAGGGAGGTGTAATCGTACTCCATGGGAGCCGTGGGGTTGGCCGCGTCATAAGAATCAATATAACTCTGCACGTTCTCAATGAAAACGTAGGCATAGGGCAGCTTGTAGCGGACCGTCACGGTACCGTCCGAGTTCTTCTCCGCGGCCGTGGAATCCGCCGACGAAGACGACAGCATCCCGGACAGCAGGCCGCCCGTGGACTCGGTCGCCGATGCGCTGGTGGCATCCGGCAGGTCCAGGTCGCCCTCTTTCAGCGTCAGGGTAATGACGCTGGTGTTGCGGTCCAGGGTGAATTTGGTGACCTGATTGTGCTCAAAGTAGTGCACCACCGTCGAGTAGCTCATGGTAGAGCCGCCGGACATACCCGTGCCGCTGGTGAACACCGACCAGATCATCAGCACCGCTGCCAATGCCAGCGCAAAGATCAGCGGGTTAATACGAGGTCTTTTTGGTTGCAAGAATGATCAACTCCAGTTCTGGTAATGTTTTTATTTCTCGTAAACGCAGGGTTTGAGGATGCCGATATACGGCAGGTTGCGGTATTTTTCGTCGTAATCCAGGCCATAGCCCACCACGAACTCATCCGGCACCTGGAAGCCCTCGTAATCCGGCTTGATGTCAGCCTTGCGGCGGCTGGGTTTGTCCAGGATGGTGCAGATCTTCACGGAATTGGGGTGGCGCATCTTGAGCATGGGCACCAGGTTGGAGAGGGTGATGCCCGTGTCCAGAATGTCCTCCACGATCAGCACGTCCTTGCCGGACAGGTCGCCGTCCAGGTCTTTGATGATCTTGACCAGGCCGCTGCTGCTGGTGTTGCTGCCGCCGTAGCTGGACACGACCATGAAATCAATGCTGCAGGGGATGCTCACCGCCCGCATCAGGTCGGCCATAAAGACCACGGAGCCTTTCAGGATGGAAACGAGAACAAGGTTTTTGCCCTCATAGTCCCTGCTGATCTGTGCGCCCAGCTCCCGCACCTTGGCCTTGAGCTCTTCTTCGGAGACCAGAACGTTCTTGATATCGTCATGCATACTCATGATTCTACTTCCTCCATTGTTTGCAGTTCCAATTGCAAAACCAGCGTGCTGCCCGTATCCGGGGCAAGGCCAGCGGCAAAGCCTGTGCCGTGGACCCAAAGCACCTCGCTGCCTGCTGCCAGAAGCGGCAGGCCAGCCCGCTGCCGGGGCGGGATCCCCGCCTCGTTCATCCATTTGCGCAGCTCCTTGCCCACGCCCCGGCCTGCCGGGTGGAAACGGTCTCCCGGCTGACGGCAGCGCAGAACAAGAGCAGGATACAACGTAGTTATTTTAGCATAATCCGCTTGATTTTTTAAGTCTTTTTTATGAACACCCTGTATTTTTTCTTCAAATGGGGCCGGAACCACCCGGATTTTCAGCTTTTGGCCTCCGGGCAGGGGATATTCGGCCCCATCCGTGGGGAAAAACGGCTCATAAAATCCGGTGTTCTCCGGGCAGGCATCCGGCGTTTTTTCCCGCCAGAATGTCCCTTCCCCGGCGCGGAACCGGATCTCTCCGGTCAGCTGCACCGCCCCGCTGCCGCGCCGCACCAGCGCTGCCAGCAGGCGGATGTATTTTTCCTCGGCGTCCCGCACCGGGGCCGTCAGACTGTGGAGGGCGGTTTCCAGGATGAGCAGGTCGGCCTTTTGCAATGGCTCCAGCGCCCAGACGCCCTCCCCGGCCTCCCGCGCGTACCGCGCCCCGGCGGGGAGCTTTGGGGGCAGCCGCTGCCCGGCCTCTTCCAGCAGTGTCGCCGCCTGCCGGGCAAAATAGGCGTCTGCCCGGGCGGCTTTCTCGCAAAAGCGGGCCAGATTTTCCTCCGCCGCCTCGTTGACCGAGCCAAGAGCCGGGAGGGCGGCGTGGCGCAGGCGGTTGCGGGCGTAGTCGTCCCCCGTGTTCGTCTCGTCCGTCACCCAGCGCTGCCCGCGGGCCGTGCAGACAGCCTCCGTCTCTGCCCGGGTCAGGCCCAGCAGAGGGCGGCAGTAGCCGGGGCGTTTGGGGCGGATGCCCCCTGCCCCGTGCAGCCCGGTGCCCCGGGCCAGCCGGAACAGCAGCGTCTCTGCCTGGTCACTTGCAGTATGGGCCGTCGCAATGCAGTCTATCCCCTCCTGCCGCAGCTGTTCAAAACAGGCGTAGCGGAGGCGGCGGGCCCAATCCTCCCCGGCATGGGGCGGCACCGTAAAGCCAACCTCCGCCGGGCGGAAGACCCGCAGCGGCAGGCCCAGCTCCGCGCAGGCCTCCCGCACAAAAGCTTCGTCCCGGTCAGCCGTCTCCCCCCGCAGGCCGTGGTTGACATGGCAGACACTCAGCACAAAGCCGGACTCTGCCTGTAAGGCCAGCAGCAGGTGCAGCAGGGCCATGCTGTCGGCCCCGCCGGACACCGCCGCGGCCAAGTGCAGCGGCTTTCCAGCTGCCAACGGCGTCAGCAGCGCCTCAGCCTCGCAAAACGCGCGGACACGCTGCAAAATGCCGGAAAAATCGTCGTGTTTCATCAGCGTTTGAAGTCCACATCCATAAAGCGGGTGTGGGCACCATCCCAGCCCAGCGGCACGGTACTGGTCTCACCGTGGCGGTTTTTGGCCACGATGCACTCGGCCGTGTCGGCGTCCACCTCGGCACCGTCCGGGTTCTGGCTGGCGTAATAGGAATCACGGTAGAGGAACAGCACGCAGTCGGCGTCCTGCTCGATGGAACCGGAATCACGCAGGTCGGACAGCTGGGGGCGGTGGGAGGAGTTGTTGCCCTGCTTTTCCACCGCACGGGACAGCTGGCTCAGCGCAATGATGGGCACATTCATCTCTTTGGCCATGATCTTGAGGTTTCGGGTGATGGAGCTGATCTCCTGTACACGGTTCTCGGTGCGCTGGCCCGTGGTCATCAGCTGCAGATAGTCAATGACGATGAGGCCCACATTGGGGCAGCTGGGGTCCTGGTTCACCCGGCGGATCTTGGCTTTCATTTCGGTGATGGTGATGCCCGAGGTGTCATCCATATAAATGGGTGCGTCATGGAGCTTCTCGGTGGCAAGGGCCAGGTACTCCCAGTCCTCCGCCCGGAGGGCGCCGGTGCGGAACGCCTGGCTGTCGATGCCGGCCTCCGCCGAGAGGATCCGGTTGGTCAGCTGCTCCTTGGTCATTTCGAGGCTGAAGATGGCCACCGGTACTTTCTGCTGCATGGCTACACGGGTGGCAATGTTCAGCGCAAAACTGGTCTTGCCCATACCGGGGCGGGCAGCCAGAATAATAAGGTCGCCGCGGCCAAGGCCGGTGAGCACGGTGTCCAGCAGGCGGAAGCCTGTAGGGATGCCCTTGTACTTATCGGCATCCGGGCCGCTGATCTTCTGCAGATTGGTCAGCGTTTCCACCATGCTGGAAGAAAGGGGCGTCAGGGCGCTGGAATCCCGCCCGGAGCGGATCTCATAAATGCGCTGCTCTGCGTTTTCCAGCAGCAGGTCGGCGTCCGGCTCATCCCCTGCATCCTGCAAGATATCTTTCGCCACCCCCATGAGCTGGCGGACCAGATACTTTTCCTGCACAATCTGGGCGTAGGCTTTCACGTTGGAGATGCTGGGCACCGTCTCGGCCAGACCGGTCAGGTAGACTTTCGCCTCGTCCGCGCTGGGAAACACGCCGTCTGAGATGACCGCGTCCAGCAGGGTGACGAAATCAATGGTCTGGTCGCTGGTGAACAGCCGCAGCATTTCCGAATAAATTTGGGCGTTCTGCCGGGTGTAGAACATTTCCGGCCGGATGATCTCCACCAGGTCGGTCAGTGTCTCCGGCTTGAGGAGCACCGCGCCCAGCACGCTCTGCTCGGCCTGCATGTTGTAGGGCAGATTGATGCCCACGCTTTCCAGATTCAGTTCATTGGAGTAATGTCGTTCATTCGGCATGATCGTTTCCTCTGGGTCTCATACTACAAAAAGCGCCCCCTGCCGTGAGGGGGCGCAGACAGGCTTTTTTCAGATCAGGCCTGCTCCACTTCCACTTGAATTTTGAACGAAGCCACCACACCGACATGCAGGCGAACTTTGGCGTTGAAAACGCCCGCATCCTTGATGTCCTTGGTTTCCAGCTCGATCTTCTTTTTATCAATGGCGGTGCCGGCCAGTTCGGAGAGGGCTGCCGCCACTTCTTTGCCGGTGACCTTGCCGTGCAGGCGGCCGGAAGCGCCGCCCTTGGCCTTGATCGTCACGGTCTTGCCGTTGATCTTCGCAGCCACTGCCTGAGCAGCGGCCACGTTCTCTGCCTCATGGAAGTCCGCAGCCTCTTCCTTGCCGCGGGCAATATTCACCGCGCTGGCGTCGGCCACAGCGGCCAGCTTGCGCGGGAACAGAAAGTTGCGGGCGTAGCCGTCGGAGACCTCATGGATCTCGTCCTTTTTGCCAATGCCCTTGACGTCCTGCTTCAGAATCACTTTCATGATGTTATCCCTCACTTCTCACCGGAGAACCGGTGCAGTTTTGTAGCTCTAGTATACCGCAATTGCAATTATTCGGCAAGCTCTTTCTCCGCGACGCTCAGTGCCACCTCAATGACCTTGTCCATATCGTAGTATTTGTACTCGCCCAGGCGGCCGCCGAAGATGACCCCCGGCTCCGCGTCGGCCAGCTGCTTGTAGGCAGCATACAAAGCGCCGTTCTTCTCATCATTGACGGGGTAGTACGGCTCGTCGCCCTTTTTCCACTCCGCACTGTACTCCCGGCTGATAACGGTCTTGGGCTGGGTGCCAAACTCAAAGTGCTTGTGCTCAATGATGCGGGTGTAGGGGGTCTCGGCGTCGGTGTAGTTCACCACGGCGTTGCCCTGATAGTTGTCGGTGTCCAGCACCTCCGTCTCAAAGCGGACGCTGCGGTACTGCAAAGCACCCAGCTTGTAATCAAAGTAGGCGTCCACCGGGCCAGTGTAGACAATCTTATCCGCCAGCTTGTCCAGCTCCGCCTTGCGGGCCAGGTAATCCACGCCCAGCTGCACCTCGATGCCGTCCAGCATCTTCTCCACCATGGCCGTGTAGCCGCCGTTGGGGATGCCCTGGTACAGCGCGTTGAAGTAGTTGTCGTCGTAGGTGAAGCGGACCGGGAGCCGCTTGATGATGAACGCGGGCAGCTCGGTGCAGGGGCGGCCCCACTGTTTGCCCGTGTAGCCCTTGATGAGCTTTTCGTAGATATCGGTGCCCACCAGGCTGATGGCCTGCTCTTCCAGGTTCTGCGGGTCGGTGATGCCTGCCTCGGCCCGCTGCTGCTCGATCTTTGCTTTTGCCTCGGCGGGAGTCACCACGCCCCACATCTTATTGAACGTGTTCATGTTGAACGGCAGGTTGTAGATCTCGCCGTGGTAGTTGGCCACGGGGCTGTTGGTATAGCGGTTGAACTCTGCAAACTGGTTCACATACTGCCACACAGCCTTGTTGTTGGTGTGGAAAATATGGGCACCGTAGCGGTGGACGTTGATGCCCTCCACGCTCTCGGTGTAGATGTTGCCCGCAATGTGGTCCCGCTTATCAATGACGAGGCAGCGCTTGCCTGCCTTTTTGGCCTCATGGGCAAACACCGCGCCGTACAGGCCCGCGCCCACGATGAGATAATCATACTGCTTCATGGCTTGTTATCCTTTTTCTTTGGTTCCGCGTCCGCCTCGGAAGAAGTCTTCTTCTGGGATTCGCGGTATTGGTCGATGGCGGTCTGGATGCGTGCCCGGGCCGCCTCCGGGGTGATATGCTTGAGCTGTGCCGCCGCCATGGTCTGGTGGCCGCCGCCGCCCAGAGACTCCATGATGACCTGCACGTTGACCGCGCCCAGGCTCCGGGCCGAGATGTTCACGCCCGTGCCCACCTGCACCGCCACAAAGCTGGCCTCCACGTTCTGGATGGTCAGCAGGTCGTTGGCGGCCTGCGCAATGGCTACCCTGGCCTCCGGGGGTACTTCCCCGCTCACCGAGACGGCACAGTTTTTGTACATCTGGGCCGCCTCCACAAGGTCAGCCTTGGCGTTGTACTCCACCATGGTCACATCAAACAGCTGGCGCACCCGCTCGGTCTCCGCGCCGTAGCGGCGGAGGGCGGCCGCGGCCTCAAAGGTCCGCACGCCGGTGTGGAGGGTAAAGTCTCTCGTATCCAGCATGATGCCGGCCAGCAGGCCCTCAGCTTCCACCCGGTTGGGCTTGTCATCCCGCTCGCCCACATACTGCAAAAGCTCCGTGACCAGCTCACTGGCAGAGGAGGAGTAGGGCTCGTGGCAGACAAGGGCCGGGTTCTCAATAAAGCCCACGCCCTTGCGGTGGTGATCGATGACGGCCACCTTGCCGCATTTTTCGAGAATTTCTTTGCTCTCTACCAGATTGACCTGGTATGTATCCACCACGATGCACAGCGTCCGCTTGGAGATGATGGGCAGTGCACCTTTGGGGTCGATGAAATCGTCCTCCTGCCCGGCGGCAACGAGAGCATTGATCAGGCTGGACGCCAGCGTGGCATCCCGGCGGACCGCGATAACGGCCGGCACATCACAAATTTTGCAGATGCGGAGCACACCCTCGGCAGAACCGATGGCGTCCAGGTCACTCATCCGGTGGCCCATGATGACCACATGGTCAGCCTCCTTGATGAGCTTGACCAGCTGGTCGGCCACAATGCGGCTGCGCACCTTGCTGCGCTTTTCCACGCCATGGCTGACGCCGCCGTAGAACGTAAAGCCGTCCGGCGTCATCTCGGCGGCCTGGTCGCCGCCGCGGCCCTGGGCCATATCCAGTGCCTGCACCGCCATGTCCTGGGCCTCCCGCAGGGTCTTGGCCCCGCGGCCAATGCCGATGGAGAGGGACAGGTTCACACTGGGGTCAAGGGCGCGGATTTTATCCAGCACGTCGTAGCCCCGCTTGGCAAACTGCTCCAGCTGGCGCTCCTCCACCACCGCGATGTAGCGGCCGCTGGCCACCCGGCGCAAAAAGCCCGTGCCCCGGCCGATCATCTCTTCCAGCACCCGGTTGATACCCTCCAGCAGGCGGGCGCGCTCGCTGTCCAGCATGTCGCTGAACACATCGTCGTAGCCATCCACCAGAAAGACGAGGTAACCCGGGCGGCTGGCCTTGTATTCGGCTTCCACCCGGCGCAGAGCGGTCTCTTCGTTGAAGACCACCAGCGTCATCGTTTCAGCATCGCCGGGCACGGTGGAGCTGTGGGCAGACCACACGCCATCGGCCAGCGTCAGCTGCTGGCCCTCCTGGGTGCGGGCCTGCTGTAGATCCAGCCCGGGGATGACTTTCTGCACCCGGCTCACCAGCAGGTCCTGCCCGCCCAGTATCCGCTGGCGGAACTGGTCATTGTACCAGAGCACGGTTTCCCCCGAGAGGAGGACCACCGGCTGGGAGAGGGGTTCCAGGCTGAATTTTGTTTTCGATTTTGTAAAGTCGCCGCCACAGACCCAGCGTGCCAGCTGGCTGCGGAGGCGGTAGCGGAACAGGCCCATGCCAATGCACCAGGCCGCTGCCAGCACCACCAGTACCGGCCAGATGGCTGGGCGCTGCACCAGCAATACCAGCATCAGCAGGACACACAGAATCGCCAGACAGGCGGTGAGCATCTCCAAAGTCCATCTTGGTTTTTGTTTCATCAGATCATATGCCTCCTGGCGGGCCTGCTCCTGCACAGCAGGGCCCGGTCGATCAGACCTCCATCAGAATGGGGAGGATCATGGGGCTGCGCTTGGTACGGCGATAGATATAGCTGCTCAGCGCCTCGCGCACACGGGTCTTGACGCTGTTCCAATCCCGCACATGCTCTTCCACGCAGCGGTCCAGCGCCGATTCCACAATGCTCTGGGCACCGTCCATCAGGCTCTCGTTCTCCCGCACATAGACAAAGCCGCGGCTGACGAGGTCGGGGCCAGCCAGTACCTGGCCGGTCTTGCTGTCCACAGTGGCCACGATGATGACGAGGCCGTCCTCGGAGAGGTGCTTGCGGTCCCGCAGGACCACATTGCCCACGTCACCCACGCCCAGGCCGTCCACCATGACGGCACCGGCGGTGACAGGCTCGCCCAGCTTGATCTCATCCCGGCTGAGGATGACGTTGGAGCCGTTCTCCGCGATCAGGATGTTGCTGGTGGGGATGCCCAGGCTGGCGGCGGTCATGGCGTGCTTTTTGAGCTGCTTGTACTCGCCGTGCACGGGCAGGAAATACTTGGGTTTGGTCAGGGTGAGCATCAGCTTCTGCTCCTCCTGGCAGGCGTGGCCGGAAACGTGGACATCGTACATGCCCTCATAGATGACCTCCGCGCCCAGCAGCAGCAGGCCGTTGACGATCTTGGTCACGCTCTTCTCGTTGCCGGGGATGGGCTTGGCCGAGATGATGATGAAATCGCCGGGGCCCACCCGCACCTGACGGTGGCTGCAGGAGGCCATGCGGGAGAGGGCGCTCAGGGGCTCGCCCTGGCTGCCCGTGGTCACCAGCACCACCTGCTCCGGCGGGTACTGGTTGAGCTCATCCACGCTGATGAGAGTCCCCTCCGGGATGTGCATATAGCCCAGCTCCTGGGCCATGGCCGTGTTGTTGACCATGCTGCGGCCGCTGAACGCCACCTTGCGGCCATCCTCCACAGCCAGATCAATGATCTGCTGCACGCGGTAAATGTTGGAGGCGAACGTCGCAATGATGATCCGCTTGTTCTGGGCGCGGGCAAACAGGCTGCGCACACCTGCCGCCACTTTCTGCTCCGTGGCCGTAAAGCCCGGGCGCTCCGCGTTGGTGGAATCGCTCAGCAGGGCCAGCACGCCTTTCTGGCCGTACTCGGAGAGCGTGGTCAGGTCGGTGGGGCCGCAGGCCAGCGGGGTGTAATCGATCTTGAAGTCGCCCGTCTGGATGATGGTGCCCGCCGGGCTGTCGATGGCAAAGGCCACCGAGTCCGGGATGGAGTGGTTGACATGGATGGGCTCCACCGTGAAGCAGCCCAGCTTGATCTTCTGCTTGGGCACGATCTCCACAAACTTGGTCTTGCCGGCCAGGCCGAACTCCTCCAGCTTGTTCTTGATGAGGCCGCAGGTCAGGCGGGTGCCGTAGATGGGCAGATCAAATTTCTGGAGCAGATAAGGGATGCTTCCGATGTGGTCCTCATGGCCGTGGGTGATGAGCAGGCCCTTGATCTTCTCCTTATTCTGTACCACGAACGTGAAATCGGGGATGACCATGTCCACGCCGAACATATCACTGTCCGGGAAGACGAGGCCGCAGTCCACAATGATCATATCGCCGCAGCACTCGTACACGGTCATGTTCTTGCCCACTTCTCCCAGGCCGCCCAGCGGATAGATGTGGATGGGCACAGCGGCCTCCTTGGGCTGCTGCGGGCGGCGGGGACGCCGCGAATAATAGGGGCGGCGGGTGCGGGGGCGCTTCTCGCCGCTGTTGTCACCGGCCCGGTTCTGGGCGGGCGCGGGGTTCTGTTCTTTAACCTGTGCCATTCGTACCTCCAAAAAACAAATCGCAGAACACGGCCCACCCCCACCCGGGAGCGGCCGTCTTTTCTGCATGGGGAAGCATAAAATAAGCATCTGCTTCCGTTGGATGCATCCGTATAGAATTTATCCTGTCAGCGCCTTTTTTAAAGCCTGCTGGTGGTTCCGAAACAAGCTCTCTGCCTTTCCAGTCCATCTGTTCGATGCGACCGCGGCACTTATCCGGGAACGCCGTGAGCGCGCACTTACAGCGCGCCCCTATACGCATTTCGTTGCCATCAGTATAGTATTTCTCAGCGTTTTTGTCAATTCCAAGGTTTGGCAGGCCGGGCGGGGTCTATGCACTTTCCTCTTGACAGAACGTGTAAAATGGCTCTAAATAGAAGCAGTAAAAATTTACACACCGGGAGAAACGCATGAAACAGGTTGAAATTTACACCGACGGCGCGTGCAGCGGCAACCCCGGCCCTGGCGGCTGGGGCGCGGTGCTGCGGTATCGGTTCAATGGCAAAGTGTACGAAAAAGAGCTCAGCGGCGGCGACGCCAGCACCACCAACAACCGGATGGAGCTGACGGCCTTTATCGAGGCCCTGCGCCAGCTCAAGGAGCCGTGCGAAGTACGCCTGTGCTCCGACAGCCAGTATGTCATCAACGGGCTGGAAAAAGGCTGGGCCAAGGGCTGGAAGCGCCGGGGCTGGAAAAAATCCGATGGCTCCCCTGCCCTGAACCCGGACCTCTGGGAGCAGGCACTGGAGCAGGAAGCACGGCACAAACTCACATACGTCTGGGTCAAGGGCCACGCGGGCCACCCGGAAAACGAACGCTGCGACCAACTGGCCGTGGCACAGAGCCAGGCACATGGCGGGAGGCAGGGACGATGAGCGACACTTTTTTGCCCGGCAGCGGGTTTGATAACTACGAGCAGCAGGACAAAGTGCTGGTAGGCCTGGGCGGCGGCACGGCAGCCAAAGTAGCCGTCCGTATTTTGCAGCAGCAGGGCTTTGCGGTAGCGGGTGCCGTCGTGAAGCTCTCTGCCGAAGAAGAGCCTCTGGTGCAGTCCGCAAAAGAGGCTGCAAAGGCCCTTGGCATCGAGTGTGCCACCCTCAACGCCGAGGCGCTGGCCGCCCAGGGAGCCACCCCTGTGGACGCCCGCCTCTCCGCCCTGCTGACGGCGGCAGACAAACTGGGCATCCAGTACATCGCCACCGGGCACTTTGCCCAGGTGGAGACCGGGGCCGACGGCATCAGCCATATCTACCCGCCGGAAGACCCTGCCCAGGACGAGAGCGATGCTCTTGCCGCCCTGCCGCAGGATATCCTGGCCCGGCTCATCTTGCCGCTGGGGTCCTTCACCCCGGAGGATGTGCAGGAGATGGCCGTGGATTTTAACGTTTGACGCACACAAAAAGGCTCTGGGTCTTGCGATCCAGAGCCTTTGCTTTTTTATTGATTGAATGATCACACGGACTGCTGCGGGTGGACGATATCACGCCAATCCAGGTCGCCGCGCTCCAGGCCGTGGATGAGCACCTCAGCGGTGGCGATGTTGGTGGCCATGGGGATGTTGTGCACATCGCACAGGCGCAGCAGGGTCATCTCATTGGGCTCGCTGGGCTTTGCATTGATGGGGTCGCGGAAGAACAGCAGCAGGTCCACCTCATTGCAGGCAATGCGGGACGCGATCTGCTGGTCACCGCCCTGAACCCCTGCCAGGAAACGCTGCACCTGCAGGCCCGTGGCCTCTGCGATCATCTTGCCAGTCGTCCCGGTGGCCACCAATTTATGCTGGCTCAAAATCCGGCAGTACGCCGTACAGAACTGAACCATCAGCTCCTTTTTGGAGTCATGCGCAATCAGTGCAATCGTCATCGGTCAACCTCTCCTTTTACCTCTCCCAGCTCTATTTTCTCTCTAGGGCATCGTATTGCATATATCATAGTATCACAGTTTCCGTCATTTTACAACTGTTTTTTGGGCATTTCCGCTGGTTTTTCTAGTTTTTTTCACCAAATCCGCGTTACAGCGCCTTATGCCGCCGGAGCCGCTGCGGGTTCCGGCGCGGGAGCCGTCTCCCCTGCCGTGTCCGTCTCATCGGCTGCGGCGTCGCCGTCCACAGCCTCTGTCTTCGGATCGTCTACCGCCGGGTCGGCGGTCTCGGGTTCGTCCACTGTCAGGGTGCCGTTCTCCATGGCGAAGTAGGCGTCAAAAATATCCGCCACCAGCTGGCCGGTACGGGCACCGGCACCGCCGTATTCCACCACGATGCCAATGGCGATCTGCGGGTCTTCCACCGGGCCATAGGCGATCATCGTCGCGTTGGTGTAATGCTTGCGGGTGCTGCCGGCGTAGTAGCTCTCACTGCGCTGGGGACTGCCCGTTTTGCAGGCGATGGTGTAGGGATAGCTTGCCAGTGCCGGGATGGTCTGGGCCACGCCCACCATGCCCTGCTGCACCAGGTCAAAGGTATCGCCCCGGTCTTCGATGACATCCATGACCTCCGGCTGGGTCTCCTGCAGGACTTTGCCCGTGTTGGTGTCCAGGATGGATTTGACAAAGTGGGTACGGTAGCGGGTGCCCCGGTTGGCGATGGTGCTCGCATAAGTTGCCAGCTGTACCGGCGTGATGACCGTGTTGCCCTGGCCGATGGCGGCCTGCACTTCCAGCGAGGCCGTGTAGTTGGAGTCGTTTTTCGTGGTCAGGCGGCCCAGTGCCTCGCTGACCTCCACGCCCGTGCGCTGGCCCAGGCCCAGCTTATAGGCATAAGCGTCGTAGACGTCACTGGTCACCCGGCGGCCCACATCGTAGAAGAAGATGTTGCAACTCCATTTGATGGCCGTGATGACGTCGATGTTGCCCGAGTGGCCGTGGCGGGTGCACTTGGGGTGGTAATCCTGGAAGTAGTTGTACACGCCGTTGCAGTACACCGTGGAATACCGGTTGATGACGCCGGTGTCCAGCGCGGCAACGGCCACCGAGGGCTTGTAGGTCGAGCCCGGGGTATACAGGCCCTGCAGCGCCCGGTTGAACAGCGGCATCCCGGGGTCGGCGCTGTACTCGCTGTACTGGGTGGCGTAGAGGTTCTGGTCAAAGCTGGGGTAGTTGGCGGAGGCCAGCACGCTGCCGTCCTTGACATCCAGCACCACCACCGCGCCTGCATTGGCCCGGGCACCATCGGTGCCGTAGGCCCGGCTGATCATATCAATGTTTTTGCCCAGCGCCTGCTCCACCGCTTTCTGGAAATCGCTGTTGACGGTGAGCTGGACGGTGTGGCCCGGCTCCGGCACCGTGGTCATGGCCGTGCTGACGATGACGCCATCCGAGTTGCGGGTGATGGTCTCCACACCATCCTTGCCCCGCAGCTCGTCCTCATAGGCCGATTCCAGGCCCGAGATGCCGATGACATCGTTCATATTGTAGCCTTTATCCCGCAGCGGATAGGTGGTCTGGCCGTTTTCATCGGTCACTTTCCACTTTTCCGCCGTGATCTTGCCCACCCGGCCCAGCACATGGGGCAGCACCGTGCTCTGCTCATAGCTGCGGGTGGAGGTCTCCACGATCTCCACGCCAGGCAGGGAGAGACTGTTTTCCTTGATGGTGGCCACGGTCACATCGCTGACGTTTTCGGCCATGACAAAGTTGTTGACGTTGGAGAACGCCTGCTGCTGCATCTCATAATGGATGCCGCCCAGCACCCGCTGCCAGTGGAGGGAGTAGGCGCTGAGGTCATAGTCCTCCACCAGTTTTTCCATCACGTCATCAGCGGTGGCGTACTGCTGCAGGCCCAGGCCCTCTTTCATGTTGGCAAGGCTCTTCTGGTCGCTGGTGCTGTCCTCCGCAGCCGTAAACGTGTAGTGGCCGTTGGCATCCGGCTCGCTGATGAGGAGGGAGTCGTTCCAGCTCTCGCCGTTTTGCTCCAGCAGCTCCACGATCCGCTGCAGCATGGCGTCCAGATCCTCGCCGCCCATCAGCAGCTTGCTGAGCACCACATTGTAGCTGGTAGTGCTGGCCGCGATCCGTTTTCCCTCGCTGTCCACGATGTCGCCGCGGGCCGCCGTGACCGTAAAATTATAGTCCGTGGTGTTGGTGGCGCGGGCTTTGAAGCTGTCGCCGTTGACCAGCTGCAGAAAGATCAGCCGGAACACATACAGCCCCACGATGACCGCCGCAAAGGCGATGAGCAGCCGCATCCGGCGCACAACGGTCTTGTGTTCGTCCAAATTCATCTGGTTTCCTCCCGGCGGGGCAGGCTGCGGAGCCGCAGCACTCAGACCACGCCGTTGTCGATCTTGAATTCAATGCTGATCTTCCGCGCCGCCCAATAGATGGGCAGGCTGACCGGGATGCTCAGCACCGCGCTGGGGAGCACGAACCACAAAAAGCGGTTCCACGCCCCGCTGTAGCCCGGCATGTAATAGAAGAACAGCCAGTCGCAGGCCAGCACCAGCACCGCGCACCCCGCCGCGATGAGCAAAAAGTTCTGGGCGGTGTCCTTGAGGTAGAGTTGCACCACGGCGGAGACGGCAAAGCTGAGGATCATCAGCTCCAGCGCCAGCATCCCCACGGTTCGGCCCGCCGTGTAGTCCCACATCAGGCCGCAGACCGCGCCGAAAATCGCCCCGGCAAATTCCCCCTCAAACACGGAGACCGCCAGTGCCAGCGGCAGCAGGTAGAGCGGCTTTGCCGCCCCCAGCTGAAACAGCCCGGGCATGGTCTGCAAAACCGTACACAGCAGCATCAGCAGCGTATAGCAGACCCATTTGAAGATCTGGCTGCTTTTGCGCTTGCGGCGTGATTCCATAGACAGGCTCCTCCTATCAGTAATTGGTAATGATAAACACATGCTTGACGGTGCGGGGGTCCGCGCCGGGCTTAATCACCGCGATGGTGGATTTGCCGCTGGCTTCCGGCACCAGCTCCTGCACCACGCCCACCAGCACATCCGGCGGGAACACGCCGCCCAAACCGGTGGTGATGACCTGATCGTTGGCCTTGGTCAGAGTCCCGCGGGAGAGGTTGGAGAGGATACACAGGCCCTCGGCGGCATAGTCCGCGCTGCCCGTGATGATGCCGTTGTCCCGGGTGCGGGACACCACGCCCGCCGCGTTGAAGCTGGGGTGCAAAATCGTCATGACTTTACAGCTGGTCAGATCCACTTCCGTCACCACGCCCAACAGATAGCCCTCGTCGCTGGTGATGGCGTCGTTGGCCTCCACCCCGTCCAGGCTGCCCTTATCCAGCGTGAAGCCGTAGAACGAATCCAGCGGGTCCCGCCCGATGACGAACGACGAAACATAGCTCATCTCCGGGTGCTGCTCCTGAATGTTGGTCAGGGCCTTGTATGCCTCGTTTTCCGCCTTGAGCTTGTCGTAATCCACCATCTGGCCGCGCAGCTCGGCGTTTTCCGTGGTAAGCTTCTCGTTCTCTTCCAGAATGGCGTCGATGTTGGTGTACTTCTCCCACAGGGAGGAAACGCCATTGCTCACCGCCGCCGCCGCCCGCTGGAACGGGGCCACCGCCACGCTCAAAATCTCCTGCGGGGCAGCCGTCAGGCGGCCATTGGCACCGGCATAGGCCATGATGGCCGCCAGAAACACCGCGATGCCCACGAGGATCTTAAATTTCCAGGTATCGAAAAAATCTTTCAAGGGAGCTTCCTCCGATTGCAAAAAAGCGCGGACAGCCGGAGCCATCCGCGCGCTTTATCACATGTGTGCGCCGTCGGTATCCAGCACATCGTGCAGGACATCCACATGGTCGAGCACCGCGCCGGCGCCCTTGGCCACGCAGTCCAGCGGGTCTTCCGCCACATGGACGTCAATGCCCGTCTCACTCTGGATCAGCTGGTCCAGGCCGCGCAGCAGAGCGCCGCCGCCCGTCAGGGTGATGCCGTGGTCGATGATATCGGCACTCAGTTCCGGCGGGGTGCGCTCCAGCGTCTCCTTGATGGCGCTGGTGATCTTGACCAGGCACTCCAGCAGGGCTTCCCGCACATCCTCGGAGTGGACCACGATGTTCTTGGGCAGGCCGTCCACCAGATTGCGGCCCTTGATCTCCATGGTCATTTCGGGGTCCAGGGGGTAAGCAGAGCCGATCTCGATCTTGATCTGCTCAGCAGTGCGCTCACCGATGAGCAGGTTGTACTTGCGCTTGATGAACGCGATGATGGCCTGGTCGAACATGTCGCCTGCCATCCGGACGCTGCGGGACGCCACGATGCCGCCCAGCGAGATGACGGCGATCTCGGCCGTGCCGCCGCCGATGTCCACGATCATGCTGCCGGTGGGCTCGCTGATGGGCAGGCCCGCACCGATGGCGGCAGCCATGGGCTCCTCGATCACGGAGACCTGACGGGCACCGGCTTTCAGGGTCGCCTCACGCACGGCGCGGCGCTCCACCTCGGTAACACCGGAGGGGATGCAGATGACCACGCGGGGGCGGGAGAACATGCTGTTGCCGCAGGCCTTTTTCAGGAAGTTTTCCAGCATATTGGCCGTGATGTCAAAATCCGCAATGACGCCGTCTTTCAGGGGGCGGACTGCCACGATGCTGCCGGGGGTACGGCCGATGACCGCCTTGGCCTCGCCGCCCACGCAGCGCACCTCGTCGGTCTTGGTGTCCACCGCCACAACGGACGGTTCCCGCATGATAATGCCTTTTCCTTTCATGTAAACCAGGGTATTGGCAGTACCCAGGTCGATCCCTACATCTTTTGAAAACAAACTCATACTGAAGCTCTCTCCTTAAATTCTTTCCAGTTCTATTCCCAAAACGCACGGCAGACCGGACGAGATTCCGTCCGGCTGTCCATCGCAGAATAACACGCTACTATTATAGCCGCAAGACGCTGTTTTCTCAAGCGTTTTGTCAAGTTTTTTCGGCAATTTTTCATTTTCAGTGCATCAAAATTGCTCGATGAGCCGGACAGTGCGGCTGACGGGGAGGCCCATAATGGTGTAATAATCGCCCTCGATGCGGTCCAGCCAGAGGGCTGCCCGGCCCTGAATGGCATAGGCTCCGGCCTTATCGTAGGGCTCTTTTGTGGCCGTGTACCGCTCAATTTCTTCCTCGGAGATGGGGAAGAACGTCACGCGGCAGCTGTCCACAAAGCTCTTGGTCCGTGCGCCGTCCGAGACGCAGACGCCCGTGTGGACCTGGTGGGTGGCACCGGACAGTGCCCGGAGCATCCGTTTGGCGTCCTCCACACTGTGGGGTTTGCCGAAGACTTCCCCGTTCACATCCACCACGGTATCGCACCCCAGTACCAGATCCCCCGGGTGTCGGGCAGCCACGGCCAGACACTTGCCCCGGGCCAGCTTTTCCACCAGCCGGGCAGGGGTATCGGCCGTGACGGCGCTCTCGTCAAAATCGCTGACATGGATTTCAAAATCCGTCGTGTACAGGCTCAAAAGCTCTTTCCGGCGGGGGCTGCCGGAAGCTAAAATCAGTTTTTTCATTCTATCGTTCACTTCCCCGTCGAGCCAAAGCCGCCCTCGCCGCGGGTGGTATCGCCCAGCTCCTGCACCGGAGCAAAGGCGGCGGTGTACACCGGTGCGATGCAGAGCTGCGCCACCCGCTCGCCGGGCTGGATCGTATAGGGCTCCTTGCCCAGGTTGACCATGGGCACTTTCAGCTCGCCCCGATAATCGCTGTCAATGACGCCAACGCCGTTGGCCATGCACAGGCCATGCTTGATGGACAGGCCGCTGCGGGCATAGACCAGCGCCACGGTGTGGGCACCGGGCAGCTCAATGGCAAGGCCGGTGGGCACCAGTGCCCGCTCCATCGGGGCCAGTGTCAGGGGCTCGTCCAACACGGCACACAGGTCGGCAGCAGCAGAGCCGGGGGTTGCATAAGCGGGCACCTTCGCCCGGGGGTCCAATACTTTATAGTTTACAGTGATGGGTTCCATAGTATACCTCAGTTTGTTCCTTTAAAATAGAGTCCGCGGGTGAAATCGCCCTCAAAGGGTGCATGGACACGGATATTGTCCAGAATGGCAGCAGCCTCTTCCCTGCTTTCCAGCGTGAAGTAGGCCACGCCGTAGTCCACCGTCAGGGCACCGGGCTTGTCGCCCATATAGATGGGCACCGGGTTGTAGATGGTACGCACGCCCATGCCGCACCGCACCGGGAACTTTTTCGCCTTGCGGTCGGTCAGGACGCCCGTCTGATCGCAGTGGGCGCAGTCGTGGATGTTCTGCAGCGGGCAGGCACGGGTGACCATCAGCGGCATGTGGCCGTAGACCAGCACGCCCGTGGGCACCGGCTTGCCTGCATGGGTTGGGGCAATGGTGCTGATGTCGCTGTCTTTCGTCTCGGGCAGGATGAGCACCGAGCCAAGGCCGTTGTCCGCGTAGAACTGCGCCGCCACCTGATTGGTGACGTTCAGGCCAAAGCCGCCGGACATGGGCAGGCCCCGGCAGAGCCGCAGGTGGGCGATGTTGCTCACCTCATAGCCCGCAAAGCCTGCATCCTGGGTGGCCGCGACGCGGCGGGCGGTGTCCTCTTCCAGCTTGCCGAACATGACCCGGGGCAGCTCCAGGAGCGTCTTGCCCCGCCACTCGCGGGGGACACGGTCGGCCTGCGCGATGGGCAGGATCAGATATTCCACGCCGGAAAGAGCCTGTTCCGGCACCTGATCCCAGCGCTCGAACCGGGCACGGAGGGTCCGGTGGGGCGGCAGGGTGCGCTGGGGCAGCGGCTCCAGCTCCACATCCTGCACCGGCCAGGGGCGCAGCACCTCCCGCTTTTTGAGCAGGGCGTCCAGCGCCTCCCGGCGCAGCTCGTTCACGGTGCTGCCGGGCACGAACCAGGGGCCCTCGTCCATCTCCACCTCGATGTTTTCCGCTGCAAAGGGGGTGCCGCCTGTCTTGGCAAGGCTCCGCTTCAAGCTCTCGGCAGGGTCGGTGCGGGCAGGCTGCGGCTCAAAGTCGCCGTAGGCAAAGGCCTTGTTGCCATCCGGGTCGGTGACGGTGAGCTTCTCGCCGCCCTCCTCGATCTCCAGCTTCATCCGCACGGGCACCCGGGAGCGCTCCCGGCGGTAGAGCTCCCGCAGGGCGGGCAGGGTCTTTTTGGTCAGTTCGGCGTCGGCCTCACTGCGGACGCCAAACATCGTGCCGTCGATCTTTCCGTCCAGATAGCCGGAGGTGAAGCCGGAGCGGCTGAACGCATTTTTCAGCAGGTCACGGTCATAGGCACGGCCCTCCCGGCCTGCCAGACAGGCGCTGACGGCTGCCGCCACATATTCCGGCGTGCGCAGGCGGCCCTCGATCTTGGCCGACGCCACCCCGATGGCCTGCAGCTGGTCCAGCTTGTCGATGACGGAGTTGTCTTTCAGGGAAAGGTGGTGCAGCCGCCCGGGCTTGCCCTCGGGCAGGGCGTTGGCCTCAAAGGGCAGGCGGCAGGGGCCTGCACAGGAGCCGCGGTTGCCGCTCCGTCCGCCCAAAAACGCCGACATATAGCACTGACCGCTGACGCACATGCAGAGCGCGCCGTGGACGAAGCACTCCGTCTCAATGCCGCAGTGCCTGGTGATGTGCTCCACCTCCGGCAGGCTCAGCTCACGGGCCAGCACCACCCGGGTAAAGCCCAGCTCCTTGAGCTCCAGCGCCCCCTGCAGGGTGTGGACACTCATCTGGGTGGAGCCATGGCGGGGCAGCTGGGGTGCGATCTTCCCAATGAGGGTGGCCACGGCCAGATCCTGGCAGATGACCGCGTCCGCCCCGCTGGCGGCCACCGCCCGGATGGCATCGCGCAGAGAGGCCAGTTCCCCGCTGTACACGGTGGTGTTGAGGGCCACATGGACCTTGACGCCCCGGGCGTGGCAGAAACGGACGGCCTCTTTCAGGCTGTCGGCATCAAAATTTCCGGCGCCCGTGCGGGCGTTGAAGCCGGAAAAGCCCAGATAAACCGCATCTGCCCCGCTGAATACGGCGGCGTGCAGCATTTCTTCACTGCCCACAGGGGCAAGGATCTCAATATTTGCCATAACTCTCCTTTTGACGGCATGTTGCTGTACCTATTAAATAGAATCGATCTGAGAGCTGTCCCTCAGTTGCCTGCCTCGGCTTTGGCGGCCTGCTCCCGGGCAGCAGTCTCTTTCATTTTGGCCTGCAGCTTTGCCAGCTGCTCCCGCAGGGCAGCATTTTCCCGCTGAAGCACCTCGTTTTCGGCCCGGACCTTATCCTCGGCCAGCTTTGCCTTGGCTGCATCGGCAATGTAATCCTGGATCTGGCTGCGCATGTTTTCAGCACTGCCCGCGCTCTTGCGGTATTCGTCCAGATAATCCATGGCACAGAAGACCGCTGCCTTGCTCAGGGAAAGGTTGCCGTTGTCGTCCAGCAGCTTTGTAATGTCCTCATCCAGCTTCTTAGCCAGAGAGGTGATGTAGCTCTCGGTATCCGTCGTTGCGATCGCATAGGGCGCGCCCGCAATGGTCACTCTCACTTTGTTTACCATCGTCTATCCTCACTTTGCACAGGGTTTTGCGGCTCCTTGCGGCGGGTGTCTGCCGGGACTCCCGGGCAAAATGGCGTGTTCCCGGGGGTTCCGGTACCGAACCCCGCCCTTTGCGGAGCTTTTCTCTGCGGTTTTTTCATTTGGGGTGGAGTTTGTGGCCGAATTACCCATCCAAAGAGGCTGTTCCGCGCCCGGTTTCGGCCCTGCGCCACCCATCTGTACCCTCTATTATAATATAAATACCGTGCGAGAAAAAGTGCTATTTTTGAATTTTTGGCAGATTTGTCAGAATCTCAGGGCCAAAAATAGCAGTTACGGCAAAAATAGGTGCTTTTTCTTGCAATCGTCGGGGGAACATATTATAATATTACCGTTGTGTGAAGGACACGCGGGAATATTGGGAGTATATAAAGTGGGTGTCCTATTTCCAAAAAGCTCAATAATTTTAAGCACTCGTGCGGATAGGAGTTATTTATGACGACAAAAGAATTTGCAAAAATTCTTCAGGACAAGCTCACCAGCGAATATGGCGTGGAGCTGAGCGTTGCTTCCCAGCAGCAGATCTACCGTGCTCTGGCACTGATCTGCCGCCAGATGATGAGCGAGAACCATAAAAAGTTTCAGTCCCGTGCCATTGGCACCGGCACCAAGCAGGTGTACTACCTCTGCATGGAGTTCCTGATGGGCCGCAGCCTGAAAATGAGCCTGTTCAACTTGGGGCTGGAAGATGTGGCCCAGAAAGCACTGGCTGATGCCGACATCAGCATCGACAGCATTTTTGAGGAAGAGCCCGATGCAGGCCTGGGCAATGGCGGTCTGGGCCGTCTGGCTGCCTGCTACCTGGATGGCATGGCCACCACCGGCATCTGCGGCACCGGCTACTCCATCCTGTACGAGTACGGCATCTTCAAGCAGAAGATCGTG
>ERZ838483.1413-NODE-1413-length-20917-cov-11.306778_pt1 | contig 20917 bp, 16 predicted proteins | sample MGYA00519939_ERZ838483 | MGnify/ENA primary metagenome ERZ838483 (study PRJEB31850, sample SAMEA3708836) | human gut metagenome | biome: human gut; feature: human-associated habitat; material: faeces | place: China | collected 2014 ... | reverse complement strand
CTGTTTCATATACAAAAAAGCCCTTCTCCTTCGCTTCTTCTCTCTTTTCTTCCTTGATGTCATAGATGCCACCGATTACAGCTTCCGGAACATTGGAAAGGATCTCCGTATGCCATCTGCCCATGCCGCCATATCCGATCAGTCCATAAACTACTTTGTTTTCCCTCATTTTGAACCTCCATCGTAAAAACAGCGGCTGATGGTATTCATCAGCCGCTATCGCTTTTACTTACTTAATTCTTCGTTGATTTCTTTAAGAATCTGGTCACCGCCCTGACTCTTCCAGTTCTCAACAAAAGTATCGAATTCGCTGATATCTGCTTTTCCCATAACGATTTTTGAGAATGTTTCTTCTTCCATTTTCTTCAGATTGGCCCATTTTGTTTCCATGGTTTCTGTCTGACCGTTATATGCATTGTAAACAGGTACATATTTGTCATTTACAGAAGGAGCATCTCCAACCAGGATGGACACAAGTCTCGGAAGGTTGTTTTTGGCAATGTCACTGTCCAGATTCCATTTGTCCAGGCTAAAGTCATCGTAAGGCTCTTTTTTCAGTTTTGTAACTGCTTCCATATCACTCTTTAACAGTTTGTGTGTTGAGAAGTCAACATCATCCATGGTGATTTCTCCTGCAAGATATTTGGTCAGAACATCATAAGACACTTCAATTTCATCTGCATTGTCATAGGTGTTGTACAGAGGATAGAAATCCGCAGTACCCATCTCTGTGGTAGAAACACCTTCGTCTACCCATTTCTGCTCATTTTTGATCAGGTAATTGACAATCTTAAATGCAGCTTCCGGATTCTTGCATGCTTTGCTTGCTACTACATATTGTGTTGTAGGCTCTGCCATATGAGCGTAATAGTTTCCATCCTCAGATAATGGTGTAAAGTATGCCTGCCAGTCTGCCGCACCTGCCAGGGTAGCATCTGCTACGGTATAACCACACCACCATGGTCCAAAGAAGATTCCAACCTTGCCAGCCAGAAGAGGTTCTTTACTGTCACTTCTTACAAGCATTTCCGGGTCGATCAGTTTATTTGTATACAGTTCTGAGATTTTTTCCAGTGCATCTCTGGTTTCCGGCTGGATAGAACCATACTCTACAGTTCCGTCCTCACCCTGCAGCCAGTACTGCGGATATGACTGGAAGCTGCTGAACAGCGGATCCAGACCATACTGATTTCCTCCGATTGCATTCATATGATCGGAATTGCTTGGTCCGAGAATACCAATCGTATCATCCTCTCCGTTTCCATCCGGGTCCTGAGTAACAAACGCTTCTGCTACCTTTACCAGCTCATCCCATGTTCTCGGAGCCTCCAGTCCAAGTTTGTCCAGCCAGTCCTGACGGATCCACATTTCATTGATTCCACCTGCTGTTATGGCCGGAGCCGGAATCGCCATCAGTTCTCCATCTTCATTGGTGATACATTTCTGCAGTTCTTCACCGCCGGATTTCACATAACTTTTCAGTGCATCTGAAGCATAATCATCAAAATACTTATCCAGTGGCTGGATCATATCGTATTTCAGAAGTGCTCTGTACTGTGTTGCATTTACGTTCATCAGCTCCGGAACGGTATTACTTCCGATACATAGATTCATTTTTTCTTCAAAGTCTGTGGAGGATGCAACCCAGTCATATACAACCTCGATGTTAAGATCTTCTTTCAGAAAATCTATGTATGGATTATCGTCATAAGCCATTCCATCCGGAAGCTTGGCATTCGGGTTCAGAGAACCACCAAGATGAACCGTTACGGTTTCCGGGTATTTGGACAGCGGCAGATCTTCTTTGGCTGTTCCTTCTGCCTCACTTACTGCCTCTTTCTGTGTGCTCTCTTCTGATTTTCCGCATCCTGCCAGTGAGGTAACGGCTAATGCCATTGCGCTGGCAAATGCGATCAACTGTTTCTTTTTCATTCTTTTTTTCCTCCTTTTATCCTTTTACTGATCCCAGTGTGATACCCTCTACAAAATATCTTTGCAGGAACGGATAAACGATCAGTACAGGTATCATAGCTATAAATATTTTTGCAGAATCCAATGAAAGGTTATTTAATTTCATTGCCTGCGCGATCTGATCCACGTTCATCGTGGAATAATCCAGAGTTACTACCATCTGCTGGATGTAGGTCTGCAGTGGGTAACTGGTCTGTCTTGTACTTAAAACCATTCCCTGGAAGAATTCATTCCAGTACATAACCATGGTGAACAGCGCAACGGTTGCAACCATAGGCTTTGCCAGCGGCACGTAGATAGATATCAGGTTTCTCCATGGTCCGCCGCCATCGACAAAACATGCTTCTTCCAGTTCTACCGGAAGATTTTTGAAAAAGTTTACTGCAAGGATTACATTGAATACCTGAAGTCCCGTTCCCAATACCAGTCCAAAAATGTTATCCATCAGATTATAATTTTTCATGGTGATATACCACGGAACCGTACCTCCGTTGAATAACATGCAGAATACGAAGATCCACATAAAGATATCTCTCTTCGGGAACTGTTTTTTCGTTCTGGATAACGGAAATGCCGCCATAAGGATACATACCATACTGATTCCTGTTCCCAGTAAAACCCTTTTAATAGATACCAGAAAGGAACCGAAGAATGCGGTCTCTCCCATGATCTTCTTATAGGAGAGCAAGTTGAAGCCAACCGGCCAGAGAGCAACCTGTCCCGCATTGACTGCTTCTCTGCTGCTCAGGGATACACAGAGAACGTACCATACAGGTACAATACAGATCAAAGTAACCGCAATGAGAATCACTACATTTAAAATATCAAAAATCTTTGATCCGAGGCTTTTATTCTCAATCATAGTTACAACCTCCTAAAACAGTTTATAACCGGTAAATTTATCTGCCAGCCAGTAACCAACCGTAATCAACACAAGACTGATCACAGATTTGAACAATCCAACAGCTGTTGCCAGTGAATACTGGAGATTTTGCAGACCGGCTCTGTATACCCATGTGTCAATAATATCTCCTGTTGAGTAAACCAGCGGGTTATACAGGTTATAAATCTGGTCGAATCCTGCATTCAGGATATTTCCAAGAGACAGGATAGCCAGAAGTGCTACTGTTGTTTTGATACCAGGTAAAGTAACGTGCCAGATTCTTTTGAATCGTCCGCAGCCGTCTACTGCCGCAGCTTCGTATAACGATCCGTCCACGCCCAGGATCGCCGCAAGATAAACGACCGTGTTATAGCCGAATCCTTTCCAGATATCCGTACCGATTACCAGCGGCTGGAAAAGCTTTGCTTCGCCAAAGAAGTTGACCGCATCGCCTCCGAACAATCCTATGATCTGATTCACCGGTCCTGTATAACCGAAAATATTCAGTACGATCTTCGCAAGAATAACCCATGACAGAAAATACGGCAAATATACGATTGTCTGGATCGGACGTTTCATTTTCTTCACTGCCAGTTCATTTAACAGCAAAGCAAAAACCAGCGGGATAATAATATTTCCGATAATCTTGCCAACGGCAATGACAACTGTGTTACGTAAAACCTGTGTAATGTCACTCATCTGAAACATATACTCAAAATTAGCCAGGCCAACGAATTTTGAATGAAGAATGCCCTGTCCCGGATTGTAATCCTGAAAAGCCATAACAATTCCGAACATTGGAACAATGCTGAAAAAGAACAGCCACAGCAATGCAGGGATCAGCATGATGTAATAGTGTTTCACAAATCTTTTGATGTACATGAGTAAACCTCCCTTCCTTTATGGATAGTTTATCCTGTAATCATATGTTCCACTAGACGATATTGTTTCAGGTTCCACAGGTTTTTTTTTGATTTCAAAAAAAATGTTCGAATTAAATCGAACATTTTTTTAATCTGCTTGCATATTCTGTTGGCGTACATCCGTATTCCTTTGAAAATACCTTTGTAAAATAATAAAAATTATCATATCCCAGATCGGTTGCAATTTGCGTGATATTTTCGGTTCCTTTTTTCAGCTTCCGGGCAGCTGCATACATTTTTCTGCTGATCACATAGTTATGAAAGGTATCACCTGTCATCTCCTTAAATCTCGTACTGAAATAGCTTCTGCTCATCCCGATCTGTGCTGCTGCCTCTTCCGACTTCAGATTTTCCTCTATATGTTCATCTGTATACAGGATCACTCTTGCAAACATATAGATATCCTTTGTTTTATCAGTCTGCAGACACGTCTGATACAGATTCTCTTTCCAGTTTTTTACCCATTCCAGCATCTCATCCACGGAAGATAAAGACGGAAATTCAAGTTCTTCTCCTGTGAGTTTCTGGAAGCTGTGGAAGCTTTTTATAAAAACCCTTTCGGCAGTCCGCAGCTCCACACCCCGGGTTACCTCGCACAGTCTGTTGAACTCACAGTCATTGAAGATCCATCTGGTATTTGTCCACGCTTTTTCCAGCCTTTTCTGGAGTCCGGAATCCTCCTTCCGGGGTTCTTTTTTCGACTGATTTTCCTTATACTTTCTTTCTACAAGTTCCAGAATCTGGTCACACTCATCCCCATCAAAGCTTATTTTGGATATGTAATCCAGGGCTCCCAGTCTCAGGGCACTCTGTGCATAACGGAAATCTTCATACATAGAAAAGACTACGAATTTCACCTCCGGATATTCCTTTTTACACATTTTCATCAGTTCAATTCCATCAATCTCCGGCATGTCTATATCCGTGAATACAATATCCACTTCATTATCCTTCAGAAATTCCAGTGCTTTACGGCCATTCTGGACATCCCCCACAACTTCAAATCCATATTTGCCCCAATCCATTATAGAAATCAAACCTTTTCTTGCCAGTTTATCATCATCTACAACCAATACCTTCATTTCTCCATACCCTCTTTTTCCGTCCCAGATCCTGTGAATTTGATTTTATTCCGAAGTTCTTCCTGAATCGGAATCAAAATTGTAATTTTGGTTCCATAGCCTTTTTTGCAATTAACAAACAGGTTCGTCTCTCCTTCATAAAAAGATTCCAGCATTGCTTTTACATATCGCAGACCGATTCCTCTGTTTCCATGCTGCATTTTTTTCACATCATAATCAAATGGTTCATTGATCTGATTGATCTCCTCCTGGGTCAGGCCATTACCACTGTCCAATATGGTAATGATCGCCAGTCCCCTGATATTATCCTCAAAGACCTGTATTGTAATCTTTTCATCGTCTCCAAGTCCATACCGTATCGCATTTTCCACCAGTGGCTGCAACAGCATCCGTACCGTCGGCTGTTCCAGATAACGCCCCTCTTCCACATTCATTTCTATTACAAAATCATATCGCATCTGTTCCAGTGCAATATAATCTTTCACAATATCGATTTCTGTTCGAAGTGTTGTCTGCATTCCTTCTTTTCCAAGATTATACGACAGCAGTCTTTTTAAGCGCTGTACAAATTCCGTAATATTATCCTGTTTGCTCATTCTTGCCATCCACTGAACGGAATTTAACGTATTGAGCAGAAAATGTGGATTGATCTGGTACAGGAGCTTCTCATATTCCGTTCGCTGAATACTTTTTTCTTTTTCCACAACATCATCTATCAGGTTCCTGATCTGTTCCTTCATCTGTTCCACTTCGTGCATCAGGTCATCGAATTCCTTGATCTCATACTCCTGTTCCGCCTCTTGTAAAGATCCATTTCCCACCTGAATCATCTGTTTTTGAAACTGATTGAGGGGTTTGCATATCAACCGGTAAAGGTAAAAAACCGAACTGGAAAAAATACCAAAAGCTGCCAGGATGATAACCACTAACTTCAGTCTCCACATATTCATTTCTTTCTGATAGGTATTCTCCGGCAGTGCAATGGCATTGACATATCCAATGGGACTGCGATACGCCATGATTTTGTACCCTTCCTGTTGTGTTACAGCATATCCTTCTTTTTCCGGTAATTCCGACAAAAGCTTCTGCCCCCGGACGATCACCGGATTATTGCTGTACTGTACAATGCCATTTTCATCCATCTCCATATAGGTATATGGCCATTTTTCTTTATTCAGCCGATCGGAAACACTCATATCCGGCTCGATTTCTGCATAAATATCCAGTACCCGTTTGTTTCCAAAGGAAACTCTCCGCATCACGGATAGTACCGGCGTCTCCCTGATCCCCAGATAGGAATCATGCATAGCCTGCATGATATTCTCGGCACCTACTACCACTTTAGAGATTGTCTGATATGACGGATCCAGCACCCTGACGTTAAAGTTCCCAATCAGTTCTTTTTGCTCTTTCGGATCGTAATAAGCGATGCCAAGGAGCTTTGTGTTCACATATCCAAGTTTTATCAGTTCTTCTCTGAGCGATTTCTGCTCGAAATATCGATCATAGTTATCTTCCGCACTCAGATAGCTTTCTGTCACACTTCCAATAAGCCCGCTGGGACTCATCTGATTGACAATACCGATCATGTCATAATAATCACTGTCTATCTCCCGCGTGATCTGCTCCAGATATATCTGCATACTTTCCTGGATACTGTCATTCTGGATCATTCGGATCGTCATATATGACACGATCACTACTGCAAGAATACATGACATTGCACAGAGCAGAAGAATGCTTAGCATCTTTCTTTTAAGTGTCTGTTTCCCTCGTTTTCTTCTTTTCATATCCGATTCTCCCACTCCTGTTCCATCGCCTTCCATATCGCTGTAAAGCTACGGAACAGTTACCCTTTTATCCTATATAAAGAATATATAACTTTTTTCTGAAAGTCAACTGTTTGCAAACCATCACTCTTACCGAAAAACCAAAGAATTACTGTTCACTCCGTGCCCAGCAACACGCTTCGCGATGCACAGAATTTATGCTGATCGCATAAATTCGCGCGATATGTCTCGGGTTTTCTGTGACCTTCGCTCACAAAAAACACCTCGCGGGATATTACCAGTAAACAATAACATCAAAAAACAGCAAAAAATCCGTGGAGATAATTTTCTTTTAGAATTGAACAACTACATGTAATTCCAAAAAACATCTCCACGGATATTTTCAATTAAGATTATGACAATTTATGTAACTGTTCAGTACCTTCACAGTTACGAACCCCAATGCCTTGCTGGACAATGACTGCTGAATAATTACAATCACTCCTTATAATTACCCGGATCAGAAATCATAATCATCCGGATCCAGCCCTGCATCCTCAATCATCTCTCTTCTTTCATCCGGATCCATGTATTCCAGTTCATCATAATCCAGTCCTGCATCCTCAAATTCAGCCCTCACTTCATCTTCTCCGAACAGATCTACATCATCTTCTTCATCGTCTTCGTCATCTTCATCTTCATCGTCATCCTCATCTTCGTCGTCATCCTCATCTTCATCATCATCCTCGAATTCATCCCACTCGTCTTCATCCGGATCTTCAAATGGATCCTGTTCGTCATCATCCTCGAACTCATCCTCTTCATCTTCCGAATCTTCGAATAAGTTCAGCCCGTCATCCTCCTCAACGAAGCTGTTCCTGTCTCTGTTCGCCGTATTATCCATGAACTGATACATTTCCATCCGTTCTACAGAATCCAGTTCTCCATCTCCGTCAAAATCAAACAGATCATCCAATTTATACATACTCCAACCTCCCGATTCTTTTTCATTATCCATTCAATTCAGTTAGTTATCTTCTATTATTCTCTTTTTATAATATCATTCTGCAGCAAATGAATATACAAAAATCACAATATTTAACCAACTTTTTTGTAGCATGATGGCAACTATTCAGCAACCACCGGGCGGAGGCTGAGCAACTGCCAATTTTGTATATAAATGCAAACATAACCGTTTTATGTTATTTTTCCCTTTTTTCTATGCTATACTAAAGCAGCAAAATTAATATGAAAGGTCTTATAATTCTATGAATTCTCTAAAACCAATGCTGTTAACCTGTCTGAAGTCCTATAACAAGTCACAGTTTATCAAAGATGTGACTGCAGGTATCATCGTCGCGATCATCGCACTCCCCTTATCTATTGCACTTGCGCTCGCTTCCGGAGTTGGCCCTGAAGCCGGTATCTTTACTGCCATTGTAGCCGGTTTTGTGATTTCAGCTCTTGGCGGAAGCTGCGTACAGATTGCCGGACCGACTGCTGCATTTGCAACCATCGTAGCCGGTATCGTAGCACGTGACGGAATGGATGGACTTATCATTGCCACTATAATGGCGGGTATATTTCTTATTCTTATGGGACTGTTCCACTTCGGCAGTCTGATTAAATTTATTCCATATACCATTACGACCGGTTTTACTTCCGGAATCGCTGTGACCATCGTGATCGGCCAGTTGAAAGATTTTTTCGGAGTTACTTATCCGGATGGTGTAAAACCAATCGAGACAACGGAGAAAATGAAAGCCTTTGTCCAGAATATTTCTTCCGTAAATACCGATGCCCTGATCGTTGGCATTGTAAGTCTTGCGATTTTGATCCTTGCTCCTTACATTTTTAAGAAAGTTCCCGGTTCTCTGATTGCAGTCATCGTCGGAATCCTGATGGTTCAGTTTCTTCCGCTGAAGGTATCTACAATCGGAAATCTGTATACGATCAGCAACTCTCTTCCGAGTTTTCATATGCCGGCGATCCGGTTCAGCACCATCAGTGCTTCCGTCTCAAATGCATTTACGATTGCAGTGCTTGCCGCAATAGAGTCTCTGCTATCCTGTGTAGTTGCTGATGGAATGATCAACAGCAAACACCGTTCAGATATGGAACTAGTTGCCCAGGGCGCAGGAAATATCGCTTCCGCACTCTTTGGAGGTATCCCCGCAACAGGTGCCATCGCCAGAACGGCTGCCAATATCAAAAATGGCGGACGTACTCCCATCGCCGGAATGGTACACTCCGTCACACTCATTATCGTGCTGGTCGTTCTGATGCCTTACGCCGGAATGATCCCTATGCCGACCATTGCTGCGATTCTTTTTATCGTTGCCTATAATATGTGTCAGTGGCGAACCTTCCGCGACCTGGTCAGGACAGCTCCTAAGAGTGATATTCTTGTACTGATAGTAACATTCGTACTGACAGTTGTCTTTGATCTGGTCGTTGCTATCGAGATCGGTATGGTGCTTGCCTGTCTGCTTTTCATCAAACGTATGAGCGAAGAAACCCATGCAGACAGCTGGGTGTACACAGACGATGACACTCCGGATATCGATGAACATCTGCAGAAATTACCGCTGCAGATCCGTGTTTACGAGATCACCGGACCACTGTTCTTTGGTGCCGCCGATGCTATTGAACATATCGTTGTCAAAGACTTTACCAGATGTCTGGTTCTTCGTATGAGAGGCGTCCCTGCACTTGACAGCACCGCCATGAATGCACTTCAGAACCTGGTAAAAACCTGCGAGAGTAAAGGAATTACACTTGTATTCTCCCACGTCAATGAACAGCCCATGCACGTCATGGAAAAAGCCGGTTTTGTAGAACTTGTCGGAAAAGAAAACTTCCAGTCAAATATATCCGCTGCATTAAAAAGAGCTGAAGAGGTCATCTGACCTTTTCAGCTCTTTTTTGAACTCATTTTCAAAATCTGCTGATTGACGAATCCTCTATTGACTTTATATAATGGTATGAGTATCAAAAGTAAATTTTGCCACTCACTGATGTAATCAGATTGCTCCATTGCTACGCAATTTATGCTTTTGGCACTTACATCTTATAATAAGTATATTAACGACGTTTTTACCAATCAAAGGAGTGTAACTGTTCTATACTTTTACAGTTTACAGATGAACCGACGACATGAAAAAAACATTTTTTACAAAGGATCCTTCTTTTTACCGTTCTTTTTTCAAATTAATGACAGTAATCGCGCTGCAAAACCTGGTGGCCTACAGCGTGAATATGCTGGACAATATCATGCTGGGAAGTTATAACCAGAACGCACTTTCCGGCGCTGCGACGGTAAACCAGATTTATTTTATCGTTAATCAGATTGCACTGGCGATCGGCAATGCATTAATTGCAATCACCTCCCAATACTGGGGAAGCCATCAGACCAAACCTATCCGAAAGGTAACAAAAGCCGCACTGTTATTCAGCCTGGCAATTGCCGCCGGAATTATCGCTTTATGCATGCGTATTCCGAATACACTGATTGGTCTTTTTACGACTTCACCGGATATCATAAGAGAAGGTACTATTTACCTTCATATCATACAATGGACATTTTTATTTTTTATGATCAGCAACCTTTTACTGGCCATGCTCCGCAGCGTGGAGACCGTGAAGATCGCATTCCTTATATCCGTCATATCCCTGCTGGTGAACGGCGGAATCAATTATATCCTGATTTTCGGAAGATTCGGTGCACCGGAAATGGGAATCAGAGGTGCCGCCATCGGAACTTTCGCAGCACGCATACTGGAACTGGGAATCGTTCTTTTCTACGTATGGAAAAAAGACACAAAAGTCAAATTGTTTGATGAAAAATTCCGGGATGGTATTATCGGAAAAGGCAGTGGTAATGTATGGAAAACCTTTTTTAAAGTGTGTATTCCCATCCTGACTTCCAGCTTGTTGTGGGCAGTTTCCCTTCCTATGCAGACAGCGATATTGGGGCATCTTTCTGCGGATGCGATTGCAGCCAATTCCGTATCAAGCACCTTTTTTCAGTATCTGAAGGTAATCGTCATTGCGATAGCCGGCGCTTCTGCTGTCGTGATCGGAAAAGATATCGGAAGCAATGACGAAGAAAAAGTACGCTGCAACGGACGTACCCTTTCCGTACTCTATCTGGCTATCGGACTCTTGCTTGGAACTGTATTATTCTTACTCCGAAGCCCACTGTTATCCATGTACCGATTGACCCCTCAGGCTACTTTGTATGCAGACCACTTCATGATTATTATGAGTGTGATCATGGTTGGAATGTCTTATCAGATGCCGGTCGGAGTTGGTATCATCCAGGGTGGCGGAGATACCAAATTTTCGATGTATATGAACCTGATTTCCGTCTGGTGCATTGTAATGCCACTGTCCTTTCTGGCCGCATTCTACTGGAAGCTGCCGGTAGAACTTGTGGTGATCGCTGTGCAATCCGATCAGATCTTTAAATGTCTGCCCATATTCCTGCGTTTCAGAAGCTACAAATGGATCCACAAACTGACAGCAATCGACTGATGCAGGAGGTGAACAGTAACTATTTACCTCCTGCCTCAAATGAATATACAAAAATCGTCTTGACACCCCTCCCCTTTTCGGTATATGATTAAGTCCAATATAAGGGAGTAACCTACGTAAGAATTAGCGTTTGTGATGTCGTCAGTACGATGGAAACATCCGGTGTCACAAGAAAATGGTGAGACTTTTATTGCATTTTTGTTATGCAATAAAGGTTTCTTTTTTTACCGAAAAGTCCTTCATTGCATACAATATAGTCCTTGAACAGGCAGAAAGAGGAGGAAAACGTTATGAAGGAATTTTACCGGCAAACTGTAAAAGAAGTTCTGGATCATGTAGAAAGCAGCGAAGCAGGACTTACAAGCGATCAGGCAGACCACTCTCGGGAAAAATGTGGCTGGAATGAGCTTACCGGAGGAAAGAAAAAAAGTATCACCCGGATTTTCTTTGAACAGTACAAAGATTTTCTGGTACTTATCCTGATTGCAGCGGCACTCATCTCCGGGATTCTTGGTGATGTGGAGAGTGCTGCCGTTATCGTGATCGTGATTACGATCAATGCAATTTTAGGAACGATTCAAACCGTAAAAGCAGAGCAATCCCTGCAAAGCTTAAAGAAGCTTTCCGGTCCGGAAGCAAAAGTATTGCGTGATGGCACAACCCTTCAGCTTCCGGCAAGAGAACTGGTCGTTGGAGATATCATCCTGTTAGAGGCCGGTGACATGATTCCGGCAGATGGCCGACTGATCGAGAATGCAAGTCTTAAGATCGATGAAAGCGCTCTTACCGGAGAAAGTCTTGCAGTTGAAAAGGACCTGGAGACCCTGTCAGCAGAAGTTCCCCTGGGTGATCGGACCAATATGGTATTTTCCGGCAGTTTTGTGACATACGGACGAGGCAAGGCGGTTATAACAGACACAGGAATGCAGACGGAAATCGGAAAAATTGCAGGGCTTTTGAAATCGACCTCCGAAAAACAGACTCCGTTGCAGGTGAATCTGGAGGAATTTGGCAAGAAGCTGTCCATTCTGGTTCTGATATTCTGCGGAATCCTGTTTGCAATCAGTGTATTTCGCGGGGAAAAGATCGGTAGCGCATTTATGTTCGCCGTTGCACTTGCAGTTGCAGCTATCCCGGAAGCCTTAAGTTCTATCGTGACAATTGTTCTTTCTTTTGGTACGCAGAAGATGGCAAGAGAACATGCTATCATTCGCAAACTTCAGGCTGTGGAAGGTCTGGGAAGTGTTTCCATCATCTGTTCTGATAAGACAGGAACACTTACACAGAATAAAATGACGGTTGAAGATTACTATGTGGCTGGAAAGCGAATCCCGGTATCTGAACTTGATCTGGATGATCCGGCGCAGAGATTTCTTATGGATTACAGCATCTTATGCAACGATTCGACCAATGAAAATGGTGTGGAAATCGGAGATCCGACAGAGACAGCATTGATTCATCTGGCAAGCCAACACGGACTGGCTGCCGCAAGCATAAGAAATCTCTATCCAAGAGAAGGGGAGCTTCCATTTGACAGTGATCGTAAGATGATGTCAACACTCCACCGAATCGACGGTGAAAATCGAATGATTGTAAAAGGCGCTGTTGACCGGCTTCTGGAACTTACAGAACAGATTTGGACACATGATGGTATTCGCGAAATAACAGAGGCTGATAAGATAAAAATCCAACAGCAGAATCAAGGCTTTTCCATGGAAGGATTGCGTGTTCTGGCATTTACCTATCGGGAAATCCCGGAGAAACATACGTTATCCATGGATGATGAAAATCATCTGATATTCCTTGGACTCATTGCCATGATGGATCCGCCGAGAGAAGAATCAAAAGCCGCAGTTGCAGAATGTATCAAAGCAGGGATTCGACCGGTTATGATCACCGGAGATCATAAGATCACCGCGGCCGCTATTGCTAAAAGAATTGGGATTTTACAGGACTTATCGGAAGCCTGTGAGGGTGCTGATATCGAAAATATGAGCGATGCCGAACTAAGGGATTTTGTTCCGAAAATTTCTGTATATGCAAGAGTTTCACCCGAACACAAGATCCGTATTGTCCGCGCCTGGCAGGAAAAGGGCATGATCGTTGCGATGACCGGGGACGGTGTCAATGATGCTCCGGCATTGAAACAGGCAGACATCGGTGTTGCAATGGGAATAACCGGAACGGAAGTAGCAAAAGATGCTGCTGCTATGGTCCTTACAGACGATAATTTTGCTACAATTGTAAAAGCAGTAGAAAATGGACGAAATCTGTATCAAAACATCAAATATGCAATCCGGTTTCTTTTGTCCGGAAACTTTGGAGCTATTCTGGCTGTTTTATGTGCATCAATCGGCGGACTTCCTGTTCCGTTTGCACCGGTACACTTGTTGTTCATTAATCTTCTGACAGACAGCCTTCCGGCGATCGCACTTGGTATGGAGCCACATAGCAGTGAAGTGATGAACGAGAAACCACGTTCTGCTGACGAATCGATACTGACAAAAGATTTTCTTGGAAAAATCGGCCTGGAAGGCTTTGTGATTGGCGCGATGACAATGCTCTCGTTTTTGACAGGTTATCACATGAACGGTGCACTTCTCGGCAGCACATTTGCTTTTGGTACACTTTGTCTGGCACGCTTATTTCATGGATTTAACTGTAAGTCAGATCACCCGGTTATCTTTACAAAACGCTTCTTTAACAACAAGTGGCTACAGGGAGCATTTGTACTTGGCACAGTGTTTATTACCTCTGTACTGACAGTTCCGGAATTCCACCGGGTGTTTAAAGTGGAAACTCTGAATCTGATGCAGCTTGGATGTGTATATCTGTACGCATTTGCCAGTCTTCTGATTATTCAATTGCTGAAATGGATTCGTATGAAGTTCAGACAGCGGTAAAATTCTGCAATATGGAAGCAGAACCGGATCACAACCTGTCGACCCGTCATAAGGGATTTTATATCATCGGTGATGGCATTTTTGCTTGTATGTCCCGGGATTTTGGAATATTCATGCCAAAACGCCTCGCGGGATAGTGGCTACTGAATAGTTACTCCAATTCTTATATATAACTCTATAACAATGTATTCGATGGAGGTGTCTGTGACAGAAAGAGAGAAAATGTTAGCAGGAGAACTGTATGATTACGAGATCCTGAACTCCTGACACAGCGGCACAAACCAAAAGATCTGGCAAGAGATTATAACCAGACAGATTCTGCAGATTCTGATGAAAAAGAACGTATTTTAAATGAGCTTCTCGGCGGAAAAGGTAAGAACTTATAGATTACTGCTCCATTTTATGTTGATTATGGTAACAATATTTATTTCGGGAATAACTGCGAAGTAAATATGAATTGCACGTTTCTTGATGATAATATAATAAACCTGCATTATCACACGGCTTTTTCGTGAATAATGCAGGTTTATTTTTAAGTGCATATCTAAAACACCATCTCGAATCAGCCGATCATTCCCTACACATAAATATAATCACTCATCACCGGCTGCAAATTGTTAGAAAGCAGTGCATCATAGACTTCTTCTACATTTCTTCCATCTGAGATCTCGAACTGGTCATCGCCCTTGTCCTCGATGTCATCTACATGGCTTCCGATTCCGGTGCTGACTCCGGCGGAGATTTTAGTTGCCGCGATACCTACAAGGTTGTCACGTACCCGTGCACACTCTCTCGTGGACACTGTGATGCTTGCAAATGGCATAAATAACCGATATGCGCACACAACCTGCAAAAGCTGCTTCTCATGAACATCCATAGGATTGATACGGTCGTTATTGATGATCGGGCGCAGACGCGGACAGGAAAATGCGATTTCTGCGTGTGGGTATTTTCTCTGCAGAAGATATGCATGGTATCCGGTTGCAAATGCATCTTTTCTGAAATCATCCAGACCCAGCAGTGTACCAAATCCTACCCCGCGCATGCCACCTCTTATCGCACGCTCCTGAGCGTTGACACGATACGGATAGATACGTTTGTGGCCTGCCAGATGAAGTGTTTCATATTTATCGGAATTATAGGTCTCCTGGAAGACAGTTACATAATCAGCGCCACATGCATGCAGATACGCATACTCATCAGAGTTCACCGGATAGATTTCAAGTCCGATCACTTTGAAATATTTTTTTGCGATCTTGCAGGCATTTCCGATATATTCCACTGTGGATTTGTTTCTGCTTTCTCCGGTCAGGATCAGAATCTCCTGCAAGCCTGTCTCAGCGATCGCCTGCATTTCTTTTTCAATCTCGCTTTCATTTAACTGGGCACGTTTGATCTTATTATGACAGTTGAATCCACAGTAAATGCAATAATTTTCACAGTAATTTGCAATATAGATCGGCGTGAACATATAGACGCTGTTTCCAAAATGTTTTCTTGTCTCAATCTGTGCTGCTCGGGCGATTTCTTCGATAAAAGGCAGTGCTGCCGGTGATAAAAGTGCCGCAAAATCTTCCGGAGTTCTGGAACTGTGGGCGAGGGCACGTTTTACATCAGCTGCCGTATATTTGTCATAATCATACGCATGCATGGCATCTACGACCTGATCCAGGATCTCAGACCCGATATCTTCCATACCCGGCATATATTTCATATGATCGATTCTGTTTTTCTTCTGATCTTCCAGAATCTCTTCGCTTAAGATACTTTCATTGATATGCTGATTTTCCATGGTCTAGTCCTCCAAAAATCCGGTCAGCGGTGATGATGCACTTGCTCCTCTTTCAATCTGTCTTCCCAGACCGGAAAGGTAGGCGCTTCGTCCTGCTTCGATAGCCTTTTTAAATGCCTCTGCCATAACCGGCACGTCTCCGGCTGTCGCGATTGCTGTATTTGCCATAACGGCAGCCGCTCCCATTTCCATAGCCTCACATGCCTGAGACGGGCGGCCGATTCCTGCGTCAACGATGATCGGCAGATCCATCTCATCGATGAGGATCTGGATAAACTCCTTTGTCGCCAGACCTTTGTTTGATCCGATGGGTGCTCCCAGTGGCATGATGCAGGCTGCTCCGGCATCTTTCAGAGCCCTTGCCACATTCAGGTCCGGATACATATAAGGCATAACTACAAATCCTTCCTTTGCAAGGATTTCTGTTGCTTTGATCGTCTCATAGTTATCCGGTAATAAATATTTGGAATCGTGTACAACTTCGATCTTTACAAAATCCCCACATCCCACTTCTCTTGATAATCTGGCGATTCGCACTGCCTCCTGGGCATTTCTCGCTCCGGATGTATTCGGAAGCAGGGTTACATTCTCCGGAATGTAATCCAAAATATTGGCAAGTCCCCCTTCGTTTGCACGGCGAAGTGCGAGTGTGATGATCTGTGCGTCTGCTTTTTCAATGCAGGCTTTCACAAGATCCAAAGAAAATTTTCCTGATCCTAAGATAAATCTTGATGTGAATTCATGTCCTCCAAGGCTCCATGTATCTTTTGTACTCATAGGTTTATTTCTCCTTCTTCGTAACTGTTCATTGTCTACTTAATATCTGCTGAATAGTTACCTGTATTCTTTATACTTCATAATCGTTCACTGTTTTCACAATGTCTGCGGAACAGCTGCTATATTTCTTCTTCTCCAAGCAGCAAACGGGTGATCATATTGGCTTCATGGGCTGCGCAGATCGCAACCCTCGGAGCCATCAATCCATGCCCATAAGTCGGTTCCGTAACCTGATCCCCGCAAAGATAGAAGTTTTTCATCAATCGCTGGGTACGAATTGTATTGCTGCTTCCATACCCGGCCATTCCGGATGCGGACACCAGTTTTTTCTCCGGAAAATGCTCCAGAATTCCATTTACAAGCATGGCTTTTGCCTCCGGATTGTCAAATGCTTCACATATAATTCCTGCATTCTCAAAAAGTGAAATCAGATTCTCTTCTGTCACTTTGATGCAATCCGTCTGAATATCGATATACGGATTAATCTTTTGAAGCAGAGACTTTAAAGCATCTGTTTTGTACATACCGATATGTTCTGTAAAATACTGCTGCCGGTTCAGATTCGTAATATCCACCACATCAAAATCAATAAGATGAAGATGGCCCACACCGATACGTGCAAGTGCATATGCCACGTTGGATCCCAGACCTCCGAGACCTGCGATCGTCACCCGGCCTTCGGACAGTTTCTTTTGCTTTTCCGGTGAATGACGTTCTTCAAGTGCAGCCTGTATTTCCTCTTTTGTCAAAACCTTCGTTGTCTCCATTTTCAGCCTCCTCCTACAAATGTCACTACCTCCATGCGGTCTCCGTCTTCTAACATTCTGTCCGCATACTCGTTTTTGGGAAGGATCTCACCATTCAGTTCTACTGCAATTCGCTTCATCTGGTATCCTGCGTTTTCAAGATACACTTCTACAGAAGTTGCCTTCTCCGGTTCGATTTCTTTTCCGTTTACTTTGATCACTTATGTCTCACCTCCCTGGAACTAAAAAAGAGTTCACAAAGAAACGTACCCTCGGTGGTGCGCCCCTTCATGAACTCTCGCTCAATCTCGTTCTTTTATACCCGGACTCGCATAAAAAAGGAGATACCAAAGTATCTCCCGTTAAATCTGTCGTAATTTTTCTGTATCTTCACAGTCACAGACTCTCTTACATAACGTTCCTACGTTGGCATTATCCAAATCAGGTATATGGGTCGAAGTTTTCAACTTCCTCTCAGCCTATCACATAAGCTCCCCGGTTCTATTTATTTGACAGTTCAAGTATAATTATTTTTCTCTGTTCTGTCAAATATATTTTTAACTCAAAACTGTAATTTCACACGGTTTCTTTTTCTATGCATCCGGCATCTCCTTTATTCTCTGTACACATTCTTCAGTTCCGGAACTGTATTACTTCCGATACACAGATTCATTTTTTCATCATAATCAGAAGATGATGTAACCCAGTCATATTCAACATCAATATTCAAATCTTCCTTTAAAAAATCCAGGTATACATTATCATCATTTTGGCTGTTTCTTCTGCCTCACTTATATTCTTTTTTTAATTTTAAAAAAATGTTTGCATCAAATCAAACATTTTTTCTGTAAAACGAGAGAAAAAGCGTTGTATCCGGACAGCCACGGATACAACGCTTTTTACCAGTACATCGCTTCTATTTTTATTTTACCCTGTCTGCGCTGCCACGTACAATAAGCTTCGCAGGTACGATCACTTTTAACCCTATCTTCCTGGAGGATGTGATGCGTTCACGAAGAAGGCGAACCGCCTCCTCACCCAATAATTCCATATGCAGGCGCACTGTAGTCAGCGGCGGAACCAGATAGTTGGCCACCGCTATATCATTATATCCCACAATACTTATATCCTCCGGAATCCGGAGTCCCTTTTCACTGACTGCCCGATAACAGCCCACTGCCAGAGAGTCATTATTTGCAAATATCGCTGTAGGTTTCTCCTTCCCTTCCAGGATTTCCTTGCACAGCACATAACCGTCCTCCGGCGTGAAGCTTCCCACCCGCACAAGTGCCGGAGAGAATTCACCGATTCGCTCCATATATTTTTTGTAAGTTACCATTCGTTCATCATGCACTTCCTCGCCATCCTTGTCGACTTCATAGCCGCCAATAAATGCTATCTTTTTATGTCCCAGTCCTGTCAGATAATCCATCACCGCTTCCACAGAACTGTCCAGATCATTGACTACGCAATCAAACTGATCTCCTTTTGGCATAGCATCCAGAAATACTGTGGGTTTTTTGAAGGCTTCTATCTGCCTTACCATACTCTTACTGAACGTTCCAAGACACAAAAGGCCATCGAGTCCTCCAAGATTCTTCAGTTCCTCCAGATTCTGGATCTGACAGCGTTCCATATTCTCTGCCTCTAGTTTTTTTTCTACCGCCAGACGGACTGTCAGATAATAAGTATCTCTCAGCTCCTCCTCTCTGGAATAGGAATAATAAACTCCAACCGTCAGGTGACGCTTCCTGCTTTTTCTTTCCTTTGCCTGATACTGAAGTTCCCTGGCAGTATCAAATATTTTCATTCTGGTCTCATCCTGCACATTCAACGTCTCATCATGGTTCAAAACTCTGGAGACTGTCGCTGCGGAAAAACCGGTACGCTCTGCGATATCTTTTATTGTAGCCATCTTAACTCCCTCTCTGCATGATACTTTTCAATATTTTTCGAATCGCATCAGCTATGTCAGTGCATTTCATGGTTTATCTTACCATATTGCCCCCAACCACGCAACGAATTGTTACGACGCTGTCTCCTCCGTGGCTGAATTCGCCAGAATAACCGCCGCCAGAATAATGATACATCCCAATATCATGCGCAATGTGATACTTTCATGAAGAATCATGACCGAGAACAAGGTTCCGAAGACAGACTCCATAGACAAAATAATCGCCGCCTTTGTCTCATCCACATACTTCTGGCATGCTGTCTGAAGAAGATAGCAGACCGTTGTGCTGATAATGCCGAGATAGAGAACACTCCACCATCCTTTTGCAGTAACCTGAAAATGCACCTGCCCGGAGGCAATCATGAATATCAATGATAAAATACCTGCCGTACACATCTGAATAAAGTTCAACACAGATGCCCTGTACTTTTTCACAAAGATGCTTGTCAGAAAAATCTGAAAAGCAAAGCCCACTGCACATATAAGGGTCAGTCCGTCGCCCAGTCCCAGGGACAGATCTTTATCCAGAGACAGAAGCCCTACCCCTGCTATGGCCAGCACTGCTCCTATTATACCTCTGAATCCTACCTTTTTCCGGCAGATCAGAAAAGCAATAAAAGGAACAATCACCACATTTGTGGCTGTGAGAAACGCATTTTTTGACGGGGTCGTATATTGCAGTCCTATGATCTGAAGAGAGAACCCAATAAAAAGAGCTGCGCCCATAAAAACTCCTGCAGTTACTTCCTCTTTTTTTATCCCTTTAAGATTTCGGATACTTATCCCACCCATAAGCACGGAAGCCAACAGAAAACGAATGGTCATGATCTGAAAAGGCGACAGACTGTCAAGAGCCATGTCACTGGCCACAAATCCTCCTCCCCAGATAACAGTAACTAATACCAATCCGGCAATCGCCATATATTTTTTCATAAATCACCTTATCCTTTCAGAGGTTTCAGGCAAATATCAGACCCGATTCCACATAAAAATTCCGCAAGCACGTCAATACATCCCTGCACATCCTCCATACTGCACACTTCTGCCGGATTATGCATATAGCGAAGAGGTATGGACATAACTGTTGTAGGTATCCCCCTGCCTGCCATATGAATAGCATCTGCGTCCGTACAGGTTCTTCCACATCCGTTCTCCCACTGATATTTTATATGTACATTCCGGGCAGCTCCGTGCTTTGTCAGTTCTTCCCCTACAGTAGTTGCCGCATAAATTCCACATGTGCCCCCTCTTTCCTTGGCCTTTTTCGCAGCCTCCAGGATAATATATCCTCCCAGACGGTCATCAAGGCCTCTTGCACAAAGTCTGTCATTTAAAAGTTCTCTGTTCATATGTATTCTTACTCCCTTTTCCCATTCTATACCGTGTTCATCGTCTGCTCACGCTTTTTGTTGATCCGATAATACAGCCCTACACTGAGCAGGAATCTGGATACCTGATCCATCGCAATGATAATCCAGATTATTATCAAAGGCAGCCTTAACACATAAGCAGCCAGCATGCACAAAGTATTGCCGTATCCCTGGAAAGAGGCGGTAACCACCGTCGTGATCACCACAAACG
>ERZ838483.1411-NODE-1411-length-20929-cov-18.664176_pt1 | contig 20929 bp, 16 predicted proteins | sample MGYA00519939_ERZ838483 | MGnify/ENA primary metagenome ERZ838483 (study PRJEB31850, sample SAMEA3708836) | human gut metagenome | biome: human gut; feature: human-associated habitat; material: faeces | place: China | collected 2014 ... | reverse complement strand
GAGGAAAAGGCAATCTTGTGGCTGGACTTGGAGTAGCCGTAGAATAGCGGACGGATGCCGATGGGGTCGCGGGCGGCGATGAGCCGATCCTTGCGGGAATCGTACAGGATCAGTGCAAACTCCGCGTCCATGTGGCGGAACATATCCAGCCCGTACTCGTAGTACAGCGGCAGCAAAATCTCGCAGTCACAGTCAGAGCAGAACTTGTAGCCCCGGCGCTTTAAGATCTCTTTTTCGAACCGGAAGCCGTACAGCTCGCCGTTGCACACCACGCAGTCGGCGCCCCGGTAAAAGGGCTGCATCCCCTCCGGAGTCAGTCCCATGATGGCAAGCCGCCCAAAGCCCATCAGGCCGTAGGGACCCTCCACCACCCGCTGGTCGTCCGGCCCGCGGTCCACGGTGCGCAGCAGATACTCCTTGAATTTTTCGGCACTCAGGTCGTGCCCCGTATAACCCATAACACAACACATACTTCTTACCCCTCTTGTAAAAACGATAAAAATAAAAATACGGCAGCCATTCATCCCATAGTCCTAGGACGAATATGCTGCCGTATCCGTGGTGCCACCTAAATTACCGGCATACGCAATACGCCGGTCACTTTTGTGCGCTCTCCCCGTTGAAAGCACTGCCGCGATAACGAGCGGCGCACGTCTGCCCCTACTGCTGCACGCGCAGGTTCAGGGAGCGGCTCACGGGTGTTCTTCGGGCTTCGTTTTCTGCGCGGCTTCCAGCATCCCGCACTCTCTGTAAGAAAAACCTGAGGCCTTACTTTTCCCGGTCAACGCTTTTATTGTCTGCATTGTATCACGGGTTTTTGTCCGTGTCAACACAGCAGGCGCATTTTTTTGCAGGCTGTTCTTCCGCTGCGGACGGTGCCGCGTTCTGCGCGCAATGACGGCACAGCCCGTACAGCACACTGCCCTCACATTGCAGGGTAAAGCCGTGCTCCGCCATCAGGTGGGCGCGCACCTCATCCATAAAATGGCAGTCCAAGTGATAAATGCGCCCGCACTGCACGCACTTGAGGTGCAGATGCTCCCGGCAGTGGCGTCCCTCGTCCACATACTGGAACACCGCACGCTCGCCCTTGTCAGCTACATATTTCATAATGCGCTGCTCGCCCGCCAGCTTATCCAGATAGCGGTACACGGTGGTGGGGTTGGGGCTTGCGCCCTGCGCTTCCAGGTGCTCCAGAATGTTGGAGGCGCTTACCGCGTGCTGGCGGTTGTTGATGAGGTAATCTAAGATGAGTTGCCGGGTGCGGGTGTTGTAGCCATCGCTTCGTGCCATGAGAAATTCGGTCCTTTCCGGTGTAGATGTGTTGTTTTTTGGTTCTATTGTAGCACAGTTTGCCCTTGGATGCAAAAGAAGCGGACGGAAAGTGGGTCTGTTTGGCGACAAGCACAAAAAACATTGTAAAAAGTAGCAAAATGGGGGCGTAATCTTTGTATAAAACGGAAAACACGCCAAAGTTAAGTAAAAAGTCTTGTAAAAAATGCCCTGATGTGAAATAATGTATTAGATAAAGTGGTTGGATTGCAGCCGGGATACAAGCTGGCTGAACATGAAGAAGAAGAAACCGGCAGCGGTGGGTTTGCGCTGCCGGTTCGGACGTTTTTGGAGAAGAAGATCAAGAAGAATAGGAGAGTGTGCTTATGAAAGAACAGGAAGCACAGGCAAAGCTCAGCTTGAAGCTGCAGGCGTACCAGTACCTCAAGACCAAGATCCTGAACTGCGAGTACCGCCCCAACGAGTTTCTGAACGAGCAGAAGCTTTGCGCCGAGATGGGCAACATCAGCCGCACCCCCATGCGGGATGCACTGGGACGTCTGGAACAGGAGGGGCTGATCACCATTCTGCCCAAAAAGGGACTGATGGTCTCCGGCATCACCGAAGAGGACGTGCACAGCATGTTTGAAATGCGTCTGCTGGTGGAGCCCTACGCCCTGCGTACTTACGGCAATGCCATCCCCCGGGAGCAGCTGGAGGCCTACGCCGAGCTGATGCACCACAGCGAGCGCATCGAGGACTTTTGCAAGTCGGACGACGACTTCCACGAGCTGCTGATGAGCACCCTGCCCAACAAGTATCTGCGCTCTGCCTACGACCGTATTACCGGCCTGAACACCCGCTTCCGCATCATGACCGGCAAGGTGAGCATGATCAATCAGGAGCAGACCTGTGAGGAGCATCTGCAGATTCTGGATGCTGCTCTGGCAGGGGACTGGGACGGCGCAGCCATGGCGCTGCAGCACCATCTGGAGCTGGCCCGCGATAAAGCCGAGGGCGTCATCAAGGTCATCCGCCTGTGGTAAAAGAATAAAAATTAAAAGGTCTGCTGCACCGCACGGTGCAGCAGACCTTTTGCTTTTACAAGAAGGGGAACAGTTTTATTTCTCCACCTTGCTCAGCAGGATGCGGTCATTATCCAGATTTTTGCCCGCGTTCTCACGGAACTTTTCCAGCAAATCGTCCACAGTCATCTTGCTGCGCGCTGCGCCCTTTACGTCAAACACGATGCGCCCGGCGTCCATCATCAGGGTGCGGTTGCCCAGCTCCAGCGCCTGATGCATATTGTGGGTCACCATCAGGCAGGTGATCTTTTTCTCGGCTACGATACTCTTGGTCAGTGCCAGCACCTTTTCGGCGGTGGCGGGGTCCAGCGCGGCGGTGTGCTCGTCCAGCAGCAGGAGCTTCGGGGTGACAAGGGTAGCCATGAGCAGGGTAAGCGCCTGCCGCTGCCCGCCGGAAAGCAGCCCCACCGGCTGCTTCATGCGGTCCTCCAGCCCCATGTCCAGCAAAGCCAGCTTTTCGCGGAAGAGCGCCTTATCCTTGCGGGAGATGCGGGAGAAGATGGCGTTGGGCGCAGTGCCTGCCCGCAGGTAGGCCAGCGCCAGATTTTCCTCAATGGTCATGTTGGGGGCGGTACCCTTGAGCGGGTCTTGGAACAGATGCCCGATGACCTTGCTGCGCTGGTGCTCCGGCGCAAAGGTGATGTCCTGTCCGCCCAGCAGAATGCTGCCCTCGTCGGCGATAAAGCCGCCGGTGATGGCGTTGAACAGGGTGGATTTGCCCGCGCCGTTGGAGCCCACGATGGTGGCAAAGTCTCCGGCCTCCATTTGCAGGCTCACCCCATTTAGCGCCACCTTTTCGTTGACGGTGCCGGGGTTAAAGGTCTTGTGCAGGTCGTTCAGCTGCAGCATTTCCATGTTACTGTCCCTCCCTGTTGGTCACGGTGCGGCGGGCACGGGCGGCGTGCCGGCGCTTTTCAAAGGCGAAGTGCTCCCGGATGGCGGGCATGGAGATGGCCACTGCCACGATGATGGCGGAAACCAGCTTCATGGCGGCGGCGGGCACGTTGAACCGCAGCGCCACCGCTACGATAAAGCGGTACAGGCAGCTGCCGAACACCACGCCAAGGATGCGGCGCAGCATGGTGCGCTTGCCCACCAGCGTCTCGCCGATGATGAGGGAAGCCAGTGCAATGGTCACCATACCGGTGCCCACATTGATATCGCAGCTTTTCTGGTACTGTGCCAGCAGCCCGCCGGACAGTGCACACAACGCACCGGACACGCACAGACCCACCGTGATGGTAAAGGAAGGGTTGATGCTGGAAGCCCGCACCATGGCGGCGTTATCGCCGGTAGCACGGATGGAAAGACCCAGCCGCGTGCCCAGAAAGCCCAGCATCGCCGCGCAGGCTACAGCAATGATGCCTGCCGCCAGTGCCAGCTTGTACCAGCTGCCCAGAAAGCCCAGCGAAGTTTTTGCCATGGAGAAGATGGTAGGGGTCTTGACCAGCGACATAGTGGAGGAGAAGCCCATCACTGCCAGATTGATGGTGTATAGGCCGGTGTTGACGATGATACCGGCCATAATGCTTTCCACCCCGAGCCTTGTCTGCAAAAAGGCGGTGACAAAGCCGGAGCACACCCCCGCAGCCATGGCTGCCGCCAGTGCAAGGATGGGGTGACCGGTCAGCGCCACCTGACAGGCCACGGCGCAGCCCAGCGTAAAGCAGCCGTCGGTGGAAAGGTCGGCAATATTCAGGATGGAGTAGCTCAGAAACAGTGCCAACGCCACCAGTCCGTAGATGCAGCCCAGCTCCAGCGCTGTCTGCAAAACGTTGAGGGAAAAGATACTCGCCAGCATGGTGTATGCTCCTTTTATGTTATTTTGAATGCGCACCGCATTGCTCTGCGGAGTGCGACAAACGCATTTTCACGGGAGAGAGGAACCACTTTCCCCAGAACCGCCAAAAGCTCTCCCTTGCGGGAGAGCCGGCAAAACCGTCAGGTTCTGGCTGAGCGTTTTTATTTAGGAGAAGTTCTCGGCGGTGGTCACCTCGCAGATCTCGGTGCAGTAGGGCTTGAAGGCTTCCTTCAGGGCAGCCAGATCCAGACCCAGCGCTTCGGCGGTCTCGGTGTTGATGGTGACGATGCCGTTATCAAAGGTCTGGTAGGGCAGGTCTGCGGGGGTCTTGCCGTCGCACAGCAGCTGGCTGACCATATCGGCGGTAGCTTCGCCCAGCTGGACGTAGTCCACGCCGTAGCCCACCAGTGCACCGTTCAGCGCAAAGCTGTCGGCACCGGTGTAGTGCTGCACACCGGCCTCGATGAAGCTCTCATAGATGGAAAGCTCGGCGGTCATGATGGTGTTGTCGGTGGGGGTGAACACGGCCTTGACCCCAGCGGCGACCAGTGCTTCGGCAGCCATCTGCACCTCGGCGGTGGTGGTGCCGTTCTTTTCCACCACCTTGATGCCGTTCTTCTCACAGAAGGCCTTGGCGTCCGCAATGGCCTGCGTGGAGGCATCCTGACTCAGGTCGTACAGCAGACCGATGGTATCGATGCCGGGGTTTGCCGCCACGATCAGGTTCATGATGGCGTCGGTGTTCAGGGCATCGGAGGTGCCGGTGATGTTCTCCTCACCGTCAAAGCCGGCGGCGGCGGGGTCGGTCACGGCAGAGTAGACCACCGGGATATCGGTGTCCTCCACAGCGGCCAGCATGGTAGCGGCGGTGGGGGTGGCCACTGCCACGATCACGTCCACGCCGTCAGCCACAAGGTCTGCACCGATCTGGTTCAGGTTGGACTGGTCGGCCTGTGCATTAGCGTAGTAATCGGCGTAGTCAAAGGTGACACCCTTCTCCTTGCCGATGGCGTCCAGACGGCTCTCCACAGATTCTACGATCTGGTTGAGGGAAGCGTGGTCCACATAGTTGACGATGCCCACCTTGAAGGTCTCGCCAGTGGCAGCGGCGCTGCCGGAAGCAGCTGCGGAGGAGGAGACCGCTGCACTGGAGACGGTGCTGGAAGCAGCACTGCCGCAGCCGGTCAGTGCCATGGCAGAAACAGCAGAAGCGGCCAGAGCGGCCTTCAGGAAGCTGCGGCGGGAGATCATGTTCAGGTTTTTCATAGTGGTAACTCCTTTCCCGGAGCGGGCGGCAAATCAAAAGACCCGCTCCCTTTGCGGGACGGGTCTTAAAACAAAACGACCCTGTCCCTGTGTGTTATCCACAAGGACAGGATCGGTAAATTACGATTCTGCGGTGCCACCTTGCTTGCTCTGCATCCAATACAGCAGAGCCACTCACGGAGAGCCAACACTCCCCTGTCCTGTAACGGAGACTTCCGTCCAAAGCTACTAGGGCTTCTGCCCGTTTGCCCGGCCCTCGGCGGCCCACGAATCTCTGCCCCGCTTTCGCCCGTTTGCACTGTCCGGGCTCACTGCAGATGCGCTGTGCAGGTTCTCTTCCGCCTCATCGGTTTGATTGCATTATACACTTTATTCGTGTAAAGTCAAGAGGGAATTTTTCATCTGTGCAATGATTCAGATGAATCCGGTTTTCGTTTCCTTGACTTTTCTTGACTTCTTTTGTGAAACAACGTACACTGTGTTCATTATAATTTTCCGAAAGAAGGTGTTCTTCACGAATCCGACCGAAAATACCCTGCTGCATGGGCCGGTGCGTCCGGCGCTGCTGCGGTACGCCCTGCCCATCATCCTGAGCATGGTGGCCACCCAGTTCTATTCGGTGGCCGATACCATGATCATCGGTCTGCGGCTGGATGCCGACGCGCTGGCGGCGGTCTCCAATGCTTCCACCATCCTGATGCTCTTTCTGTTCATCTCCGGCGGCATGGAGCTGGGCGGCGGCCTGCTGGTAGCAGCAGGCCGGCCCACGGCCACCCGGCAGGAGATGGCCGAACTGCTCTACAACCTGCTGTTCGTCGATCTTGTGCTGGCGCTGGGCCTGACCGCACTGGGCTTTTTCACCCTGCCCGCCCTGCTCCAGCTCATCCGGACGCCGGAGGAGATCCTGGCCGAGGCGGTGCTCTATGGGCGGGTGTATCTGGTCGGCCTGCCCTTTCTGATGCTCTATGACCTGACCAAAGAGTGCATCATGGGCTGCGGAGACTCGAAAACACCGCTCCGGGCCGTAGTCGCCACCAGCGTGATGAACATCGTGCTGGACCTGGCGCTCGTCGGCCCCTTCGGGGTCGCCGGTGCGGCCGGTGCTACCGCTGCCGCACAGATTGCCGGAGCGGGGTACATGCTGGCCCACCTGCGCAAGACCGAACTGAGTCTGCCCTTCCGCCGGGAGATGCTCAAGGCAAGCTACGCGAAGGACATCTTCCGCCTTTCCGCCCCCAACTCCCTGCAGCAGGCCAGCGGCACCATCATCACGACGGTCAAACAGGGGCTTCTGGGCGGGCTGGGCGTCGCGGCCATCGCGGGTTTTTCCTGCGCGGGCAAGCTCTCCAGCCTGCTGATGATGCCGGTGTACGGTTTCGTGCAGTCCATCGTCTTTTTCATCGCCCAGAACACCACTGCCCAGCAGCCGGGCCGGGTGCATACCGGCCTGCGGGAGGGGCGGCGTATCCTGTTTTTCTACTCGCTGCTGGTGGCAGCGCTCTGCATCGGGCTGAACGGCCCGCTTCTGCGGCTCTTCACCACCGACGCTGCTGCCGCCGCCTACGGCTCCACCATGCTGGCCTTTGAGGGCATCTCGTATGTGTTCACCGCGCAGAAGCATCTGTGCGAGGCCCGGCTGCGCGGTGCCCAGAAGATGGGGCTGTATCTGGCCTCGAACCTGGGGCAGATCGGGCTGAATCTGGCCGCCTGCGTTCTGCTGGTGCCCCGCATCGGCTTTTCGGGCTTCTGGCTGTCCACCTGGATCAGCGCCCCCGCCGGCCTTGCGTTGGCCGCGCTGCTGGCAAGGATCGGCGCAAAACAACAGAGCTAACACAAAAAGCACAGTGCTTGTACTGTGCTTTCATTTATGATATACTGTTTTTGCAGCCATCTGGCTGACAGGCGCTGTCTGCAAATGCAGGTGGTCACGCTCCTCTCCCCGGCGAAGCGTTGGGGGGAACGCGTTCTTCTTTGCTTCCCCTGACGCAAACGCGGAAGGGGGGATGTTCTATGACGCTGAGTGAAGTGCTTCAGCTGCTCGCCGTGATCGGCGGTGCAGTTTTTGTGACGTTTCAGATTACATGGACGATTTCCAACAGCAAAAAGAAATGACCGCCTCTGCCCTCACAAAGCAAGCGGTCATTCTTTTTGACACCTGAGCCGAGGAGGAGCTGACCATTTTGCAGCCAGCGTCTTTCTCTATTTGTAGTATAGTAATTTTTTATCGTTTTGTCAAGCAGAAGAGGAACACAATGGAACCTTTGAAGATCCAACACATCACCCTGCCCCACCGGGCCGTGTTCGGCCCCATGGCAGGCTTCACCGATGCGCCCTGCCGCCGCCTGATGGCGCAGCACGGGGCCGGTTTCACAGTCAGTGAGATGGTGTCCAGCCGGGCGCTGGTCTACCACGACCACAAAACGGTCAGCCTGCTCAAGGCCGAACCCAACGGCGCCCCCTACGGCGTCCAGATCTTCGGCGAAGTGCCCCAGATCATGGGCGAAGCAGCCGCTGCCATCGAGGAATATGATTTTGATTTTCTGGACATCAACATGGGCTGCCCGGCCCCGAAGATCGTCTCCGGCGGCGCCGGCAGCAAACTGATGCTGGACCCCGACCTCTGCGGCAGGATCGTCGAGCAGGTAGTGGCGCACACCTCCCGGCCCGTCACGGTCAAGATGCGCAAAGGCTGGGACGCCGACCACGTCACCGCAGTCGAGTGCGCCAAGGCATGCGAACAGGCCGGTGCGGCCCTCATCGCAGTACACGCCCGGACGCGGGAGCAGATGTACACCCCCGGCATCGACCCGGAGATCATCGCCCGCGTAAAATCTGCCGTGCATGTGCCGGTGCTGGGCAACGGCGACATCCATTCGGCTGAAGACGCCGTCGCTCTGGTCAAAGAGACCGGCTGCGACGGTGTGATGATCGCCCGCGCAGCCCTGGGCGACCCGTGGCTGTTCGAGCGGGTGAACGCCGCGCTGGAGGGCACCCCGGCCCCCAAAGAGCCGAATCTGCAGGCCCGGATGAACGCCCTCCGTCGTCAGGTGGAGGAGATGGTGGAGCAGAAGGGCGAGTTCGTCGCCATGCCCCAGGCCCGCGCCCAGACCATGCACTACATGAAAGGGCTGAAGGGGGCGGCCTCCCTGCGGCGGTACTGCTGCGAGCTGACCCATCTGGAAGACATCGACCGCCTCATCGAGGCAGTGTTCGACCAGCAGCGCAAAGCGGGGCTTGACCCGGACGACGAACGCGAGGTCCCGTTCCCCTGATCTTCCCGGACGATCCGGATTTTTTTGAAACAAGAGGTTCTCTGCCATGACTTCATCTCACAGCCCCCGGCTTCTGGGGCAAAAACAGAACAAATTCCTGCTCACGGTCTGCCTGTGTGCGCTGACGGCGGCGCTGATCTTTCTGCCGTTCTACCTTCTGGACGGCGGCTTTTTCCACTACGCCGGTGATTTCAACAGCCAGCAGATCAGTTTTTACCGCTACATGAACGGCTTCCTCAAGGGGCTGGGCTACCCGGACGGCGCAGGCAGTGTCCACAACACCTTCTCCTGGGCCACCGACCTGGGCAGCGGGGCGCTGAACGCCTATTCCTTCTACCTGTACGGCTCGCCGTTCTTCTGGTTCTCGCTGCTCTTCCCCCAGCGGTGGCTCCCCTATCTCATGGTCCCGCTGCTGGTGCTCAAGTTCGCTGTGGCGGGCGGCGGCGCATACCTGTATCTGCACCGCTACGTGAAAGACCCAAACTATGCCGTGCTGGGCGCGGTGCTCTATGCCTTTTCCGGCTGGGGGCTCTACAATATCTTCTTCAATCACTTCATTGATGTGCTGGCCCTCTTCCCGTGGATGCTCTGGGCGCTGGACGAGGCCGTCTACCATGGGCGGCACGGGCTGTTCGCGTTCTGGGTCGGCGTCAACCTGCTGAACAACTACTTCTTCTTTGTGGGGCAGGTGCTCTTCCTGCTCCTCTACTTCATCTGTAAAGTCAGCGCGGGGGATTTCAAGCTCACGCCCCGGCTGTTCGTCCATCTGGCCTTCGAAAGCCTCCTCGGCGTGGGGCTGGGGGCCGTCATCCTCTGGCCCGCCGTCCTCTCGCTGCTGCAAAACCCCCGCACCATCGACCTGTCCTCCGGCTGGGGCTTTCTGACCTACGCAAAGCCCCAGCAGTACCTTGCCATCCTGCTGAGCTGGATCCTGCCGCCCGACTCGCCCTATATGACCTCCATCTGGTCTGAGGGCGTCATCAAGTGGACGAGCATGACCGCCTATCTGCCCCTGTGCAGTCTGGCCGGTGCTCTGGCTTACTGGCGCGCCCGGCAGGGCGACAGCAAAAAGCGGATCGTTGCCACCTGCGCCGTCTTTGCACTGGTGCCTGTACTGAACAGCGCCTTCTACGCCCTCAATTCCAGCTACTACGCCCGATGGTTCTATATGCCGGTGCTCATCCTGGCCGCCATGACCGTCAACGCACTGGAAGACCCCGCCGTCGAGCTGGACCGCCCGGCCCGGAACATCAGCGGGCTCGTCATTGCCACGCTGGCCTTTGCGCTGGTGCCGGTGCAGGATGCCAGCACCAAAGAATGGTCGCTGGGCGTCCTGCAAAATCCCGGCCAGTACGCCGCCGTGTTCGGCTTTGCCCTCATCGGGCTGCTGGTCTACCGCTGGGTCGCGCAGCGGTGGCGACAGGACAAGCGCCTGCCCCAGCGGATGCTGGCGGCGGTGCTGGCATTCAGCTGCCTGTTCGGCATCACCCACATCGGCATCGGCAAGTTCGGCCAGTGGAATACCGACAGCGACCTGGTGGAAGAGTACGCCAGCGCCCTGGCCCTGAAGGAAGACCTGCCGGAGGGCGACTGGCGCATCGACACTTACAAGACTCACGACAACCTCGGCCTCTGGCTGGACAAGAGCTGCCTGCAATACTTCGGCAGCACCGCCGCCCCCAGCATCCTCAGCTTTTACCCGGCGCTGGGCGTCAAGCGGGACGTCCGCAGCCAGCCGGAGCTTTCCAACTATGCGCTGCGGGGCCTGCTGAGCGTGAAGTACCTCATCACCAAGCCCGACCGGCAGGCCGACTTCCTCGAAGAGGCCGATGAGGGCTGGGCCTATTACGACACGCTGGATGGCTACACCCTCTATGAGAACACCAACTACGTCCCCATGGGCTTCACCTACGACTACTACCTCACCGAGGACGATTACGAGTCCACCGTGACGGTCACCCGCTCCAATCTGCTGATGCGGGCGCTGGTGCTCTCCGATGCGGATGCCGCCGCATACGGCCAGTATTTGCAGCCGCTGCCCGCCGCTGAGCTGAACGACCTGACCTATGACCGCTACGTGCAGGATTGCGCCGACCGCCGGGCCTCGGCCTGTTCGGTGTTCCAGATGACCAACTCCGGCTTCCACGCTGAGATCACGCTGGACGCCCCGAACCTCGTCTTCTTCTCGGTGCCTTACGACGACGGCTTCACGGCCACGGTCAACGGCAAAGAGACCGACATCCTGCGGGTGGACGAGGGCCTGATGGCGGTGCTCTGCCCCGCCGGGGAAAACACCCTTGATTTTGTCTACCAGCCGGACGGCATCCGGCTGGGCAAGCCTGTCACACTGCTTTCGCTCGTGGTCTTCGTATCCTACACCAGATATTTTGCCTGGGACGATCGGAAAAAGCGGAAGCCCTGAAGAAAAGGAGAGCGTTCTATGGAACAGCGTCATTGGAAGAAAGCCGGCATCACCACCTCCCTGCTGGGCTACGGCTGCATGCGCCTGCCCACCCTGCCGGACGGCCGCATCGACGAAGTGCGGGCCGAAGCCCTGCTGAACACCGCGCGGGACGCGGGCGTCAACTACTTTGACACCGCCTACCCCTACCACGGCGGCGAGAGCGAGCCGTTCGTGGGGCGGGTCATCGCAAAATGGCCCCGCGAGAGCTTTTATCTGGCCACCAAACTGCCCCTGTGGCTGTGCGATTCGCTGGAAAAAGCCCAGCAGATCTACCGCAGTCAGTTCGAGCGGCTGGGTGTGGACACCATTGATTTCTACCTGCTCCACTCCCTGCACCGGGCACGGTACGACAAGGCCAAGGCGCTGGGCATCGTGGACTGGCTCTGGGAAGAGAAGAAGGCCGGGCGCATCCGGAACTTCGGCTTCTCCTGCCACGACAACGCGGACGGGCTGGAACACATCCTGCGAGACCAGCCCTGGGATTTCTGCCAGCTGCAATACAACTACCTTGACACCGACGACCGCGCCGAGGAGATCGCGGGCGACCGCGGCTATGCGCTGACCGAAGAGCTGGGCATCCCGCTCATCGTCATGGAGCCCATCAAGGGCGGCACACTGGCCAACCTTCCGCCGGACGCTGCGGCGCCGCTGACCGCCCTCGACCCCGCCGCCAGTGCAGCTTCCTGGGCGCTGCGCTGGGTGGGCAGCCACAAAAACGTCCACCTGATCCTCTCCGGCATGAGCGCCGAGGAACAGCTGGCCGACAACCTTTCCACCTTTGCGCCCTTCCGCCCCCTGAACGCGGCGGAAGATGCCGCTGTGGCCGAGACGGCCCGCATCCTGCACAGCCGCATCAAGATCGGCTGCACGGGCTGCCGGTACTGTATGCCCTGCCCCATGGGCGTGGACATCCCGGACAACTTCAGCATCTGGAACCGGCTGGGGATGTTCGGCCAGCCGGACGCCGTCCGGCACCAGTGGACCGCCCGCTTCCCGGATGCCGAAAAGGCCAGCCACTGCATCCGCTGCGGCAAGTGCGAGGCCGTCTGCCCCCAGCACCTGCCCATCCGCACTGCGCTGGCCCAGCTGCAAACGGAACTGGATGCACTCTGATCTTCCCGCAAGCAAAAAAATACCGTGTCCCCGGCGTGGGGACACGGTATTTTTTTGCTTTGATGGTTTACCACTTCATGCCGATGGCATCCAGACGGCGGATGCGGTCCTCGGTCAGCTTCGGGTCATTTTCCGCGCGGGCCGTGCGCATCCGGCGGACCCAGTCGCCCAGACCGAAGCCGTCTTCGCTGCGGTAGGTGGCCGACGGCAGCAGGTCGCCGTTGGCCTTGGCATAGGCCGCTGCGTGTTCATAGGCCAGGTCCCACTTGGCTATGCGGGCGTCCCACTCCATGCCGATGCCGTCCAGCCGTTTCACATGCTCCGGCGTCACCTGGAAGGAGTCGGGCCGGGTCTTGCGGGCAGCACGGAGGTTCGACATCCAGACGCCCAGCCGGAACCCACCGGCCGTGACGTAATTGGAGGGCACCAGCAGATTGCCGTGCTCCTCGGCGTACCGGGCGGCTTCCTCAAAGTTGTGCTCCCAGTTCTTCTCCCGCAGGCTCTCCTTGCCGGAGGGTGCCGCACTCTGCTTGTGGGGCTTTTCGTCCTTGAGCAGCTCGTCCAGCTCGCGGCGGTGCACCTCACCCAGGCGCGGGTCGCCGGTGCGGCGGTACTGACGCTGACGGTAGAGCCAGCTGCCCAGCCAGATGCCGTTCGCGGTCTTATAATTCAGCGGGATCTCCAGATCTCCGTGCTCTGTCCGATACTTCTGGGCCAGCTCGAAGCGCTCCCGCCAGGGGTCGTATTTGTCCCAGACCATCCCGATCTCGTCCAGCTGGGCCTTGCGTTCCGGCGTGACGCGGGCGCTGGAATTGTCCGGGTTCTGCCAAGCGTAGCGCTGGCGGGCGATCCATTTGCCCAGCAGGATGCCGTCCGGTGTGACATAATTGGAGGGCACTTCCAGATCCCCGAACTGCTCAGCGTACCGCTTAGCGGCCTCGAAGTTCTCCTGCCACTTGCGGACATTCCGGTTGACCCAGTTGATGCCGATGGCTTCCAGCCGCTCGACCTGCTCCAGGGTCAGCTCGCCGTTCTTATAGGCGCTGCGCTGGCTGCTGAGCCAGACGCCCAGCGCGAAGCCATCCGGCGTAACGTACTTGATGGGTGCTTCGAGGTCTTTGTGTTCGAGATAATAGCGGGCGGCTGCGGCGTAGCTCTGCTCCCACAGGTCGGTGGAAGCGTTCCACACCATGCCGATGCTCTCCAGCCGCTCGATGCGGGCGCGGCTCAGGTTGCCGCTGACGTAGCGCTGGCGGTTATAGACGATCCACTCGCCCAGGGCAAAGCCGCTGCGGTCGCGGTAGCGCACCGGCACCAGCAGGTCGCCGTGGTCGTCGCGGTACTTCTGCGCCGAGGCAAAGGCCTTTTCCCAGGCCAGCTCCGAGCGCTGCTTCCAGCCGATGTTCAGCTTGTCCAGCCGGGCGATGCGGTCTGCATCCAGACGGCCCGGCTTCTGCCCGGCCCGGACCTGGCGCTGCGTTTCCAGCCAGCGGCCCAGAGGCAGGCCGTCCTCGGTCAGATAGTTATAGGGCAGTTGCAAATCGCCCTGCTTTGCGGCCACAGCCGCCGCCGCTGCATAAAAAGCCTCCCACCGGGCTTCCAGTTCCTTTTTCAGGCGGCAGTACAGGTGATAGCTCTGGCGCATGGGCTTCTGCTGCTGGAAGCCGGGGTGTTCGCTGCCTGCGCGGAGCATGGCGGTGGTGCATTCCTTTTGCAGCACACGGCCATTGCCCAGACCGTCGAACCGGGCGGTCAGGTCGAACACCGGGATGGGCTTGCGGCCGCAGGCCACCAACGCCCGGCAGAGCATCTGGCGGAACCGGCCTGCCTCGCCGGTCTCGCGGACCAGAATGGCACCCGCCAGCCCCTCAATGGGCTGCTGGACGCCCGGCGAGTTGACGCAGAACAGCACCTTCGGCCCCGTTTCGGTGGAGGTGCAGAACTTTTTTACCGCCTCGGCGTCGCGCAGGCAGTCGCACTCGGCACGGTAGAAACGGGCATTCGAATCCACGGTGCGGAGGAACTCTTCCAGCTGTTCCTGCACCTCGTCGAGGTAGTCCTCCGACTCAAAGATGGCCAGATAGCGGCCCTGGGTGTCGGTCAGGACGCGGGGCAGCAGGGCGATGGGGTTCTCGGCCTGCCGCACCGACCAGTTGATCTCATCGTATTGTGCGCTCAGCGCGTTGGTCTGCGCGGGCAGGTGCAGGTTCTTGATCCGGGCGCGGAGCAGGTTCATCTGCCCTTCCTGCGGCCAGAGCATCGCGGCGTAGTTCGACGGCACCGGCAGGGTGCCCAGCGCCATTCCCTCGCCGACCGTCATCCGGGAGACGACCGTCCCCTCGAAGAGTTCCTCGGCTGCCTGGCATTTCTGGTCGGTGCTGTTGGGCACTGTCAGGCCCAGCAGCTTTGCCTCCGGGCACAGACGGAGCAGCCGCTGGGCCGATTTGGCCCAGCAGGCCGCCGTCACTTCATGGTAGCAGTCGAAGATCAGGTAATCCGGCTTGCGTGAGGCCAGCCGGACCCACTCCTCGGCCGACGCCTCGGCCAGCACACCGCAGTCGCAGAAGATGAGGTTCTCCGGCAGCACACCGTCGTTGTAGCGGCGGACATCCTCCCTGCGCAGGGTCAGCCGCGCCGCACCGTACACCAGCCAGATGAACGACGCCTGCGGATGCTCCGCGATGAGCTGCCATGCAATGCAGCTCTTGCCCGTGCCGGTGGCATGTTCCACTGCTGCTTTTCCGTTTTGTTCCAACGCAGCGGCAACCTTTGCATACGCCTCCGCGTTGACCTTGTTCAAACTGATCGGCATCGTTTTTTCTACCTCCAGGATCGATCTTCTTGCAAAGAATTTTTCTTATAAATCTATTATGGCAAAAAGCACTTTCTTGTCAAGCATTCCCGGCAAAAAAGAAGATTTCGGATAAAAAATGCGATATTTTTTCCATTATTTTTTGGTCATCCCAACCAACTTCCGGCATAGCTTCGGGCATCCTCAAAACGAAACACCGCACAAACACCGAGCGCAGCCCTCCCGCAATGCCCTGTTTTTCCGCAGCACAGCGCCGCTGTCTGTGAAATGTTCCGCCGCCCCGGAGGCAGCTGCGAAACACAAAGACCGCCTGCCGAACGTTTCCTTCAGCAGACGGTCTTCAGTTGCGCCAGCAGGAGTCGAACCTACGATGGGGGAGTCAAAGTCCCCTGCCTTACCGCTTGGCGATGGCGCATTGTCGTGAGTATAAGTATAGTAGAATGTTCCCCATTTGTCAAGCAAAAACATCGTTGACAAAACCGACCCGGTCCCTTATGATAAAAGAAAAACGAAAGGGGGATGGTCTATGGGCCCCTGGTATTATGAAGTCGTCAGCTTTGACGGCGATTACGTCAACCTGCGCCGCACCGACATCGCCAGCGACGAGCTGAACCCCGTTGCGCTGGCGCTCCTGCCGCCGGAGATCGAGGTCGGCAGCAAGATCAAGTGCGAATACTTCCAGTACGAGATCATCGGCTGAACGCAGAAGAACGCCCGGAGTGCAGATCGTGCGCTCCGGGCGTCCGTTTTTGCGCTTCAGTTGCGGTAGCAGCGGTCCTGCCCGACGAGCCAGTCCTCGCACAGGCGCTGGGCCTCCTCCACGCTGCGGCTGACACAGTGGAACAATGCACCGTGGAGCGAGCAGTAGGAGTAGCGGACTTTGGGCACCCCATTGGGATCTCGGAATTTTTCACAGCGTTCCTGTCCGGGCATCAGATAAAGTTGTTCCATAAAGCCGCAGCTCTCCTTTGTTTCATCTTGGGTGTGCCGTGCACACGCTGTGTCCTATTGTAGCACTTCCCGCCGCCGGGCGCTATTCGCTGTTTCCACAAAAAACCGGACGGAACTTCGGGGCTTCTTCCCTCTTGACAATTCCGGATCTTGTGATAAGAAGCAAGCCGCAGCTTCTTTCCCTCTTGTAAAATCCGGCCAAAACGGTTATGATAGAATCAAATAAAAAACAAAGGAGCATCAACCTATGCGTGCTTACGAGCGACTGTTAAAATATGCCCGCGTTTACACCACCTCTGACCCCAATTCCGGCACCCATCCCTCTGCCGAGCGGGAATTCGACCTAGCCCATATCCTTGTGGAGGATCTGAAGGCCATCGGCATCGAGGACGCCTTTGTAGATGAGCACTGCTACGTCTACGGCACCCTCCCCGCCACCCCCGGCTGCGAGGACAAGCCTGCGCTGGGCCTTATCGCCCACATGGACACCGCGCCGGACGCTTCCGGCGAGAACGTGAACCCCATCCTGCACGAGAACTACGATGGCCGCGACGTCACCCTGCCCGCCACCGGCATGGTCATGAAGGTCTCCACCTTCCCCTTCCTGAAAGACCTGAAGGGCGAGACTCTCATCACCACCGACGGCACCACGCTGCTGGGTGCCGACGACAAGGCCGGTGTGGCGGAGATCCTGACCGCCGCCGAGACCCTCATCGCCGATGGCCGTCCCCACGGCAAGCTCTGCATCGCCTTTACCCCCGATGAGGAGATTGGCGAGGGCGCTTCCCTGTTCGACATTCCCGGCTTTGGGGCCGACTTTGCCTATACCGTCGATGGCGGCGATGTGGGCGGCATCGAGTACGAGAACTTCAACGCCGCCAGCGCCACCGTCACGGTCCACGGCTTCTCAGTCCACCCCGGCTCCGCGAAGGATGCGATGATCAACGCCTCCAACGTGGCCATGGAGTTCCACCAGGCCCTGCCCGTCATGGCCCGCCCGGAGACCACCGAGGGCCGTCAGGGCTTCTACCACCTGTGCCAGATGTACGGCGATGTGACCGAGGCCAAGCTCGGCTACATCCTGCGTGACCACGATGCAGGCAAGCTCCAGTTCAAGAAGGACAACCTTCTGCACATTGCCGACTACCTGAACGGCAAGTACGGCGACGGTACCGTGGAAGTGGAGATCAAGGACAGCTACCGCAACATGATCGAGAAGATCAAGCCGCACTTCCATCTGGTCGAGAACGCCCGCAAGGCCATCGAAAAGGCCGGTCTGACCCCGGAGGAAGTCCCCGTCCGCGGCGGCACCGATGGTGCCGTCCTGAGCTGGAAGGGCCTCCCCTGCCCGAACCTGGGCACCGGCGGCTTCAACTTCCACGGCGTGTGCGAGTGCACCACCGTCGAGCGGATGGACAAGGCGGCCGAAGTCCTGCTGAATATCGTGGAGATCTACAGCAAGTAAATACAGAGACAGCAAAAAAGGAAGAGCGGCGGTGTCGCTCTTCCTTTTTTGCTTGTTAACCCACGTTGATATGCCCCACCGGCAGGATCTTGCGCTTGTTGTCACCGGGCTTGACCGTCAGGCTGATGGCCAGCGAGACCGGGCCCACGCGGCCCATGAACATGACCAGCATGTACAGCAGCTTGGCCCCGACATTCAGCTGGCTGGTAACGCCCACCGACAGGCCCACCGTGCCGAATGCCGAGCAGGACTCAAAGATGGCGTCGATGACAGACACGGCATCCGAGGTGTTGTAGTAGACCACCACCGCCGAGCCCAGCGATGCCACGATGCCCAGCATGATAATGGTCAGTGCGCGGTAAACGGTCTTGGACTCGATGTGGTGCTCGGCGATCACACAGTCGTCGCGGCCCTCCGCCACGCTGCGGATGGTCAGGATCAGCACAGCAAAGGTCGTCACCTTGACGCCGCCGCCCGTCGAACCCGGTGCCGCACCGATGAACTGCAACACGCTCATCAGGAGCTTGGTGACCGGCCCGCAGGCCGCCAGGTCGATGGTGTTCATGCCCGCCGTACGGGTCGAGACCGACTGGAAGAGCGACGCCATCACCTTGCCCGGAACCGACAGCCCGCCCATGGTGGCCGGGTTCGACCACTCCATCAGACAAATGAGCGCCGCGCCGCCGACCCACAGAATGGCCGAGAACGCCAGCACGACCTTCGCGTGGAGGGACAGGCGGCGTTTTTTGCGAAATTCGCCCAGCTCCACCCAGACCATGAAGCCCAGACCGCCTGCCATGATGAGGAACATGACGACAGCCTGCACGTAATAGTTGTTGACATACGGCGCCAGCGACGAATACGGCCCGAACCGGCCAAACAGGTCAAAGCCCGCATTGCAGAACGCCGAGATGGCCGTGAAGATGCTGATCCAGACCCCTTCCAGCCCGAACTGCGGCACAAAGGCACACGCCAGCAGCACAATGCCAGTGGCCTCGAACAGGAATGCCAGCCGGATGACGATCTTCAGCACCTCGGTCGCCTGCGAATAGCCGCTGGCCGAAACGCTCTCGCCCAGCAGCCGCAGGTCCCGGAAGCCCATCCGCCGCTTGGCCGCCAGTGCAAAAAAGCTGGTCAGCGTGACCAGGCCCAGGCCGCCGACCTGGATGAGCAGCAGGATCACCACCTGCCCGAACATCGTGAACTGCGTCCACGTATCCCGCACGACGAGGCCCGTCACGCAGGTCGCGCTCGTTGCGGTGAACATCGCATCCACCACGCCCAGCCGCCCGCTGCGGCTGGCGATTGGTAACGTCAGCAGCAGCGTCCCCAGCGCGATCACCAGCACAAAGCTCCCGCAGATGATCTGTGTCGCATTGCTGCCCACCAGCCAACCTTTGGGGTGGTTCTTCTTTTTTCTGGTTTTTCCCATGAAGTGCTCCTTCTCCCGCACCGGCAGCCTCTGCGCTCCCGATGCAGCATCGTTCTTGCCTCCCCCGTTCCGGGGTCAGCATCTCCCTTATAGGATACACCTTTTTTCTTTTTCGTTCAACTTGATTTTCTCTCCAACTTGCGGTATTATAATGAGGTGTGGTTCTGTCTCTATACCTCAGCTGGATAGAGGGTTCGCCTCCTAAGAATTCGGTCAACCTGATACCTTGGGTGCAGAAGTGATCGCTCTAATCAAAAGCAAGACCGAGAATCATGGTTTTCTCGCCAGATTTTGATGCAACAAGTTTAACACCGTTCCGGTCGTAATGCAGTCGCTCACTTCGTTCTGAAAATCATTCCGCACATTTGTTTCCAAGCGCGTTGAATCAAAAAATCAACGATAATACATGATATGCCTCAGTAGCTTAGCTGGAGAAAGCGCCTCCCTCCTAAGGAGGAGACCGCAGGTTCGAATCCTGTCTGGGGTATTCCTTTAAGAAAATGCGAAGGTCATTTTTCCATGTGAAAGACGATCTTCGCATTTTTCATTTTGAACCTATCACCAAAATTAGCCAGCTAATGCCATTAGCAGAATTTTCGGTTTCAGCTAATAAAATCAGGTTCCCAGCTAATGAAGCCCCATAAAGCACCTTTTGAACTCTGTTTCCCGGCTCTCTGCTAAAATTGGTAGCCGCTTTCCTGTAAATCCATGTAAATACAAGATAAACTGTGTAAATCTATTTTTCACATTCCTACCAGAAACCGTGCAAAACACTTTTCTCCATACATAGCGCGTTCACTCGCTGTTCTCTCGGAACAGAAAGAGGAACACGCTTTTTTGTTTTCGGGCTGAACTTCCCGAATCCACCAAAGGAGGGTTTACCGATGAAAAAAGTTCTGACCGTCACGATGGACGGTATCCGCTACCACGCTTCCCGCCCGGCAGATTGCCGGCACTGCTTCTTCTGGAAGAATCGAAAGAAGGGCTGCGTTCTCGGCAAAGAGAACTGCTACTATCTGATCGAGCCGCCCAAAGGCCCCAGCAAGTGCGAAGGGTGTCCCTACAAGCGGGCAAAGCCCTGTGTGCTGGTTCCCTGCTACAAAGACCTGATGGCACCGCTGGAGAAACGAGGTGATGCTAAGTGAGCCACAAGCGAAACGAAGCTCTGCGCCATGTTCAGCACTCCATGCACCATGTGATCGCCGCTGGCGAAGGTTCCGACCGTGCCCCGGACAGCTGCAAGCTGTGTCCGTACCATCGACCCGATTTCAAGTTCCGCACCTGCCTGTATGCCCACTGCCCTTATAAGAAGCAGGTCAATGTATTCCGTTCCACACCTGAAAAATGGGATATTCTCTATGCCCGAAAAAAAAGCCGACAAGAACCGCAGACCTTGATTACTTCTATGGGCAGTCCAGCGAGCTGTTCTCCTTCTACCGGATTCCCAAGCTGTTGTTTCAGGATAGCCGCTTCCAACCGCTTTCCACAGATGCCAAAACGCTGTACGGTATCCTGCTGGACCGCATGAGCCTTTCAGCCCGGAATGGTTGGTTGGACAAAGCTGGGCGGGTGTTCATCATCTATACTGTGCAGGAGGTGCAGGATTCACTGGGCTGTGCCGATAAAAAGGCGACCAAGCTGCTGCGAGAACTGGAAGAGTACGGCCTGATTGAACGCAAACGGAGGGGGCTGGGCAAGCCCGATCTCATCTATGTGAAGAATTTTTCGTCAGAATCGTCAAAACTACGCTTTCTGAATCGTGATAATGACGATTCTGGAGTCGTCCAGAATACGCTTCAAGACCCGGCCAAACTACGATGTAATAAGACTGATAGAAATAACACAGAGGTAAGCGATACTGATCCTATCTATTCCGATGAAAACGACTGGATGAGCAAACGCGCCCAACTGGAAGAATATTTTTCACGTTCTTTGGAGATGGACCTTCTTCTCCGGCTTTACCCGGATGATGAAGATACCCTCTACCAAATCGTGG